>Ga0335080_10009304_pt1 | contig 10269 bp, 10 predicted proteins | sample Lox_Sample_34_FD_206720 | JGI IMG/M metagenome (GOLD analysis project Ga0335080, IMG submission 206720) | Soil microbial communities from Loxahatchee National Wildlife Refuge, Florida, United States - Lox_Sample_3.4 | ecosystem: Environmental > Terrestrial > Soil > Wetlands | place: USA... | reverse complement strand
AACGATTATCGTCGTAACGCATCTAATTCGATAGAAAGGACGCAAACCATGAGCACACTGACTGCCCCGCAAACTTTAACCACAACCTGGAACATTGATCCCATACACTCAGTGGCCGAATTCAAGGTCAAGCACATGATGATCTCTAACGTGAAGGGCCGGTTCTCCAAAGTCACGGGAACCATGTTCCTTGACGAATCCAACCCAGCTAATTCCCGGGTCGAGGCTGCAATCGAGACCGCTTCGATCGAAACGCATGATGCCCAGCGGGATGCACATTTAAAGAGCGCCGACTTCCTCCATGCAGAACAGTTCCCCGCCTTGTCTTTCAAGTCCAGCCGCATCAGTTTCGTTCGCGATGGAGAATTTTCCGCCGAGGGCGATTTAACCATCCGAGGAGTCACCCGCAAGGTGGTCTTCGCAGTTGAAGGGCCCACGCCTCCGACCAAGGATCCCTGGGGCAACACGCGGGTTGCCGTGTCAGCCACCACCAGCATCAACCGCAAAGATTTCGGGCTGACCTGGAATGCAGCGCTTGAAACCGGCGGCATTCTGGTTGGTGAGGAGGTAATTATTACTTTGGATGTCGAGTTCGTGAAGGCGTAATTGTCGGATCGCCACGGACACGTTGCGAGCGTGTTCGTGGCCTCCTGAAGTCCCGCTCGACCGGGGTACGGTACGCGTTCGCCCACTGGAAGTACGGGAATCGCCGGGCGACATCATCCAGATTTAGAGCCTCGCATCCTAGGAACTCGAGACGACGATCACGGCTTTCCCGTTCCCATGCTTATTCGGCGGAGACCCATCATAGGCGGCCGGTGCTTGTTCGAATGGAACGATCCACCCCACGAAAGCCTTCAGGGTTTCGACCTCAAGCAACTTCGCAACCTCTATGAGCTGATTCTGGTTAGCTTCAACGATAAAGAACGCGTCTTTCAGGCGCTGGTCCGTGACACCCTCGCTCTGCGCGGCGACCGTGACCATGCGCCCGCCGGGCTTCAGTACGGCCCAGGAGCGACTGAGGGTTTCGCCACCCACAGAGTCGAATACGATGTCGATATTCTGGGCGTAATCCTCAAAGCGGGAGGTTTTGTAGTCGATTACCTCATCAGCTCCAAGCTCTTTCACAAATTCGGAGTTTTCTGCAGATGCCGTGGCAAGCACGTGGGCGCCGCGAAGATGCGCCAACTGAACTGCGAACAGGCCTACCGCGCCGGCGGCTCCATGAATCAATACGCGTTCCCCCGCCCGCATCTTTGCGCGTTCGAGAAGACCCTGCCACGCGGTCAAAGCTCCGACGGGCACCGTGGCGGCCAGTTCGTGAGTTAACGCTTTCGGTTTGAGGGCGATGTTCTGCGGCTGGGTCAGGCAGAACTCGGCGGTGGCACCGTCGGCAAACCAGTCGTTCATGCCGTAAACTTCATCTCCTACTTTGAAGCCGCTGGTGGATTTCCCCAGCGCCGCGACGACGCCCGAGAACTCGTGCCCGGGCACCGCCCCGATGCGTGGACTTCCTTCTTTCGTATGGCTGGTCGGATACCAGAGGAGTTCCGTCGGCGTTACACCCGCGGCACGCACCCGAATCAGCAGCTCAGCCTCAGCCGGTTGCGGTTGAGGAAGCTCGGCCACGACAAGTACGGGGTGCCGGCCCGTATTGTTCACCTTCATTGCTTTCACCGATCACCTCACCTAACTGTTGCGGCTCTGGATTTGAACCGCTACCCCTTGATGCTGAGCCGACGGGCCGCTGAACGCTCGGCATTCCCGTTCCGCTTTGCCGTCGTGTTGAGTCCCCTGACACTATGCGGAAATCGGGAGGGCGGCGCATCACCAAGTTGAATGATTCTCAGCTACCACGGACGGGGGAGCGAACAAGCACTCCATCGCGTGATGTCTTCTCTGTTCGCATAGGAGACAGTATGCTAAAGCGAGGTGGATGTAGGCAAAGTGAACCCTCCGATGCAAAACGATTCCGGCGTGACGACGCCCGCGAGGCGCCCGACGTGGGAGCAGGCCGAAGGCAGCCCCCTGCCGCTTGGCGTCACCTGGATGGCAGAGGAGCAAGCGTTCAACTTCGCCCTTCACGCCGAGCATGCGGAGAGCGTCACGCTCTTGTTCTATGCGGCCACCGACTTGGTGAATCCGCTGCTGGCCTACCGCTTAGACTTTCTAAGTAACAAGTCGGGACAGGTTTGGCACTGTCGAATACCGCTTTCCGAAATTGGGGACGCTTCTTATTACGGGTATTCCGTGTCGGGGGAGGCTGGGCGCGACGTTCATAGCTTTGATCCCCAGAAGATTTTGCTTGATCCCTACGCAAAATGTGTATTTTTTCCGCCCACGTTCGACCGCAAACTGGCGATGAGAGAAGGAACAAATGCGGGCCGGGCCCCGTTGGGCACACTGGGTGTGCACCGCGCCGGATTTGATTGGACGGGAGACCAGCCGCCCCAACACGAGTCGGACGCAATCATTTATGAGCTCCACGTGAAGGGCTTCACCAGGAACCCCAACTCAGGCGTCGATTCCGCTCGCGCCGGAACTTATGCGGGTCTGGTGGAGAAGATCCCCTATCTGAAAGATCTCGGAATTACGGTGGTCGAGCTGATGCCGATTTTCCAGCGCGACCCGCAAGAGGGCGACTATTGGGGCTACATGCCTCTGAATTTTTTTTCGCCCCATGCGCAATACGCCAGTACGAGCGACGATGACGACCAGCACCTTGAATGCAAACAGATGGTCAAGGCATTTCATCAGGCCGGCATCGGAGTCGTGCTCGACGTGGTGTACAACCACACCTGCGAGGGAGACCACAGAGGCCCCATTTACAGCTATAAGGGCATCGACAGCCAAGGCTATTACATGATGTCTGGCGATCCGGCCAACCCGTACGCCAATTATTCGGGCACGGGCAACACTCTGAATTTCGGCCAGGCCCATGTGCGCATGATGGTGATGGACAGCTTGCGTTACTGGAAGCGGGAGATGCACATCGACGGATTCCGTTTTGATCTGGCCTCGGTGTTCAGCCGCAACGAGGATGGCTCGCTCAACTGGGGCCACGCTCCCATCTTCAGTGAAATTGCCGCCGATCCGGAGCTCGGCCAGTTGCGCTTGATCGCGGAGCCTTGGGACACGGGTGCTTATCAACTGGGCCGCGGCTTCCCCGGCATAACCTGGCTGCAGTGGAACGGGCGGTTTCGCGACGACGTCCGACGTTTTGTCAAAAGTGATGCGGGAATGGTTCCTGATCTGATGCGGCGTATTTACGGCAGCGATGACTTTTTCCCCGACAGCCGGGCGGACGCGTATCACGCCTATCAAAGCGTGAACTACGTCACCTCGCACGACGGCTTTACTCTGTACGATCTCGTTTCATACAACCAGAAGCGCAACTGGGCGAACGGCAACGACAACACGGATGGCACGAACGCCAACTACAGTTGGAATTGCGGCTACGAAGGCGACGAAGGCGTGCCCAGCGATGTGCGGGCGCTGCGCCGCAAGCAGGTGAAGAATTTCTGCTGCCTACTCATGCTGGCGAACGGGACACCCATGTTCCGGGCCGGAGACGAATTCCTGAACACGCAGTTCGGCAACAACAATCCCTACAACCAGGACAATACAACCGGATGGCTGGACTGGAGCCAGCTTCAGACGAATCAGGACATTTTCCGTTTCTTCAAGAACCTGATTGCGTTTCGGAAGAAACATCCCTCACTCGGCCGCAGCCGGTTCTGGCGGGAAGATGTCGCGTGGTATGGAACCGGTGAACGGGCCGACCTGTCATATGACTCCCGCAGCCTGGCGTTCTGTCTGCACGGCGCTTCGCACAATGACAACGATATCTACGTGATGATCAACGCATATTGGGAGAATTTGGAGTTTCGCATTCAGGAAGGTACGGCGGAAGAATGGAGAAGAATCGTGGACACTGCGTTACCCAGCCCGGAGGATTTCTCAGCGAACGGCATTCCTCTGGGGACCACGAATTACGGGGTGGCTCCGAGATCGGTTGTGGTCCTGCTTCGAAGAAGGTAGCTCCGGCATCCTGCCGCCTATTACCGGCAGGGCCGGCCAGACCGCCGAGCTAGGAGAAAGAACGAGAATCTTGCCGCCGGAGAAAGGAGTGAGCCCGGCCGCAGCGACGGCTCACTAGTTGTCGACCCCACGGACTCCACTCAGGATCAACTGTGCTTGATGATGAAGGCGGTTTTGTCGTCAACCCGGTCTTCTTCGCCAGCTTGCCGAAGAAGTCGGTCCTGCTCTAATGCATAGTCCAGAATCGCGTTGCAAATCTCCTTGGCGGCATGTTCCTTATGCTCACGAACGATGCGTTCGATGCGCAGACGATCTTCCGCATCACTGCCGTCATACACGCCGTCGGAGTACAGAAACATTATGTCTCCCGGGCTCATCAACGTGATCTCCGCCACATCAGAGGAGTTGATCTGCCGTTGCCGCACCGCCATGGAAAAGTACTTGTTCCGGTCGGGATGGTCCTCAGGAATTTCCAATCCGAGCGCTGGGAATTGCACCAGGTGATCGGTATTCATAGCCACGAAGCAGCCGTATTCCGCCGAAAACACCAGCGGCGGCGGGCCGCCGAAATTCACAAAGCGGAAATGTCCACTGGGACGTATTTCGCCATAGAGCATGGTGGCGATTTCGCGCGATTCGTCCAGCGTGTCCAGGCCCAATGCATTGCGGGCGGTCACCGATTGCGCCAGCCGCAGATTGATGTTTTCAAACAGCTCGGGAGTTGTCCTCCCGTAGCGGTCGAGTTCGGTGAGCATCAGCGCATGAAAAGTGTCGTGCACGGTGGAAGCGATCTTGGCCGAGATGATGCCATGTCCTTGAGCATCGACCAATAAGACGCCTGCGGTGGTAAAAAGTTCGCGCAGACTGTCGACCACTTCCAGTTGTTCTGAACTTTTCGCCCGCCTATAGTCAGCCTCTCGCAAATTGCCACGGTCAGACTTGGACCTTAGCCACTCCACATGCTCGTCAACTGGGTTGCGCGGAATCTGGCCTTCCGGGAGCTGTTGCAGATACTCTCTGGACAACCGCAGAGCGTCCGCAATACGGGCGTCGATGTTGTAGCGCTGGTGGAAGTTGATGTACTCGAAGAGGTCGCCGCCGACGCTTCCTGCGGGAATGGAATTCCCGTACATGTCGGTCCCGGCCAGACGCGGGATCACGCCCTCGACTGGCATCAGTCTCTTGCGAAGGTACTCGTCAATGCCGGGTTCTATCCCGGAAGGGCTATCCGTTTCTGGCAGGGTGATCCTCCGGCAGGATATCGAATGCGTCCGAGTTCAGGAGGTCGGGAGAGGGCACACAAAGTCCGTCCGCAGGCGCTGGCGGGCTAAGGCTCGCTCCGACCCCCTTCTCATGTTCAGCTGACTTTTTCGGCAACCTGGGAAAGCGCGTACTCTTCCAGGCGGCGCGCATCGGCGTTAAATTTGCGGATGCCTTCGGCCAGTTTTTCCGTCGCCATGGCGTCCTCGTTGTGCATCCAGCGGAAAGCCTTCTCCGACAGACGGAGCCGTTCGTCCTTGTTCGCCTGAGCGGCTTTGGCCGGATCAAGTTTGCGCTCCAGCGTACCCTCCGTGTGCTCCAGTTGATCGAGCAGCTCGGGGCTGATGGTCAGCAAATCACAGCCCGCCAGACGGATGATCTGGTTGGTGTTGCGGAAACTCGCGCCCATCACCTGGGTCTTGTAACCATATTTCTTGTAGTAGTTGTAGATGCGCGTAACCGACGCGACACCCGGATCCTGGTCTGGAGGAATTTCCTTGCCGCCGCCCTCTTTCTTGTACCAGTCGTAGATGCGTCCCACGAAGGGCGAAATCAAAGTGACTCCAGCCTCTGCGCACGCAGCTGCCTGGGCGAAGCTGAACAGCAGCGTCAAATTGCAGTGGATGCCTTCTTCCTCCAGCATGTTTGCCGCCTGGATTCCCTCCCATGTACTGGCTACCTTGATCAGGATGCGCTCCCGCCCCACACCCTTTTTTTCATAGAGGGAAATGAGCTTGCGGGCCTTGGCGACGGTGCCGGGGGTGTCGAAGCTCAAGCTGGCGGCCACTTCCGTGGAAACGCGTCCGGGAACCACTTTGAGAATCTCAGATCCGAACAGGACAAACAGGTTGTCAATGAACTCTTCCGCCATCTTGGATTGGCCGCCGCCCAACTCGGAGGCAATCTCCGTCGCTTCGTCTACCAAATGCCGGTACGCCGGCATCTGAGCGGCGTGATACAAAAGAGAAGGGTTGGTGGTGGCGTCCTGCGGGCGATGCTGGCGGATGGCCTCAATGTCTCCGGTGTCGGCTACTACGGTCGTGTATTGCTTAAGTGACTCTAATAATGTCATGCGTTTTCTCCTGTGATGACGACTTCGATGGGGCTCAGTAATCGTCCGTCGTGAACGCTCCGACTTCGATCTTGAAAGATCTTGGTCAGCCGGGGAGCATCCCGGACTGTTCCGTCAAGCTGCGCTGAGAAAGCTTGCATTCTCTCGCCCGTGGTTATGAGATCCGTAGTCCGGATTTCGATAAAGCGCTACTTTCAGGGTATCACTCTCCACGCCCCGGTTGCTTTGAATCCGACGCCTGGGTCCCACCGTACGGTTCGGTGGCAGGGAGGGGCATCAACAGCTTTTCGATCGCCCGCTCCATGGTGCGGTTCATCTCGGATACTACCGAGGGTACATCGCGCCCACCAACGGTTCCGACTTCGGAGACACTGTTGGTCCAGACCGTCGAACCGGTGGCGAGGCTCATCATTTGAGCAGAAAGTGCCACTTCAACCTTGACGCCCCCGTCGTAGTCAATTTCCTCAAGCTTCTCCAGGCGTCCGCTCAGGACGTAGTCGATGTCAGGGCGTCCGTCGTACAGCTTAACCTGGGTGAACTTTCCACTGGCGCGAAGACGATCCGCGACCGCGTTGGTCACGAAGTCTCGCGGGTCCACAGCCCAGCGATGGTAATTGTAAAAGCCGATCTGTTCGGGAGACGTTTTGTAAACAATAGCCCCTTGCCGAAGGTAAACCGGCGATCGAAATTCGCGAATCGCCAGGCAAGTATGGACCCCGGCCTCACTCGGAGGATCGGGCGGTGGCGGCACCTCCAGCGTGTAGTAGTTCGGGTATTTTGCCGCGCCCCCGCAGCCCGCCAGGACAGCCAGGGCTAACAACGCAAGCGGGACCGTCATCCGATGCTGTTTCATATGCACCTCACTTTTGTTGCGGGACTTCGCGTTCTTTGGGTTGTTTAATCCGAATCAAACTCCACGGACGCTGCTTCAGTGAGTCGGTGAGTTGGTCCAGGTTGTCGGTTGCGGTCCGCAGATTTTCCACCGTGTCGTCTATCTTATAGTCGTTCGCTCGCACCATCACCTGCATGTCCGACAGCAATTGCCTGGCTTGCAGCAATGTGGTCTGCAACTCGGCCAGGTCTTTGCGAACGGGCTCGCGCACATCGGTGATCGTGCCATTCAAGTTCTGCATGGTTTCATCGGCATGTTGGCTGAGTACGATGACTTGATCGGAAATCCGATCGATTTTCGGGCCTTCCGTCGCCAGCATTCCGTTGACGTGATCCAGAACCGCCTGAATCTTCTGTTGGTTAGCCGGCCCGGTGACAGTATTCAGGTTGTCCAGGAGTCTTCGTGCGTCGCCGGTGATGCCCTGCAATTCTCCCTGGGCCTGCACGATCAAAGCGTTCGCGTTGTCAGCGACACCAGCCATCTTGCCGGCGATTTCATCCAGGCTGGCGGCTTCCTGCGAAGCAATCAACGATCCCGGCGGAAGGCGTTTTGCATCATTGCTGCCGGTAGTAATGGATAAAGAAGCGCCCTGCATGATGCTGACCAGACCCAGCTTGGCTATCGACTTTTCATTGAGCGGTGTGCCCTGTTTTACGTCCAGCAGAATCTCGATCTTGGTTGGGTCCGACTTCCAGGGGCGCACAGCCGTCACTTTGCCCGCGGTGATTCCGCCAAACAGCACCGTCGCGCCGGGCTCAAGCCCGCCGGCGTACCGCAAGTAGGTCCGGTACGGAACCGAATCTCCGCTGAACTGCGCGCTTATCAGGTAGACGATGGTGAAGGCCAGGATGGCGGAACACCCCAGCACGAAGGCCCCGACTTTTGCTTCTGTTGTCACTCCTACGCCTCCTGACCCTGCAGATATTTTTCAAAGTAGGCGGCCACTGCCGGCGCCTTCGCCATATCCTCGGGAACACGGTCGAGGAACTGCCGGACCCTGGGATTATCGCTCGCCTTGATCTCATCTTTAGTCCCGATCGAACTGAACGTACCCTGGTACAGCATGGCAATGCGGTCGGCGATGCGAAATGCGCTCGGCAGTTCGTGGGTAACGACAATAACCGTCATCTGGAACGCCTCTTTGAGGAGCAGAATGAGTTCATCCAGTTCCGCCGCGACAATAGGATCCAGCCCTGCGGAAGGCTCATCGAGCACCAGAATCTCGGGGTCAAGCGCCAGAGCACGGGCCACCGCGGCGCGCTTCTTCATCCCACCGGAGAGTTCCTGGGGATGCAACTTGCCAAAGTCTGCCAGACCAACCACGGCCAAATTCATCCACACCACCAGTTCGATGATGGAAGGTGCAAGCTTGGTATGCTCTCGCAAGGTGAGAGCAACGTTGTCCTCGACCGACATGGAGTTGAACAAAGAGGCGCTCTGGAAAGCCACACCCATGGAGCGTCGAAGAGTTTTCAATTCGGCCGCTGAGCAGCGGGCTATATCCGTGCCTTTCACCACAACACTGCCTGATTTGGGGCGTTCAAGGCCGAGGATCTGGCGCAGCAGAGTGCTCTTGCCGGAACCGCTGCCGCCCAGCAGGACCATCGTCTCGCCGTGTTCGATGTCAAGATTCAGCCCGTCCAATATGCGGCGTCCGTCATACTCCACCACCAGGTCGCGAATCGAAATGATCGGCATCAGCGTGACCCCGTGAAGTAGAAGATGGCAGTGAACACCGCGTCCGCCACGATGACAAGGAAAGTTGACTTCACCACGGCGCTAGTGGTGGATCGACCTACAGAATCGGGGCCCCCGAGGACGCGGAAGCCTTCGAGGCAGCCCACATGAGCGATGATGGTGGCAAAAGCCACGCTTTTGATGAGCCCGGTAATCACATCGCGTAACTGGATGGAAGTCATGACGTATCGCAGATACAGGAGCGGAGACAGGTGGGTGCTGAAGAACATGAACAATCCACCCGCCAGAATGCCGCAAAGATTCGAGATGACGCTGAGGCAAGGAACGCTGATCAGCGCTGCCAGATACTTTGGCGCCAGCAGGAACTCCACAGGCTCGAGCGCCATCACACGAAGGGAATCAAGCTCTTCTGTCACCTTCATGGTCCCAATCTCAGCCGCAAACGCCGAACCCGATCGTCCGCTGACGGCGATGGCCGTGAGCAGGGGCCCAAGTTCCCGGGTGAAACCGACCGCGACCAGGTCGATGACAAAATGCAAGGCGCCAAAACGGCGCAGCTCCGAAGCCCCCTGCATGGCGAGAATGAACCCGGTGCAAATCGCCATCAGGGAAACCATCGGTAGGGCGTCAACGCCGATTTGCGACATCTGCCTCACCGCCGCCTGCCAGCGATACTTGTTCCCTATAATCGGCAGCGCGCTTTTCAGGGCGCGCAGCGTGGCCCACAACTGAATGTTCAAACTCCCGACATAGTCGAGGTGCGTGATTGTGTCTCTGCCGACGCTTTCGAGAACGGTTGCCATCAAGATACCTTCGCGGCCGAGGAGCCGCTTATACAGCCGCTGGTTTCGAAGAGACTCAACACGCCTGTGACCTGGAATAAATGAAGCAAGCGGCCTTGCAGGCCCTGCAAGCACAAAGTGACGTGGCGATTGCGTGCCACCTTGAGTGCTTCGATCAAGGTCGCAATGCCGGAAGCGTCAATGTACGAGACACCTGTCAAGTCCACGACGACCGTACCTGCTGACTCCTCTCGTAGTGTGGTCAGAAGTTCCTCGCGGAAGGCGGGCGAGGAGTCAATGTCGACGTGGCCACGCAAGCGCAGAACGACTCCCTCGCCATCACGATCCACGGTGACCGCCGGATCTACGGCTGCTGTAACTGCGCCACGTGTCAACAAAATTCCCCCTAACTCCCGTGAAGGCATTCCACCCTCCACTCATATGCACAAACCGTTCGGCGTGCATCTCTTTTCGGGAGAGTCGTTTAACAGTTCTTCCCAAACCGCCAAGCTGACCAGCCCTGC
>Ga0335080_10009302_pt1 | contig 10269 bp, 8 predicted proteins | sample Lox_Sample_34_FD_206720 | JGI IMG/M metagenome (GOLD analysis project Ga0335080, IMG submission 206720) | Soil microbial communities from Loxahatchee National Wildlife Refuge, Florida, United States - Lox_Sample_3.4 | ecosystem: Environmental > Terrestrial > Soil > Wetlands | place: USA: Florida... | reverse complement strand
CCCGTTGGATGATCAGTGTCTGTCGCGCTCTTAACGAATCGCCGAACCTCCCACTCGGAAGGTTCGGCGCTTAACTCTTAGTGGACATCTGCCGCCAGACCGGACGGGGGATCCGGCTTACTGCCATTGTTCCCGAAAACGTAGGCGCCGATATCCCAACTTCCGTTTGAAGGCCGGGAATTCCCATCGCGATCATTGCATAGCGCGTCTGGAAAAGTGCCCCCATTCTTGCTGCAGAGATTAGACAGGTTCACGGCGGCGGCGATCACCGCAGATCCGCTCTGCGGCCTTCCTTGGGAATCCAACTTCTCTGCGCCGTTCACATAGACGCCGCCACTCTCACTCGTCCACCCTTCCCAGGTGTTGAAACTGCTTTTGGTGAAGTTGAGAAAATCGCAGCCTCCGCCCATATGGCAGAACACCCAGGCATTGCTTCCGCCGTTCATGTACGCATTGTTGGACCATACGTAGCTGGGCTGGCCGCCGGGATATTCATTGTTTTGACCGGTCAACTGGACGCCGTCGGTGATCACGTTGTTCTTGACCACGACGTTGGGGCCCTGTGGATTCACCAGATACGAGACTTGCCCGCTTCCGCTTCCGATAATCGTGTTGTTGAAGATGTTGATATTGATGCCGTAAGCGTTGAAAAAGCCGTTGTTCATCGAGCGGCCACAACAACCAATGTTTACGTTGTTGAAGACGTTGGCGCCATTTTCGTTGCCTTCAAAGAATATGCAACCCGTATTGTCCTTGCCCCAATCGCCATCGCAAAGATTGTTGTAGATATTGATGTTCGTCATGGTGGCATTGGCGCACCAGCTGGTTCCATCTCCGCAATACGAAAACAGATGGATGCCATCGTGGTGAAAATTGGAGTTGAACGTGTCCCAAATCGCAGTGTCGTGGATATGGTTGTCGTGGAAGGTGATGTTTTTATACATCACGGTTCCGTTGCTGACGATTCCCATCCCTACGCCGTGGTCGAAGTTATAAATCTCATTGTTCGCGAAGCTAAATCCAGTGGTCGTTCCGCTCTGAACTCCGCCGCCGTTGAGACACCATGCCGCGTCATGCATGATGTTGTTGTGAATGTTGATGCTGCCGCCAGAGCCATTGAAATGCACGCAGCCCGGTCCAGGAGGGCCGGTCAAGTCGTCCTGAGAACTCCCGTGAACGTACATGTTAGCGACCAGCAGGTTACGGATCTCGATATCCGTCGCCCCGTTCGCCGATATGGCCAGAGAATTGACATTCTGGTTGGCCAGATTGGTGCCGTTGGCGGTGTTCTGGATTGTACCGTTACAACTGGTCACCGCACCATTGATGAAGCCGCAACTGGTGCCGCCATCCACCACAAAGTGACTGCGATTATCCAGATCGATGGCACCGGCTCCGGTCCACGCCGGAGAGGTAAGATTCGTACCCGACTCGAAGAAGATCGTGACCGGATTCCCACTCGTGCCATTGCTCTGCGCTGCCAGCATGGACTGGTTAGTGTTGCCCGTGAACGTGCCGCACAGATGCACCGTGGTTCCGGGGCCGATCTGGTTGCTGCCGCCTCCCCAGTTGGCGGCGCTGTTGAACCAGGCCGGGTTGTGGGGACTGGCGGTGCAGGCGCCTTGCGCGTTGCCGTCCGGCGTTATGTAGACGTTGGTTGCAGATCCGAAACTTAATGTCGCGAGGGTTGAGACAAGAATAATTGCACCGATGAGCTGCCAGGGGGCTTTCACCATTTCCTCCGTCAATCGCGAAGCTCTCAGTTTTGCTCGCCGCAAAACCGTGCTGGTTTGTAACAATTCCCAGTAGGGGGAGTTCGCCCGTGATCTACTGGACTGCCCAGCCTTCTTTATATTCGAGAGCACGAAAATGGAGGTAGGTGCCGTCAGGGCATGCCCCGTGTCATTGGTACAGTGGCCGGTTTCCCGTTTTGGGCTATCCGGCCCCAAAACCAACAGCTTACGACCCATGCCGCGCCGCCTTCAGCCGAGTCTTCGCGGCTTTCACCAGATACTGCGGCTTGGCCAGCCAGTCGTACGCGCCTTCGAGCTTGGCCTGAAATAACCGCCGGTCGTCGGCGGAGTTCACCGGCAACCGCGGCAGAAACAATGGATCGCTGGCTGCACTCGGACGCCCGATGCTGGTGCACACCCCGATCGCGTATCCGGTCTGCAGCAGCATTTCGCGCAGCCGGCGCTTGAATTCACCGTCCGCCTCGGGAAAAGCGTAAGGATAGGCGAAGGCATCCACCGGCCAGCCCAGGTTGTCTTCCATAGCCTTCTTCGAACCGGAGAGTTCCTGCTCGATGGCCGCCGGCGTCATCCCGTACAGCTTAGGATGCGTCACGGTGTGCGATCCGAACACCATCCCGTGTTGCTGCAGTTCGCGAATCTCTCCCCAGGTCAGGCATTCCCGGTCTTTGAAGGTTTGCGGAGTCTTTCCGATGAAAGCGGTCGGCAGAAACATCGTAGCGGTAAAGCCGTAGCGGTTCAGGACCGGAAACGCGTTGCTGCGGAAGTTGCGGAAACCATCATCAAAAGTGACGACCACGGTGTTCGCGACATTTCCGCCCTGACTGAGACGATTCCAGGCTTCCGCCAGACCCACGGCCTGATATCCGCCCCGATGCAGAAACCGCATCTGCTCTTCAAAGGCCGAGACCGTGGTGACGGTCTGATAGTACCCGGGCACGCCGGCCTCGTCCTCATTGCCGATACTGTGATACATGAGGATCGGAATGCAGCGCTTGCCGGCAAAACGGCGCAGCGGGCCCGCCAAATAGAGCGTGGCTGCGCGGTCCAGACGAAAACCCATCAGGCCGAGCGCTCCGCCAGGGACATGGCCGGAGTCTCCGCCACCGGCTTGCCCCGCTGGCTGCTCTTGAGGAAGCGCGAGACTTCCTGCGCGACCCGCGCCTGCTGCTCGGCAGTCAGCTGTGGAAACATTGGCAAAGACACGATCTCGGCCGCCACCTTTTCGCAGACCGGAAAGTCGCCAGCCTGGTAGTTCCTGCCGCTGTACGCCTTTTGCCGGTGAAGCGGAATTGGATAATGAATGCCGCTGCCGATGCCGGCGGCTTTTAAGTGCTCCATCAGCCCTTCCCGATCGTTGACCCGCACTACGTACAGGTGATAGACAGCCCTTGACCATGACGGCTCAAAAGGAAGAATCGCGGCGCTTTCGTCCCTCAGCAGGCGTTCGTATTCTGCGGCCCGCTCGCGGCGCTGCTCGTTCCACTTGGCGAGATGCGCCAGCTTCACGCTGAGGAAACCGGCTTGCATGCTGTCCAGGCGGCCGTTGTAGCCTTCGATGTCGTGGTAATACTTCTTGGCCTGGCCGTGGTCACGAAGCATTTTGACATGAGCCGCCAGCTTGGCGTCGTTGGTGCTGACCGCACCAGCCTCGCCGCAAGCGCCAAGATTCTTTCCCGGATAGAAACTGAAGGCCGCCGCGCGGCCCATTGATCCGGCTTTTTTCCAGGCGTTCGACTTGCGTGAGAAGTATTGGGCTCCGTGCGCCTGGCAGGCATCTTCGACCACGATCAGGCCGTAGCGTTCCGCGATCTCGAGGATGGCATCCATGTCCACGGTCTGTCCGTAGAGGTGCACCGGAACAATGGCTGTGACCGGGCGCCCGCTGCCCAGGCTAATGAGCTGGCCCGAGGTCTCCCGGGTGCAGCCAACCTCAAGATATTCGCGCAGCTTCTCGGGGTCCATGTTGTAGGTGCGCTCGTCGATGTCGACAAACTCCGGCAATGCACCTGCCTGGGAAATCGCTTCGGTGGTGGCAATGAAGGTATGGGGAACCGTGACCACCACGTCGCCCGGCTTCACACCGCAAGCCATTAGGGCAAAGCGCAGGGCGTCGGTGCCGCTGTTTACCGCGATCGAGTGGCTGGTCTCGCAAAAGGCGGCGAACGCTTTTTCGAAGTCGTCCACCATGGCGCCGCCAATGAAGCCCGCGGAACGAATTACCTTCTGAAAGACCGCAGTGAGTTCCTGCTCGAGTTCGACGTGTGGAGTAACCAGATCCAGGAAAGGAATGCTATTGGAAACCATTATGTACTCGCCTCCGCCTTGGGTTCGATGGACCGCAAGAATTTGGCGGGATTGCCCGCCACGATACTGTTGGGGGGGACGTCTTTGGTGACCACACTGCCCGCGCCTACGATGGCGTTTTCGCCGATGGTGACGTTCGCCAGAATAGTGGCGCCCGATCCGACCGAGGCGCCTCGCTTAATGACCGTCTTCTCGACCTTCCAGTCGGCCTCGGTCTGCAACTGGCCATCTCCGGCGGTGGCGCGCGGATAGGAATCGTTGATGAACATGACGCCGTGTCCGATGAACACGTTGTCTTCGAGGGTCACGCCTTCGCAGATGAAGGTATGGCTCGAAATCTTGCAGCGCTTGCCGATGACCGCATTCTTCTGCACTTCCACGAAGGCGCCGATCTTGGTCTCGTCGCCGATCTCGCAACCGTAGAGGTTAATGAATTTGGAGAGGCGCACGTCCTTTCCCAGCTTCACGTCGGGCGCGATACAAAGGTAGGTGCTCATAGTTGAACCAAAGCTCCTCGCTTGCTCATGGACTCGCCGGCCGCTTCCAGCATCTTGACCACACGCAATCCCGCCACGCCGTCGTTAAACGGGGCTTGATTGCTGGAGATGCATTCGATGAAGTACGACATCTCCTGGCGCAGGGCTTCGACCTGCTCCAGTTGCGGCGAGTACATGTCACCGGAGCGGTAGCTCACCAGCAACTCGTAAAGGCCCTCACGATTCGTAATGCGGACTCCCTTGTCGTAAATCTTGATCTTCTCGTCGGCTTCCAGGTCGTTCCAGACCAGCATTTTCTTTTCCCCGCCAATCAGAGTGGTGCGCACTTTCACCGGAGACAGCCAGTTCACATTGATGTGGGCGATTATTTTGTCCGGGAAATATACGGTCAGGAACGCCACGTCCTCGCAGCCATTCAGGTGGGTCTGGCCGGTTGCCACAATGGCCTCGGGAGTCTTCTTGATGACGTAATCCATGATCGAAAGATCATGCGGAGCCAGGTCCCAGACCACGTTCACATCATGCTGGAACAGTCCCAGGTTTACGCGGGTGGAATCGTAGTAATAGAGCTTGCCCAGCGATCCCTCCTCCACCAGCTGATGGATCTTTTTCACCGCGCCGGTAAACAAGAAGGTGTGATCCACCATGATCTTCAGATTTTTCTGCTCGGCCAGGTTGATCAGGGTCTCAGCCTGGGCCACGCTGCTGGTGAACGGCTTCTCTACGAAAACATGCTTTCCATTCTCCAGAGCGGCTTTGGCCAGCTCAAAGTGCGTCCAAACCGGAGTGACTACCGCCACCGCATCGATGTCGGGCGAGGCCATGATCTCGGAAGCGTCGGTAGTGACATGAATGCCGGGATAGCTCTTTTGAATGCGCTTGCGAGCGCTCGAACTCTTGTCGCAGACCGACAGCACCTGGGCGCCTTCCAGGCTCACCAGGTTTCTGACCACATTCGGTCCCCAATAGCCGTAACCGATTACGCCAAACTTGACCATATGAACCGCCTTTTGCCTGAGTTGTCGGTAGTTCAGAACTACAACGGGCAGAGTGAAGGGCTAATGAATCCTGAGGGGGAACAACAGAAAAAGGGGGGGAGGCGAAAAGACGAATCTAAAACGCTCTTAATAGGCGCCGTCACCCATCACGACAGCGCGAGGAGTGCGCAGCAGAATCTGGACGTCCATCCAGGGCGACCAGGTTTTTGCATAGCGCAGGTCCAGACGGACCATTTCATCGAACTCCACCCGGCTGCGGCCATTGACCTGCCACAACCCGGTGATTCCCGGCTTGGCTTCCAGCATGCGGCGGCGATGCCAGATTTCGTAGGCTTCCACCTCATAAGTAATCGGAGGCCGCGGGCCCACCAGCGACATTTCCCCTTTGAGAACATTGAAGAACTGAGGCAGTTCATCCAGGCTGGTGCGGCGCAGCCAGGCGCCGACCGGGGTGATTCTGGGATCGTTGGTTAATTTGTAGACGCCGTTGCCGTTACCTTCCGAAGGCTTGCGATCAGCGGTGCCGGCAATCAGCTTGAGCACGTAGTCCTTGTGCTTGCTGGCGTCGTTGTTGACATACATGGAGCGGAATTTCAGGAAAGTGAACGGGACACCATGCTGCCCAATACGTTGCTGGCGGAAGAAGATGGGGCCCTTCGAAGTCAGCTTGATGGCCGCCGCAATCGCCAGGAAAATGGGCGAGAGCATGGCAATGGCGATCGCGCTACCGGCAATGTCCATGGCCCGCTTGACCGCGCAGAAAAACTTGCGCGAGTTGTCGCGGCGCTCCAGATCCGGATAGAGCTTGGGATTACTGGGCCGCTCCAGATCCTGGTCCCAGTCTTCCGGGAACAAGTGAAAAGAAATGCTGACTTCATTGAATTGCTCGAAGGTGAGCTGATCGCGCAGAGTGGCACTGACTCGCTGCAGCACCGTGCCAATGATCGAATTGCGATCTTCCATGCCCAGCTCGGTGAACATCACTCCGAATACGGAACCATCCCGGTACCAGCCGGTCACGTCCGTCTCACGGGTCGTCAGGGTCAAGGCCGAAACCAGGCTGCCGAGCAGCCGTTCGCGCTTGCCGGAGGAAAGACCATTTCCGGCTTCCAGCAGCATGAGGAGGAACGGTTTCCCCGAACGTTCCGTTCGCTTCCGTTCCAGCGAAACCATTCGCAGAAACGCTTCCTCATTCAATACACAGCGATCCGGGCTGGGCGCGGACCGCGTTTTGAACTCGTCGATATTGATCGCACTAGCTGACCGCCGTACATTCACGAGTGAAATCTCTCCTGTTCTCGTTCGAGGGCTCGACCGTTGCCTCGACGAGCAAGCATGGTGTTCTACAGGGGGAATGAATCTCAATCCGGGGAAGACTGGTTCGACGCTAGCTTTGCTCTTCGACTCTGCCGTTACCGTTTTGGGGAGTGGCCCCGGCGTTGCCGTACCGCTGATAATAGTTGCTGTGATCCGCGCTGGAGCAGCTATTTAGAACTACACCTAACAGATTAGCCTGCTCCAATGCCTTCAACCCGCGTTGCAGTTCTTTCTTCTCGGTCTTGCCTTCACGCGCCACGAGCAGAACTCCGTCGGCAAGTCGAGCCCAGACACTGGTATCTGCAAGGGGAAGTACAGGGGGAGAATCAATTATCACCCAGTCGAACCTGCTAGTCAATTGCTCAAATAATTCCGCCAGTCGGCCGGATTGCATGAGTTCGAGAGGATTTTCCGGAGGATGGCCGGCGGGCATAAACCAGAAACCCGGGCCTTCCAGGTGATAGATGTTGCCCAAAACACTGGAATCATCCCGCAGCCATTCACTGATTCCGGCTAGTTTGCCCAGGCCGAACTGACGTTCCAGTACCGGGCGCCGCAGGTCACCATCGATCAGCAGAACCCGCTGCTGTTGTCTACGGGCCAGCGTAGTAGCCAGATTGGCAGAAACCAGGCTCTTCCCTTCTTCGGCGATGGTGCTGGTGACCAGTACCTTCCTGAGCTGCCTGGCCTGCTGCAGCTGGCGCAGCCGTACGCCAAGGAAGCGGAACTTCTCAGCTCCCAGGGACTCTTTGCTGGTCAACGACACCAGGCGGCTGGCGCTGGAAACCGAAACGCGCAGGGTTGGGAACTCGGCGGCCACAGGTTCCGCCGGAACGGCGGACTGCAGCAACTGAGTCGGGATCTCGGAAGGCAGGGGAAACGACTCTCCTGACCGCTCCGATTCGGACCTTTGTAGGGCTTCGAAAATGCGGCTCATGCTTTGTTAACTCCGGAATCGATGGCTGAGGCCGGCGATCTCTCTGTGGATTGCATCTTCTGCAGGTAATCCCGCAATTCAAGAAGCGTTTTCACGGCCTGCAGGATGTCGCCGTCGCCGTTGCTCTTGGCCCGCTCTGCGGGCTGCGGGTGAACCAGGTCCAGGCGGAAATCGCCGGCAACGTCTTCGATGATGTCGGGAGTGACGGCGCGCGACTGACGCGCGTAGGCGCCGATCAGAGCGTTTTCACAGACGGTGTTAATCAGGCGCGGAATCCCTCTGGAGTGGCGATGCACCTGGGCGATGGTCTCATCCGGGAAAAGGGCGGCCGCCGCATCGCAGCCGGCAAGTTGCAGGCGCCTCAGGATATAGCCCTTGGTCTCCTCCAGATCCAGCGGTTCCAACTGCGAGCGCAACGCAATTCTCTGCTTCAATTGCCGCAACTCGTAAGAATCCAGTTTCTGATCCAATTCCGGCTGGCCCACCAGCAGAATCTGGAGCAATTTTTCCTGGGCGGTTTCGAGATTGGTAAGCAACCGGATTTCTTCCAGAACCTCGGGCGAAAGGTGATGGGCTTCATCGACCACCAAGACCGTGGTTAACTTCTTCTGATGACGGGCGATGATGTGGTTGCTGAGCATGAGCAGCAATTCGCTCTTGTTCTTGCCGCTGGCGGACAGCCCGAAATCGCCCGCGATGTACTGCAGAAATTCCAGCGGTGACAGCACGCTGTTGAACACGTAGGCGTAGTTGACGCTGGCGCGGTTCAGGAGTTCAAGCAGGCAGCGCACCAGCAGAGTCTTGCCGGTACCGACTTCTCCGGTCATGACCACGAAACCCTTGCGCCGCCGAACCCCGTAATAGAGCGAGGCCAGCGCCTCGTTGTGCCTCTTGGTCGGGAACAGGAACGAGGGATCCGGAGTGATCTCGAAGGGATTCCGTTTCAGGTTGTAAAACTGCTTATACATGGTGAGCTGATCAGCCTTTGAAATACGTAATTACGAATCCGACCAGAATCAGGGCCACCGCCGTGGCGGCACTTACGTAACCCATCCAGGACCGGCGTTGCTGAGCTTTTTCTTCCGCGGGAGTGACCAGCGGAGGAATTTCCACCAGCACGTTGGCGGGCAAGAGGGCCTTCAACTGTTTGTCGGAGTACACCCGGTCATCGGTGATTTCCGCAGCGGCGGCGAACACGCCGCCCAGCGCCACTCCCGCGAGCAAGCCAATGCCAAACAGCTTGAGGCGATTTGGCGAATACGGCTTGTCGGGCAGGTTGGGCGGATCCAGGATGCTGAAGTGCTCTCCCTGTTGCTCGCGCTCCAGGTTGGTGGCCAGTTCGGAATCGTTGCGCTTCTTCAGCAGCGAATCGTAGTCGGCTTTCGATTGATCGTAGCCGCGCGTAAGGTCGGTCAGTTCCTGCTCCCGGACCGGAGACTGGTTCAACCGCGCCTGGTAATCGTTGATCCGGTTCTGCAACTCCTGGACCGAATGCTGGCGGTTGGCGATCTCGATCTGGTTGGCCTTCAGCTGGCTCTGCAGGTCCATCATTGGCGACATGTCCTTGACGTCGGCGTAATCCTTGGGCGCCGACGGATCGGCCGGCGCATCCTGGGGATTCGACTTCAGGTCCGCCATAATCTGCGCCTTCATCTTTTCGGTCTTGGCGATCTGTTCCTTAAGCTTGCGGACATCGGGATGCTTGTCGGTATAGTGCGAACTGAGATCGGCCAGCTGCGCCTTCAGGCGGTCGAGTTCCTGGTTGATGGCGGGCAGTCCGACCGGCGCGCCGTCGGGACTCTTCACCGTCTTCTGCAGGCTGCGGTACTGGCTCAACAGCGATTCCAGATAGGCATTCTGCTGTTTGGCGCGGTTGAGGGCATCTTCCTCGGTCTGCACCTCGCTCTGCAATCCCGCGAGAATCTGCAGATTACTCTGCAGCTGTCCGGGCAACTCGCCCAGGTGCTTGTCCTTAAATTCGCGCACCTTCTGTTCCTGCTCCGCGAGAGTCTGGCGGGCCTGTTCCAGCTGGTCATCGAGGAACTTGGTGGTGTTTTCCGACTGCTGCTGGCGGACTTCCAGATTCTCACTGATGAACAGATTGGTCAGCTCGCTGGTAACTTCCTGGGCAATCCGTGGATCGCGCGAGGAATAATAAATGTTGAACGAGGTCAGCTCGTCGCGGCCGGGCGCGCGCACCAGTTCGATCTCGATGTCTTTGCGCATGCGGTCGACCAGTTCGTCGGCACTCACGCGGTTGCGCTCCGACGCATAGAGGTTGAGCTTGTCGATGATGTGGATCAGACGGGTGCGGCTGAGAATCTGCTGGGTGATACTGTCCAGGCGGTCCTGGAGATTGCTGTTTACGTTGGGCGCTACGATGCTGGAAGGAACCGTCGGCTGCTGGACCAGAATCAGCGTGCCGGAGCGGTAGATGGAGGGCATGACCCAGCTCGCCGCCC
>Ga0335080_10009301_pt1 | contig 10269 bp, 9 predicted proteins | sample Lox_Sample_34_FD_206720 | JGI IMG/M metagenome (GOLD analysis project Ga0335080, IMG submission 206720) | Soil microbial communities from Loxahatchee National Wildlife Refuge, Florida, United States - Lox_Sample_3.4 | ecosystem: Environmental > Terrestrial > Soil > Wetlands | place: USA: Florida... | reverse complement strand
GGTGCGAGCTGGGCCTTGTACCAGTCCGCCGCCCCGGCGGCGCCCGGGGAGCCGGGCGAGCGGTCGGGATAGTCGGTCGAGAGCTCCCCCGCGAGCTCGAGCGCCGAGCGCGCGTTGAACGCCGGCGGCAGCGACGGCGCGGGCAGCGGCACCGGCCGCGCCACCGTGAATGCCGCCAGCAGCAGCGGCAGGCTGACGAACAGCCACGTGCCGCGGTAGAGCCGTCCGTTGACGGGGCGCTCGAGCGAGCCGCGGCGCGGCCGGCGCCGCCGCGGCCGGGGTGGGACGACAGCCATGGCTGGCTATAGTAGGTCGGTCCGGCCACGTTCGGCCCGACGCCCGGTCCTCATGCCCGACGCCTCGACCATCCTGCTCGTCGACGACGAGGACGCGATCCAGAAGCTCCTCGCCTACCCCCTCAGCCACGAGGGGTACAAGGTCGTGCAGGCATGGGACGGCGAGGAGGCCCTGGCGCGCTTCGCGGCGGAGCCGATCGACCTCGTCGTGCTCGACATCATGCTGCCGAAGCTCGACGGCCTCGAGGTCTGCAAGCGGATCCGCGCCTCGAGCTCGGTGCCGATCATCATGCTCACGGCACGGGACGACGAGTTCGACAAGGTTCTCGGGCTCGAGCTCGGCGCCGACGACTACATCACGAAGCCCTTCTCGATCCGGGAGTTCCGCAGCCGGGTGCGGGCGCTCCTGCGCCGGGCGGGGCCGCAGCGGCGCGAGGGCGAGGCCGGCGAGCTGATCGTCGCGGAATCCCTCTCGATCGACCTCGGCCGTCGCGCCGTCGAGATCGAGGACCGGCCGGTGCAGCTCACGTACGTCGAGTTCGAGCTGCTGCGGACGATGGCCGCGCATCCGGGCCGCGTCTACAGCCGGCAGATGCTGCTCGAGTCGCTCTGGGGGAGCTCCGACTACCGGGATCCCCGCACCATCGACGTGCACGTCCGCCACCTGCGCGAGAAGCTCGAGCGAGATCCGAAGGAGCCCGAGCTGATCTTCACCGTGCGCGGGGTCGGCTACCGCTTCCGCGAGCGATGAACCCGCTGCGCAGCGTCGGCGCAAGGCTGACCCTCGCCCTCGCCCTGCTCGTGGCGGGCGCGCTCGGGGTCGTGTACGCGATCGTCGTCCCCTCGCTCGAGCACAACCTGATCGGCGCCAAGGTCACGCAGCTCCGGAAGGCCGCCCCGGCCGTCTCGCACCAGCTGCCGGCCACGACCGCGGCGCCCGCGTGGCTGGACGCGCTCGGCCCGCTCTCCCTGAGCGCGAACGCCCGGATCGTCGTCTATTCGGTGCTGACGACGAACCCGCTGTCGCTGAGCGTCTTCCAGGACTCGAATCCGGTCTCGTCCTCCGACGTGCAGAACGACCCGGTTGCGGAGAAGGCGTTCCTGACCGGGAAGCTGGCCACCGGCACCGTGAACCGGAACGAGGCGCGCTATGCCGAGGCCGCCTTGCCGCTGCCCCGGCCCGGGAACTACATCCTGCTGCTGTCCGCCCCTCTCCACGACTCGCTCGGGAACGTCAACCTGGTCCAGCGGCGCGTGCTCGCGGCAGGCGTCCTCGCGCTCCTGGCGGCGCTCTTGCTGGGGTACGGCGCGGCGACGGTGTTCGCGCGCCGGATCCGGCGCCTCGAGCGGGCGGCCGAACGGATCGCAGACGGCGACTTCGGCGAGCCGGTCGACGTGAGCGGGAGCGACGAGCTCGCGGAGCTCGCGGTGGCGTTCGAGCGGATGCGCGTCCAGCTCGCCCAGCTCGACAGCGCGCGGCGCGCCTTCATCGCGAACGCGTCGCACGAGCTGAGGACCCCGATCTTCTCCCTCGCGGGCTTCCTCGAGCTGCTCGCCGACGAGGAGCTCGACGAGCCGACACGGCGTGAGTTCCTCGAGACGATGCGCGGCCAGGTGGACAGGCTCTCGAAGCTGACGGTCGACCTGCTCGACCTCTCGCGCCTCGACGCGGGCCGTCTGCACGTCGAGCGCGAGCCGGTGGACATGGCGAGGATCGCGCAGGACCTCGCCGGCGAGTTCGCCGCGGTGGCGCAGACGAGCGGCCATCCGCTCGAGGCGGCACCCGAGGGCGAGGCGCTCGCGCTCGCAGACCAGCAGCGCGCGCTCCAGATCGGCCGGATCCTGATCGACAACGCGCTCGTCCACACCCCCGTGGGGACACGCGTCGTCGTACGGGCCGCCACCGGCCCGGACGGCGTCGTGCTCTCGGTCGAGGACGCGGGCCCCGGGATCCCGCAGGAGGCGGCCGACCGCGTCTTCGAGCGGTTCTACCGCGCCGAGGGGCCGCGCGCGACCGGTAGCGGGCTCGGTCTCGCGATCGCGCGGGAGCTTGCCGCGCTGATGGGCGGGAGGATCGAGCTCGAGGCGCGCCCGGGCCTGACCGCGTTCAGGCTCGTGCTCGAGCCGGCTCCCGGCGCGACGCCGTTTCCACGTGAAAACGAGCCGGCGGCCGTTGCGTGAGGGCCTGGCGCCTCGCCGGGCCGTCGCTACAGTGAGGCGACCATGCGCCGCGCCCCGCTCGTTCCCGTCGTCGTGGTCGCCGCACTCGCCGGCGCCGCCGCCGCGCTCGCGGTCGGTCTCGCCGCCGGCGGCTTCGGCGGCCGGACCGAGACCGTGGTGCTTCCTGCCGCGACCACGGCGGGGGTGCCCGTTCCGGCCTCGGCCCCGCTCGGTGCCCGCGTCGGCGCCTTCGACGCCGCGAGCGTCTACGCCAGACGCTCGGCCGGCGTCGTCACCATCTTCGCGTACTTCGGCAAGACGGGCTCGGCCGGGAGCCAGGCCTCCCAGGGCTCGGGCTTCGTCGCCGACGGCAGGGGCACGATCCTGACCAACTCCCACGTGATCACGAACGCGGGGGAAGGGGCTCCCGTCGCCGCGGCCGACCGGCTCTACGTCGAGTTCAAGGATCACGACCGGATCCCGGCGAAGGTCGTCGGCTGGGACGTCTACGACGACGTGGGCGTGCTGAGGGTCGACCCGAAGGCGCATGCGCTCGCACCGGTGCCGCTCGGCGACTCGGCAGGGGTCGTCGTCGGCGAGCCGGTCGCCGCGATCGGCAGCCCGTTCGGCAACGAGGACTCGCTCGCGGTCGGCGTCGTCTCCGCGGTGCGCCGCTCGATCTCGTCCCTCACCTCCGACTACCAGCTGATCGACGCGATCCAGACCGACGCGCCGATCAACCATGGCAACTCGGGCGGGCCGCTGTTCGACGCTCGCGGCGCCGTGATCGGGATCAACGCCCAGATCCGCACCGAGGCGAACGGGAGCGCCGACGGGGTGGGCTTCGCGGTGCCGATCGACTCGGCCCGCCGCTCGATGCAGCAGCTGCTCGCGAACGGGCGCGTCGCGTACGCGTACGTCGGGATCACCTCGGAGGACCTCACGCCGACGCTCGCCCGCCACTTCGGCTATGCGGTGCTGCGCGGGGCCGTGGTCGACTCGGTCAGGATCGGAAGCCCCGCGGCGAGGGCCGGGATCCGCGGCGGGAACCGGGACGTCCAGGTCTTCGACACGCCGTTCACGCGCGGCGGCGACGTCGTGGTCGCGATCGACGGCCTGCCCGTCTCGGGCGCCGACGACGTCGTGCGGATCGTCAGCGAGCGCCTCCTTCCCGGGCAGACCGTGACGTTCACGGTCGTCCGGGGCAGCAGGACGCTGAAGCTGCCGGTGACGCTGACGGAGCGCCCGCCCTCGTGACCGCCGTCGACCTCGAGGCCCTCTGCGTCGACCTGGCCCGCCGCCTGCGCGAGGCGGTGCTGCCGGCGCTCGGCTCGCACGCCGCACGCGCCCACTCCGGTGCCTCTGCCCACGGCGACATCACGTTCGGCCTCGACGAGCTCGCGGAGGTCGAGCTCGAGGCCTTCGCCGCGGCGACCTCGATGCCTCTCGCGGTTCTCTCCGAGGACCGAGGGGTGGTCGGGCCGCCCGAGGCGGAGTGGCTCCTCGTCGTCGACCCCGTCGACGGCACGCGGCCAGCTCTCGCCGGCTTCGAGGGTGCCTGCGTCTCGGTCGCGGCGGCGCCGAACAGCCCCGGGGCGACGCTCGGCGACGTGGAGGTGGGCGTGGTGCTCGAGCTCAAGACCGGCCGCGGCTTCGTGGCGCGCCGCGGCGGCGGCGTGACCGCGGACGACGCGCTCTCGCCGTCGGCCAACGAGGATCTCTCGCGCCTGTTCTGGGCGGCCGGGTATCGCGGCCGGCCGGCGGCCGACCTCACCGCCGTGATCGGCCCTCTCGTCGACCGCTCGTCGGTCGGCGGCGGGTACTTCGATCCCGGCAGCGCGGCCTTCATCCTGACGCGCGTCGCGAACGGGCAGCTCGACGCGTACGTGGACGTCGGGCCGCGCGTGGCCGCCGAGCTCCCGGGCGCCGAGGAGCGCTTCCGCGCACTCGGCAACGGGGAGATCCTCTGCAACCGCCCGTACGACCTCGCCGCGTCGCTGCTCGTCCTGCGGGAGCTCGGGCTCCCGGTCACGGACGCGTGGGGCGGGCCGCTCGAGGATGCGCCGCTGCGCGGCGGGATCGTCTCGTGCCTCGCCGCGGCGAACGAGCCGCTCCACGCGGAGCTCCTGGCCGCGCTCGACGGTCGCTTCGCCGAGCTCGCGGCCACGCCGTCCGGCGCATCGGGGAGTCTCCCGGTCTGATGCTGCAGCTCGTCAACGTCGGTCGCAAGTCGCTCGCGGACTACGGGTCGATCGCCCCGCGCGGGCTGATGGACGAGATCCGGCAGCTTGCGGAGCCGCTCCAGGGCACGCGCGTCGTCCATCTGTCCGCGACGGCGTTCGGCGGCGGCGTGGCCGAGATCAACTACACGCTCGTGCCGCTGATGGCCGACGCGGGCCTCGACGTGGAGTGGCGGATCATCGCGGGCGAGAACGAGTTCTTCGACGTCACGAAGACGATCCACAACGCGCTCCAGGGCAATCCCCAGGGCCTGACGCCCGAGCAGCAGGAGATCTTCACCCGCTACAACGCGCAGAACGCGGCCAACTTCGCCGACGACTACGACGTCGTCGTCGTCCACGACCCTCAGCCGGTGGCGATGATCGACCACTTCCCGGACACGGCCGCGCGCTGGGTCTGGCGCGGCCACATCGACTTCTCGACGCCGAACGAGTCGGTGATGCAGTTCCTCCTGCCCTCGATCCGCCGCTACGACGCCGCGATCTTCCACCTGCGCGAGTACGTGCCCCGCGAGCCGGGCCTGCCGGAGTGCTTCATCTGGCCGCCGGCGATCGACCCGCTCGCGCCGAAGAACATGGCGCTCTCCCCCGAGGACGCCAGATACATCGTCAACCAGTTCGGGATCGACGTCGACCGGCCGCTCCTGACCCAGGTCTCGCGGTTCGATCCCTGGAAGGACCCGCTCGGCGTGATCGACTGCTACCGGCTCGTGAAGCACGAGGTGCCCGACGTGCAACTCGCCCTGGTCGGCTCGATGGCACACGACGATCCGGAGGGGTGGGACTTCTACAACCAGACCGTCACGTACGCCGCCGACGACCCCGACATCCACATTCTCTCGAACCTCAACAACGTGGGCTCCGTCGAGGTGAACGCGTTCCAGGTGCACTCGGAGGCCGTGATCCAGAAGTCGATCAAGGAGGGCTTCGGGCTCACGGTGAGCGAGGCGCTGTGGAAGGGCTGTCCCACCGTGGCGGGCAACGTGGGCGGGATCCGCACCCAGATCGTGGACGGCGAGACGGGATGGCTGGTCGACTCCGCCGAGGCCTGCGCCGACGCCTGCCTCCAGATCCTGCACGACCCCGCCGAGGGCAAGCGGCGCGCGCTCGCCGGCAAGGAGTACGTCCGCGGCCACTTCCTCACGCCCCGGCTCCTGCGCGACTGGCTCGTGCTGTTCAACAGGCTGCTCGGCAACGACGTCGGCGAGCACGAGCTCGTCTCCGTCCGGCCCTCCTGAGCCCCGGCCTTCGAGACCCTCTAGGCTTCGTCGGGCGTGAGCGCCGACCGCCGCAAGCTGATCGTCGTCTCGAACCGCGGCCCTGCGTCGTTCGCCCGCAGCGCGGACGGGGTGCGGACCGCCAGGCGCGGCGGCGGCGGTCTCGTGACCGCGCTGCGCAGCCTCGTCTCCCACCACGACGTGACCTGGGTCGCGAGCGCGATCACCGCCGAGGACCAGGTCGTCGCCGGCGAGGGCCCGCTCGACGAGACCGCGCTCGACGGCTCGCCCTACAGGCTGCGGCTCGTCGCCCACGACGCGAATGCCTACGACTGGTACTACAACGTCGTCTCGAACCCGACCCTCTGGTTCCTCCAGCACTACCTGTGGGACCTGAAGGTCTCGCCCGCGTGGGATCACGGGCTCCACCGCGCCTGGAGCGACGGCTACGTCCCCGTCAACAGGGGCTTCGCCGACGTGGTGCTCGAGGAGCTGCAGCGCGCGCCCGGGGCGACCGTCTTCTTCCACGACTACCACCTGTACCTCGCGCCCCGCTTCGTGCGGGACGCGCGTCCCGACGCCGTCCTCGCCCACTTCGTGCACATCCCGTGGGCGCAGCCGGACTACTGGCGCGTGCTGCCCGAGCCGATCCGCCACGCGATCCACGACGGTCTCCTCGCGAACGACGTGGTCGGCTTCCACACGAGCCGCTGGCAGCGCAGCTTTCTCCGCTCGAGCCAGGACATCGTCGGCGCGAAGACCGACAACGAGCGCGGCCTCGCGCGGTACCGGGGCCACGAGGCGCGCGTCACCGCGCACCCGATCGCGCCCGACCCTGCCGAGTTCGACGAGCTCGCGAACGACCCGAGGGTGCTCGACGCGGAGCGCGAGATCGTCGCGGGCCGGCGCGAGAAGCTGATCCTCCGGGTCGACCGGAGCGATCCGTCCAAGAACATCGTGCGCGGCTTCCGCGCCTTCGAGCTCTACCTCGACGCTCATCCCGAGATGCACGGGCGCGTCGCGATGCTCGCCCTGCTCGACCCGTCGCGCCAGGACATCCCGGAGTACGCCGAGTACCTCGGCGCGATCCAGCGCGAGGCGCGCCGCGTCAACGACCGGTTCCTGCGGGAGGGCTGGACCGCGATCGACCTCCGGATCGCCGACGACTTCCACCAGTCGGTCGCCGCGTACAAGCAGTACGACGTCCTGCTCGTGAACGCGATCTTCGACGGCCTCAACCTGGTCGCGAAGGAGGCGCCGCTCGTCAACGCCCGGAACGGCGTGCTCGTCCTCTCCGAGAACACCGGCGCGCACGAGGAGCTCGGCGCATGGGCGGTGACGGTGAACCCGTTCGACGTGGCCGGCCAGGCCGAGGCGATCCACGAGGCGCTCGAGCTGTCCGAGGACGAGCGCGCGCGGCGGCTCGAGGCGATCCGCGCCCACGTGCGCGAGCACGACCTCGCCGCCTGGATCGCGGCCCAGCTGGCCGGGCTCCCCGACGCATTGACAGATGCCGGGGTCGGGTCGGAAGCTTCCGCTCGATAGGGTCGGAGTGCAGTTCAACACGTACGACGCCTCCGGCAACTCGGCGGACGAGGCGTTGTACTTCGTCGCGCTTCCATAGCGACCCGGTGCGAGGGGCTGCACGGGCGGCCCCCTCGTTCCTCCACGAGTACGATCCGCGCATGGCGGTCGCCGCTTCAGCGCTGCTCGAGTCGGTCAACCCCGCGACGCTCGAGGTCGTCGGCACGGTCGCGGTCACGCCGCCCGAGGCCGTCACCGAGGCGGTCACCGAGGCGCGCCTCGCCCAGCAGCAGTGGGCGCGCACCTCGTTCGGCGAGCGCCGCCGGCTCCTCGCCGAGGTGGCGCGGCTCCTGCTCGAGCGGATGGACGAGATCGCCGGGACGGTCACCGCCGAGACGGCGAAGCCGCTCGTCGAGGCCTTCCTCTCGGACGTGATGGTCGCCGTCGACAACACCGTCTGGATCGCGGACAACGCCGAGCGGGCCCTCGGCCCGGAGCGCCTGCGCTACCCGCAGCTCTACCTCAAGCACAAGCGCGGCCGGATCGAGCACGTGCCCCTCGGGGCGGTGGCCGTGATCTCGCCCTGGAACTTCCCCTTCGCGATCCCGTTCACCGAGGCCGCGATGGCCGTCGCCGCGGGGAACGCGGTGCTCGTGAAGCCCTCCGAGCTGACCCCGCTCTCCGGCGAGTGGGTCGAGCGCGTGTTCGCGGAGGCCGGTGCGCCGACGGGCCTCGTCCGGGTCCTGCAGGGGGACGGCGAGCTCGGCGCGGCGCTCGTGCGCGCCCGGGGCATCGCGAAGGTCTTCTTCACCGGCTCGGTCGAGGTCGGCCGCAAGGTCGCCGCGGCAGCGGGCGAGCGGCTCTGCCCCGTCACGCTCGAGCTCGGCGGCAAGGATCCGATGCTCGTCTTCGCCGACGCGGACGTCGAGCGCGCGCTGGACGGCGCCGCCTGGGGCTCCTTCTTCAACTGCGGCCAGGTCTGCTCCGGGGTCGAGCGGATCTTCGTCGAGGAGCCGTTGCACGACCGCTTCGTGGCGGGGCTCGCGGAGCGGGCGCAGGCTCTCCGGATCGGCCGCGGAGACGCCTTCGACACCGACCTCGGCCCGCTGATCACCGAGGAGCAGCGCTCGAAGGTCGAGTCGCTCGTCGAGACGGCGCGCGAGGCCGTCGTCACCGGCGGCGCGCGGCCCGAGACCGGGCTCCCCGGCTGGTTCTACGAGCCGACCGTGATCGCCGGCTCGAGCGACGAGCTCCGCCGCGAGGAGATCTTCGGCCCCGTCGTCACCGTGGAGCCCTTCGCCGGCGAGGAGGAGGCGGTGCGGCTCGCGAACGACACGCGCTACGGCCTCGGCGCGAGCGTCTGGACGCGCGATCCGGAGCGGGCGAGGCGGGTCGCCGCCCGGCTCGACGCCGGCTCGGTCTGGACGAACGACGTCGCGTACTCCTACGCCGCCGGCCAGGCTCCCTGGGGAGGCTTCAAGGACTCCGGGCTCGGACGCACCCATTCCCGGCACGGCTTCTACGAGTGCACGCAGGTCCGGTTCGTGGAGGAGGACTCCGGCCGGCTCGCGGTGCCCTGGTGGTTCCCGTACGACGAGCTGGCCGTGGACGGGTTCAAGGGCGTGCTCGGCGCGCTCTACGGCCAGGGGCTCCCCGCGCGCGTCGACGCTGCGTGGCGCCACCGCCGCGGGCTGCTGCACCTGGGGAAGCGGTACCTGCGATGACGGACTTCTCGCATGTCGATCAGGCCGGCGACGTGAAGATGGTCGACGTCGGCGGCAAGCCGCTCTCCCGCCGCCGCGCAGTCGCCACGGCGACTCTCAGGATGGCGCCGGCGACCGCCCGCCGCCTGCGCGAGCTGCCGAAGGGCGACGCGCTGGCGACCGCGCAGCTCGCCGGGATCATGGCCGCGAAGAAGACGTCCGAGCTGATCCCGCTCTGCCATCCGCTCCCGCTCTCGCACGTCGAGGTCTCGCTCGAGGTCGGCGAGGACGCGGTCGAGATCGTCGCCATCGTCGAGACGACGGCGCAGACCGGAGTCGAGATGGAGGCGCTCACCGCCGCGTCGGTCGCGGCGCTCACCGTCTACGACATGGCCAAGGCGGTCGACAAGGAGATGGCGATCGCCGGGGTGCGGCTGCTCGAGAAGACGAAGGAGCCCGTGTGAGAGCCGCCGTGCTGACCGTCTCGGACGGGGTCGCGGCCGGCGTGCGGGAGGACCGGAGCGGCGACCTCCTCGCCGACCTGCTCGCCCAGGAGGGGTTCGAGGTGGAGCGCGCGGTCGTCGCCGACGAGCTCGAGGAGATCGAGGCCGCGATCGCCGGGTTGTCGGATCGGACAACGCTCGTCCTCACGACGGGCGGGACCGGGTTGGCGCCGCGGGACGTGACCCCGGAGGCGACCGAGTCGATGCTCGACCGCCAGGCGCCGGGGATCGCGCAGGCGATCCGCGCCGACGCGATCGCGAAGACCCCGCACGGGCTGCTCACGCGCGGGATCGCCGGAGTGCGCGGGCGGACGCTCGTCGTGAACCTGCCCGGCTCGCCGGGCGGCTGCAGCGACGGCTTCGCGGTGCTGCGGCCGGCGCTGCGCCACGCGCTCCAGCTGATCGCCGACGAGCCGACGGAGCACCGCCAGACGTGACCGCCCTCGCCCTCCCCGGCCGCTTCGCGCGGCTGATCAAGGTCGAGCACACGCTCTTCGCGCTCCCGTTCGCCTACGTGGGCGCGCTCCTGTGCCGGCAGGAGGTCCCCTCGGCGAGCGACCTGATCTGGATCACGGTCGCGATGCTCGGCGCCCGCTCGCTCGCGATGGCGCTCAACCGTGTGATCG
>Ga0335080_10009299_pt1 | contig 10270 bp, 8 predicted proteins | sample Lox_Sample_34_FD_206720 | JGI IMG/M metagenome (GOLD analysis project Ga0335080, IMG submission 206720) | Soil microbial communities from Loxahatchee National Wildlife Refuge, Florida, United States - Lox_Sample_3.4 | ecosystem: Environmental > Terrestrial > Soil > Wetlands | place: USA: Florida... | reverse complement strand
AGGCGCAGCAGCGAATCGGAGAGCCCGAGTTGCGCGCGCGCCTCCGCGGGAATCGACGCGTGCGTCATGGTGGCCGGATGGCAGATCAGCGCTTTCACTCCGCCGAGGCTTTCGCCCAGCGTGAAGTAGCGGCGATTGGACGCGAACGCGGCGACTTCCTCGATCGTTCCATCGATTTCGATCGAGACCATGCCGCCGAATCCGGTCATCTGGCGTTTGGCGACGTCGTGTCCCGGATGATTCGCCAGCCCGGGGTAGTAGACGCGGCGGATCAGCGGGTGCCCATTGAGCGCGTTGGCGATGGCGCGGGCGTTTTCTTCGTGGCGCAGCATGCGAAGCTCGAGCGTCTTCAGACCTCGCATCGTGAGCCAACAGTCAAACGGCGACGGCACGGCACCCGTGGCATTTTGCAAAAACTTGATCGGCTCGAAGATCGCCGCGTCCTTGGCCAGCGCGACGCCCTGCACGGTGTCCGAGTGTCCGGCGAGATATTTCGTGACGCTGTGGACCACGATGTCCGCGCCCAGCTCGAACGGCTGCTGGAAGCAGGGCGTGGCGAACGTGTTGTCGACGACAACGAGCGCGCCGCGGGCATGCGCGAGCCTGGCGACGGCCGCGATGTCCGCGATCAGCAGGCGCGGGTTCGTGGGCGATTCGATCCAGACGATGCGGGTCTTCGGCGAAAGCGCGGCTTCCACGGCTTTCAGGTCCGACGTGTCGATCTGTTTGGTGACGATGCCGAAATTCTGATAGACGCGGTTCAGGATCCGGTAGGTGCCGCCGTAAACGTCGAGCGGGATGATGATTTCATCGCCCGCCCGAAGGTAGGCCTGCAGCACGGCGTTCTCCGCTGCCAAACCGGAAGCGAACGCGGCCGCGAACGGCACTCCTTCCAGTTCGGCCAGCACCGTTTCCAGGCGCTGGCGCGTGGGATTGTTCGTGCGCGAGTAGGAAAACCCTTTGTCCTGGCCGGGCGCTTCCTGCTCGTAGGTAGAGGTCTGGAAGATCGGGGCGACGATCGCTCCGGTTTCCGGCTCGGACGGCTGGCCCGCGTGGATGGTGCGTGTGGCGAACTTCATGTCTCTCTCCCTTTGCGCTTTCGTCCGCGAAAACCCTGTGGATACGGCAGGGCCTTCGCGGCCGCTTGGGCGCCGCGATGGAAGAGCACGGTGGCCGCCTGCAAGGGAGGCCCGCACTCTTCATTTGATACAGTTTGGGAGTTGAATCTTCAATGACCGGGGTTCAGGTCAGTTGAGGATCTTATCTCTCCCCACTGGGCAGGAATTAGCACCTTGGTTCATGGACCAGGTTGCTGTGGCTTCCTCGGGCCTGTACCCTCAGCCACTCTGGATAAGCGCTGCCGTGAAGCAGCTTGAAAATCCTAGCAACAGCGGGGCATTGAGTCAAGAGAACTGGATCCGGCGCCGCGGCCAATTTGGCAGGCGGCGAAGCGCCCGATAGTCCCGCGAAATCTAGGGTTGAGGGGGCGCTGGAGCCGTGGGCGAACTTGGCGCGGCGGCCAGGGCTTGCTGAATTTCGTCCCGCTCCCGGCGCGCTTGTTCGGCGAAAGGTCCGTCTGGGGCGAGCTTGAGATAGTGGGCCAGGTCGTCGAGCAACGCGGGATTGTTCTGGAGCTGGATGTGGATGTTGGCGAGCACAAGGTAGAGCGTCGGATTGTCGGGCCTGAGTTTGGCCGCGGTCACGGCGCTTGGTTCGGCTTCGGCGGTGCGCTGCAGTTCCACAAGCGCGCGGGCCAATTGTGCATGGCCTTGCCAGCGGTTCGGATCGACCTCGACACTCTTGCGCGCGTTGGATTCGGCATCGGTGAAGCGCTTTGTGTTCAAGAGAAGTTCGCCAAGGCCGAAATACGCGTCCGCGTACTTCTCATGGCTGACTTCGATTGACTTTCGAAACGCTTTCTCGGCATTGGCGGCGTCCGGGAGTTTCATGTATGCGACGCCGAGCTGAAGGTACGCCTCGTAGTAGTCCGGATACTCCTGAATCGCCTTCTCGAATGACTTCAAGCTGCCCGGGTAATCGGATTTTCCATAGAGCAGGGCCATCCCCTGTCGCATATCCTCGTGTGCCTTGCGAGGAATGGAAAGTTCGCGCACCGAGACGGTGCTGGGTCCGCCAAGGAGCGGCGTGTCGGAATCATTGGCTTTGTCGAGTTCAATCTGAAGTCCGAAGACGGAGCTATCGTTTACTTCGATCGGCTGGCTTTGAGTTTGGTATCCCGCCTGGTCCGCAACCAGGTTGTAGTCGCCCGGACTGACCGTCTCGAAGTGAAAGGTTCCGTTAGTGGTCGTGAAGGCGGTTGCAACCACGGCTCCATTGACGGAACGCAACTCCAGCTTCACATAGTCCAGCCGGTCGTGGCTGGCGGCGTCCGACACCATTCCGTTCACGGAGAAGACTCGCGCCGGCGCCGTCCCAAGGCTTGGGCTGGGCATGGGGGGCGGTATCCTCTGCTGCCCGGCGAGAGGCGCACAAAGTACGGAGGCGGAAAGAATCAGCGCGGGAAGGCGAACGAGACGCGAAACGCTGTGCATTGCCCACCTCGGGAGAGGACGAGCTTACTCCGGCGGGCGGACCGATTCAACTTACGCGGATGGAGACCGCCTCGGGCCCTGCTCCCCGCGGAATGGATCGGCCGCGTGGTTAGACCGGGCGATCCGGGTAGATCGCTCGGGGAAACCGGAAGTGGACGAGCAACCCGAAGAGAAGAAGCAGGAGCGTCGCCATCACGCTTCCCTCGGGTCCGGCCGAACCGCCTGTGAGCCAGTGGGCGCCCCGCATCGACGCGTTCAGCAAATGGCCTTGGCCGAGAAGGCCGCTGTCCGCGGTGCCGTAGAAGAAAGTCTCGGCCCAGTCCCAGGCCGCGTGGAACCCCAGGGCGAACCACAGACTGCCGGTGCGCCGAAGGGTGAAACAGAGGAACAGCCCCACGCCGAATACGTGCAGGATCCCGAGCGCCGTTTCCCCGTGATTGGGTATGTGGGCGGCCGCAAACACGAGCGACAAGACCACTGCGCTGGGCCAGAAACGCCGGCGCCGGGCCGCGGTGAAGAGCAGGTAGCCCCGAAAGGCGAATTCTTCGGTGATCGACACGCCGAGGAACGCCAGCGCCCAGCCGAGCGCGAACGGCAGGATTTCAGATCGGCTGAGGGCCACGCCATCGATTCGAAACTCTCCTGTGAGCCGGAGCACGAAAAGCACGGCGGAGAGCATCGCAAACCCCCACACGGAGCCTTCCCAAAAGCGGCCTCCGAACGCCTGGCCCATCGGAATGCCGTAGTCCGCCATCGGCCGCTTCTCCATCCGCGAGGCGATCCACGTGGCCAGCGCCGCGAAAAATGCGGAGATCAGCTTGGAAGGGAGTTCAGTCCGCAGGGCGATGACGGAATCGCTGGCTGGGAACCAGTGATGCAGCGCGAACAGGAACGGCACCGGAGCGCTGAAACCGATCAGGGCCCAAATCACAAGGTGCTTCCGGTCCGTACGGGTCCATGCCCCGGGGCGCTCGGGCCCGGCGCTGCTCGGGAATGGGGCTTGCGGAAAGCTGGTCAAAAGAGCCTCTGAAGGGTTTGCCGTGCCAGCGCGCTCAGTCGGGGACGCCTATGCGTTTCAACATCTCCTCGAACTGCGGATCGTCGTGCAGGTTCTCGAAAAAATAGTTCGACTTGATCGTGACCAGGAAGCCGCAGCGCTCGCGAAACGACTCGTCCAGCCACCGAAACGCTTCCTCCTTCTCGCCGAGCCGTGCATGGGCGGCGGCGATCCAGAAGGAGCTGACGCCATCCGGTTTCCAATCCTTCTCTTTCTCTGCCAGAATTGTTCGCGCCTCTTCCACATCGCCCAGCCCGGCGCGAACCGACGCCACGACCAAAGGAATCATAGTCCGCTCCGCTCCCACCGCCAGCGCCCGCTGGCACGCCTCGATCGCACGGTCCCGCTGGCCTGACTGCGAGTAGGCGACGGCAAGGCCGATGTGCGCCATGGGATTGCCAGGCTCGATTTCGATGAGTTTGCGCGCCTGCGCGATGGCTTTATCAAACTGGCGTGCGGCGATGTAGGCGATGCTGAGGACCTGCGCCGCGCGGTAGTCCATGGGAGCGAGCTCGATGGCGCGGCTGGCCGCCGTGATCGCATCGGTCAGGCGGCCTCGCGAGAGCAGGATGCGCCCCAGCAGCTCCCAGCCGTCGGCGGAATCCGGGTCCAGCTCCAGGCCGCGGCGTGCTTCGCGCTCGGCGCCCACGAAGTCCCAGCTCTGCACCAGCCCGTAGCCCAGGCTCACGTGCGCTTCCGCCACGCTGTCGTCCAGCTGCAGCGCCTTCTTGGCGGTGTCCATCGACAGGCTGAAAGCCTCGGCGGCCGGACCGAATCCGAAAAAGCCGATGAAGTTGTATGCGATGCTCATGCGCGCGTAGGCGCTCGCGTACGAAGGATCCACTTCGATCGCCTGCCGGCAAAGGGCGATGCCTTTGCGCATGCCGCCCGGTGAAAGCTGGCCCATGAAGTAGCGCGCCTGCAGCACCAGGCGGAACGCTTCGTTGTTCTGCGTCGGCCGCTTGCGCAGCTTTTTCTTTTCCGCGCCGGTGAGCTGCAGGCGCAGCTTGTCGGAAATTTCCGTGGCCAGCTCTTCCTGCAGCGCGACCAGGTCGGCCATCTTGCGGTTGTAGCGGCCGCCCCAAAGCTGCGCGTGGCGCTCCACGTCCACGAGCTCGACGGAAATGGTCAGGTCGTCGCCGCGCTGCGACAACCGGCCTGTCAGCACCGCGCGCACTCCGAGTTCCGGACCGACTACCATCGGGTCGACGCCCGGCCCGCGGAAGCGGAACGCCGCCGAGCGCGGCACCACGCGAATCTTGCGCAATTGCGCCAGCGAATTGATCAGCGTTTCCGCGATGCCGTCGCTCAGGTACTCCGCGTCGGGGTCGCCGCTGGCGTTTTCGAGCGGAAGAACGGCGAGCGAATCGATGGCTGCGGCGCTCTTGCCGCTGGAGGATTTGTCCGCGCGGACGGGCCGCGACGCAGTGGACGGCGCGGGCCGGGCAGGCGAGGGTGCACTCGTGCGCACCGTGGCCTTGGGAGCTTCGGTGTTGCGCTTCAGGCGCTTCAGGTCGGCAAGGATGCCGGACGCGCTCTGATACCGCAGCTCGCGGTCTTTTTCGAGCGCGCGCTGCAGGATTTCGTCGAAGCCTTTGGGCAGCTGCGGATTCCAGGTCGTCGCGGGCTCAGGCTCTTGGGCAAGAATCGCGTGCGAAATCACGGCGGAAGTGCTGCCGTCAAACGCCGGGCGCCCCGTGGCCATCTCGTAAAGCACCGCGCCGAAGCTGAAAAGGTCCGTACGCGGGTCGAGCTCCTCTCCCCGCGTCTGTTCGGGCGACATGTAGGCGACGGTGCCCACCGCCACGCCTGGGCTGGTCAAATGCGGCGCGTCGTCCATGGTAGGAATGCTGGTGAACGCGGCGGCCGATTCGGCGCGCGCCAGCGGCAGACGCTTGGCCAGCCCGAAGTCGAGAATCTTCACAGGGCCGATGTCGGTGACGAAAATGTTCGCGGGTTTGATGTCGCGATGAACCACGCCTCGCGCGTGTGCCGCATCGAGCGCCCCCGCGATCTGCGCGCCCAGCTCGAGCAGTGCATCCGTGGCCAGCGGTCTGCCGTTGATGCGCTGGCGCAGCGTTTGGCCCTCGAGCAGCTCCATGGCGATGAAGCGCTGGCCGTCGTGTTCGCCGATTTCGTGGATGGTGCAGATGTTCGGGTGATTCAGCGCAGCCGCGGCCCGTGCCTCGCGCAGAAACCGTTCGAGCGCCTGCGCGTCGCCCGAAACGTCGGCGGGCAGAAATTTGAGCGCCACGGCACGCCCGAGCGTCAGGTCTTCTGCTTTGTAGACGACGCCCATGCCGCCGCCGCCCAGCCGCTCGCTGACGCGGTAATGGGAGACACTCCGACCCACAAGCAAATCGGGGCTTGGCATTGCGGCTAAATAGTAGGTGCCGCCTCGCGCCAAGTCAACGAAACCGCGCGGGTTCGGACCGCGCTTTCCAGCGGCGCAAGACCCGGTATATACTCCGCACCGCTGCTGCCTGCGCGGGATCTTCGTCCCGCTGCATCCACTCCAGTCGAGGCTGGAGGAACTTCTGGAAGAGGGAAACAATCGTGACCCTGCGAATCACCGAGAAGGTTGTCGAAGGCGTCGCCGTAGTCGGCCTGGACGGAAGGATCGTCCTGGGCGATGAGACGAACCAACTGCGGGAGAAGATCAAGGCGCTGCTCGGGGAGGGCCACAAAAAGATCCTGCTGAACCTGGACAACGTGACGCTGATCGATAGCACCGGCCTCGGGACGCTCGTCTCCCTGCATCACAGCGCCGCGTCGCGCGGCGCCTTCGTCCGCCTGTGCAACCTGGGGGCGAAGTTCCAGGAAGTGCTGCAGGTGACCAAGTTGCTTACGGTTTTTGACGTGTCGCCCACCGAGGCGGAAGGCGTCAAGAGCTTCTCGAAATAGCGCCCTCCGCCGTCGCGTGGAGCGAGCCGAATGTCCGAAGAAAGCACCACTGGCGAAGTCGGCGTTGAGGTGATCGGCCCCGGCGGCGCGCGCCGTTTCGTACGCATCGACGAGACTCCTTTCCTGATCGGCCGTTCCGGCGACACCGCCAGGCACCTCCAGCTCAAGGACCCCCGCATCTCGCGCCAATGCGCCGCCATCGTCTCCGACGGCGACGTGTACTACGTGGAGGACCGCGGGCAGCGGCACGGCCTGTACGTCAACGGCGAAAAGATCACCCGCCGCAAGCTCGACGACGGCGACGTGATCAGCTTCGGCGCCGACAACTTCTACGAACTGGTTTTTCAATCCTCGGAGCACGACACGTCGATTCCCGAGCTGCTCAGCCGCATCGAGAACATCACCAGCAGCGATGCGCCCCGAGGCGGCTTGCACAAGCTCAACCTGTTGCTGGAAGCGACGAACCTGCTGCATTCCAGGCTGCCCCTTGAGGCCGTGCTCGGCACCATGCTCGACCACGCCGTTTCCGTGACCGACGCTGACCGCGGATACCTGCTCGAGCCCGAAGCTTCCGGCAAGCTGCGCGTGATCCTGTCGCGGGGACGCGGCGGGACCCGCCTTCCGGCGGGCGAAGCGGCGCCGAGCCAGACCGCCCTGCAGCAGGCCCTCGACAGCCAGGAAAGCATCATCACGGAGGATCTGGCGCAGGCGGGAGCGTCGCTGCAGGCGGCCGAGAGCATCATCGCCCAGCGGCTGCGGGCCGTGGGCGTCATCCCGCTGTACGCGACCACGCGCGCGAGCACCTCGGACTCGGCGGTCGATCACAAGCGCGGTGACTTTCTGGGTGTGGTCTATCTCGATTCCCGCCGGCCGGCGGCGTTCTCGAAGCTCGACCGGCGCATTTTGGATGCGCTGGGCGTGGAGCTGGGCAGCATCCTGGACAACGCCCGGTTGGTCGAGCGCGAACGCGAGCGCGAGCGCATGCAGCAGCAGCTGGCCATCGCCCGGGACATCCAGCAGGCGCTCCTGCCGCGCGGCTTCCGCGATTTTCCGCACGCAGTGGTCAACGGGATTAACCTGCCCTGCCTCACCGTGGGAGGCGACTATTTCGATATTTTCGAGCTGAGTGATGGGCGCACGGCGTTCATCATTGCCGACGTTGCCGGCAAAGGGCTCGGTGCCGCCCTGCTGACGACGATGCTGCAGGGCGCGCTTTCCGGCGTCCGCATCGGGATCGAACCCGCCCAAGTCTTCAACCATATCAGTCAGTTTCTGTTTGAACATGCCGAAGTGGAACGGTTTGCGACGATGTTCCTGGGGATTCTCGACCGTGAAGGCCATTTCGAGTTCATCAACGCGGGGCATCCTTCGCCGATGCTGGTCCGGCGCGGCGAGGTCGCCGAACCCTTCAGCGACGGCTCTTTCCCGGTCGGCCTGATGCCCGACGCGCATTACCGCTCCAGTCGGACGACGCTGACACCCGGGGACATCCTGGTGCTTTTCAGTGACGGCGTGACCGAAGCGATGGACCCGGACGACAACATGTACGGCAGCCTCAGGCTTCGCGAGGTTCTCTCCGATTTGTACGACGCAGCGCTGGACCACCTGCAAAGGACGGTGCTGGCCTCCATTCAGGAATTCACCAGGGGCGCCGCCCAGGCGGACGACATCACGCTGCTTTCGGTTCGTTACCGCGGCGTTTGATCCCCGCGGCTGTACTCCCGACCGGTAATTTCCTCGCGTCGTTACGTGTCAAACCAGTGGACACCCCCCGCAGGCCTCGGTCTAATTGAACGGTAGGGCAGGCTGGGCGGCTGAGGGAGATAGGCGATGAGATACGTTGCGTTTTTGGGGGCGGCGCTGCTGTTTCTGGCTACCGGTGCCCAAGCCCAGGGAGGGTCGGGAACCACGCTGCTCGTCGGATCGCCCATGCCCGCTTTCGCTCTGCCCGCCAGCCCCGAACCCGCGCCGCAGGGAGTCTACGGAGTTCGGCAGAACTACAACTGGCAGGCTTACGGGGGATTCACGCACTTCACGTTCTATGAGCTGCCGGGCGTCACCGGCCAACTGAACGGCTTCAACATGTCGGTTGCCTACTATCCTCACGGAGGCCACTGGGCCGGCGAGGGCGAGTTCTTTACCGCGTTCGCGCCGCAGAATGGCGTCAGCACCCACATGGTGTCCGTGCTCGGGGGCGGCAAGTACCGGCTGGACGCCGGCCGCGGGCTTGAGGTTTGGGCTCACGGAATGATCGGAGGCGCGCACTTCTCCCCCGAGACCCCTTTCGGGGGACAGGAGGCCCTGGCGTTCGACCTGGGGGCGGGAGTGGACTTGAATTTCCGGCGTTCCCACCTGGCCGTCCGCGGACAGGTCGATTGGGTGCCCACGCTCTTCTTCGGCACGCACCAGTACAACGTCAAGGAATCGGTCGGCCTCGTCTACCGCTTCTAGCCCCTCAGCTTTGATCGTCGCCTAGAGCTTGTAACCGATTGTCCGCAGGAACGCCCGGCGGGTTTTCACGTCTTCCGGCGTTTCGACCCCTTGGGGCGAGTTGCCGTCGACGACGCCCAGAATCGCCCGGCCTTGCTCGGTCCGCGCCAGGATCACTTCCACCGGGTTTGCCGTGGCACAGAAAATCGTGCATACCTCGAAGCAGTCCCGCACCCGACTCAGCAGGTTGATCGGATAGGCTTGGCGGATCAGCAGAACAAAGGCATGGCCGGCGGCTATGGACTGCGCATGGGCGATCGCCGCGGTTCGCAGTTCCTCATCGTTGGATTCCACGCGCACCAGGCACGGGCCGGAGGCTTCGTTGAAGGCGACCGCGAACTTTGCCGCCGGTACCGTGTTCACGACAATTTCATAAAGATCTTCCGCGGTCTTGATGAAGTGTGAATGCCCGAGAATCAGGTTTGCGTCTGGAGGAATATTGAGGCGAACGGCAAGCAATTCCATATTTTCATCCCTCATGAGTAGAAATTTCCCACAAATGGAATCTAGCGCCGATGGTAGCACCGCGCGCTGCGAAGAAACCGTCGTTTTGACGAAGGTTCTGAAGCGATCGGCCGATCGAGTTCTTGGCAGCGCACGTGCTCCAAGATTTTTCGTGCCGATGGTGCGCACACTGCATCTAAGGCAATAGGTGGGCGGCCATGTGGATTAAGAGCGTCCAACAGGCGAAGAGAGTCCTGAAGATTGTCTTCGGGTTTACTTTGCTTGCCCTCGGCGCGGTGATGATTCTCACGCCCGGGCCGGGCTGGCTCACAATCCTGTTGGGACTTGGGGTCTTGGCTGCGGAGTTCGTCTGGGCTCGCCGGCTTCTCAACCACCTGAAAGAGCAAGGTGGACGTATCCGGGATGCCGTGTTTCCTCGCACCGACCGCGCCGCCTGATCCTTCCTCTTCTGTTCTCGTCGCTTCCGCCCCGTTAGGCACTCTCCGCCTTTCCCAAAACCGCGGATTTCGTCCTTTCGCGACCGGCCGGGTTGTGCTTTCATGCCTCGGGTAGCGGAGGCGGACCTTGGCAGCCGATTTTTCGAAGCGTTGGGCGGGGAAGTGGGCGCTGATTACCGGAGCCAGCGCCGGAATCGGCCTGGAGCTTGCGAAGCTATTGGCGGCGGGCGGGACGAATCTGGTGTTGACGGCGCGGAGGATCGATCGCCTCCAGAAGCTGGCGGCGGAGCTCTCGGCCAGGCACGGGATTCGGGTGGAGGTGTTTGCCGCCGATCTGGCTCAAACCCTGGCGCCCAGCGAGATCT
>Ga0335080_10009298_pt1 | contig 10270 bp, 8 predicted proteins | sample Lox_Sample_34_FD_206720 | JGI IMG/M metagenome (GOLD analysis project Ga0335080, IMG submission 206720) | Soil microbial communities from Loxahatchee National Wildlife Refuge, Florida, United States - Lox_Sample_3.4 | ecosystem: Environmental > Terrestrial > Soil > Wetlands | place: USA: Florida... | reverse complement strand
GTCGCCGGCTATTCGCTGGCCGTCCGCATCATCCTGTTTACGATCCTGCCGAGTTGGGGAATCTGCTCTGCCGCTGCCACGCTCGTCGGACAAAATCTCGGCGCCCGCCAGCCCGAGCGCAGCGAACGCGCCGTCTGGCTGGCCGGCCTCTACAACATGATCTTCCTGACCATCGTTGGCATCGTCTTCTTCCTGGCGGCCAACCCGGTGGTGGGATTGTTCCGGCCTGGCGCGGCGGTCATCCCCGTGGCCGTGACCTGCCTGCAGTACATCAGCCTCGGCTACCCCTTCTACGCCTGGGGCATGGTCATGGAGCAGGCCTTCAACGGCGCCGGCGACACCAAGACTCCCACGTGGATCAACTTGTTCTGTTACTGGCTGCTGCAAATCCCGGTGGCCTGGTACCTCGCTTACCGCGCCGGCCTCGGCCCTCGCGGCGTCTATCTCGGCATCTGCGGTGCCGACGCGGTGCTGGCAATCGTCGCGGTGATCCTCTTCCGCCGCGGGCGGTGGAAGCTCGCAGTAGTATAAGAACGCGGCTATTCACGCTGGAGGGCCGCGATCCACGCGCTCATCCTGCGGTGGTGCGATCCCTCCCAGTAGACGCGGCCGCAGTGCGGGCACTCGCGGAACTCGTCGTGGGCCTGGGCGACGGCCGGCGGCACGCGCCCGCTGACCGCCGCCTTGTCCGCCGGGCGCAGCGAGGCATTGCACGCCATGCATCGCGTGAACGGCCGGATCGAGCGCGCCAGGTCGAATCTCCGCAGCACCTCGGCGGCCTGGCGGCGGCTGTCGGTCTCGCGCAGCCAGTAGCCGTGTGTCACCGCCGACTGCATCAGTAGTCCACGATCGCGCGTGAGCAGGATGCGCTTCTCCTCCGCGGAGGTCCGCGCCAACTCCGCGTCGTCGGCGCAGTTGCGATAGCTCGTGTCGAAGCCCAGCATTCGCAGGTAGGCCGCCAGCCGGCCCAGGTGGACATCCAGCACGAACCTCGTCTCGCGCAGCGGCTCCGGCCTCACACGCAGCTCCGGCGTCACGTCCAGCGATTCGAAGACCGGATAGACCGCGACCCGATCTCCGTTCTGAATCAGCCGCGAGAAATCCGCCGACTCGCCGTTTACCAGGACCAGCTCGACTTCGGTATGCGGCACTCCGAAGCCTTCGATCAGGGCCTTCACCGAAGGCGGCACGAAGAACTCTTTTTCGACGCTTCGGTAGCGCTGTTCCGCGGGGAGATGGTCGTTCAGCTCGGCATAAAACCGAAAGCATGCGCGGGCCGGCGCCGCGTCCATAAGATAATTCTAAGCCGGGATTCTTTCGCGGTAAGATTCACCCAGGAGGATGCATGCCGGAGCCGGAACCGGGACCCGTTCATTTCGAGTGCAGCCAGCCCATTCTTCGCGTGGAGGACATGCAGGCCGCGCTGCGATTCTACGTCGAGCTGCTGGGATTTCAGAAGGCGCCCTGGGGCTCCGCCGATTTCACGAGCGTGTCGCGCGACCGCGCCGCCATCTATCTCTGCCGCGGCGCCCAGGGCCGCGGCGGGGCCTGGGTCTGGATTGGAGTGGAAGATGCCCAGGCGTTGCACGACGAATGGAAGGCGCGCGGCGTCAAAATCGTCGAGGGCCTGACCAATTATTCGTGGGCGCTGGAGTTCCGCATCGAAGATCCGGACGGCAACGTGCTCCGCGTGGGATCGGAGCCGCGATGAGGATCGCAGGCATTTCAGCGGCGCTGGTGCTGGCGCTTGGCACGCAAGCGGCCGAGTTGCCCGTGATCCCCGGCGATTCCACGCGCGGCGCCAGGCTCTTCGAAAGCGAGCAGTGCATCAAGTGCCACGCGGTGAACGGGCGCGGCGGCAAGATCGGGCTGGACCTGGGCCGCACCGTGAACCGAAATTACACCCCGGCGCAGCTTGCCAGCACCATGTGGAATCACGCGCCGGTGATGTGGGCGGCCATCGAAGGCGCGGGAATCGAACAGCCCAAGCTCAGCCCAGAAGGCGCCGCCGATCTGTTCGCGTTCTTCTACTCGGCGCGCTTCTTCGATAAGGCAGGAGACGCGGCGCGCGGCAAAACCGCGTTTGAAACCCGCAAGTGCGTGGTGTGCCACGGCATCACCGATTCCAAGGCCGAATCGGCGCCGCCGGTGGCCAAATGGGAATCGCTGGCCGACCCGATTCAACTGGTGCAGCAGATGTGGAACCACAGCTTCCGCATGCGCCAGGCCTTCGAGCGCCGACACATCGAGTGGCAGGCCCTGACTACGGACGAGCTGAACGACATTCTGGCGTGGCTCCGGTCGCTGCCGGAGGCCGGCCAGTTGACCGCGCACTTCGCCAATACCTCGGGCGCGGGCGGCGAGCGCATCTTCGTCGGCAAAGGCTGCGCCGGGTGTCACAAAGGAAACCTGGCGCTGCAGACCCGCCTGCGCAACATGACCCTGACCGATATCGCGGTCGACATGTGGAACCACTCCCCGCGCATGATCCAGCCGCCGCCGTACCTGACTCAGGACGAAATGCGCCAGCTTCTCAGCTTCCTCTGGATGCGGCAATTCGTTTACCCCGGCGGCGACATCGCCCACGGCAAGCAGATCTTCACCGACCGGAAGTGCGCCACCTGTCACGCGGGCGGAACTCACGGCGCGCCGCCGCTGCCCGGACAGGCGCGGAAGTTCTCGGAAGTGACCATCATATCCGCCCTCTGGCACCACGGCCCGCAGATGCTCAACCGCATGAAAGAAGCGGGCATCGGCTGGCCGCAGTTCCGCAGCCCCGCGGAGCTGGGCGACCTGCTGGCCTACCTGAACTCCGTGCAGTAGTGCTCGCGGCATCGGCCGCCGTACTTGCCGCCCGGATCCGCTTCGGCGCCGATCTGGAAATGCGTCCGCGCTTCGTCGACGCGCTCCATCGCCAGCAGAACCATGCCCACCCGCCAATGCAGGCTGGCCGAGCCGCGCGCATTGGAGGCTCCGGCGCGCAGCGCCTGGTCGAGAGCTTCGCGTGCTTCCTCGCGGCGGTCCAACAAGGCCAGGGCCCAGGCCTGGTGCGCGTAGTACGAACCGGGAACCCTGCCGCCCGGACGGCGCGCCGCGTGCTGGATGGCCTGGTTGGCGTAGCTCAGCGCGTAGCCCGGTTCCCTGCCCAGTAGCAGTCGAATCTCCGCCAGCCCATCTTGCGAGTTGCCCGTGTGATCGCCGGCTTCGATGGCTTCGTGGAAGCACTCCTCAGCTTCGTCGTAGCGGCCGAGGTCCATCAAGGCGTAGCCGTGGCAGGCGTGGAGCCGCTCCACCGGATAGATGGTTCCACGCGCCATGGCGATTGCCTCGCGATAGCAGGCGGCCGCCTCCGCGGGACGCCCGGCCAGCGACAGCACCAGGCCCTGCTTGTGAAGGGTCGCAACATTGGGTATTCCGAGGCTGGCCCAGCGGATAGTGCGCAGCGCGCCATCGTAGTCCCCGGCCCGCATGCTCCTCTCGGAAAGCAGCACCGCGACGAGACCGCGTGCCTTGAACAGGAAAAAGACGAGAAACAGGACCAGGCCAGTAACCACGTAAATCATTGCGCCACCCCCGATGCGGCCGCGGCCTGTGCCGCCGCTGCACGCCCGGCTTCGGGCTCGGCGCCACTGCAAAGCGCGTCTCCGCGGCGATGGGCACGGCGTGCCAGCCAACGGCTGGCAAGCAGGCCGATGACCGCCGCGCAGCCGACGGCGATCGCCAGCGAGAGCCGGGTCAGGATCGGGGACGCGTGGAGATGCAGCACGAGCTGCGCGACCCCCAAACCGAATGTCGCCAGCAGGCTGAGCGCCATCCCGACCAGCAGGGACGCGAAGAACACCAGCACGCGCCGCAGGTCGGAGTAGCGGCGCAGCGGCAGAGACCAGCGGCGCGCAACCTCGGCTTCTATTTCGGCCGGTGTCATCGTTTCCAGGGCGTGATCGGAGATCGCGATGCGCGCGTGCTCCACCTCGATCGGCTCGGCAAGAACGGCCGCGCGGGCCGGCGCGACGTAGATCTCGCCAAGGGTTATGCCGCAGCGTCCGGCGAGGGCATGCAGCCGGTCTGAGAGCTCGCCTGCGGGCAGGGCTGACGCTCCATCGGCTCTGCCCGTGCGCGCGGCCGCGCGAAAGAGCACTCCGGCCATCACGGCAGCCGCGAGCCGCGAAAACACGTGAATCCACTCGCCGCTGCCCAGAGCCGCAAGAGCGCCGATGCTCCAGGACGCCGGCACGATGAGAGCCAGCGACGGGAATAGAACGACCCTCATAGTGTCCAGCAAGCCGCGGCGGGCGAAGACTTTCGGCGTCCACACCCGGCAAAGCAGGGTGACCAGGAGCGCCGGCGCCAGGTACGTGACGGCCGCGAAGAACTTGCCGTTGATCGCGGAGCCGCCATTCCAGGCACTGTACAGGGCCCATACGTCGAGGTCGCCCCAGAACGCGCCGGAAATGCCGGCCCACATGGCGGCCCATAGGAGATAGATTCCGGTCAAGCCCCAGGCCACGGCATGCAGGTAGTCGAACCAGCCGCCTGCGGCAGCGCGGCGATTCAAGACCACCATCATGATCAGCGCCAGCAGCAGAACCAGTGGGAGCGGGGCGAAAATCATGACCAGCTCGGCGGTGCGGTATCCGGCCGCGACGTGCACGGCGCGGGTGGGCAGTTCGCGTGTCTCGATCGTGGCCGTGCGGTGAACCACGCCATCCCGGCACGAGCGATCCCAACTGCGCGGCAAGGCGGCACGCCAATACGGCGCGTCGGGGATGGCGATATCGATGTCGATGACGTCGGCTGATGACTTGATGAGCGCCTGGCGGAAAGCGCCGAATTTGAGCTGCCCTTCAACCACCTGGCCGCTACGATGAAAGACGCCGGAGCATCGCGCCCGAAAGATCCACTGGTTGCCCTGAGGGCTCTGATTGACGCCGGCCAGGGTGCAGCCGAGCGAGCGCGCCAGCACCGCGCCCAATGTCCCGGCCCGGTCCTGATCGTGGGCCTTCAATTCGAGGGTGAGCAAGCCCTGCGGCGAGAGCTCGATGGCAACGGACTCGGCGGCCGCCGGAAATGCGAACAGCCAGAGGCTGACGGCCAGAAGGCCAAGCGGCTTCATCCGCGAAATTTACCACCGGTACGTGGGAAATCATACACTTTCGATGGTTATTGGGGTCCTCTCTTCAGGCCTGCTGTTACCTCGGTCAGGAGTTTACCGGGTCGGCTGGATTTTGTTGGATCGGAAGCCTGCCCGGGTACGTATGGGCAGCTATGAGCTTGTCGAACGACGTGCGCTTCGGCGCTCGCGCATTGGCTAAGTCCCCGGGATTCGCCATCACCGCGGTTCTCACCATGGCCTTCGGGATCGGTGCCACCACGGCGATCTTCAGCGTCAGCGACGCCATGCTGTGGAAGCCCGTGCCGCTTCCCCGGCTGGACAGTCTCACCGCGCTGCTGGGCCGCGTGGCCGATGATCCCATGGACTTCAACTGGATCAACACCGGCGACCTGGCAGACATCCGGCGCGAGAACACCTCACTCGACGACCTCACCTATTGGGGGGACGGGCTGGCGAACATCGTGGGCTCGGGTGGCGAGCCGGAGCGCGTGGCGCAGTTCCTGGTGAACCCGAACTTCTTCGACGTCATCGGCGTCAAACCCGTGCGGGGACGCGGCTTCCTTGCCGGCGAGGACGAGCCCGGGCGTGAGCGCGAGGTGGTGCTCAGCGACGCGCTCTGGCGGAGGCGATTCGGCGCCGACCCGGAGATCGTCGGTCGCAAGATCCGGCTGGACGACATGGACTTCCTTGTGGTTGGCGTGATGCCGCCGAAGTTCGAGTTCCCTAAGACCGCCGAGTTGTGGACTCCGTGGGCCATCCCACCGGCGAGCCGGAACGTTCGCAGCGGATTTGGCGTGATGGCCATGGGCCATCTGAAGCCTGGCCGCACGCTGGCGCAGTTCAACTCCGAGCTGGACGGCATCGCCGCTCGGCTCGCGCAACAGTATCCCGAAACGAATCGCAACCGGCGCTTCATGGCCTGGGACGCGCACCGCTTCATGATCGGCGAATACAGCCACCAATATGTGCTGATGCTGATGGGAGCGGTGCTGTTCGTGCTGCTGATCGCGTGCGTCAACGTAGCCAACCTGCAGTTCGCGCGGGCCACGGGACGCCTGCGCGAGGTCGCGGTGCGCACCGCGTTGGGCGCGAGCCGCGGGCAAATCGTGACGCAGCTCGTGACGGAGAGCATGATGCTGTCGCTGGCGGGCGCCGCACTCGGGCTGCTGATCGCCGCGTGGGGCGTGCAGGCGATCCGTAGCGGCATGCCGCCGGAAGTGGAGAAGTACATCGTGGGCTGGGACCAGATCCGGCTGGACGGGCGCACATTGCTGTTCACCCTGCTGGCGGCGGTAGCCAGCGGCCTGGTAGCCGGCCTGGCGCCGGCATGGCAGAGCTCAAGGCCGAATCTGACGAACGCGCTGCGCGAAGGCGGCCGCGGCACGTCGGCCGGGCGCGGACGCCATCGGCTGCGCAATATCCTCGTGGGCGCGGAGGTCGCGTTGGCGGTGGTGCTGCTCGTGGGCGCGAGCCTGATGGTGCGCGGTTTCGGCAGTCTGGCGCGCGCGGCCACCAACCTGGAGCCTTCGACCCTGCTCACGCTGCGGCTGGCGCTGACCGAGACCAGGCACAAGGAACCGTACCAGAGGCAGGCGTTCTATAGCGCCGTGCTGGAGCGGATCCGCGTCATCCCGGGGGTCCGCTCGGCGGTGGCAGTCAGCGCGCTGCCCTACAGCGACCATTCCTCGGGCCGGGCGTTCACCATCGAAGGGCGTCCGGCAGATCCCGCGAACCAGACGACCGGAATGTACCAGTTGGCGACACCCGGGTACCTGGAGGCCCTGCATATTCCCCTGCGTGCGGGACGATTCCTGGATGCGCGCGACGGGCCGGACGCGGCGAAGACGGCTGTAATCAGCGAGCGCGCCGCCCGCCGCTATTGGCCGAACGAGCCGTATCCGCTGGGCAAACGCATCAAGCTGGGGGGGACGAATGCCAAGGGGGATTGGATCACGATCGTGGGCGTGGCTGGGGACATCACGCACAACGTCTTCGAGCGCAATCCGAGCCCGGTGTTCTACGTGCCGTTCGCGCAGGATCCGAAGCTGTGGATGGACATCGGCGTCAGGAGCACCGGCGATCCGCTGCGATTGCAGCCAGCGGTGATCGCCGCCGTGCGCGCCGTGGATCCGGAGCAGCCGGTTACTGATGTTCGCAGCATGGACACGCTGATGCGCAACCAGGCAATGGGCCTGATCTATGTCGCCGTGCTGATGGGTGTGTTCGGCGCCCTGGCGCTGGGCCTTTCCTGCATCGGCGTATACGGCGTAATGGCGTACCTGGTGGAGCAGCAGACACACGAGATCGGAATCCGGATGGCCCTGGGCGCACACCGCGAGAGCGTGCTCGCCATGATCTTCCGCCGCGGCATGCTGACCACCGCGCTCGGGCTGGCTGCCGGGCTGCCGGTGGCGTACGCGCTCGCCATGCTCATGCAGGGTCTGATCTTCGGTGTTACGGCGAGCGATCCGATCACCTTCGGCGGGATTCCGCTGGCCCTGCTGTTATCGGCGGCGCTGGCGATCTACATTCCTGCCCGGCGGGCGATGCGGATCGATCCGATCGTGGCGCTGCGGTATGAATGAGGCCGGCACTACCGGCGCGCCGGCGGCTGGCTCGCCAACAGGATCAGCGCCTCCAGAGCGCGTGCGTGCTGGGCGCCGTCGAGAACCAGGTAACGGTGCGGGCCCGCGGGATCGGGGCGGAATTGCGTCCGTCCGGCGAAATCGGCGGTGATCCTTCCCGGTGGGGAAAGCGAGAAGTAGCCGGCATCCGGGCGTACGGCGTACAGCGCGGCGGTCGGGTCCCAGGTGGGCCGGTCATAAGGCATGCGCATGTAGTTGCGATAGGCCTCGGCCACGGGATGGTCGGGGACGTAGGCGAAGTCGTGTTGGATCGCCGTGGCTGGGAAAAGAAGCGCGGCGCCGATCTCGTAGCCGCTGGCGACGATCGGCGTCGGCCACCGCTCGAAGAGCTTCATAGCCGACGCCGTGTCCTTCTGGACATTGAACTCCGGCTTGGGCTGCGCGAAGTTTCCGGCCATCACGGAGAGCAGCTTCACCTTGCGGCGGACCAGGTCGAGATCTTCGGGTGAATCGAGAAGGCGGGCCAGGTTGGTGCTGAAGCCGACCTGCACGATGACGACGCTGCCATCCTTCTCCTCGGCGAGCACACGGCGCAGGAGCGCCGCTGCCTCCGGCGCTTCGGCGCCGCCCGCCAGCCGCCGCGGATAGACGAACGTGCCGTCGGGATTGCGGCGCGCGGCCGGCACCCGGACCATCGCACTGTCCTCGGGCGTGATGCCGCTGCCCTTCACCACGCCGACAGGAATGTCGGCGCGGCCGTAGAAGGTGTTGACCAGGTCGACATAGGCTGCGCTCCACTGGTTGTCCTTGGTGATGGTGACCGCGATCAGACGACATTCGCCGCGGCTTTCGAGAGCGTGCAATAGCGCGAGGGCGAGCGCGTCATCCACGTCGTTGCCCATATCGGTATCGAAGATGACTGGCGGCTGCGCGGCGGCAAGCAGCGCGAGCGCGAGCCCGAGCAGGACAGGTTTCATGCGAGCACCATGATAGCTACAATAACCGGTGATGCACTCCTTTTTTCGGAGGGTGGCTCCAGCGTTCTGCCTGGCCGCCCTCGTCGCATTCCCGTCGGCCGCCGAGGTTCGCAGCCTCACCATCCTCCACATTAACGACCTGCACGCGCGTCTGATGCCGCTGGAAAATCATCGGGGCGGCTTCGCCTACCTGGCTACCGCGATCCGGCGCGAGCGCGCCAATTGCAAGGACTGCATCCTGCTCAACGCCGGCGATGTGGCCCAGGGCTCTCCGGTCTCCACCATCTTCCACGGTCTCCCGGTGTTCGAAGTGGCCAACCTATTGGGCATCGACGCCGCCACGCTCGGCAACCACGATTTCGACTACGGGTGGATGCAGGCTCGGAAGTTCATCGAAGTTGCCAGGTATCCGATCGTTGACGTCAATATCGTCGGTGCCAAGGGCGAGCTCTTCACTCCGAAGCCGTACGTGATTCTGACGGTGAATGGGCTGCGGGTCGCCGTGATCGGCGCCATGACCGACGACCTCGGCACGCTGACCATTCCGAAGGCCATGGGACCCTGGCACACGCTGCCGGTATTGGATACCGTGCGGCAATACGCGCGCGAGTTGAAAGCACAGAGCGACCTGGTGGTTGTGGTGGCCCATATTACGCCCAGGGAGGAGTTGGAATTCCTGAAGTCGGCGGTAGAGGTTCCCGTGCTGGTAACCGGGCACATGCACACCGGCCTGCCGCAGCCGCTCATCGAGGACGGGCGCATCCTGGTGAGGGTGAGAGGCTATGCCGAGGAGGTGGGCAGGCTGGAGCTGAAGGTGGACACGAACAAGAAGGCTCCGGTCAAGTGGGACTGGAAGCACATCACAGTGGATGCCACGCTTCCGCCGGCCCCCGATGTCGCCGCCGAAGTGAAGCATTGGGAGGACGAAGTCAGCGCGCGCGTGGACCGGCCGCTGGCGGTGGCCAAGCGAAGCTTTAACAAGCAGGAGGTGAAGGCGTTGATCGAACGCGCCATGCGGGACGAGACCGGCGCTGATTTCGCCTTCATGAACCAGGGCGGAGTGCGCGACGTGATCCCCGAAGGCCAGTTGAAGGAGCGGAACATCTGGAACATCATGCCCTTCGACAATCGCGTGGTCTTCGGAAAATTCAAGGGCAGCGAGCTTCCGCCCGTGGTGGTGGGCGACCGCAAGGTGCTTCCCAATCGCCTCTACACGCTGGCCGTGAGCGACTACACCGCGGCCAACCAGGGCACGCCGGAGAACCTGCGCGTTACAGGATTGGTGTTTCCTCAGGACGGCGGACTCCTGCGCGACATCCTGATCGACTGGTTCCGCAAGAAAAAGGTAATCGAGTAAGTGGTGCGCGGCGCTATCCTTGAGCGTATGAACCGGCGTGATTTTCTGACCTCCACGGCGGCTGCCGCACTGCTGGCCGCCCCCGGGCGGCGCGCCTTCGCGGCGGATTTCGAGAAGCCCGTTTTCGACCTCCACAAACACTTCCCCGCCCCGGTGAAGATCGACTCCATCGAACTGCTCGAGTCCGGCAGGCAGTTCTTCCTGCGTACGCGCTCGGCGGACGGCGTCGAAGGCATCA
>Ga0335080_10009297_pt1 | contig 10271 bp, 10 predicted proteins | sample Lox_Sample_34_FD_206720 | JGI IMG/M metagenome (GOLD analysis project Ga0335080, IMG submission 206720) | Soil microbial communities from Loxahatchee National Wildlife Refuge, Florida, United States - Lox_Sample_3.4 | ecosystem: Environmental > Terrestrial > Soil > Wetlands | place: USA... | reverse complement strand
GCTCTGCGCCGAAGTCGAAGTCGCGTCTCGCGGCACGTTGGGTCGTCTGGCTTTGATCGCACCCGCCGCGGGGTTCGCATTGCGTTTGATTCGAGCGCGCCGATTGTCCGCGCCGCGCCTTGCGCTGGTTGGGGACGCCGCGCATAATCTGCACCCCCTTGCCGGGCAAGGCGTCAACCTTGGCTTCCAGGATGCGCGCGAGCTGGCTTCCGTCCTCGAGCCGCACGGTCAGGAGCGCGATGCTGGCAGTCGTGCGCTGCTGCGCCGTTACGAAAGAGCTCGAAGCGAAGACATCCTGGCCATGACGGCGGCGACTCATGGGCTGCAACGCTTGTTCAACAACACGGTCCAACCAGTGGTCTGGTTGCGCAACTTGGGTTTGAACCTGACTGACCGGCTGCCCCTGCTCAAGGCACTACTGATGCGACGCGCGCTAAACTGATGCGACGTGCGCTGCGTTGTCCTAGCTCATCACCACAAACTTTAAGGATCCTCATGCTGAAACGATTTCTCTCCGTGGCGGCCGTTCTTCTCTTCTTCGCGGCCGCTGCATCGAACGCCGATGAGGCAAGCATCCGCAAAGCGGTACAGGCCAAATTCCCTCAGGCCGAGGTGCAAAGCGTTACGAAACTACCCTACCTCGGGCTATTCGAAGTCGTGGTCAGCAACGAGATCTTGTACACCGATGAGAACTTCGAATACATCATCTACGAAGGCAATATCATCGACACCAAGACCGATCGCAACCTCACCGCGGAGCGCAAGCGCAAGCTCGCGACGATCCCCTTCAACGAGCTGCCGCTTGAACTGGCATTCAAGAAGGTAAAGGGCAAGGGCGAACGAAAATTGGCGGTGTTCTCCGACCCGGACTGCCCATTCTGCAAGCGCATCGAGGGAGATCTCGCCAAGCTCGACAACGTCACGATATACATGTTCCTGTTCCCGATCGATGGATTGCACCCGCAGGCAAGCGACAAGGCCAAGCGTATCTGGTGCTCCCCCGACAAGGTGAAAGCCTGGGACGATTATCTGCAGAAGGGCATCGCGCCAACCGCTGCGCCCACTTGCGACAATCCGGTGGACAAGCTGGTCGAGTTTGGCTCGCGGCGCGGGATCAACGCCACACCTACAATGGTGTTTGCCAATGGCGAGCGCGTGCCGGGAGCAATGTCCGCCGCGCAGATCGAGAGGCTCTTGTCCGGCGCAAAGACCAACTGAGGCACGGCGTCAGATCTGGATATCGTCTTTGGCGTGCGACGAGGCGATCATCGTGCGCGAGGACGCATTGCGATTGCCTCTGGCCCTCGCACTTTCCAGTGCAGTGCATCTGTCCCTGATCTACGGCATAGCAGTCGGTCAGCCCAAACCCAACCCTGCGTCAATAATCAAGGCGCGATTGCTGCCCAAAACCGCGGAGCAGCCGGCAGGCCCCGCGGCAGCCGTGACAGGTCGCCGCGGCTCCAACGCGGCTGCTGGCATCGCGCTGCGCACAGCTCAGCCCGCTGTAACGGCGCTTGTTGACGCGTCTGCTGAATCACCTGTCGAGCCGGTCGCCCTCACCTCTGCACATCTAGACGACAGCCATCTGCCGAGCGCCGACCTTCCGCTGCTGGTCGACCCTGCATGGTACGAAGCGAAGGATCTCGATCTGTATCCACGCCCCCTGGCGCCACTGCAGCCGGCTTACTCGGCGTCCGCATCGGATGTCTCTGGCGAGGTGACCTTGCTCCTCCAGATCGATGAATTCGGCGCGGTGAAACAGGTAGCTGTGCTTAGCGCAGAGCCGGCCGGTTACTTTGAGGACGATGCCTTGCTGACGCTGCAGTCTGCGCACTTCGAGCCTGCCCAACGAGAAGGTCGACCAGTGCGAAGCCGTATCGTGATGAAGGTACGTTTCGCACCGGTTGTGCAAAGTGAAGCCGGGCGCTAAGGATTCGGCGCGGCCGGGGTACGGGGGAAGCCATTCGGAAGCAGTACCCACATGCGCCCGCTCTGACGCATACGACCGGCCTGCGCTGCCGCGTCATCGCCGCTGCCCCAGAAGAAATCGGCCCGCACCGCGCCCTTGATTGCGCCGCCGGTGTCCTGCGCCACCATGAGCCGATTGAGCGGCAACGTGGAGTTAGGCCAGCTAGTGCTTAGAAACACGGGGGCGCCGAGTGGCACCACGCGCGGATCAACCGCCAGGGTTCGCCCGGGCGTCACCGGCACCCCGAGAGCGCCGGGAGGACCGGTCCCATCGACCGGCAACTCGCGAAAGAATACATAGCTAGCGTTGCTGTTCAGCAGCTCGGGCAGCTTGTCGGGGTTGCGTGCGCCCCAAGCCTTGATCCCTTGCATCGAAGCTTGATCCAGCGTCAGTTCCCCTCGCTCGACCAACAACCGCCCCACGGACCGATAGGGATAGCCGTTTTGCTCCGCGTAGCTCAAGCGGACGACTCCGCCACCGTCGAGCAACACCCTGCCCGACCCCTGAATCTGCAGAAAGAACAAGTCAACCGCATCGTCGACCCAGAGAATTTCCCGGCCGGCGGCGCCCCCTTTTCCTGATTCGATGTCGGCGCGACTGTAATAGGGTACGACGCGACGGCCGTCTACCCGGCCGCGCAGGCGGAGATTTTTGAGATCGGGATAGGCGTCGCCCAACTCCACCACGAGCAGATCTTCCGGAACGGCAAATACCGGATAGCGATACTGCGGGCTCTGTTTGCGACTGCCACGCAACACCGGTTCGTAGTAACCGGTCATCATGCCTTCGGCCGAACCATCGGGGTTGACAACTGCATACGGAGTGAAGCCAGTCTCGAAGAAGCGGCGCAGGCTCGCATCGTCGCGGCCCGCGTCAGCGGCATCTGCGCATGTTTTCTGCCATTCGGGCTTGTTCTTGAGGACGGTGCAGCCGTGCAAAAATGTGGCGAATGCGTCCAATGCCGAGTCCTGGGACCAGCCTGGAAGGTCTGTCCATGCGGCAGATCTGAGATTGTTCGCAAGCGACAGAGGCGGGGGCGACACCGAAGTGGCCACGGGAGCCGAGATCGGTTGCGGACAGTTCGCAGCTGAAGAAGGTGCTGGAGCTAGTGGTGCCGCGTTGGGTACACTTACGCAGGCGACCAGCACAAGGCAAATCAAAGCAACGCTACCGGGTGCAGTACTCATCTGCGTCCAGTGAGGCGCGGCCGGCGGCGGGTATAACAAGCAGCACAGTGCATGCGATCACATCGTAGGTCAACCGTCCTGGACAATGCGACAAACACAAACATGATCTGGTTCCTGATCGAGGCCGGGGTCGCGTTATTCCTCTTGATCTTTATCGTGTGGTGGACGTTGCCCAGGCACAAGAAGCGGGACGACCGCAACGGCCCGGATTCGCGGCCGTGATCATGGCCTGGAGACGGAGCGGATAAGCCGCCCGGTTACTCGATCTCTCGAATCAGCACAGCCGGGTCAATGGAGTACGCGAGGGATGCTGAGGGTGAATTCGGGGATGGGCGCGTCGAACGAGGTACCGTCCTCCGCGACCATCTGATAGCTGCCGCGCATGGTGCCGACCGGGGTAGCGATGGCTGTGCCGCTGGTGTACTCGAAGCTTTCCTGCGGCTGCAGGGTAGGCTGTTCCCCGACCACGCCCATGCCGCGCACCTCCTGCACGTGATTGTCGGAGTCGGTGATGATCCAGTGACGGCTGATCAATTTGGCAGCGACCGTGCCGGTATTGGTGATCGTGATCGTATAGGCGAACACAAAGCGTCCGCCGTCCTCGTCCGACTGCTCGGGCACATAGGTCGAGCGCGCTCGCACCGCGATCTGATACTGCTTGTTTTCCATCGAGGCATTGCACACGATTTCGCGCGCCGTGGCAAGGCGCTCGCGGCAGTCTTATCCGGATTGCGGATACAATTCTGATCAACTCCTCCCGGTTCCAAGTCATGTCGCAGCAGCGCATCTTCCGCATCGCCGCCAGCATCCTCTCCGCCGATTTTGCCCGCCTTGGCGAGGAGGTGGACAAGGTGGTCGCGGCAGGGGCCGACCTCGTGCATTTCGATGTGATGGACAACCACTACGTTCCCAATCTCACCATAGGGCCGATGGTGTGCAAGGCACTGCGTCCTCGCACCGACGCTGTGATCGACGTTCACCTGATGGTGAAGCCGGTCGACCGCATCGTCCCCGATTTCGCCGAGGCGGGAGCGGACCTCATCAGTTTCCACCCGGAAGCCTCCGAACACGTAGACCGGACCATCCGTTTGATCAAAGACTCTGGTTGCCGGGCCGGGTTGGTGCTGAATCCAGCAACCCCGCTGGCTTGTCTCGACTATTTACTGCCGGAACTCGACTTGGTGCTGATCATGTCTGTCAACCCTGGGTTTGGCGGCCAGAAGTTCATCGACTACGCGTTGGACAAGCTGGGCGCAGTACGGGAGCGGATTGACCGGCTCGAGCGTGACATCTGGCTGGAGGTCGACGGTGGAGTGAAGGTTGAGAATATTGCTTCGGCGGCGCGCGCTGGCGCCGACACTTTCGTGTCGGGGTCGGGGATCTTCGATACAGCCGACTACGGCGAGACCATCGCCGCAATGCGTGCAGAGCTGGCCAAGGTCTGAGCCAGCACAGAATGCAGTTTCCTCTGGCTGTTAGAGCAGCCGCGTTTGATCTGGACGGTACCCTGCTGGACACGTTGCCGGATATAGCCGAGGCGGCGCAACGGATGCTCAGAGATCTAGGACGCCCCGAGACGGATCAGCAGATCGTGCGGACCTATGTCGGCGACGGTATCCAGCGGTTGGCGAAACGCCTCCTCACTGGTCGGATGGATGGTGAGCCGGCTGCCGACGAGCTAGAAGGCGCGCTGGACTTGTTCGAACGACACTATCGCAATACGCTGACGCAGCGGACCCTGCCGTTTCCGGGAGTCGAGGATGGGCTTCGCCGATTCGCGCACGAGGGCCTGAAACTCGCGTGCGTGACCAACAAGGCAGAGTCATTCACCCTGCCTCTGCTGGAAGCAACCAAGCTGCGCAGCTTCTTCGATCTGGTGGTGGCGGGGGACACTCTGCCCCGCAAGAAGCCGGATCCCATGCCGCTGCTCTACTGCGCAGAGCGGTTTGGCGCGCGCCCCCCTGAGCTGCTGATGGTCGGCGACTCCGCGAACGACGTACTCTGCGCTCGAGCAGCCGGGTGCCCGGCGTTTTGTGTTCCGTACGGCTACAGCGCCAGGGACGTGCGCGAACTGGACTGCGATGCTATAGTTGACACCATCCTTGAAGCGTTAAAGCTCGTTACTCCTATCCGGTCGTGATCCGCGAACCTGTGAACACGGGAAAGATCTGGTTGCCCGCAGCGGGCAGCTGGCGCTTCTGGCGCCCGCTACCCTTTGCTGTGCCCGCAATCTAGAGGTCTTATAAGTTTTTCCCGTTTCACCAGCGTTCATGGAGTCGTCATGACCGAGTCTGAATTCAGGCAGCTTGCTGCCAAGGGTTTCACCCGTATTCCGTTGGTCCTGGAGACCTTCGCCGATCTCGACACGCCGCTTTCGGTTTATCTCAAGCTTGCTAATCGGCCGGGGTCATATTTGCTCGAATCGGTGCAAGGCGGCGAGCGCTTCGGGCGTTATTCGTTTATCGGACTCCCTGCAGAGACGCGCTTCGAGGTCCGCGGCCGCCACTGCGCCGAATACCGCCATGACAAACTGCTACAGGCGTCCGAGCATGACGACCCGCTCGAATTCGTTAGACAGGTTCAGGCTCGCTTCAAGGCCGCGCAGCGGCCGGGGCTGCCGCGCTTTTGTGGCGGGCTCGTAGGATTCTTCGGCTACGACGCGGTTCGCTACATCGAGCCGAAGCTTGCGCGTACGGTCAAATCCGACAGCCTGGAGACGCCGGATATTCTGCTGCTACTGTCCGAGCAATTGGCAGTGGTCGACAATCTGTCTGGAAAACTGTTCCTCATCGTATATGCTGATCCACGCGATGCAGGTGCTTTCGTCAAGGGGAAAGCGCGTCTGGCCGAACTCGCCGCAAAACTGCGTCAAAGCGTACCGTTCCCGGAAGAGGGGCCGACCGTGCCAGGCGTCATACAGCACGAGTTCAGCGAGGACGCGTTTGTCGAGGCGGTCGAGCGCGCTAAGCGCTACATCTTCGACGGTGACATCATGCAGGTGGTTCTGTCTCAACGGATCAGCCACGCATACCGCGCGTCTCCACTTTCCCTGTATCGAGCGCTGCGCGCGCTGAATCCCTCGCCCTACATGTTCTATTTCGACATGGGGGCATTCCACGTGGTGGGGGCTTCGCCCGAGATCCTGGTACGCCTCGAGGGCGACGTGGTCACGTTGCGGCCAATCGCGGGAACGCGCCCTCGCGGGGCGACTCGAGAACAGGATCAAGCCTACGAGCAGGAGTTGCTGTCAGATCCGAAAGAACGGGCCGAGCACGTCATGTTGATGGACCTCGGCCGCAACGACGTAGGGCGCGTCGCCAAAGTCGGCAGCGTTCGCGTGACCGAGAACATGGTAATCGAACGCTACTCGCACGTCATGCATATCGTATCCAACGTGGAGGGCAAGCTCAGGCCGGGACTGGACGCATTGTCTGTGCTGCGTGCCTCCTTTCCTGCTGGCACGGTTACGGGTGCTCCCAAAGTTCGGGCCATGCAGATCATCGACGAGTTGGAACCCACCAAGCGTGGAATCTACGCCGGCGCCGCCGGGTACCTTGGGTTCAACGGCGACATGGATCTGGCGATCGCCATCCGCACTGCCGTAATCATGGGAGACCGGCTGTATGTGCAGGCCGGGGCCGGGATTGTGGCTGATTCTGTACCGAGCAACGAGTGGACCGAGACTCAGAACAAAGCGCGCGCCGTTCTCCGCGCGGCAGAGATGGCGCAGGCCGGACTGAATGCATCGATCCGCCAGGAGGTGTGACATGCTGCTCATGATCGATAACTACGATTCGTTCACCTACAACCTCGTCCAATACTTTGGCGAGCTCGGCGAGGATGTGGTTGTTTTTCGCAACGACGAGGTGTCCTTGGACGAGATTGCCGCTCTGCAGCCGGCCCAGATCGTTATCTCACCGGGGCCCTGCACCCCCAGCGAGGCTGGAATCTCCGTTCCGATGATTCGGCGCTTCGCGGCGGAGATCCCTATTCTCGGCGTCTGTCTTGGCCATCAGAGTATCGGGCAGGCATTCGGTGGCAAGATCGTGCATGCCAAACAGGTGATGCACGGCAAGGTGTCGGCCATTCATCATCACGGTCGCGGCGTCTTCAATGGGCTGCAAAAGCCGTTCGAAGCTACGCGCTATCACTCGCTTGTGATCGAGCGGGAGTCATTGCCTGACGTCCTGGAAGTAACTGCATGGACGGACGACGGCGAAATCATGGGAGTGCAGCACAAGCGTCTGCCCGTGCAAGGCGTCCAGTTCCACCCCGAGTCGATTCTGACTCAGCTCGGGCACGACCTGCTGCGCAACTTCGTGCGCACTCAGTGATCCCGATCATGCTGGCGCGGGAGGACATATGACGCCGCAGGAAGCACTCGTGCGAGTAATAGAGCACAGAGAGATCTTTCACGAGGAGATGCTATCGCTCATGCGGCAGATCATGAGCGGCGAGGTGTCTCCGACATTGATCTCCGCGATCACAATCGGCTTGCGCGTCAAGAAGGAGACCATCGGGGAGATTGCTGCCGCCGCGCAAGTCATGCGGGAGTTTGCCACCCGGGTGGAAGTTCCAGATCACATCCATCTGCTGGACACCTGCGGGACGGGCGGCGACAGCGCTCATACCTTCAATATCTCGACGGCTGCGGCGCTGGTCGCAGCCGCGGCCGGCGCCAAAGTGGCCAAGCACGGCGGCCGTTCCGTATCCAGCAAATCTGGCAGCGCAGACGTGCTCGAGGCGCTTGGCGTCAACATTGCCCTCACTCCAGAGCAAGTGGCCCGTTCCATCAACGAGGTCGGAGTCGGGTTCATGTTCGCCCCGAGCCACCATACGGCGATGAAGTACGCTGCGCCGGTCCGACGCGAGCTGGGCGTGCGCACAATATTCAATATCCTTGGCCCGCTGACCAATCCGGCTGGCGCGCGCAACCAGATCATGGGCGTTTTCCATCCCGATCTGGTCGGCATACAGGCGCGGGTCCTGCAGCGCCTGGGGAGCCGCCACGTCATGGTTGTGTATGGAGTGGAAGGGTTGGACGAGATCTCTATCAGCGGTGAGACGATGATCGGGGAACTGAAGGAAGGAGAGGTCCGTGAATACGAGATCCATCCTCGTCAGTTCGGCATTCCCGTCACCTCGCTACAAGAAATACAAGTAGCCGATGCGACGCACTCGCGCGATATGCTGCTGGCCGCGTTGGGCAACCAGGACGACCCGGCTCGTGACATCGTTGCGCTGAACGCGGGCGCAGCGATCTACGTGTCCGGGCTGGCGGACTCGCTCGAATCAGGCGTTGCGAGGGCCCGTAAAACGCTGACGAACGGGGACGCGCGCCGCAAGCTCGATGAGCTGGTCGAGTTCTCCGGCCGCTTCAAGACCGAAAGCCAATAGGCATATGGAGCGACCTGCTGCTCGGGCCGGCATCTTGGAGCGGATTCTCGAGACCAAGCGCGAGGAGGTGGCGGCCGCCGCCCGTATCAAGCCATTGCAGGTGATTCGGCGTGAGGCCGAGTCGGCGGACCGGCCGAGGGACTTTGTCGGCGCGCTCAGCGCGAAGATAGACGCCGGCCGGCCGGGCATTATCGCCGAGATCAAGAAGGCCAGCCCCAGCAAAGGCGTTCTCCGGGAGCAGTTTCAACCCGACGAGATTGCGGCCAGCTACGCGCAGCACGGCGCTGCTTGTCTGTCGGTGCTCACCGATGTCCAATTCTTTCAGGGGCGGCCAGAGTATCTGGCTCAGGCGCGCGAGGCGAGCGGATTGCCCGCGCTTCGCAAGGACTTCCTCACTGACCCCTACCAGATATATGAAGCACGAGTCCTCGGCGCAGACAGCGTACTTCTGATCGTCGCCGCGCTCGATCCGAAGCGAATGTTGGATTTGGAGGCAATCAGCCTGGGGTTGGGAATGGCAGTCTTGGTGGAAGTCCACGATGCCTTTGAGCTCGATGCAGCGCTGGCGCTGCGCACTCCGCTTCTCGGGATCAATAACCGCAACCTGCGGACCTTCGAGACCCGACTCGAGACCACTCTTGAGCTGCTGGATCGGATTCCGGACGACAAGGTAGTGATCACAGAGTCAGGGATCTCGACAACTCAAGATGTCGCTCTGATGCGACAGCATGGAGTAAAGGGCTTCTTGGTAGGAGAGGCCTTCATGCGCAGCCTTGACCCCGGGCTTGAGCTGGCCCGCCTGTTCGATATCTGAAACACTCCTTGTTGCGATAAAACAACACTCCCCTCTCAAAACAGCTAATTCAAAGGCAATTCGTTGCCGATAAGTGTTGCACTTTGGCAGAATCGCCTCACCTCCCCGCGCCAAGCGGGAGCAGGGATTGGAAGCGGGCGTAAGAGGAGGGAGGGTTGCCAAGGCTCGCATCCACATCGGAATCCGAAGGTCTCACTCAAGGAGATGGTATGAAGAAAACTCTGATCGCGTTAGCAGTCGGCTCCGCGTTTGCGGCGCCCACGGCTTTTGCTGACGTAACTCTTAGCGGCAGCATCAACGCTGGTCCAGCGTACGTTCACTCGGGCGACGGCAGCACGGGTGCTACAAACACCTTCAACGCAACTGGTGCGACAGCGCAAACGGGCACCAGCGCTTCGGCCATCAACACCAACTATTCCAATATCACCATCGGTTCGCTGGAAGACCTTGGGGGCGGCTTGAAGTTGGACTTTGCCTATCAGCTGACGGCCAACTTCAACAATCTGCAAGCCGCCAGCAACCGTAACAGCCACATCGGTCTCGTGAGCGACAGCTGGGGTGGCGTGTGGTACGGGACGAATGAAATGTTGTACGAGTCGTACTACTACACGGTGGACCCGTTGGACGGCGCAGCCGGTCTCGGCGGCAACCTGCAGATCCTGGGCACGCCAGGCTACGGGAGGGTGTTCGATGCTCCGGCCTCGGACCCGAGCGCGTGCGGTGGCACTGCGGGTAGCGGGTGCGCAGGCTTCTATCGCCGCGACTCGAACGCCATCTGGTACAACACCCCCAACTTCAACGGGTTCACTGGCGGCGTGTACGCGACCCTGCCACTTTCAGCCCGATCGACTGGCGCTGCTGGCGGCGAGATCAACCCGTACCTGTGGGGTATCGGCGGTAAGTA
>Ga0335080_10009296_pt1 | contig 10271 bp, 10 predicted proteins | sample Lox_Sample_34_FD_206720 | JGI IMG/M metagenome (GOLD analysis project Ga0335080, IMG submission 206720) | Soil microbial communities from Loxahatchee National Wildlife Refuge, Florida, United States - Lox_Sample_3.4 | ecosystem: Environmental > Terrestrial > Soil > Wetlands | place: USA... | reverse complement strand
TCGAGAGGAGCCGCTCCACCGCGATGGCGATGTTGTTGCCCCGGCGTCCCATCCGGCCGCGGAACATCGGCACGGGACCGCACCGAAGCTCGACCTCGGTCGTCGGCGACGCATTCAGCATCAGGCGGGTGCCGACCTTGAAGTCGAGCACGTCCTGCAACGTCATCATCTGCTCGTCGAGCACGGCGTCGACGTTGATGTCGGTCAGCCACAGCTCGCTGGCGAGATGGCTTTCCCAGATCGAGTCACGGCCGAACTTCTCGCCCATGAACATCTGCAGCAGCAGCTCGCGGACGGGCTCGAGCGTGGCGTAGGGGATCAGCAGCTCGATACGGCCGCCGCGATCCTCCATGTCGATGCGCAGCTTGGCGACGATCGCCGCGTTCGCGGGCCTGGCGATGGTCGCAAAGCGCGGGTTCGTCTCCAGCCGCTCGAAGCGGAAGTTCACCTTGGACAACGGATCGAACGAGGCGCTCATGTCGCCCAGCACCACGTTGACGAGGCGCTCCACGAGGTTGCGCTCGATCGTGGTGTAGGGACGGCCTTCGATGCGCATCGCGGCCGTGCCGCGCCGTCCGCCCAGCAGCACGTCGACGATGGAGTAGATCAGGGCGCTGTCGATCGTGAGCAGGCCGAAATTGTCCCATTGCTCGGCCTTGAACACGGCCAGCATCGCCGGCAGCGGCACCGAGTTGAGATAGTCGCCAAAGCGCGTCGAGGTGATGGCATCGAGCGACACTTCGACGTTGTCGGAGGTGAAGTTGCGCAGCGAGGTGGTCAGCATGCGCACGAGGCGGTCGAAGACCACCTCGAGCATCGGCAAGCGCTCGTAGGAGACGAGCGCCGAATTGATGATGGCCTGCAGGCCGGAGTTTTCCGTGTCCTTGTTGGCGCCGCTGTCGAAGCCGAGCAGGCTGTCGATTTCGTCCTGATTCAGGACGCGCGCGGTGGAATCGCCGGCACCTTCGCTTGCCGCCGCCCATTCGGCGGCCATTTTTTCTTCTTCGGTCTGATTTGCCATGGCCTGTGTCGCCCTGTGACCCGGGTTTTATTGGACCAGAACTTCTTGGAACAGCACGTCGTTGACCTTTGCCGGCTGCGCCGCCGCATTCACGCGCGCGAGCAGCTCCTCGCGCAGACGGAAGAGCCCAGCCGAGCCGCGCAGATCGTCGGCGCGCAGCTCGCGCAGATAAGCCTGCATATTGTCGACGATGCGCGGCATCACGGCCTGGATGCGCGGGACATCGGCGGCGCTGTCGAGCTCGAGACTGATCGACATCTTGAGGAAGCTCGACCGCCGGCCCGCCGCGTTCAGGTTCACCAGGATCTCGGGCATGTTGTAGTAGACGAGCTGCTTGACCTTCGGAGCCTCGGTGGCGACCGGAGCCTCTTCCTTTTTCTTGCCGAGGAAGAAATAAGCGCCGCCGGCAAGGAGGAGGAGCACCAGGAGCCCCGGGATGATGACGAAGAAGACGAGCTTCTTGCCCGAGAGCGCGCGCCGCCGAAGCTCCTTCGGCTCGCCTTCGCCCTCGCCGCCGGCCGGCGTTTTGTCTTCTTTAGCCACTGGGTCCGTCCGATAGCTTCAATTTTCGATAGTTTGAAGCATCGTTGGTTAATACCCCGTTTATTTGTCATAACGATGGCGGGTATCGCAATGCGGCGGGCAAGATTCCGCCCGGCAAAGTTTTCCAGGCGGCCCGGGTCAGGCATTCGTTGCCGGGCCTTCGTTTCTCTAAATACCTGAAAATAAAAAGATTTATGGCTGGCACGGCTTCTGCAAAACCGGCCCTACGGCGGTGCGCTTGCGGGCGCGGCGCCGCAACCGAACCAAGACCCTGCAACCCGGACCGAGCCATGGAAAACCCAGCCTACGTCGTCCTGTCGCAGCAGATGGCGCTCAGCAAGCAGATGGACGTCATCGCCAACAACCTGGCGAACGTCAATACGCCCGCCTATCGCTCACAGACGCTCCTGTTCAACGAGTTTCTCGGCAAGGCCACCAATCCAGGCATCAGCGGCGTCGGTTCGAAGATCGCCTTCGTCGGTCTCGGCGGCACGCTCCCCGACATCCGCCCTGGCCCGATCGAGCCGACCGGCAACCAGCTCGATTTCGCGCTGCAGGGCCGCGGCTATTTCGTGGTGAACACGCCCGACGGGCTTCGTTACACGCGGGACGGCCATTTCCAGATCAACGGCCAGGGGCAGATCGTCAACGCCCAGGGCTATCAGGTGGTCGATCCTCAGGGCCGCGCGCTCTCCGTGCCCCAGGGTGCGGCCAGTATCGAAGTGACGCCGACCGGCACGCTCAGCAGCGACAAAGGACCGATCGGCAGTCTCCAGGTCGTCAAGTTCGACAGCGATATCACGATGCAGAAGGTCGGATCCGACCTGTACCAGACGGACTCCCCCCCGCAGCCGGTGGATCCGACCACGACGGTCAAGCAAGGCATGATCGAGGGCTCCAACGTTCAGCCGGTCCTCGAAGTCAGCAGGATGATTCAGGTGCAGCGCGCCTACGAGGCGGCGAACACGATGATCATGAACGAACACGACCGCGACATCCAGGCGATCCAAGTGCTCACAAAAACGAGCTAACCCGGACATAGGTGGAAAGAAAGAAAGGCAAAGCCATGAGATCGCTCAGCATCGCAGCCACGGGCATGTTGGCCCAGCAGCTCAATGTGGAGGTCATCTCCAACAACATCGCCAACATGAACACCACCGCCTACAAGCGGCAGCGCGCGGAATTCCAGGACCTGCTCTACCAGACCGAGCGGCGCGTCGGCTCCCAGGCAGCCGACAACAACGCGATCGTCCCGGCCGGCGTGGAGCTCGGCCTCGGCGTAAAGACAGCGGCCGTCTACCGGATCACCGAGCAGGGCAACCTGACCACCACGGGAAACCAGCTCGACCTCGCGGTGCAGGGCAAAGGCTATTTCCAGGTCACCCTGCCCGACAACACGATCGCCTACACCCGCGCAGGATCGTTCCAGCTCGACCAGAACGGCAACATCGTCACGGCCGACGGCCTCAAGATCACCGGCGCCAACGCCATCCCCTCGAACGCGACCTCGATCACGATCAACCAGAGCGGCCAGATCTTCGTGTCGCAGCAGGGCCAGACGCAGCTTGCCGCGGCAGGCCAGTTCCAGCTCGTGTCCTTCATCAACGACACCGGCCTGCAGCCGCTCGGGAACAACATGTTCGTCCAGACGCAGGCCTCCGGAAACCCGACCATCGGCACGGCGGGCAACCAGGGCTTCGGCACGATCCTGCAAGGGTTCCTCGAGAGCTCGAACGTGAACACGGTGCAGGAGATCACCGACCTGATCAGCGCGCAGCGCGCTTACGAAATGAACTCCAAGGTCATCCAGGCCTCGGACGAGATGCTGCAGACCCTCAACAACACCCATTAACGGACGACGGTCGTGAGAGCGCACCTCCTCGCTTTTGTCTTCGCGACAGCTGCAACGTTCGGCGCGGTCATGCCGGCGGCGGCGGCGTCGCTGCGGGCGAACGTCGTCGTCGAAGGCGAGACCGTAAAGCTGGGCGACATTTTCGAGGACGCCGGCGCCAAGGCCGAGACGCCGGTGCTCTATTCCCCGGCACCCGGCCGCCAGGTCACGCTGAACGCGACATGGCTCAGTCAAATCGCCCGCCTGTTCCAGGTCGCCTGGCGGCCGCTCAGCCAGTACGACCACACCACGGTTCAGCGCGCCGGCCGGCTCGTCACGGCCACCGACGTCATGCCGGCCCTGAAGCGGGCCCTGATCGCGCAAGGCATGGAGGAGCACGCCGACGTCGCCCTCATCAACCCCCGGATCGAGATCAATCTCCCCGTCTCCGCCCCGGCCACGGTCGAGATCCAGGATCTGACCTATGACAAAACCACGCGTGCGTTCAACGGGCTCGCCCTCGCCGGTGGCCGCAACCCCGGCGCCGAGCGCGTTGTGCTGCAGGGCCGCACGTTCGGCACCAGCCCGGTGCCCGTGCTGCGGCGGCCGATCAGCACCGGCCAGATCATCCGCCAGGACGACCTCGACACCGTCTATTGGCGCAACGACCAGCTCGGCCAGGACGTGGTCATGTCGAAGAGCCAGATCGTCGGCCGTACGCCGCAGTCCGTTCTGCGCGCGAACGAGCCCATCCGCCAGGCCGACACGCGCGCTCCCACCCTCGTCACGCGCAACAGCCAGGTGATCATCAAGCTCGAGGCCGGTCCGATGACCTTGACCGTACAAGGCAAGGCGCTCGACGAAGGCGCACGCGGCGACGTCGTCCGCGTGCAGAACCTGCAGAGCAACAAGACCATCGAAGCCACGGTCTCCGGACCCGATCTGGTTTCCGTGAGCCTTGGGCCGCGTCTGGCCGCGAATTGATGCCGCGTAACCCCGGAAACCGACCATTATGATCCGCCCCGAACATCAGCCTCTCAGCCGCTTCGTTGCCGCCCTGCTGGTAGCGACCAGCCTCAGCGGTTGCGGCAGCGTCCTCAACCGGCTCTCCGAGATCGGCGAAGCGCCGAAGGTGACGCCGGTTCAGAACCCGGCCGAGGTCCAGCCGCACGTGACCATGCCCATGCCTGCACCCGTGCCGCCAACCCAGGGCGCCAACTCCCTGTGGCGCGTCGGCGCGCGTGCCTTCCTCAAGGACGGCCGCGCCGCCCAGGTCGGCGACATCGTGACCGTGATCATCGACACCAGCGGCACCTTGGAAGCGGTGAAGGATGCCGTGTCGATTTCCGACACGACCTCACGCACGCAGACGGCGAAGAACGACGCCAACACCACTGCCCTGCTCGGCTATGAGAACGAGATCTGGAAACGACTCCCCGGCACCCAAGGCACCATCAATCCGGCGAGCCTTCTGTCGTACGGCAGCGACGTTGCCGAGACCGGCGGCGGAACGATCGCCCGCACCGACGCGATCACCACGACGCTCGCGGCGGTCGTCACCCAAGTGCTGCCGAACGGCAACCTCGTGATCGCCGGCAGCCAGGAAATCCGGGTCAACTTCGAGACCCGCGTGCTGCAGATCGCCGGCGTCATCCGTCAGCAGGACATCCGCTCGGATAACACGATCACGCACGACAAGATCGCCGAGGCCCGCATCATCTATGGCGGCCGCGGCCAGCTTACCGATCTCAATCAACCGCGTTGGGGCAACCAGGTCCTCGACGTGATCTTCCCGTTCTAACGGCGGGCTAGGAGGTTTCAACGGTTACCCAGTCCGGGTCCAACTTGGGCTCCGTCCTTCGGGACGGAGCCCACTTTTTCCCGGCAATCCAGGCTTTCTCGGTTACCCAGTCCGGGTCCAACTTGGGCTCCGTCCTTCGGGGCGGAGCCCACTTTTTTCCCCGGCGATCCAGATTTTCTCGGTTACCCAGTCCGGGTCCAACTTGGGCTTCGCCCTTCGGGGCGAAGCCCACTTTTTTTGCACGATCGGGCGTGAGGAGAAGCCGGGGCTGTCCCCGGTCGCAGCGCTATTCTTCGCGCTGGGTGCGCTCGAGACGCTCGTGACGTTCCTGGGCTTCGAGGCTCAGGGTCGCAATCGGCCGCGCTTCGAGCCGCTTGATGCTGATCGGCTCGGCCGTTTCCACGCAATATCCGTACGACTGGTCCTCCAGCCGGCGCAGTGCCTCGTCGATCTTCTGGATCAGCTTGCGCTCGCGGTCGCGCGTCCGAAGCTCGATCGACCGATCGGTCTCGGTGCTGGCACGGTCGGTGAGATCGGCTTCGGGAACATTGTCTTCCTGCAGGTGTTGCAGGGTCTCCGTCGAGTCCTGCAGGAGCTCCCCGCGCCAGCGCAACAGCTTCTGGCGGAAGTACTCCCGCATGACGGGATTCATGAACGGCTCAGTTTCGCTGGGGCGGTAGTCCGGAGGCAGCTTGATGAAACTCGACATGGACCTGTCAACGTCGGCAGTGGTCAGCATGAAACGGGCCCGGAGTATATGAATCCGCTCCCGCAGGTTCAAGCATGAGCCGGCTTAAATTTTTGCTAACGCGCCGCGACTCAGGAGGACGATTGACCGTCGCTGCTCAACTTCGCGATCTCGACCTCCGCGCGCAGCTCAATTTCGTCGAGCAGCTCGCGTAATTTTGGATCGACGATCGAGCTCCGGCGCGACCGCACCAGATTGGCAAGTGCCACGATCTGGCCGCGGGTCAGGGTGCCGGACAGCAGCCCATGCCGGAGCTCATCGAGCCGATCGAGGATGTCATTGCCCCGCGCGCGTGCCTGCCGCCGCTCTTCCTCGGTCGCCCCTTCGACGGATTGAGCCGCCAGTAGGGCATCGACCGAACCGATCGCGTTGCCGCCGCTCACCCCGGACGCGCCTTCCGGCTGATCGAGGAGGCGCGAAAACTCACCCGGGCGCGCCGAAGAGGCGCGCTCGCTGCGGCGCGGCCCGACCGTCGAGCTCACCGACCCGGGCTTGTCAATTTTCATGCCGTCCCTTTCATCGCATCCCCGCCCGCGCGGCGACGTCGTCTCAAACCAACTCTCCGACAGCGAATTGGGGCGGTCGCGGGGAGCAAATCATCATACCACGCGGGCTGGATTCGCTCTCTCCTGCTCGCCGGATGTGTACAGGCGCCGTGCCCCCGGAGCAAGGCCCGACGCCCCTCGTAAGGCCCGGCAAAACTTGCCGCCCGCCCGGCAGAAACCGGCCCCCGAATTCCCCTTCGGCCTTCCTTGTGCCGCCGAATATTCAGCAAAATCAGGGGCTTAATTTATGCGGGTCTGGCACGCGGTTCGCAACTCCGCCGCCAGATCGATCTTCCCGCGGACCAAGAACAGCGGCTGTGACCGGACCCCGATGACGACCATGACCATCCATCGCCCCTCCTTCGCCCTACTCGCGCGCGCCGCATTGGCGGCACTCGCGATCCTCGCTGCCTGCAGCCTCGCCGCCGGCGACGCCTCGGCGCAGGTGCGCACCCGGATCAAGGACATCGCCGATTTCGAGGGCGTGCGCGCCAACCAGCTCGTCGGCTACGGGCTGGCGATCGGCCTCAACGGCACCGGCGATTCGAGCAGCACGGTGGCGCCGTTCACCCAGGCGAGCCTGATCGGCATGTTGGAGCGCCTCGGCGTCAACACGCGCGACATCGCAAGCGGCATGAAGACGAAGAACGTCGCCGCGGTCATGGTCACGGCAACCCTGCCGCCCTTTGCACGCCAGGGCTCGAAGATCGATATCGACGTGGGAGCTCTGGGCGATGCGTCGAGCCTTCTCGGCGGCACGCTGCTGGTCACGCCGCTCCTGGGCGCCGACGGCGAGGTCTACGCGGTCGGCCAGGGCACGATCGCGGTCTCGGGCTTCGTGGCATCGGGTGCGGCGCAGACGATCACGCGCGGCACGCCCACCTCGGGACGGGTCGCCAACGGGGCCATCGTCGAGCGCGAGACCGGCTTCCGCCTGGACAGCCTCAAGACGGTCAATCTCGGCCTGCGCAACCCGGATTTCACGACCGCGCGGCGGGTCGAACAGGCCATCAACAGCTTCGCCAAGGAAGGGATCGCCACCGCGCTCGATCCCGGCACGGTGTCGGTGACGCTGCCCAAGGACCGCAAGGAAGACATCGTCGGCCTGATGACCGATATCGAGCAGCTGACCGTGGAGCCCGATTCGATCGCCCGTGTCGTCATCGATGAGAAGTCCGGCACCATCGTCATGGGCGACAAGGTGCGCATCAACTCGGTCGCGATCGCGCAAGGCCAGCTCACCATCCGCATCACCGAGACGCCGCAGGTCTCGCAGCCGAATGCCTTCTCGGGGTTCGCCGGCACCATCTCGGGCACCGTGGGCGCGGGCGCCACGATACCCGGAGCCACGACGGTGACCGTACCGCGCACCGACATCCAGGTCGACAACAGTGACCAGAAGCGCCTTGCCGTGCTGCCCAATACGGTGACGCTGCAAGAGCTGGTGAACGGGCTAAACGCGCTCGGGGTCGGCCCGCGCGACCTCATCACGATCCTGCAGACGATCAAGGCGGCAGGCGCCCTGCAGGCCGAGATCGAGGTGATCTGATGCAGTCCACTCTGTCATCGGGCCTCGGCGCCGGCGCTCTCTCGACCCCGGTCGGGACGGACCCCCTCGCGTTCCGCAAGCTGCCGAGCATGGCGGCGGCTGCATCGCCCGCCGACGCTCTCAAGACTGGCCAGAAATTCGAATCCATGTATCTGTCGGAAATGCTGCAGCCGATGTTCGCAGGGCTGAAGACCGACAAGGTGTTCGGCGGCGGACACGGCGAAGAGATGTTTCAGTCCCTGGCCGTGAACGAATACGCGAAAGCCATGACTGCCTCTGGCGGCGTCGGTATCGCGGCCGCCGTGCAGCGCGAGATTTTGCGTCTCCAGGAGAAAGCTCATGTCCCTGCCCCAGCCGCAAGCTAAGCACGGGCCGTTCGAGGCGCTCATCCAGACGGCGAGCCGGCTGACGGCTCTCCTGGAGCGGGAGAACGAGTTCCTCTCGAAGTGCGACGTGAAAGGGGTTGCGACCCTGCACGACGAGAAGCAGTCGCTCACGCGTGCGTATGCGATGCACGTGCACGAGCTCAAAAAGGAGCCGGCGAAGCTTGCCGTCGTGACGCAGGTGGTGCGCGACGAAGTGAAGAAGATCATGCTGCGTTTCGATGAGGTCTGCGCCACCAACGAGCGCCGGCTGAAGGCCGTCCGCGACGCGAACGACCGCGTGATGAAGATCATTATCGACGCAGCGAACAAGCAGATGCCGCGCACCAGCGGCTATTCGCGCACTGGCGCTATGGCGAAACCGTACGGCAGTTCCGGCCGCGTGCCGGTGCCGCCGCCGGTCGCGATCAACCGCACCCTGTAAGCTGGTCCGCGGCGCGGCCGCCGAGTTCAAAGCGGCTTGCGACTATCCGGAAAATTCTGCCGCCCGACCGGCGAGGCTTGCCGATCGCGCCGTCAATGAGCTGAAAAAAAGCGTTTATTGTCAAATATTTGCATTGAAATCCGGTGGCACGTGCCTTGCTACGCCTTCTGCGACCAAGGCCAAACTGACCCTGGCGAATAACCAAGACCCGTAAGCCGACATGACCACCTCACTCAGCGGCGCCCTCCTCATCGCATCCTCCGGCCTGAGCGCCAATCAGGCCGGGCTGGACGTGGTCTCGCGAAACGTCGCGAACTCACAGGTTGCCGGCTACACCACCAAGACGGCACCGCTCGAATCAATCGTCACGGGTGACACCAACTCCGGGGTGCGCACGCTGTCGGTGACGCGCGACGTCAACCTGGCCCTCCTGCGCCAGGTGCAGCTCGCCAGCTCGACCAACTCCCAGCTCACCACCCAAAACACGTTCCTCCAGGCGTTCCAGAGTAATTTCGGCACGCCGGGAAACACGACCAATCTCGCGGCCCAGATCGGCAACCTGCAGAATGCGTTCAGTGCGCTCACGGTCAGTCCGGACGATCCGACAGCCCAGACTCAGGCGGTCACCGTTGCGCAGAACCTTGTGCAGCAGTTCAATTCCGTCAACACCAGCATTTCTCAGGTACGGGAACAGGCAGACCAGCAGATCGCGAGCTCGGTCAGCAATATCAACACCGCACTCCAACAGATCTTCACGCTCAACAATCAGATCGTACAGCTCAAGGCACAGGGCCTGAGCACGGCCGACCTCGAAGACCAGCGCGACGACCAGATCAATACGATCGCGCAAGAGATGAACATCCAGACCTCGGCGAACGGCAACGGCGCGATCTACATTCAGACCAGCAACGGGACCTCCTTGCTGGACGCGACGTACAACCCGGCCACGTCCGGACTCACCTTCAACCAGACACCCGTGGTGTCCGCTCAATCGGCGTACTATCCGCCGCCGTCGTCTTCGCTGAGCTCGCAGCCGCTCTCGGGGATTTTCATCAACGGCGTCGACATCACGTCACAGATCACCAGCGGCAATATCGCGGCGGATCTCAACGTTCGCGACAACCTCTTGCCGGCGACGCAGTCGCAGCTCGACGAGCTCGCCGCCCAGCTGATCACCAAGTTCAACAACAACGATCTGCAGCTGTTTCAGGACGGCACCAACACGCTTCCGTCGGCAGACGTTGTGCAAAGCTCGACTCTGGGGCCCCCGTCGACGGTGACGGTGCAGGCGGGCGGCACTGCCGGGCTGTCGGTCGGCATGTCGGTCAGTTTTGCGAGCCAGCCGAGCGTCCAGTATCAGATCACGGCCGTCAACTCGGTTTCCAATACGATCACGTATGTAAAGGCCGGCACCGCGAATGCAGCA
>Ga0335080_10009295_pt1 | contig 10271 bp, 5 predicted proteins | sample Lox_Sample_34_FD_206720 | JGI IMG/M metagenome (GOLD analysis project Ga0335080, IMG submission 206720) | Soil microbial communities from Loxahatchee National Wildlife Refuge, Florida, United States - Lox_Sample_3.4 | ecosystem: Environmental > Terrestrial > Soil > Wetlands | place: USA: Florida... | reverse complement strand
TGTGGGATCGGTGACCTCGGCCCTTCGGCGTTTTCCTGGGTCGATTGTCTCCATGATGCCGGACAAGTATGGTGGCAGGCATTACCGCTGGGCCCAACTGGTTACGGAAACTCGCCGTACCAATCGCTATCTTCCTTTGCCGGTAACGCTTTGCTCATCAGTCCCGCGTGCTTGCTTTCGGACGGCTTGCTCACCTCGAAGGACTGCGCGAGTCCGGGCTTCCCATGCGATCTGGTCGACTACGATTCAGTGATTCCTTTCAAGGAAAAGTTGCTGGAAACAGCATGGGCAAGGTTTGATGCTGGCGCACGTCGCGATTTACGGCCAACCTATCAACAATTCTGTGAGACACAGGAAAGCTGGCTTGAAGACTATGCATTGTTTCGTGCGCTCAAAAAACAGTTTGGCGGGTCTTATTACCTCGACTGGCCCGAGGATCTGGTCCAGCGAAAACCCGTTGCACTAGCTAAAGCTCGCCGAGAGCTGGCCGCTGAAATCGATCGCGTTCGATTCGAAGAATTTCTACTACTGCGGCAAGCCGATGCGATCAAAGAATACGCGCATGGCAAGGGAGTGCGCCTCATTGGCGACCTGCCGTTCTTTGTTTCACCTGATTCTAGCGATGTTTGGGCGAATCCCGAGCTTTTCCTGCTCGATGAGCAGCGTCGCCCGCGTTTCGTCGCTGGAGTCCCACCCGACTACTTTAGCGCCGATGGGCAGCTATGGGGCAATCCGGTGTACAACTGGGACGTACTCCGTTCGACGGGTTATCGGTGGTGGATCGAAAGAATTCGCACCCTGTTGGCACATGTAGACCTGATTCGGTTGGACCACTTCAGGGGCTTCGCAGCGGCGTGGCACGTGCCAGCCGGAGCCCGCACAGCTCAGTCCGGCACGTGGGTGCCGGGCCCTGGGGCCAACTTCTTCCAAGTGATCCAGGGAGCGCTGGGCAGATTGCCTTTTGTCGCAGAGGACCTCGGGATCATAACTGCGGACGTGCCTTCGTTACGCGACCAGTTTAATGTGCCGGGTACACGAGTTTTGCAGTTCGCATTTGACGGTAAGTCGGACAATGCCTACCTTCCGCAAAACTTTGTCAGCAACACCGTCGCATATACGGGCACGCACGACAATCCGCCCACTCGAGAATGGTATGAACGATCGCCATATTTACAGAAACAGACTCTTTGGACTTGCCTCAAACGACGATTAGCGAATAGTGCCGAAGCCGCACCAGCACTGATTGAACTTGCATGGTCCTCCGTTGCAGCCGTGACGATCGCGCCCTTACAGGACGTGTTAGACCTTGGAGGTGAAAGTCGAATGAACGTACCTGGCACCTCGACTGGGAATTGGCGCTGGCGGGTGACCGAAAATATGTTGGCGACTTCCGCTTTCCAATGGTTGCGCGACTTGACGGACAAATCGATGCGCTGCTCGGTCGGACAAACGGTGAATTAGATGAGCAAGCTGGCGTATGAACGGGTTACTGGAAACCACTCGGTCGAAGCGCAGTCGGCAACGGAAGTCGCGTGCAAACGCTTCACCTGGACACAAACCGAAGGAAGTCCACTTCCATTGGGTGCCACTTGGATAGAACAGGAGCAGGCATTCAACTTTGCGGTGCATGCAGAGGATGCGGAAAGTGTCACCCTATTGCTCTATTCTGCCGGAGATCTGACGGACCCGGTAATGACGTTTCACTTCGACTTTGTCCACAACAAGACAGGACGAATCTGGCATTGTAGGCTCCGGCTCAGCGAAATGCGTGGTGCTCGCTATTATGGCTACTCGATCTCAGGGCAGAACGTCTCAGCGCTCCATGCCTTTGATTCCGACAAACTTCTACTCGATCCTTATGCTCGGTGCATCTTCCTTCCGCCAGAATTTGACCGAAAGCTGGCGATGATGCCCGGCCGCAACGCTGGAAAAGCGCCTTTAGGAGTACTGACGGGGCATGATGTTGCTTTCGACTGGTCAGGTGACGCGACACCTCGTCCCGAATCCGACGCAATCATTTACGAACTTCACGTAAAAGGTTTCACCAGGAATCCGAGTTCAGGCATACATCCGTCGCGTGCCGGCACCTACTCCGGACTGGTGGAAAAAATCCCGTATTTGACGGAACTGGGGATAACGGTTGTCGAACTCATGCCCATATTCCAACGAGATCCTCAAGAGAATGACTATTGGGGCTACATGCCTTTGAACTTTTTCTCTCCTCATGCACAATATGCTTCCACGCGTGATGATGATGGTCAGCATCTTGAATTCAAAGGAATGGTGAAGGCTCTACACCAAGCAGGAATCGCCGTGGTGCTCGATGTTGTTTATAACCACACGTGCGAAGGTGATCATCGCGGCCCACTCTACAGTTACAAGGGCTTCGACGGCTCCGGTTACTACATGCAGTCCTCCAACCCGGCGGAACCATACGCCAATTATTCAGGTACCGGTAACACCTTAAACTTCGGTCAGGCGCACGTCCGAAAAATGGTCATGGACAGCTTGCGCTACTGGAAGAACGAAATGCACATCGACGGATTTCGCTTCGATCTGGCCTCGGTGTTTAGTCGTAGTGCCGATGGATCACTGAATTGGGGAGATGCACCGATTTTCAGTGAAATTGCCGCCGATCCAGAATTGGGTCCGTTGAAGTTGATCGCTGAACCTTGGGACACCGGCGCGTATCAGCTCGGACGAGGATTTCCTGGGTTGACCTGGCTGCAGTGGAACGCGCGATTTCGCGATGATGTACGTCGCTTTGTCAAAGGCGACCTAGGAATGACTTCAGATCTGATGCGGCGCATTTATGGCAGCGACGATCTGTTTCCGGACAGTCGCGCCGATGCCTATCACGCGTACCAAACCGTGAACTATATAGATTCTCATGACGGTTTCACACTCTACGACCTGGTTTCCTACAATCAGAAGAACAACTGGAAGAACGGTCATGACAATCAGGACGGAATGGATCAAAATCACAGTTGGAACTGCGGTCATGAAGGGCATGAAGGAGCACCGGCGGAGGTCTTAACGCTTCGCCGAAAACAGGTGAAGAACTTCTGCTGCCTGCTTTTGCTCTCGAATGGCATCCCTATGTTCCGCGCTGGTGATGAGTTTCTGAATACGCAATTCGGTAACAACAATCCCTACAACCAGGATAACGAAATCGGGTGGCTTGACTGGACCCAACTCCAGGCGAATCAAGACATTTTCCGCTTTTTCCAAAAGATGATCGCGTTCAGGAAATCACATCCTTCTCTGTGCCGCAGCAGATTCTGGCGCGGGGACGTCTCCTGGTATGGCATTGGCCCCACGGCGGATTTGGCGCCAGATTCACGGAGTCTGGCGTTTTGCGTACGCGGCGCATCTCAGAGGGACGATGATGTCTACGTCATGATCAACGCGTTCTGGCAAGAGTTGCCGTTCCAGATTCAGGAGGGATCGTATAGCAATTGGCTGCGAATTGTGGACACAGCCCTGCCGACTCCAGATGATTTCACTGGATTGGGTTCGCCACTACGGGAGGCCACATACCGAGTGGCGCCGCGATCGATTGTTGTGTTGGTCCGACAGAAAGAACATGCCAGCCACGATTCGGATTCATTTGTGCGGTGAGCCGTCGTTGACGAAAGATCTTTGCCGCATAGGCTGCCTTTCGTTGTCAACGGATTGTGGCACCTTGAGCGCCGCCGGCAATAGTGACCTTCTGAAGGAGCTTCATAAACACTGGGCGTTGATTCGGCCCGAGGTCAGTTCCGGCGTAAACCACATGAACGAGTGGAATGTTCCTATGAGTCGGGTCCACCATAAAAGGAAAAGGACTTGGCGCCCCAATTGCCCAAAAGAAATCCAGCTTCGCACCTTGCAAGTCCTCCGGCAAATTGAACTGCCGCACAGTTTGCAAAGTGAGCTGTTCCAGACCTTGCGCCTCATAAACAAAAAATGTCAGTCCGTTGGTTTCGACCTGTTCCACCTCTGGAAGATAGAATTCTCCCCAAGTGGAATCGACGGTCTCCAAGCCTGAGAGGCGGCGGAAAACCAATCCGTGACTGAGCTGTGCTGAATAGAAATCGGGGAGCGTCGGCAAATACTCGCAGTTGAGAGCTATGCTGACATCGGCATCTTCATCGGGCTTAAATTTCCTTCTGTCACGCCCATACTCCGCAAACGCCTGCTCGACACAGTGCGGGGGCGGCGGAAAAAAGAAGTAAGACAGATAATTGAGTAACCCCCTGCCGGAACTGGGCAGTTCGTGCATTTGCGCATCCAGGTCACGTTGATCGCGTCCCTCAAAAGGATTGTTGCTGCTCGCCAGCTTGAGCAGGGAATAGTCTCTAAGATTTTGCAGATTCAGGAATTCAGAGAAGCCTATTTCCAGTGGGGCGTAGGGGTGCAGCGCGGACGGAGTGGGAGTTCGATCATAGAGGTCCGGCCCCCAATCACCGGAAAGACGAATCGTTACACCACTCCGCAATGAAAAAGGCTGCTGCGAGGGACTCTTACTTTGATCCTCAGCCTCGACGTGAATCACTCTTGACTGTCCCACCTGCCCGTCGACTGCGGGCGAAGTCGCTTCCTGAGCCGCCAGGAGCAGGAAGGGCAGTGGAAGCATCGCCGTTATCACCGTCAATGCTCGAGTCGCGTTTCGATTCATATCGCGTGTTCCTTATGACGGCCTGCAATGCGCCAATCCGCGGCTCAGGGTTACAGGTCGCCCACCATATTGTTTGACCGACGTTCTTGAGGAAAGTGCAACCAAATTGCCAAAAGACTGGCACAGAAACACGAGGCATCGGCACTTTGCGCAGGTCCCGGTGCCCGGATGCGGGCACCTCTTGACCGAGGAGGAAGCGTTCGGATGCATACACCGCATAATTCTCCATTGCAAGGTAATGATTTAGGCGTGCACCTCCCGTTTCAGGTTTGGCGAGACGCATGCAACCTAGAAAATGAGCGGTTCCGCAAGCGGAAGGAGTCAATCCGTAAATTCCCCATGTCTAGCCACACTGTGACGCTCACCTATCCAATGATCTTCTTAGCGGTGTTTGCGAACCAGCTGTGTCTCCCGGTACCTGCTGTCTTGTTTTTGATGACAGCAGGAGCACTCGTGGCGAGCGGCAGCCTGCACCTCAGCAGCGTCATTCTGGTAGGTGTGGTGGGTTCTTTGTTGGCAGATTATGCGTGGTTCGTGCTGGGTCGCTGGCAGGGATTCAGAGTCGTCCGAGCTCTCTGTTCGTTTAGCATGGACGGGCAGCACTGTTCGGTCAGGGCTCGAAGGTTTTTCGCGCGGCGGGGATTGCCTGGTTTGATGTTCGCTAAGTTCATCCCGGGTCTCGACGGCTTGATGCCACCATTAGCGGGTGCGCTGAATGTTGCGACGGTTCTATTTCTTTTGTTCGATGCGGTGGGCGCCCTGCTCTGGTCTTCGGGGTATTGCTTCCTGGGCTATTGGTTTGCAGACCGTCTTGACATCGTAGCCGAGGTGTTAAGTCGCATAGGCGGAGTCCTCGCCGTCATGATTGGCGGCATTCTCTGCTACTTCATCTGGCGAGCGTTCGAACTGGTTCGCATCATGAGGCAACTCCGGCTGCGAGTGGTCAGCCCCAAGCTGCTCTACCAGAACTTGAAGGCCGGCAAAAGGGTTGCGGCGCTGGATCTGTTAGAAGTTGAAGGCCAGGAAAACGCGAAGCTGATTCCAGGGATTCCCGGGGCGGCACGTATTTCGCCAGCACCGCTGCGGAGTTCAGCTAGAATCAGCGTACCACCGGACGTTCAGATTGTTTTGTACTGTTCGTCGCCGAATCAGATCACCAGTGCGCGAACAGCGCTGGCACTCCGTCGCAAGGGAATCTCTAATGTTTGGCTGCTGCAAGGAGGGCTGAAAGCTTGGCGGGAACTCGGTTTGCCAGTAACCACGAATCTCAGCAGTCCTGCTCAGGTGGCTGCTCAATTCGGGATTGAGCTGCCAGAAACGAAAAGGCAAGCCAAGGGCAACGCGGTAGGTTCTTAAGTTTGCTTTGCATATTGAACGTGTCTCTCGATGTCTCAGGGCAATACGGATGGTGATAGTCTCATGCGAATGGCCGAGAATCACAGCGCATCGGGCCCAACAGATACTCGCTACCGAGCTCTGCTCGACGTGTCCCGAGCTATGGTGGAACAACCTACGGTAAAGGCTGTTCTCCACAGCTTTCGTGCGGTACTGTCCAGCGGCTGTCGACTACATGGAGCCCACCTTTATGTCCTCGGAAGTGATGGAGAAAGTCTCCACCTAATCGAATTCGATCGCGACGCAGACTCGCCCGAGATCAAGATTGGTACGAAAATTTCCAGGACTGGCGCCGTCGCCAAGGTGCTTGCGGATCTGGAACCGGTCTTCCTCCCGGATGTGTCAGAGGAAATGTTGAAGCATCGCGAGCTGGCCCCTTTCGCAGCTGAGTCTGTTGGCCGTCCTACCTATGTGTTCCCCGTGTCTACGTCTCAGCAGCGATACGGGCTTCTTGTGGTGACTAAAGACCGCGGCCAGCAATTCGCCGCCGAAGATGTCGAACTCCTCCGCTCTCTCGCCATGCACGTCGCCGTGGCGTTCGAGTTTGCGCTCGCGAAGGATAATGCAGAGCTGTACCAGCGGCAGGTCGTCAGAGAGCGGGATCGATTGAAGTTGCTGCTGGAGATCAACAACCACATAGTTTCTAGACTGGATCTCAATGAATTGTTTCGCTCAGCATCGGCATCGATACGCACCTTCTTTGGAAGCGATTTCGTGGGATTTTGGCTTATCGATAAACAATCGAATCAACTCGAACGCGTCGTGCTGGATTTCCCAAGCAGCAACGGCTTTATGCTTGGTTTGGAAAAATCTGAACTTACCGATGCGGATCGCCAGAAGTTGCGGACCCGCGTTCCCGAATTACTGTCGGTCGAGGACATCGAGAAGCTGCCAGCTCAAAGCGTCATGAGAATTAAAGCAGAGTCGATATCTTCAATGGCGATCACCCCTTTGGTGACTGCCAATGGTCCGCTGGGTGCAATAACGATGGGCAGCCGACAACCCAATACTCTCAGGCAGGAAGATTTGGATCTGCTAACTCAGATCAGCACGCAAATCGCCCTTGCAGTCGACAATGCGGTCGCGTACGGACGGGTGACGGACGCTAGAGATCGGCTTGAAGAAGAGCGCTTATATCTTGAGTCAGAAATCCGCGCCGAGCATAACTTCGAAGACATCATTGGCAGCAGCGCAACGCTCCGCAAAGTGCTGGACCAAATTGCGATTGTCGCCCCCACGAATTCGACCGTGTTGCTGCACGGGGAAACCGGAACTGGCAAAGAATTGTTCGCACGGGCAGTTCACAATCTGAGTCCGCGTCGCGAGCGCACGTTTGTACGGCTGAACTGCGCCGCTATCCCTTCGGGGCTAGTGGAGAGTGAACTCTTCGGTCACGAAAAGGGTGCTTTCACCGGCGCGCTAATGCAAAAACGGGGCCGGTTCGAATTGGCCGATCGCGGTACTCTCTTTTTGGACGAGATTGGCGATATCAGTCTGGAACTTCAGCCCAAGCTTTTGCGCGCTCTACAGGAACAAGAATTTGAGCGACTTGGAAGTACGAAAACGATTCGCGTGGACGTTCGGCTGATTGCCGCAACCCATCGCGATCTGGCCAGGATGATCGCAAATAACCAGTTCCGCGAGGACCTTTTTTACCGCTTGAATGTTTTTCCCATCGAAATTCCTCCGCTTCGCGACAGGCGCGAGGACATTCCACTCCTGGTGCACTATTTTGTGTCGCGCCATTCCCGCCAAATGCAAAAGCGCGTTAAGTCTGTTCCAAAGCGGGCGATGGAGGCGCTTGTCAACGCCGATTGGCCTGGCAACATTCGGCAGTTGGAAAACTTCATCGAGCGCTGCGTGATTTTTACCCAAGGGGACGAGTTGAATGTCCTGCAGGGAGAGCTAACCAAAGCGTCGGCCCGCACCGCGGTTTCGGCCGCACCGCGTTTTGAACAGGCTGAGCGGCAGGTGATCATCGATGCCTTGATAGCGGCTTCTGGCAAAATTGCTGGCAAGGGCGGAGCCGCGGAGCGTCTGGGCCTAAAACGTACAACACTCCAAAACAAGATGAACAAACTGAACATTAGTCGCGCCGACTATTCCGCTTGACGATCTCGGCGTTAGAGCGCCTCAGAGTCCAGTCCTCAACACGCCCACTCTCCTAACCCTGCTTCCCTCATGATGCCCGCATCACGGCAGTGCCCGTCGGTCGGTCGTGTGGGGTTTGAGGCGGTTCGCAGCATTCCGTTTCCACTCAGCCACTTACGTACTCGATTCTTGGCAAAGGAACTGCTTCAGTTGTCGGAAGAGCCTCTTCCGCCGACGCTCGCGGCTGGTAGATTGCGAAGGAGGTCCCATGTTACGAGTCGAGGTCGAGGAATCCGCAAACACCATGACGCTCATACTCCAAGGCCGCTTGGTCGGCGAGGAGGCAGTGAGTGCTCGCTCGCTGATGACACGTTATCGCGCCGGAATCAGGTTGATCGTGGACCTATCGGAAGTGACATTCATGGATGCCGCGGGCGAAGACCTGCTGGCTTTGTTGGGGCGATTTGGCGCCACCTTTATTGCTGACACCTCTTATTCGCAGTACATTTGTGAGCGGCTGCGTCTACGGGTTGTTGTGCGTGAGCTGTCCGATCACGATGCCTCGAACCCCTCTGACACAACCGATATGGAAGGCGACCACCGCGCAAGTCGGCCGCTCGTCAACGACTGAGCTTTTCTTGTAGGTTCTAGCGTTCTACAATGCCAGCAGCCTAAAGCAGGCGAGTTCGCAAATGAAATCGATACTGGCGCTCGTTGCGATTAGCATGCTGAAGTTCCTGCTCGGTTCTCCGCTCGCTTTGGCGCTGAATCCATCGCTCGACGCCAGCCAGTACGCGCATACCGCATGGACTGTCCGGGACGGATTCTCTCTCGGCAACATCTACGCCATGGCCCAGACCCCCGATGGGTATCTCTGGTTGGGCACGGAATTCGGCTTGTTTCGCTTCGATGGCTTCCGCAGTGTTCCTTGGCAAGCAACGGAGCGGCAACAGCTCCCAGACAGGAACATTAACTCTCTACTCGTCACGCGCGATGGCACCCTGTGGATCGGTACGTTCGCAGGCCTTGTAACCTGGAGTGGAGGCAAGCTAACTCCGCGCCCGGAGCCAGAGCTCGCGAAAGAGTTTGTGGCATCACTGTTCGAGGATAGTGAGGGAACAGTGTGGGCCGCCTCCCTGGCAGTTCCCGGTCGGCTCTGTGCAATCCAAAAAACTGGCACGCAGTGTTATGGCGCTGATGGCGAGTTCGGGAGAGCCGTTTGGGCTTTGTACGAAGACACCTCACGAACAGTGTGGGCCGCCGCAGAGTCCGGCCTCTGGCGAATTAAGCCCGGCCCTCCAAAGCAATACCCGGCATCGACGGAACTCATCGGACTAAACAGAACGAACGAAGGGCGGCTGTTGATTGCCATCCACAGCGCTGGACTCCGGCAACTCGTCGGCGACAAACTCGAATCCTATCCGGTGCGCAGCTCGATCAATTCGAAGGAGTTTCTCAGCGATCGTGATCTTGATGCGAATCGTGTGCTCCGGGACCGCGATGGAGGTCTCTGGATCGGAACCGTGGGGCGCGGGCTGATTCATGTACATCACGGGCAGACAGATGTATTCAAAAAGGCGGATGGCTTGTCTGGTGACGTGATTCTCAGTCTTTTTGAGGATCGTGAAGGAAATATCTGGGTGTCTACCACCGGGGGACTTGACCGGTTTCGCGAGCTCCCTGTCGCGACTGTGTCTGTGAAGCAAGGTTTGTCGAGCGATGCGACTCAGTCTGTGCTCGCTGCCAGAGACGGAAGCATCTGGGTTGGGTCCCATGAGGGTCTGACCTTGTTGCAGAACGGAGAAGCTACCATCTTTGGTCGAGGGAGAGGACTGCTGGATGACCAAACCGGGTCACTATTTCAGGACAACACTGGGCGAATTTGGTTATCCACTCCTGACGGACTCGCATATTTCAAAGATGGCAGGTTTATTGCGACTGCTGCCCTGCGCAGCGGAAAAATCCATTACATATCTGGGGACAAGGCTGGAACTCTTTGGCTTTCCGCGGATAAGGGCTTATTCCATTTGCGGGATGGACGTTTGGTCGAGCAGATCCCGTGGAGCTCGTTTGGACGGCATCAGCAAGCGAACGTTTTACTTTCGGACTATGAGCGCGGCGGAGT
>Ga0335080_10009294_pt1 | contig 10271 bp, 7 predicted proteins | sample Lox_Sample_34_FD_206720 | JGI IMG/M metagenome (GOLD analysis project Ga0335080, IMG submission 206720) | Soil microbial communities from Loxahatchee National Wildlife Refuge, Florida, United States - Lox_Sample_3.4 | ecosystem: Environmental > Terrestrial > Soil > Wetlands | place: USA: Florida... | reverse complement strand
CGGGTACCAACTCGGGCGGCGGCGGTGCCGTGGGCAATGCCAACGACACCTCTCCCAAGCTCGCAGCGTGCGACACCAAGCTCGACGACGCGACGAGCGGCTACAAGTTCAGCATTCCGGGCACGACACCCACTGCCTACCCGGCCAAGGGCGTGCAGGAGTTCTGCGTCGTCAACGTCGACCAGGGCACCGACGCCCAGATCAAGAACGACCGCGTGGGCGCTGCCGCTCCGGGCGTGATCACGCACCTCGGGCAGCTCGACGCGGCCAACGAGACGACCAACCTGTCACTCTCCTGTGACACGGCCTTTGCAGACCTGCCGCCGGGCGACTTCTCGCCCGCGACCGGGCTCAACACGGCCGCCTTCGCGAACGCGGATACGTTCGGCGCGGAGATCTTCAAGATCATCGCCAGCCGCGACGTGCACGCGAACGCGGGCGCGAACGTGAAGGTTCAGCTCGGCAAGCCGGAGATCGAGGGCCTGTTCGGGCCTTCGAGCAACCTGACGACCTGCAGCTGGCAGCAAGTGGGCGCGCAGTCCGGTCTCGCGAATCCCGGCCCGGTCGACGTCAACGTCTGCTATCGCTCTCTGGGCTCCGGCACGAAGGAAGTGTTCCGGAACACTTGGATGGCGAATACGCGCGGCGACGCGACGCAGGGCGTGGGCAGCACGACCGGCGTGATCGGCACCTGCGGTCAGCGCGTCGGCTCGACGACGGGTACCCCGAAGGTGTTCCACAAGCAGCTGATCGAGGGCGGCGGGACCAACGACGTCAAGATCTGCGTGCAGCAGCACGCGGGCTCGGTGGGCTACGTGGACGGGTTCATCAACCCCACCACGAATGAGTTCTACTCGGTCCCGGTCGACGGTGTGGATCCGGACACCAACAACCTGAAGCAGCTCGTGCGCTGTGGCATGTACCGCTACTGGGGTCCGCTCGCCGGTGGTACCGGCGGCCGCCTCGGCGGCGTGGCCACCGCCCCGAAGACCGCGCACCTCGCCGCGATGAAGAACCCGACGATCTTCTTCGCCAACGAGGCCTATGCACCGTTCGCGGGTCTCAACTACGCCAAGAGCGCGACCGATGGCGCGAGCTTCACTCAGTTCGTGTCGACGGCGGCGCCCGACGCGAACGCCTGCCCGGGCACCATCGCTCCGGTGGGCACGATTCCGTAACGAGAGTCCATTCGGCAATCCAGGGGCCTGGATCCGCTCGCGGATCCAGGCCCCTTTCGTTTGGCGCCCACGAGATCGCCTCAATCTCCTCGAGAGTCACACGGAACCTTCTCCGAACCGACGGCCCTCCTTCACGGAGCCGCTACACGCGTGGTGTTACCGTGCCGCGCGATGCGGGGTAGGGCTGTCGCCACAATTCTGTGTAGCTTTGCCCTGCTTTCTGTCTCGCTGCCGGCCCGGGCGCTCGACGACGCCGGCGCCTCGACCTTCGCGGGTGGCTCGCGCCTGTATCGCCCCCGCGCCTGGTCAGCCGACGAGATTCCGCTCCCGCCGCCGAAGCTCAAGCCCGTGGCTCCCGCGGCGGCGGCTGCGCCCAGCGGCCCGACCTTCGCGATTCGGCGCTTCGACGTCGTAGGAAACACGTTGCTGCCCAACGACGAGGTCGAGCGCACGCTCGCCCCCTACGTCGACCCCAAGGCGAGCTTCGACACGATCGAGAAGGCCCGCGACGCGCTCCAGCAGCGCTACGCCGACGAAGGCTTCATCGCGGTGGCGGTCGGCGTTCCGCAGCAGACCGTCGAGGGCGGCAGCGTGCGCCTGGACGTGACCGAAGCGCGCATCGGCGACGTCACCGTGAAGAACGAAGGCGTGAAGTGGTTCTCCGACGACAGCGTTCGCGCACTCACACCGGACATCCAGCCCGGCGCGATCCTTCGTGAGTCGGACCTGCGCCAGGACCTGGCCAACGCCAACAACAATCCGGATCGGATCGTGCGGCCCGTGCTGGCCGCAGGCAAGCAGCCGGGGCTCGTCGACGTGAACCTGGTCGTCGACGACACGATCCCGCTCCACGGCTCGGTCGCGCTCACCAACGACCGCACGCCCGGCTCGCCGCACTCCCGTCTCGAGACCGATCTCAGCTACGGAAACCTGTGGGACATGGAGCACACGGCCTCGCTGACTTACATCACCGCGCCCACCCAGTCGAGCGACGTCCTGATCGCCTCCGCCACTTACTCGGCGCCGATGCCTTTCAAGCCCTCGGATCGCGTGATGGGCTATTGGGCGTACTCGGACACCTTCAGCACGGTGCCGCTCGTCGCCGGGCTGGGCAGCCTGGGCAAGGGCCAGAGCTTCGGCTTGCGCTACAACGCGGCGCTGCCCGACCTGTTCGGGAGCGAGCGGCCGCTCCACCAGGGCTTCACCGCCGGGCTCGACTACAAGGACATCAAGAGCACGCTGCAAGTCACGAATCCATCGGATCCGAACGACCCGAACTCGCCGCCGATCACGACCAACATCCCGACGCCGATCCGCTATCTGCCGTTCCAGCTCAGCTGGTGGTCGAGCTACTACGGGATCGACGACTCGCTCTCGGTCTCGCTCGGCGACCACTTCAACATGTCGGGCCTGGTGTCGGGGGGGGACTCCTCGGACTTCCGCAAGAATCGCTCCGCGCCTGGAGTCAACGGCAACTACCACATCTTCGTCTGGACGCTCGAGTGGCGGCACCGGCTGTCGATGGCGGACGGCGCCAGCTTCCTGGCCAACCTGGGTCAGTCGTTCCTCGGATCCTCCTGGCCGCACACGGGCCGGTCGCGTGACTCGATCGGCGTGCTCGACGACTGGGGCATCGTGCTGCGGACCGGTGGCCAGCGCGCGTCGCAGCCACTCATTCCGACCGAGCAGTACGCGGCAGGAGGCATGGCCAATCTGCGCGGCTACCTGCAGAGCGAGGTCTTCGGCGACAACGCTCTGGCCTACTCGGTCGAGCTCTGGACGCGTCGCTTCGGGATCGACTTCACGCCCGGCGTGTCCATGGGCCTGCGGCCGATGGGCTTCTGGGACTACGCGTGCATGTACAACCTGGCGCCGGGCGAGGGTGAGACGGGCCGAACCTGTCTCTACTCGATCGGTGCCGGTCTGCAGGTCGACTTTCTGCGCTGGTTCTCGGCCACGCTCTATCTCACCGATCCCCTGCAGACCACTACGAACACCACGCGCGGGGACCCGCGCTTCAATTTCCGCGTGACGGGCGGATTCTGAGTTTCTCGGAGGATTGCATGAGTCACACGCCTGTTCGCGCTCTCTCGATCTTCGTCTGCGCGATGGTTCTGTTCGTGATCGCGAGCGCGCGCGCCGACGATGCGCAGCCCCCCAAACCCTCGGACGCGGCGGCCGGCATGCTCGATGCGATGCACGACAAGGGAATCATCAACGACGAGGAGTATGCCGAGCTGTACAAGCGCCAGGCGATCTACGAGATGGAGCAGCAGCAGAAGAACGCGCTGCCCGGTTGGATCACGGGCTGGACCTTCGGCGGCGACGCCACGGTGCGCTGGGACGAGATCGACCGCGGAGGGCAGCTCAAGATCGGCAAGGTACTGAACGCACAGAACGACCCCGTCGATCTCGTGAACGGCGTCGCCGGCGCGAAGCAAGAGCGCTTTCGCATCCGCCTCCGGCTCGGCGCGGAGCACACACTCGGCGAAGACTTTCTGTTCGGCTTCCGGCTCGCGACGGGGCAGGGGTCGAACTGGGCCACGGATCCCTTCCTGGGCAACGGCTTCGATCTGTCGCGACACTACAACTTCGACTCACGCTCCGCGTTCGTGACGATGGGTGACTACTTCGCTCCCAAGAGCATCGGAGTGGACCGCCTGTACATCACTTGGGCGCCGCATCTGCTCCCGGGCTTCAGCGCGAGCGTCGGAAAGATGCAGAACCCCTTCGTGTCGGAGCACTTCTCGGGCGACATCCTGGTCTTCGACCACGACATCAGCCCGGAGGGCGTGCAGCTCGGCTACACCGCCCGCTTCTTCGGGGAGCAGGGCTGGATCAAGCTGAACGCCGGTTACTACCGCGTCGACAACGTCGTCCAGGCCACGGTGCCGCTGCACGGGGCCATCGGTGTGCCCGCCCCCACCGACTTCCCGGACATCGACGAGAAAGATCCGTTCATGTACTCGTGGCAGCTCGAGGGCGGCGGCCATGTCACTCCGTTCCTCGAGCTGGGAGGGCGTGTCTCGTACTACGACCTGCGAGACATCAACGCGCGCACCGCGGCGGCCATGGAGTTTCTCGGGAACGGGGGTGACGCGATCGACCACAACCCGCTGTTCGCGCCGGCGTTCGCGCCGGGCTTCGGGTTTCCGACCGACGGCGCGTCCCGCGGCCACGCGCGCGAGCTGGTCTTCGACGCCTACACCCGGATCACCCCGGCGGAGGGCTGGGCGATCGTTCCCTGGTTCCAGCTCACCCACATGCTCGACGCGTCGAGCGAGAACTACGGCTACGACACCGGCTTCGACCTGTTCCTGCCGACGAACACGCAGCTCACGTTCATGTACGGGTCCATGCCGCGCAACGGCACGATCTCGATCTTCACCGACTTCGACTTCTTCGAAGGCTACGTGAACGCGCGCGGCTGGGGGCTCACGGTGATCCAGAACCTGAACCGCTGGGTGACCCTGAGCGGGCAGTTCTACACCTCCGAGCAGCGCAACATCGCCTGCGGCATTCCCTCCGTCGGCGACATCCACTCCAGCGCGGTGCTGTGCGACGAGTCCGTCTGGAACAACCCGGTGCTCGCGCTGTACCGGCGCCAGATTCTCGACCGCGAGCACTTCTTCATCGACCTCTCCGTGAAGTTCTGATGCGCGCTCGGAGTCACTGGCTCGCTCTGGCTCTGTGTGCGGCGCTCGCGAGCTGCCAGCGCGAGGACCCCGTGCCCGGTCTCGAGGCCGAGCGCGCGCAGCTGCTCGCCACGACCGTGCCGCGCGACGAGTACTGGAAGGAAGTCGAGCGCAAGGGCGTGGCGCTGAAGGCGCAGCGCGCCGCGGAACAGCGCAGCCAGCAGGCCGAGACGGAGCGCTCTCAGATCGTGACCGTGCAGCAGCAGCTCCAGACCGCGGTCAACGACGCCAAGAACGTGAACGAGCAGATCGTCAAGCAGCGGGATGGATTGATCGCGCAGACCGAGAAGCAGCGGGCGCGCCAGCGCGAGCTGGAGAGCTTCCTGGCTCGCACCGGGCCGCCCGACGTGGCGGCCCCGCCGAAGTGACTCGCGCCCGGGCGCTGACGGCCTGCGCGGCGCTCGCGCTGCTCTTCGCCTGCGGCGAGGACAAGGTGACTCCGCTCAAGGCCGAGCTCGAGAAGCTGAAGAAGGAGCGCGTGCCCCAGGAGCAGCTCGAGACCGCCAAGCGCGAGGCCGCGGAGTCCGAGGCGATGCGCGACGCCGCCGTGGCCAAGGCGACGACGGACGAGGCTTCGGTCGAGTCGGCGAAGGCGGAGCTCGAGCGGCTGCGCAACGAGATGCAGCGCGAGACCGACCGCAACCTCGAGCTGCGCAAGCAGATCGACGAGAACGTCGACAAGACCAACGCCAGCGCCTCGGGCGTCGAAGCGCTCGACAAGCAGGTCGCGGAGCGGCGCAAGCGCCTGGGCGTGCTGCGCGACCAGGCCAAGGCGCTCGCCCGTGCGCTCCAGCCGCAGGATCCCGCGTGGGCCGAAACGCGCCGGCTCGCCGCGCTGCGCGACTTCGCCGGCGACGCCGAGTCACAGCTGCCGTCGCAGCCCGAGGTGCAGGCGCTGGTCCGCGCGCTCGCGCAGAGCCCGCCTGAGCGCGAGACGCTCGTGACTGTGCTGCAGAAGCTGGCCGAGGCGCTGGACCGAGTCGCCGAAGCGGGTGCGACGGAGGTGGGGGCGAAGTGAGCGCGGCGCGCGAGCTCGGACGGCGGCTGCTGCCTCTGCTGCTGTTCGGAGCTATCGCCGGGGCTCTGTACGCGCGCAGCCTGCCCGGGCCGTTCTTCTTCGACGACACGATCTCGATCGTCGAGAACCCGCACGTGCGCGCGCTGTGGCCGTTGTCTCAGGCGCTGGGCGCTCCGCCGCAGACGAGCGTCGCCGGTCGGCCGCTCGCGAGTCTCTCGTTCGCGCTGAGTTACTACGCGTTCGGGCTCGATCCGCGCGGCTGGCGCGCGCTGAACGTCGCGCTGCACACGGCGTGCGGGCTCTTGCTCTTCGGGCTCTGCCGCCGCGCGCTCGCGCGCACCTCCGACTCCTCGCTCGCGCAGAACGCGCCAGCCCTGGCTTGCGCCGCAGCGCTGCTGTGGCTCGTGCATCCGCTCGCGACCGACGCGGTCGCGTACGTCACGCAGCGGACGGAGCTCTTGTGGTCACTGGCCTTCCTCGGCGCTCTCTATGCTGCCGAGCGCGGCTTCGAGCGCGAGCGCACCGGCCGGCCGGCGCACGGCTGGCTGGCCGCCTCGGCGCTCTCGATCTGGATCGGCGTGGCCGCCAAAGAGGTGATGGCCGCCGGACCGCCGCTGCTGTTGCTCTACGACCGAGCATTCGAGTCCGGCAGCCTCCGAGAAGCCTGGCGTCGCCACCGCGCGCTCCACGCCGCGGCGTTCGCGAGCTGGCTGTGTCTCGCGGTGCTGGTCGCCAGCGGGCCGCGCGACGCCACCGTGGGCTTCGCTCTGCCGATCTCCGCCGCCAGCTACGCGCTGACACAGTTGGGTGTCATCGCCTGGTACCTCCGGCTCGCGTTCTGGCCCGCGCCGCTGGTGATCGCGCACGATTGGCCGGTCGCGTCCAGCGTCGGCGACGTCTGGCTCGGCATCGCGATCGTCGCGCCGCTCTTCGCCGCGACGGTCTGGGCGTGCGTGCGCAAGCCGCAGCTCGGCTTCCTGGGCGCGTGGTTCTTCGCGATCCTCGCCCCGACCTCGAGCGTCGTGCCGATCGTCTCCGAGATCGCCGCGGAGCGGCGCATGTATCTCCCGCTGGCCGCAGTCACCGTGGGTATCGTCGTCGCAGCGCACGAGCTGCTGCGTGCCCGCGCGCCACGCGGGATTCGCGTCGCGCTCGCGAGCGCCGCGCTGCTCGTGCTCGCGGGCGTGAGCGCGTTGCGGCTCGAGCTGTATCGGTCGACGTCCGCGCTGTGGTCCCAGGTGCTCGAGATCTACCCGGAGCACCGCCTGCGCGACCAGATCGAGCAAGCCCTCGGTCAGGAGCTCGCACACAAAGGCGACCTCGCCGACGCGCTGCCGCACTTCACGCGCGCAACCGAGCTGCGCCCCGATCTCGCGAGCCACTGGTCCGATCTCGGCCGCGCGCGAGTCATCATGGGTGATCTCGAGGCCGCAGCCACGGCCTACGAGCGCGCCGCGGATCTCGCCCCCGACGACCCCATGGTGCAGGTCGACCTGGGCTTCGTGTTCGCCAGGCAGAAGCGCTGGCTCGACGCCGAGCGGACGCTCGAGCGGGCCCTCGTCCTGGACCCCGGAAACGCCAATGCGCGCAAGACCCTCGCGCGCGTGCTGGTGCGCCGCGGCGAATCGCTGGTCATGGACGGGAACCTCGAGGGCGCCGTACCTCACTTCCAGCGCGCCGTGAACCTCGATCCGGACTTCGGAGCGGCGCAGCAGGATCTCGGAGAGACGCTGATCCGCCTGCAGCGGGGCAAGCTCCCGCCGATCGGCGAAGGACCGCACACGCCTTCGTGAGCGAACGTGCCCATTCTGCGGAGATTCGCGTAACCCGCTTCCGGTCACGAGTGACCGATCTATACTGGCGACACTGAACGGTTTCGCTCCCCGATGCCGTTCGTCGTTCCGCCGCCCAGCCTGCCCGCAACCCAACGCGGCGGATCCCTTGGGGCCTGGACTTCCCCCCGGACGGTCCAGGCCCCTTCCCTTTGGCGGCGCTAACGTGGCGGGATGCGGCTCCTGCCCGGTCCCGAGCACTTTCGAGTCACCGAGCTCGAGGCCTACCCGCCCGAGGGCGCGGGCGAACACCTGTACGTCTGGCTGGAGAAGGTGGGCGCGAACTCGGACGAGGTCGCCGATGCTCTGGCGCGCGCCACGGGCCGGCCGCGCCGCGACGTCGGCTACGCCGGCCGCAAGGACCGGGTGGCGATCGCGCGCCAGTGGTTCAGCGTGCGCCTGGGCGAAGAGCCAAAGCTTTCGCGCCTCGAGTCACCGCGCGGCGGGCGGATCGAGGTGCTGCGCGTCTCGAGACACCGCAACAAGCTGCGCTTGGGTCACCTGCGCGGGAACCGGTTTCAGCTCGGGCTGGCGGACGCCGAGGGCGAGTGGGCGCGGCAAGCGCTCGCCGGCGCGCTCGAGCGGCTCGCGCACTGCGGCATCGAGAACCGGTTCGGGGCGCAGCGCTTCGGTCACGGCGGGATCAATCTGCCGCTGGCGCGCGCCTGGGGCGCGAGTGACTTCGCGCGCGCCGCCGCGCTGTGTGTCGATCCGCAGGGTGACTGGCGACCCGGTGACCCGCTGCCCGCCGAGTTTCGCCCCGGGCTCCTGGGCAGGGTGGTGGGCGCGCTGCGGCGGCGACCCGAAGACGCCGAGGGCGCGCTGCGCGCCGCCGGTCCGGGCTTCGCGAAGCTGGTCGCATCCGCCGCGCAGAGCGCCGTCTTCAACGCCGTGCTCGACGCGCGCCGCGACGCCGGACTCAGCCACGCGGTGCGCGCCGGCGACGTGTTGCGGCGCGCCGGCGGCGGTCTCTTCCGCTGCGCCCCGGCCGACGCCGCCGACGCCGAGCGGCGCGCCGCGCCCGGCCGGCTCGAGCTCTTCCTCACCGGTCCCTTGCCCGGCTGCGACGTGTTCGCGGCCGGCCCCGAAGTGACTCGCGAGGAGCGCGCCTGGAGCGCCGGCTGCGGCGTCGACTGGGCCTGGCTCGAGACCGGCCCGCTCGGGAGCCCCGGCGAGCGCCGCCCGCTGGTCGTTCCTTTCCTCGAGCCGCCCAAGCTCGAGGCGGCGGAGGGAGTCACCTGGCTCGAGCTGGCGCTCCCGCCGGGCAGCTACGCGACCGAAGTGCTGAGTCAGTGCGGGGTCGCCGGTCGCGTATCATCCGACGACGCATGAGCTCGCCGCCCACGCTCTCGATCGCGCTCTCCCGCCAGCTCTCGGCCGCGCACGAGGCGCTGCACGTCGAGGGCATGCGCGCGGCCGAGGCACTGGCCGGAAATCCCTTCGAGATCGAGGTCCGCCGCTTCGGCCGCGCGACCGCATCGATCGCGCGCAAGGTGCCGCTGGTGGAGTGGTACAACCGCGTGGTCGGGCTCGAGCAGCAGGACGCCCGGCAGCTGCGCGACATGCTGGCGTTCTACCGGACTCACGGCGTGCGCGCGCGCTTCGAGATCGGCCCCGCGGAGCTCACTTCCGCGCTGGCGGTGGCGCTGGCCGCCGAGCGCATCGGGCTCGAGCGCTTCGAAACCACGCTCTACGCGCCGATCGAGGCGCGGATCTCGCCGCCGCCGAGCACGCTCGAGGTGCGGGCGTCGCCGCTCGACGAGCTCGACCGCTACTTCGAAATCTGGGCCCGCGGCTTCGGACTGCCCGACTTCCTGTGGGAGGACGAGCGCCGGATCCGGCGTGCCTGGTTCGCGGTGCCCGGCTTCCGGCGCTACGTGGCGCTCGACGCGGGCGAGCCGGTCGCCTGCGCCGGCCTGTATCTGCACGGCGACGTCGCATATCTGTGTATGTCGGCGACGCTGCCCGAGAGCCGCGGGCGCGGCGCCCAGAGCGCGCTGATCGCGCGGCGCTGGCGCGAGGCCGCCGAGCACGGCAGCCGCTTCGTGGTCACCCAGACCGCCTACGGCGGCACGAGTCAGAACAACATGGAGCGCGCCGGCATGCGGCTGGCCCACAACTTCGGCATCTGGCTCGACTACGGGCTCCCGTTCTAGAATCGCGCGGCTCGACGCAGCGTGGGGGGAAGGGGTTTTGCGGAGGATCGGTCTCTTGGCGCTCGCGCTCGCACCCGCGCTGGCCGCGCTCGCGTCCTCGTCCGGCCCGCAGCCGGGCGAGTCGGGCGTGCCCGCGGGCGGTGGCTTTCCGGCCGAGCCGCTGTGCACCTCGTGTCATACCGGCTTCCCGCTGAACTCGGACGGCCACGGCGTGCTCAAGCTCTCGGGCGTGCCGGCGCGCTACGTGCCGGGCCAGCGCTATACGCTCACGATCGAGCTGCACCACCCCGATGCCGAGCGCACGCGCTGGGGCTTCCAGCTCACCGCGATCTCGGCGAAGGCCTTTACCGGCGCCGGTGAGTTCGTGATTACCGACTCGCCGAACACCGAGT
>Ga0335080_10009293_pt1 | contig 10272 bp, 9 predicted proteins | sample Lox_Sample_34_FD_206720 | JGI IMG/M metagenome (GOLD analysis project Ga0335080, IMG submission 206720) | Soil microbial communities from Loxahatchee National Wildlife Refuge, Florida, United States - Lox_Sample_3.4 | ecosystem: Environmental > Terrestrial > Soil > Wetlands | place: USA: Florida... | reverse complement strand
TGTAACCAGCCTGGTCGGATCTGCCAGGCCCACCCTGTCCGCAAAAAACGCGGACAAGGGTGGGGCACCCGCGCGCAAGGATGAGGCACCCGACGCGGATAAGGGTGGGGCAGCCGAGGCGGAAGTTGAGGTTACGCCTGCCGAGGCTCTAAAACTTGAACTCGAAAGGAAAGACGCCGAGATCAAGCGGCTGGAGCGGGAACTCGACCAGGCGAAGATGAAGTCGGCGTCTGCGAGCAGCGCGAACCTTGGCGAAAAAATCAAGGAAGTGCGCGGGGTGAAAGTGCTGGCCCATCGCGTGGATAACCTTGAGCGTCCGCAGATGCGCACGCTGGTGGACCAGCTGCGCGATAAGCTTGGCTCAGGCGTGGTCGTCCTCGGCTCGGCGACCAACGGCAACGTCTCACTGATCGTCGGTGTGACCAAAGACCTGACCAGCCGCATTCAGGCGGGAAAGGTCATCGGGCCGGTGGCGCAGAAAGTCGGCGGCAAAGGCGGAGGCCGTCCCGACCTGGCGGAAGCCGGAGGGAAAGACCCCGGTGCACTCGATGCGGCGCTGAGCGGGGCCTACGGCGTGGTGGAGGCGCTGCTGGATTAGCCTGCCGCCGTCTCCGCAGCGACGGTGCATCTGAAGAAGCATTAACCACAAAGGACACGAAGGCCACGAGGGAAGGCCACCGTGACCGGCTGCCCGTAAAACTTCCTCGTACGATTGACATAGCTATCTCAGATAGCTATCATAAAATCCATGCAAGTCAGCGTGGCGGATGCCAAGAACAAGCTGCCGGAACTGATCAAAGCGGTCGAGGATGGGGAGGCCGTCACCATCTGCCGCCGGGGCGTGCCTGTGGCGGATATTGTGCGCACCCGGCAGCCGAACCGTAAGAAACGGACTCTGGGAACTCTCAAAGGCAAAATCCAGATAAACGATCCGGATTGGTGGAAACCCATGACGGATGATGAGGCCGAAGAGTTCCTGGCGGGGCGTTGAAGTGCGTCTGCTGCTGGATACAGCCGCTTTTATCTTTGCCATGGACTCGCCTGAGCGGCTCAGCCGGCGTGCAACCTCTACTCTGCGCAACTCGGCGAATGTTCTGGAACTGAGCACGATTTCTCTGGCTGAGATCGCGATCAAAGCGGCGCTGGGCAAGCTGCAAATCTCATCCGGAACGGTGCGCGAGGCGGTACAGGAGCTTGATCTCCGCGTGTTGCCCTACAGCGCGGATCACGCGTTTCAGTTGTTCGACCTGCCACGGCATCATGGAGACCCCTTTGACCGGCAGATCATCGGCCAGGCCTTGGCGGAAGGAATCCCGGTTGTGACTCCGGATGAAATGTTCCGGCTCTACAAAGGGCTGAGGGTCATCTGGTAGCATTTTGCTGGAGCGGTTTTATGCACGAGCGCCTGCGCTTTATCAAACGCGGCGAGCAGGCCGTCCTGCTGGTTGACTTCAGCCATTGCACGCAGCAGCAGGTATTGGGACTGGTCAACGAAGCCCAGCAGCAGATCGCCCGCCACCCCCGCAATTCGCTGCTCACCCTGGCTGATTTCACCGACGCGCAGATCAATAAACAAGTGGCCATGCGCATCAAGGAAGTGCTGGTGCTCGATCGTCCCTTCGTGAAGCGTTCCGCCTGGGTGGGCACTGCGAGCCTGCCCAAAGTCTTCTACGAGAATTTCAAGAGTTTTTCCCAGCGCGACTTCCCGGTTTTTGAAACCCGCGAGCAAGCCCTGGAGTGGCTGACAAAGGATTAAAGACGAACGGGCGGGATTCGACTTCAGTCTTCGTTCGCGCGGGCAAGCTTTTTCGTGCCTAGCGTGGTTCCCAGTTGGCAGCTCTCGGTTCCTGACTCTCAGGGATTTTTCTTGGCAGGATTGAGCGAAACCCCGTGCCAGGGGCAGTAATCCCAGTTAGCCTGCACCCGTTCTTTGCCCACGGGGCAATACTTGGGTGGAGAGACCGAGGTAAGCGGCAGGCGCCACTGATAGACGATTTCCGGCAGATCGGGCGGATCGCGCAGCACGACCGCGAACATTCCCTTGGCGGTGGCGTCGGCAATCGGCTCTCCATTTTTGGCGCGGGCAGGGAAAAACATCATTTCGAAATTTTCTCCCGCCGGCCCCATGGCGTTGGTGAGCGCGGGCTTCATGACCGCGGCCAGAGTCTTGGCGTCCTCGGCCGGATTATCAATTGGCTTGTACTCGTTGCCGGCAGAGTCGCGTAAGGTCACTTTCTGACGCAGCTCCAGGGGCGTCACGTAGTGGAACGCGCCGAAGTCGGTGACCGAGGCCAGAAACATTCCCACCACGGTGTAATCTTTCAGTGCCTTCAGATTTTCCGCCGTCTTTTCCCGGGAGACGCCTCGCGCCTCGGCCGACTGCAGCCAGAATTCAAACGGCACCCACCAGACCAGCCCCGCGTAGCCCTTTTCGCCGATGGAAACCTGGGTTTCGCGCAGCAGGTCGGGCACCGCCGTGTCGTGGATCGTGGCCTTCACCGGCGCGGTTACGCCCTGTGGCGTCTTCGCTTTGGGCGGAGCGGCCTGCGCCAGCGCGGAAGATGAAAGCAGGCAGATCAGGAAAACAGCAAACCCCTTCTGAAAGCTCCTTATCACAAGTCAACTCCTCCACTTCAGAGTAACCGGCCCGCTCATGGGATGGCGCATCTCGCCTCCGTTGCGGCGGGCTTCGAGATGAGCCGCCTTCAAGGCGAAATACCACTTGGCCGGGCGATCGGCATCGTCAATCAACATCAGGTGCGGGTTGGATTTCAGTCCCTGCGACTGCAGTTCCATGGTGCGGCGGTCCTGTTCGACGAATTTGGCGAACACGAATTTCAGCAACTCGGGCCCAAACGGGACCCAGCGGAAGATATTCCAGCAGGCCACCACGTCAATACGGCATTGATTGCGGTGGATCGGCGTCACCGTGGTCAGCGAAGAGAACCAGTACTTCCCAGCGCGAATAGTCTCCAGCCGCAGGTTCGGGAGCACGAAATCAATGGTTGTGGTGATGGAATCGGCCTCGGCGTACAGCCGCAAGAGCTTGTAGGGCGCGCTGTTCGAGCTGGGGGTATGGGCGCTCATGCGGAAGCCGTTGGGAATCGGTTCGAAGGTCTTCTGCTTTTCGTGGATGCTGTGGCGGGTGCGCCACCACCAGGCCTGGTGCACGAATGGTCCATGCGCCGGGTCCATCAGCCCGATAATGCCGTGGTCCACGCTGCAGGGAAGATCGGCGGTCAGGTAGGCGGTCTTGAATTTGCCGCTGAACTTCGGAGCTTCCGGCACAGCGAAGGGCGGCTCTGCAGCCTTGGTAAAGCCCGCGCCCGGTGGCCCCGGCTCGGGAATGAAGACCCAAATAAAGCTATCGTGCTCTTCGCAGGCGTGGCTGCCGGCGTAGATGCGGTCAATTTTCATTTCTTGATCGGAGGTCAGCGACGGAATGAGCTGGCATTGTCCGGTGTGGGCATCAAACTTCCAGCCGTGGTAGCTGCATTCGAGCTGGTGCCCGTCGAACCAGCCGCAGGAGAGCGGCATGCCGCGGTGGGGGCAGGCATCGCGCAAGGCAAAAACTTTGCCTTGGCGGTCGCGGCCGAGAACCAGCGGCGTTTCCAGCAGCGTCGTCTGGTACAGCCGGTTGCGGCTCACCCGGTGGCCGGGCAGGGCGCGGTACCAGAAGCCGTGCAGCATCAGCGAATCCGGCGTTTGCTGCTGCGGGCTCTCCAGTTGGGTCATGGGTCATTGGCAGCCTACTACAGGAGTCGCAAGGATGGAAAAGGAGCGTCGTAGAACGTAGCAAGCTGCGTCTCTACGCAGCTGTCGCCGTGCGCGGCGCGAATTTCTCCGCCCACTTGATTCGCCCGGTCATCTGCATCACTACAAATAGCGTAACGATCGAGCCAATGGTGATCGCCAGCCCGGTGAAGCCCTTGAAGAAGAACGCGTACGAGAACAGCACCAGGTAAATAAGCTGGGCGATGCCGGCTTCAACCGCGGCAAAGCGCAACCCCACCACCAGCCGCAGATAGCTCACTACCAGGAAGATCGAAACCGCCGAGCAGATCGCGAATGCAAGATGGATCGAAATGTGGTCCACAAGGTAGGCCATGAGCAAGTGGAAGGCAAAGAACGCTGTCGCCAGAAAGAAGTAATTCATGGGATGCAGGTCTATGCCCCGCAAGGTGGTGGTGATGAACATAAGGAAAAAGAAAAAGAAAAGCGATACGGGCGCGAAAAAGCTGATCTGCCCGGCCAGGGGCCCGGGTTGCAACTTCTCGGGCAGAGTAGTGCCGATCTGTAATCCGGAGAGCAGGCTCTTGTACTTCCAGGTCAGGTCCCAGCCGTCAGCAGTTTCACGCTTTTCCGTTGGCGAGAGCGTATTGGGGGAAAAATCCACGCCCTTGAAATTGGTCTTCAGGTTCAGGGTGAAGTCGCGCACCTGGGCAACATCGCCGGCGAAGCTGTAGGTCCAGCTCTTCATGCCCTGCGATTTGTAGGAAAAGGCGACGGGCACGGACTGCCCGGCGGGCACCCAGGCGGTCACGCCGGCCCCGTTGCTGTCAGTCGTAACCGGAAGCGCCTGTGCGTTCACCTGCACGCTCAGGTCGTCATACACCGCCTGGGCCGCCGGAAACTTAAGCTGGAAGCGCACCAATTCATCCTTCGGGCTGGGGTTGCGAAAAACGTAGGCGCCGGCGAAGTTCACGGCGTAAGTGCTGTACCAGAGCAGCCCCTTCTGCCGGTAATCGAGGTTGAGGGCGACGTTGATTCGGCTGGAATCGAGCGGCAGGGGGACGGATGAGTTCTCGGTAACGGTGCGGGTCACATCGCGGCCATCCTGGTTTTCGTGCACCGTATGGGTCTGCTTCACAAGGTAGGCCGCCGTGGGCGCCGCCTGGGATTGCTCGTTCCCCCAACTGGAGGCCACTCTGTCGTCGAGGCGTTCCCCCAGGGAGTAGGTCCGGGAGAAGATGGTGGCGCCCAGAATGATCCAGGCGATTGCGCTGCAGATGAAGATGAAGAGAATAGCCGCGAGGCGTTTGAGCATTGGAGTCTCCAATAACGAGTACTTTGTAATATAAAGTACACCGTGTCAATATAATTTTCACGCTCTCCATCTGCACTGGGTTCGCACGGCGGCCTGGCGTCATTTGTAACCCACTAACTTTTCAGCCTGTTAGCGAGATTACCACCGTGGTTCAACTCCCCTTCGGCAGATTGTCGCCGCCTGCAGCCGGCCCTATAATCGAAGCACTCTGGCTGTTAGGTTCTCCGTCAGGCTCCGGGTAGGCACCCATGGAGGTGTTTTGCGCCTCCGTGTCGTACCCGGCTATGCGAATGCGCCTGCAACCCGTCCTGATGGCAACCGTACTCGCGACCTTCCTTTCCTTTGCCACATCGCCTATGCCGGCGCAGGCTCAAGCCGGCCATGCATCGGAGATCATTACCGCCAGTACCGATGACTCCGGGCACACCGTTTATGTCAACGATTACGTGCCGCGAGCCCGCTCGAGCCGGCACGCATCAGCCCCGCGCAGTTCACGCCTGGTCTTCTGGAGCGTGACCGATCACCGCTGGAAGCCGGTTCCCACGGCGAACATCCAGGCGGCGCGGTCGGCGGCGGAGGAAGTGAACCACGCTCAGGCGGCCTCCAGGCAAGGTTCTTTTTCTCAGGCTGAAATTGATGCAGCCATCGAGCGGGCGGCGGCCCGCCACAACGTGGACCCCAACCTGGTGCGGGCGGTCATCAAGGTGGAATCCAACTTCAATCCCAACGCGGTCTCACGCAAGGGCGCCATGGGCCTGATGCAGCTGATGCCGCAAACCGCGCGGCAGCTGAACGTTACCAATCCCTTTGACCCCGACCAGAACGTGGATGCCGGGGTTCGCCATCTCAAAAAGTTGATGGAGAGCTACGGCGGCAACCTGAAGTTGAGCCTTGCGGCCTACAACGCGGGGCAGGGGGCGGTGGCCAGGAGCGCGGGCATTCCGCACATCGCGGAAACCCGCGACTACGTAAGGCGCATTACGCGGATGTATTTCGGAGGGCCGGACCCCGAGCCGGGCCGGTTGAACCTCCCTTCCCGCGACCCGATTCACGTGGAGCGGGACGCGCGAGGCGTGCTGTACATCAGCAATACCGATTGAGGGCAACTCTCTTTCGCAACCCAGGGACGCATAGTACCGAGTACGACCAGCGAGTACGGGCCAGAGCATTGAAAAATTCTGAGCGAAACCGTCGCGGATACTTCCGCGGCATGGCGCTACTTTGCATCTTGCTGGCGGCATCGCAGGCCTCCGCCGGCGGGCACAGGTCTGAGGCCTGGGCCGAGGGACAATACACTCGCGCCGAGGCCATGCGCGAAGCCCTCAATGGCCGCCCCACGCAGGAGCGCACCCGCCGCGACTACCAGCGGGTGATCAACGCTTATCGCAGCGTTTATTATGGCCGGCCGGTGGCGGGCAAGGCCGAGCCCAGCGTGGTCGCGGTCGCTGAACTTATGGTGGAAATGGGGCGCCGCTTCCAGGACCGCGACATTCTGCACAAAGCTATCCGCGAGTATGCATTTCTGCGCCGCGAGTATCCCGGCAGCGGCCGCCGCTTCGAGGCCCTGTTCACCATCGGCGAGATTTACAAAGACGATCTCAATGATCCGAAGGACGCCGAGGCCACCTTCCGCGAGTTTCTGCGCCGCTATCCGCACCACCATCTGGCCGACCAGGCCCACAAGGAACTGGCGGACGCCGAGGCTGGGGCAAAAGCCGCGCCCGATGCGAGCTCAGCCGCCAGGAATGAGCCGCCGGATGACGATTCGCCGCCCGACGATGCAAGCGGAAGCCCAGCTTCCTCCCTTCGGCCACCGGCCGGGCAGCCCGCAATCAGCGACGCCGAATTGGACAAGCTTCCCCGGGTCACCGGCATCCGCCACTGGTCCACGCCCGACTACACGCGGGTGGCGATTGATCTGGAGCAGGATGTGAAGTATGAATCTTCACGAATTCACCATCCCGACCGCATCTTCTTCGACCTGCTCGATACCCGCCTGGCTTCCACCCTGGTAGGCAAGAGCTTCGATGTGGACGACGGTTTTCTGAAGAAGATTCGCATCGCGCAGTTCGAGCCGGGCCGCACCCGCATCGTCTTTGAGGTGGATGATGTGGCCGACTACAACGCCTTTCTGCTTTCCAATCCCTCCCGCCTGGTGATTGATATTCACGGCAAGCAGCAGGCCAAGCCGGCCACGCCGCCAGACCCGGCAAAAGACGATTCTGAGGCTGCGGTTTCCCCCGGCAGCGCCGGCAAGACCCTGGCTGACGCCGGCGTGAAGAAGGTCATCGTAGATAATGGCGACAGCGATGACGCAGATTCGCCGCCGCTTGCCGAATCCTCGGATTCCGCGAAGCCGGCTGCTTCCAGACGCCGCCTCGAGCCCAAGATCCGGGAATCTGAGCCGACCGCGGCCGGCGACCGCTCGCTCATTCGAGCTCTCGGGCTGAAGATCGGCAAAATCGTGATTGACCCCGGCCACGGCGGCCATGACACCGGCACCATCGGCCCGCACGGCCTGCTGGAAAAAGATCTGGTGCTTGATGTCTCCAAGCGGCTGGGCAAGCTGCTTGAAACCCGGCTGGGGGCCGAGGTGGTTTACACCCGCACCGACGATACTTTCATCCCTCTCGAGACCCGAACCGCCATCGCCAATCGCGAGCAGGCGGATTTATTCATCTCGGTGCACGCCAACTCCAGCTCCGATCCTGATGCCCGCGGAATCGAAACTTATTACCTGAATTTCACCTCCGTACCCGAGGCGCTGGAGGTGGCCGCGCGCGAGAATGCCGGCTCGGAGCAGTCTATTCACGAACTGCAGGACCTGGTGAAGAAGATCGCCCTGAAGGAAAAGATCGAGGAATCGCGGGAGTTCGCCACCGACGTGGAAAATGCCCTGCACAACGGCCTGGCCACCAAAAACTCCGGCATTCGCGACCGCGGCGTCAAAAAAGCGCCCTTCATCGTCCTGATTGGCGCCAATATGCCTTCCGTGCTGGCCGAGATTTCCTTCGTCAGCAACCCCACCGATGAACGCAAGCTGAAAACCGGGGTCTACCGCCAGCGCATCGCGGAATCTCTTTACCGCGGAATCGCCAAATACGTGAGCGGCCTGGGCGGGGTCAAGCTGGCCAGCGACGTAGGCAAAGGCGCTGGGCAGTAGAAGCCTGCCTTTGCTCTATCTCCCACTGCGCGCCTGGAAACTTTCTCCTGCTACCGGTAGTCTAATGAGAGCGAGGGGAAGTGTCGCTAATCCTACCCAGGAAAGTACGGTTCGGTATCAGCGTCGTAGTGTGGCTGGCGGCGGCCGCTTTCGGCGCCGCAGGCCCGGGGCCGGTTCTCCCCAGGGAGTTCGGCGGCTGGCAGCTTTCCGGCCCGGCAAAGCTGAGCCGCGACCCCGCCGTCGCCGATGCGACCAACGCCCCGCTGCTCAAGGAGTACGGCTTCACCGACTTTGCCGCCGCCACTTATATACGCGACGACGGCCGCAAACTCACCATCAAAGCCGCGCGCTTTGTGGATGCCACCGGCGCCTACGGCGCTTTCACCTACTACCGGCTGCCACAGATGCTGCCGGAGGAGATTGGCGACAAGGGCGCCTCGCTCAACGAGCGAATTCTGTTTTACCGCGGCAACATCGTGGTGGATGCCGTCTTCCAGCGCCTGAGCGCCATGTCGGCGGCGGAGCTGCGCGAGCTTTCGAGCTTACTGCCCCTTCCCGGCGGTGGCGACCGCAAGCCGCCCTCCCTGCCGGCCTACCTGCCCACGCAGTCGCGGGTGGAGAACTCCATCAAATACGTGGTCGGCCCTGTGGGATTGCAGCAGGTGAACCCGCCGGTTCCGGCCTCTGTGGTGGACTTTAACGCCGGCGCCGAGGTTGTGCTGGCCAGTTACAACGGCTCGGGGGGAGAGGCAACGCTGATGCTGATCTCATATCCCACGCCGCAGATTGCCAGCGCGCAGATGGGCCGCCTGGAGGCGATTCGCCAGCCGGCCTCAAGCAGCAACAATACGCCGCTGCTGAGCCTGAGCCCGTTTTATGACCGCCGCTCGGGGCCGATTGTGGAATTGGTCTCCGGGCCGGTTTCGCAGAGCGAGGCGCAATCGCTGCTGGCCTCGGTGAATTACGATGCCGAGGTAACGTGGAACCAGAACACCTATTTCGATAAGAAGAACAACATCGGCAACCTGATCGTCAATATCATCGTTCTCTGCGGCATCATTGGGGGGTTGATGCTGGTCGCAGGCATCGCCTTCGGGGGCCTGCGGGTGCTGATCAAGCGCGTTCTTCCCGAGCGGGTCTTCAACCGGCCGGAGGAGGCCGAATTCATCTCCCTGCACCTGACCGAAGAGGCTGGCAAGCCACCGGCCTCGAGATAACAGGCTAGTTTTCATCTATTTAGGGAGTTTTCTTCGCTTCCAGCACCAAAATGGGCATTTCCCGGCGTCTATTGACGATTTTGTTAAGTTATTGATAATAAAGCTATTTATTTCCCAAAAATTCCTTGACACCCCTTTTTTCGCCTCATAAGATTTTCGCCAGAAAGTTTTGACGGGCTTAAACCTCCGTTGGAACTATTCTCCCTTGAAGAAGAGGCCGCCCACGTTGCCGGGTGGCCTTTTCGTTTGCGGAGTGCGATTTTCGCCCACGCGCTCCCAGAGAAGGGCCGTTTGCGGGAACCCTCGGGCGCTGCTGCGCGTACCTTGCAGTGAGCACAGGCGGGCGCCCGCCAGGAGAGAGCCACTTATGTTCTGCGATGGATGCGGTGCGGCCCTGCAATCGGGCCAGTATTTTTGCAGCCGCTGCGGCAAAGAAGTAAAGGAAGGAATGCGCTTTGACGCGCCCCGGCCGGGGCGGGTGCGGCAGCATCTTCGCCTTCTGGGAATACTCTGGCTGGCGCTGGGCGCGTTGAACGCGCTGGGCGGAGTGATTCTGCTGATTCTGGCCAACACTTTGTTCGTGCACATGCGGGAGCGGGGCGGACCGGCCTTTCTGCCGCCGCTGCTGACCTTTATCGCCTTCTTCATTCTGGTGAAGGCGGCGGCGGAATTCGCCGCCGGCTGGGGCCTGCAGCAGCACGAGTCCTGGGCGCGAGTACTTGCCCTGGTGCTGGCGTTCCTGGCTCTGTTCAACGTTCCGCTGGGAACGGCTCTGGGCATTTATTCGCTGTGGGTGCTGATGCCCGCCGAGTCGGAAGAAGAGTATCAGGCGCAGGCGCGAACCG
>Ga0335080_10009290_pt1 | contig 10273 bp, 12 predicted proteins | sample Lox_Sample_34_FD_206720 | JGI IMG/M metagenome (GOLD analysis project Ga0335080, IMG submission 206720) | Soil microbial communities from Loxahatchee National Wildlife Refuge, Florida, United States - Lox_Sample_3.4 | ecosystem: Environmental > Terrestrial > Soil > Wetlands | place: USA... | reverse complement strand
CGCGCGCGTGCAGCCCCAGCTTGTTGACGATCTCCGCATTGGCGCTAGGCATCGCAGCACCGGTCGGTGTTCATGTGCACGACCCCTTCGGCGCCGCCGGAGAGCGCGCGCTGGACCGCCGCGGCGAGGCCGAGCTTGGGGCTGCCGTTGCGCGCCGCGAGCACCCGCAGGAGCATCGGCAACGAAACCCCGGAAACGCCCTCCACGCGCCCGTCCTCGAGCAGCCGAGACGCGACGTTGCCGGGCGTGGCGCCGAAGAGGTCGGTCAGGACGAGCGCGCCGTCGCCGGCGTCGATGCCCTCGAGCATCTCGCGGGCGCGCAGCATGAGGTCGTCGGGGTCGTCCTGGCGCCACACGGAGAGGGTCGCCACCTGGGCGGGCGCGGCGCCGAGGATCTGGGTGGCGCTCTCGACGAGCGAGATGCCGATCTCGCCGTGGGTGACGAGCAGGAGCCCGATCATCGCGCGGCGCCGACGCTCGACTCGAGCGCGTCCATGAACATCCCGGCGACGTCGAAGCCGGTCTGGTCCTGGATCTCGCGGAAGCAGGTGGGGCTGGTGACATTCACCTCGGTGAGCCAGTCGCCGATGACGTCGAGGCCCACGAGCAGCAATCCCCTTTTCGAAAGCGCGGGTCCCACTGCGGCGGCGATCTCCTGGTGCCGCGCGCTGACCGGCTGCGCCACGCCGCGCGCGCCGGCGGCGAGGTTGCCGCGCGACTCGCCCGGGCGCGGGATGCGCGCGAGGCAGTGGGGCACGACCCGGCCGCCGATGATGAGCACGCGCTTGTCGCCTTCGACGATCTCGGGGATGTAGCGCTGCGCCATGACCGTGCGATCGCCGCCCTGCGACATGATCTCGACGATGACGTTGCGGTTCGGGTCATCGGCCCGCACGCGGAAGATGTTCTCGCCGCCCATCACGTCGAGCCGCTTCAGCACCACGTCGCGCTGCTCGTCGATGAAAGCCTGCAGGCGGCCGGCCTCGCGGCTCACCAGGGTCGGCGCGACGAACCTCGCGAATTCCGCGATCGCGAGCTTCTCATTGTGGTCGCGGATGGCGTCGGGCGCGTTGTAGACCCGCGCCCCCTGGCGCGCGGCTGCGGAAAGGAGCCAGGTGCTCACCACGTACTCGAGGTCGAAGGGCGGGTCCTTGCGCATCAGCACCGCGCCGAAGTCGGCGAGCGCGCGCGCCTTCGACTCGTGCGGCCGGTACCAGTCCTCGTCGTTGTCGGTCAGCGAAAGGCGCGTGCAGGCGGCCTCGACCCGCTCCTTCGCCCAGTACATCTCGTGCTGCTCGCAGATCCAGATGCCGTGGCCGCGCGCCTGCGCGGCGCGCATCATCGTGACCGTGGTGTCCTTGTAGGCCTTGAGCGACCCGGGCGGGTCGATGATGAACAGGAACTCCACGCCACCGTCTATTTGGCCTGCGAGATCATGTACTCGATCGCGGCGCGGACCTCTGCGTCCGACAGCGCGGCGTTGCCGCCCTTCGGCGGCATCGCGCCCTTGCCCTTCAGGGCCGACTGCATCAGCGCGTCGATGCCGGTCTTGATGCGCGGCGCCCAGGCGGCCTTGTCGCCGAGCTTGGGCGCGCCCGCGACCCCCGCGGTGTGGCACGCGGTGCAGGTGCCGTCGAACACCTTCTTTCCGTCCGCGGCCGCGCCCTGCTGCTGGCCGCCGCCCGACGCGGGCGCCTGCGCGGGTGCCGCCGCCGCGGCCTTGGGTGCGGCCGGCTCCTTGAATTTCGCGCCCGACTGGTTGGCCATGTAGACGATCGCACGCGCGAGCTCGTCGTCGCTGAGCGATGCATCGCCGCCCTTGGGCGGCATCGAGCCCTTGCCCTTCGTCGCCGAGGCGAGGAGGCCGTTCAGCCCCTGCTTGATGCGTGGCGCCCACGCGGCCTTGTCCCCGACTTTGGGCGCGCCGGCGACCCCCGCGGTGTGGCAGGCGGTGCAGACCGACTTGAACACCTGTTCGCCGCTCTTGCCGCCGGCGCCGCCGCCCGCCGCGGCGAACTCGACGTGGCCCACGGGCTGCAGCCGTGCCGCGACCGACTCCGGCGTCAGCGCATTCGGGTCCGCGCTCGGCTTGCTGATGACGAGCTGCACGAGGAGCACGATGCCGAGGATCGGCACCAGGAACGAAAGCAGGATGACGACGATGAGCTGCTGCGGCGTCTTGATGAACGAAGAATGTTGGTCGTGTTCGGTCTCTGCGGACATCGGGACGATTGGCCTAGTTATGGGGATAACGGTATGATTTTAGCTTGGAAAAGCGCCCGTAGCTCAGCGGATCAGAGTATTGGCCTCCGAAGCCAAGGGTCGTGGGTTCGAATCCCGCCGGGCGCGCCAGACATCCAGGCTCCAATCTAAATGCCGCCTGCCCAGCTCAGCGCCGCGGAGAAGCGAAAGGCTTTCGCCGATCTGCACAAGTCCGGATGCTTCGTCATTCCGAACCCATGGAGCGTCGGCTCTGCCCGCTACTTGCAGGGCCTGGGGTTCAAGGCGATCGCCTCGACGAGCTCCGGCTACGCGCACTCGCGCGGGCTGCCGGACGGCGCGGTCCCGCTCGAGGAGGTGCTGGCGCACTACCGCGAGCTCGCCGCGGCCACCGGCATCCCGCTCAACGCGGACTTCGAGAACGGCTTCGCCGATGACCCGGACACGGTGGCCGCGAACGTTGCACGCTGCATCGACACCGGCGTCGCCGGGCTGTCGATCGAGGATTCGCCGCAGCACTCGGAGTTTCCGCTCTACGACTTCGAGCTCGCGCTCTCTCGGGTCAAGGCGGCGCGCGCCGCGATCGACCGCTCCGGAAGCGGCGTCGTTTTCACCGCGCGCACCGAGGGCTTCATCCGTGGCCGGCCCGACATCGACGAAACCATCCGCCGGCTCAAGGCGTTCGCCGACGCGGGCGCCGATTGCCTCTACTCGCCCGGAATCAAGACCCGCGAGCACATCGCGGCGACGGTGAAGGCGGTCGGCGGCAAGGCGGTCAACTTTCTCAATAGCGGCGCGTTCGGCTTCACGGTCGGCGACCTGGCCGCGCTCGGCGTGCGGCGCATCAGCGTCGGGGGCGCGCTGGCGCGCGTCGCGATGCACGGCTTCATCGCGGCCGCCGCGCAAATCGCGAAGGAAGGCAAGTTCGACGCCTTCGCCGGCATCGTCAGCAACGCCGAGCTGAACCGCTTCTTCGGCGAACGCTAGGGCTTGCGCGCGGTCCCGCGGATGCTCGGGCGCACGATCGGCAGCGCCTTGCGGATGCTCTCGCGCTCGATGCGCTCGATGCGCAGGCCCGCGGCGGCGATCGCAGCCTCGGTGCGGCGCGTGAGGTGGCAGTTCCCCATCAGATGCTTCCACACCGGCTCGATGCGCCGCTGCCACTTGAGGCGCTCGGGCTTGTTGTCGGCGGCGACGTGCTCGAGGAACACGAGCCGGCCGCCGGGCTTCAGCACGCGCGCGATCTCGGCGAGCGCTGCGCTTTGGTCGTGCACCGAGCAGAGCACGAGCGAGCCGACGACCGCGTCGAACGAGCCGTCGGGAAAGGGCAGCTTCTCCGCGGCAGCCTCGGAAAGCTCCATCTTCACGCCGGCTGCGGCGGCTTTCTCGCCGAGCTTGCGCCGCATGTGCGGATCGGGCTCGCAAAGCACGAGGCGCGAGAGCCTTTCCGGGTAGTGGGCGAGCGTGACGCCGGTCCCGGCGCCCACCTCGAGCACCGCGCCTGAAAGATCGCGCAGCAGCTCCGCGCGCCAGCGCGCGAGGCAGGCCTCCTCGCTGACCCGCATGAAACGATCGTAAACCGCGGCCATGAGCCAGGACATGCCGTTCTCCGCCTAGCGCGAGTCGCGGCGCGAGAGCGCCGCGTGGATCTCGTCCAGCCGAGCGCGCAGCTCGTCGGTGGCGACGCCGTTCTTGTAGGTCATGAGGATGAGCTTGACCGAGACGAGGAACACGCCCGCCTCGAGCAGCTTGTCGTGCGTGAGGCCCTTCTCGAAGAGCGCCACGACGAAGAGAGCGAGGGTGACGAGGATCACTCCCCAGGACCAGGCATCGAAATGCCGCTTCACGTTGTCCATCGGTTGTCCGCTTTCATTGTAGGGCGAGGGGCGGGCGGCGCAGGCCGGCCTGCGTCGCCTGCTCGAAGGCGTACGCGAGCTGCAGCACGCCGAAGTCGTCGCGGTGGCGGCCGACGATCTGCAGCCCCACGGGCAGCCCGTCGGCGGTGAATCCCGCCGGCACCGAGATCGCCGGGTGGCCGGTGATGGTGATGTAGTAGCAGCTCTTCATCCAGTCGAGGTAGTTCTCCATCCGGGTGCCCGCGATCTCGCGCGGCCACTCCGTCTCGACCGGGAAGGGCGGCAGCTGGTTCACCGGGCAGAGCAGGAACTCGTGCTTCTCCAGGAACTGCCGCATGCGGTGGAAAAGCTGCAGCCTCAGGCCCTCGGCGCGCGCGATCTGCTCGGCGGTCAGCCGCAGGCCCTGCTCGGTGTTCCAGATGATCTCGTCCTTGAGCTTGTCGCGATGGGACTTGATGAGCGCGCCCTGGCGGTGCACGTAGATATAGGCGCGGAGCGTCTCGAAGGCCTCCTTGGCGCCCGCGAAATCGGGCTCTGCGTCGGCGACGGCGCAGCCGAGCGCCTTGAAGGTTTTCCGATGCGGCTCGAGCGCCGCCGTCACGCGCGGGTCCATCGGCAGTCCGCCCAGGTCGCGTGACCATGCCACGCGGACGTTGGCGAACTTACGCTCCAGCTTCCTGTTGAAGATCGCTCCCGGCTCGCTCAGCGCGACCGGCGAGCGCGAATCGGGCCCCGCCATCGCCGAGAGGAGGAACGCGGCGTCGGCCACGCTGCGCGCCATCGGCCCGATCTCCGACATGGCGCTCCACGGGTTGACCGACGGCCAGGCCGGGACCCGGCCCGGCGAAGGACGGAAGCCGATCACGTTGCAGTAGTTGCCTGGGTTGCGCAGGCTCGCCGCGAAATCCGAGCCGTCGGCGAAGGGCAGCATGCCGCACGCGACCGCGACCGCGGCGCCGCCCGAGGAGCCGCCGCAGGTCTTCGTCAGGTCGTACGGGTTGCGCGTCGCGCCGAACACCTTGTTGTAGGTCTGGCTGCCGGCGCCGAATTCCGGCGTATTGGTCTTGCCGATCGTGATGGCGCCAGCGGCCGACAGGCGCTCGACGATGACATGGTCGGCCTTCGGAACGTTGTGCTCGTAGACCAGCGAGCCGAACGTGGTCCGGATCCCCTTCGTAGGGATCATGTCCTTGTAGGCGATCGGCAGGCCGGCCAGCGGGCCGAGGGTGGAGCGCCCGCGCTTCCTGTCCAGCGCTCTTGCTTTCGAGAGGGCAAGCTCGGGCAGAAAGGTGACGATGGCGTTGACCTTCGGGTTCACGCGCTCGATTTGCGCGATGAAGGCGCGCACCACCTCGGTTGCCGAGACCTTGCGCGCGCGCAGCATCCGTGCGAGCGCGCGTGCGGGAGTGAAGCAGAGTTCCATCACATCAGCACGATATCGTATTGCTCCTGCGCGTAGCTCGGCTCGAGCTGCACCGAGACCGGCTTGCCGATGAAGTCGGAAAGCATGGCGAGCGAGGCCGACTCCTCCTCCTGGAAGAGCTCGACGACCGGCTGCGAGGCGAGCACGCGGAACTCGCGCGCCGGGAAGGCGCGCGACTCGCGCAGCACTTCGCGCAGGATCTCGTAGCACACGGTGTGCGCGGTCTTGACCTCGCCGCGCCCGCTGCAGGTCGGGCAGGGCTCGCACAGCACGTGGGCGAGCGACTCGCGGGTGCGCTTGCGCGTCATCTCGACGAGGCCGAGCGCGCTGAAGCCGTTGAGCGTGACGCGCGTGCGGTCGCGCCCGAGCGCGCGCCGCAGCTCCTCGAGCACCGCGCCGCGGTGCTCCTCGCTCTGCATGTCGATGAAATCGACGACGATGATGCCGCCGAGGTTGCGCAGGCGCAGCTGGCGCGCGATCGCCTGCGCCGCCTCGAGGTTGGTCTTGAAGATGGTGTCGTCGAAGCTGCGGCCGCCGACGTAGCCCGCGGTGTTGACGTCGATCGTGGTGAGCGCCTCGGTCTGGTCGATGACCAGCGTGCCGCCGGACTTCAGCTCGACGCGCCGCGAGAGCGCCCGCTCGATCTCGGTCTCGACGTTGTAGAGCTCGAACAGCGGCCGCTCGCCGGTGTAGTGCTGGAGCCGCTCGCGCACGTTCGGCATGTAGCTCTCGGCGAACGCGGCGAGCTTCTGGTAGTTCTCGCGCGAATCGACCAGCACGCGCGCGGTCTGCGCGCCCACCATGTCGCGCAGCACGCGCTGCGCGAGCGACAGGTCCTGGTAGAGAAGCTGCGGCGCCGCCGCGCCGAGGGAGCGCTCCCGGAGGGCGTGCCCGATCTGGCGCAGGTACTCCAGGTCGGCCCGCAGCTCCTCCTCGCCGGCGCTTTCCGCGAAAGTGCGGATGATGTAGCCGCCGGGCTCCTGCTTCGGCAGCAGCTCCTTCAGGCGCTCGCGCAGCGCGGCACGGCCGCTTTCGCCCTCGATGCGCTGCGACACGCCGATGTAGGCGTTGTCATGGGGAGAGGAGGCCGGCAGGTAGACGAGGAATCTTCCGGCGAGCGAGATCTGCGTCGAGAGGCGCGCACCCTTGGCGCCGATCGGGTCCTTCGTCACCTGGACCACGACCGGCTGCCCTTCCGCGAGCAGCTTCTCGATCGGCTTGCCGCTCTCGCCGTCGGCCCGGTGCTCGCCGCGGTGCTCCCGCAGGTCGGCGACATGGAGGAATGCGGCGCGCTCGAGCCCGATCTCGACGAACGCCGACTGCATGCCGGGGAGCACGCGCGCCACGCGCCCCATGTAGATGTTCCCGACCAGGCCGCGGCTCGCGGCCCGCTCGATGATCAGCTCCTGCACGCTGCCCGCGGCCGCGATCGCGACGCGAGTCTCCTGCGGCGTGACGTTGATGAGGATGTCCTCGCTCACCGCGCGCCCCGCCGGACGGAGGCCTTCGGCTCGCGCTCGGCGGCGAGGCGCTCGAGCAGCCTGCCGGTCTCGTAGAGCGGCAGCCCCATGACCCCGGAGTAGCTGCCGCGCAGCTCGACCACGAAGCGGGCGGCGCGCCCCTGGATGGCATAGGCGCCCGCCTTGTCGTCGCATTCGCCGCTGGCGACGTACTGGCGGATCTCCTCGTCGCCGAGCGGCTTGAACTCGACCTCCGAGCGCGACAGCGCGCTCTCCAGGCGCTCGTCGTGCTTGAGGGCGACCGCAGTCAGGACCTCGTGCCGCCGCCCCGCGAGCGAGCGCAGCATCTCGGCCGCGTGGTGCCGGTCGGCCGGCTTGGCGAGGATCGCGCCGTCGAGCGCCACCGTGGTGTCCGCGGCGAGCACCGGGGCGCGCGGCAGGTTGCGCTGCACGAGCGAGGCCCATCCGGCCTCGGCCTTGATCCTCGCCACCCGCTCGACGTAGGCCGCCGGCGCCTCGCCCTCGAGCGGCGCCTCGTCAACGTCCGCCTCGCGGCCCGGGTGCGCGCGGAAGAGCAGCAGCTTGTAGCGCACGCCGATCTGGGTGAGGAGCTCGCGCCGGCGCGGGCTGCGCGAGGCGAGATAGATGCCGCGATCGGGCAGGCCGGCCATGCGGAAATGATACTAACAGCGGTGATAGGGATGGCCCGTCAGCAGCGTGGCCGCACGATAGACCTGCTCGACCAGGACGAGCTGCGCGAGCGCGTGCGGCAGGGTGAGCGCGGAGAGCCTGACCAGCTGCGCCGCCTCCTTCTTGAGCGCGGGGTCGAGGCCGTCCGCGCCGCCGACCATGAACGCGGTCTCGTGCGCGAGCAGCGCCGCGAACTGCGCGGTGGTGAGGTCGTGCCCGCGCTCGTCGAGCGCGACCATGCGCGCGCCTTTCGGCACCGCGGCGCGCATGCGCTCCGCGGCGCGCGCCCCGGGCTTGAGCAGCACGCGCTCGAGCTCATAGCCGCGCGGCATGCGCGCGGCGTAGTCGGCGCAGGCGGATTCCGCCCAGGCCGGCAGCCTATTGGCGACGGCGACGACGCGCAGCCTTGGCACGCGCTTTGCGCGCTTTCGCGCGCCTGGGCGGGGCTTTCTTCTTCGCCGCGGCCGGGGCGGCGGCCGAGGCGGCGAGGCGCACCGGCTTCCCGCCCCAGACCTCCTCGAGGTTGTAGAAGCTGCGTGCCGCGGGATGCATGACGTGGACCACCACGTCGCCGAAATCGACCAGGATCCATTCGCCGTTGCGCTCGCCTTCCACCCCGTACACCCGGGCGCCGAGCGTCGCGAGCTTCTCCTGCACGTGATCGGCGAGCGCCTTCACCTGGCGCGTCGAATCTCCGCTCGCGATGACGACGCGCTCGAACATGGCGGGCATCGCGGCGGTGTTGTAGACCACGATGTCGCGGCCCTTGATGTCCTCCAGGGCGTCGACCACCGCGCGCTGCTTCTTGCGGATGTCCATCAGCGGTAGAGCCCGTGGCGCGCGATGTAGTCGGCGACGCGCGCCGGGACGAGCCCCGAGAGCTCCTCGCCGCGCTTCGCGCGCGCGCGGATTTCCGTCCCGGAATCCTTCATCGAATCGAACGCAATTGTCTTCGCCGCTTTTCCCTTGGCGGAAGCGCCGGGACGGGCGAAGACGACCAGCTCCGCGAGCCTGCGGACTTCGTCCGGATCGCGCCAGGTGTCGAGCTTCGCGTACTGGTCCGAGCCCATCAGGAAGTAGATCGTCGCGTCGCCGAGCTCGGCGCGCAGGCTCCTCAGCGTGTCTACCGTGTAGCCCGTCGCCCGCGGCGCGAGCTCGCGCTCGTCGATCTTGAACTCCGGCCGACCTTGAACGGCCAGGCGCAGCATTGCCAGGCGGTCGGCCGCCGACGCGAGCGCCGGATCCCGGTAATGCGTCGTGCCGGTCGGCATGAAGAGCACCGCTTCGATGGGGAGATGCTTCAGCGCGGCCTCGGCCATCGCGAGGTGCGCGTTGTGAACCGGATCGAAGGTGCCGCCGAGGATCGCGATGGCCACTACTGCCGGATCTCTCCATGGCCGAGCACCACGTACTTCTGCGTGGTGAGCCCTTCGAGCCCGACCGGTCCGCGCGCGTGCAGCCGGTTGGTCGAGATGCCGATCTCCGCGCCGAGGCCGAATTCGTAGCCGTCGGCGAAGCGCGTCGAGGCGTTCCACATCACCGAGCTCGAGTCGACCTCGCGCAGGAAGCGCTCGGCGCGCGCGCGGTCGCCGGCGACGATGGCGTCGGTGTGGTGCGAGCCGTACTTCTCGATGTGCTCGATCGCCTCGTCGAGCCCATTGACGACGCGGATCGACACCACCGGCGCGAGCCATTCCGTGTAGTAGTCCTTCTCGGTCGCGCTTTTCGCGGTGGGCGCGTATTTCTTCGCGGCAGGGTCCGCGCGCATCTCCACGCCTTTGCTTTCAAAAATTCTTGAGATCAACGGCAAAACCTTCGGAGCGATGCCTTCGGCGACGAGCAGCGTCTCCATCGTGTTGCAGGTGCCGTAGCGCTGCGTCTTCGCGTTGTCGGCGATGCGCACCGCCATCTCGGGATCGGCGCTGTCATCGACGTAGACATGGCACACGCCGTCGAGGTGCTTGATCATCGGGATGCGCGACTCGCGCTCGAGCCGCTCGATCAGCGCCTTGCCGCCGCGCGGCACGAGGATGTCGATGTGCTCGGTCATCGTGACCATCTCGCCCACCGCGGCGCGGTCGGGCGTGTCGACGAGCTGCACCGCGGCCTCCGGCAGGCCGGCGGCCTTGAGGCCCGCGCGCACGCAGTCGGCGATGGCGCGGTTGGAATTCAGCGACTCCGAGCCGCCGCGCAGGATGCATGCGTTGCCCGACTTGAGGCACAGCGCCGCCGCGTCCGCGGTGACGTTCGGGCGCGACTCATAGATGATGCCGACGACGCCGAGCGGCACGCGCATGCGCGCCACCTCGATCCCGGTGGGGCGCTTCACGCGCTCGGAGACTTGTCCGATGGGGTCGGCCAGCGCCGCGACCTGCTCCACGCCTTCCGCCATCTGCTCGATCGCAGCTTCGTCGAGCGTGAGGCGGTCGATGAACGCGGCGTCGCGCCCCTCGCCCCGGGCGTGCGCGATATCGGCCTGGTTCGCGCTCAGGATCCCGGCGCGGCGGCGGCGCAGCTCCGCCGCCATGCCGGCGAGCGCGCGATTCTTCGCCGCCGTGTCGGCGCGCGCCAGCGCCCGCGCCGCCGTGCGGGCGGCGCGACCCATGGCCAGCATGGCCTCCTTG
>Ga0335080_10009288_pt1 | contig 10275 bp, 6 predicted proteins | sample Lox_Sample_34_FD_206720 | JGI IMG/M metagenome (GOLD analysis project Ga0335080, IMG submission 206720) | Soil microbial communities from Loxahatchee National Wildlife Refuge, Florida, United States - Lox_Sample_3.4 | ecosystem: Environmental > Terrestrial > Soil > Wetlands | place: USA: Florida... | reverse complement strand
TAGATTTTAAATAGTTTTCATTGGACGGCAAACAATAGGAATTCAGTTATTCAAGGGGTAAGCAAAAAAAAAGATCATCTTTGAAAAGTTACAATTATTTTGTTGAATTATACAAAAGAATACATTAATTATTTTTAAACATGTAGGCTTAAACATGCAAACGATTACCGGGGCTGGATGAGTTTAGCGACTAAGCCGGTCCACCCTGTTTGATGAGAAGCGCCTAATCCTTTTCCACTGTCGCCATGAAAATATTCATAGAAGAGAAGATAATTATTGAAAGCAGGATCAGATTGAAATTTATTATTGTCTCCGAAAACTGTTCTTCTTTTTTTATCATCAAAAGTAAACAGTCCGATTAAGCGTTTCGATAATTCCGATGCAATTTCACCTAAGGTAAAATACTTACCCGAATTTGTTGGATACTCGACTTTAAAATCATCGCCATAATAATAATGAAAGCGTTGTAAGGATTCAATGATCAAATAATTGGCGGGCATCCACACCGGGCCTCTCCAATTTGAATTACCCCCAAACAATGGAATGGTAGATTCTCCGGGTGTATATTCTACACTGAGTGTCGTTCCATTTATATCGAGCTGGTAAGGATGATCTTTATGATATTTTGATAAAGCTCTGACACCATGATCGCTCAAAAATTCATTTTCATCGAGCATCCTGTATAAAATTCTTTTCATCCTGTGTCCGCGAACAAGTGACAATAAATGTTTTTCATCTGCTCCCTTTTCATGCCATCTGGATACAAGGCTTGCAAGGTCGGGACGATTTTCAAGAAACCATCGTAGCCTGCCGGCAAATTCAGTTTGTGTCTGAAGAACCTCATCATCCAAAACTTCTACTGCAAATAATGGTGCTAATCCCACCATCGAGCGGATTTTTAATTTTAGTCTTTTACCATCGGAGTAATTTATATTATCGTAATAAAATTCATCTTCCTGGTCCCAGAGCCCGGCATTGTCTTCACCCATGCTTTCCATAGCGCTTGCGATATATAAAAAATGTTCAAAGAATTTGCTCGCCATATCCTGGTATACTGAATTGGTTTTGGCAAGCTCTAATGCAATACGCATGAGATTCAAAGAATACATAGCAACCCAACTGGTTGCATCTGATTGTTCCAAAACTACTCCATCAGGGAATTGCATATTCCGGTCGAATATCCCGATATTATCCATACCGAGAAATCCTCCTTCAAATATATTATTGCCCTCTTTGTCTTTTCGGTTAACCCACCACGTGAAATTTATTAATAGTTTATGAAAGATGGTTTCCAGGAATTGCGTATCACCAACGCCGTTATTGCTCTTTTTTTCAATTTCATATACACGCCATGTGGCCCACGCATGTACAGGAGGATTTACATCTGAAAATGACCATTCATAAGCAGGAAGCTGCCCGTTGGGATGCATATACCACTCATGTGTCAGTTTGACGAGTTGTCCTTTCGCAAAGACAGGGTCGATCAGTGCAAGCGAAATACAATGAAATGCAAGATCCCATGCAGCATACCAGGGATATTCCCATTTATCAGGCATTGAAATAATGTCTTCATTATTTAAATGCCTCCACTCTTTATTCCTTCCCTGCAGTCTTTGCTCAGCCGGCGGAGGTTCACTCGGATCACCTTTCAGCCATCGGTCGACATTGTAATAATAAAATTGTTTACCCCATAACAAACCAGCAAAGGCCTGCCTTTGTACCATTTTTTCATCTTCCGCTTGTATATCTTTTTGCAACTCGGCAAAAAAATTATTTGCTTCTTCGATCCGCTGATTAAAAATTTTGTCGAAATCACGGAAGGTATCACCATCATGTTTTTTACAAAGACGTAGCCGGATTATGGATGATTGATTCGGGGAAACTACTATATCATAATTGGCAGCTGCTTTAGTCCCTCCTCTGTCGGGGTTGATTGATTTTACCTGATGAATAATATATTCATTGATTCCATCCTTACAATATTTTTTTCCATCCTGGAAATCGTACAGTTTCGTACAATTTGTTTCGTTGTCACAAAATAAAAGTTCGTTGGAATTTTCACAATGTAGAAAATATTGTCCGAGGATTTTATGCTGGATATCGATGGTATTATTGCTGATTCCATACATGGATGGGATATAATTATCGTATCCCCAGGCCCAGGTATTACGGAACCAAATAGTTGGTAAGATATTCAGTGCGGCTTTTTCTTTGCTGTGATTATTAACTGTGATCCTGATGAGAATATCTTCCGGGTCTGCTTTTGCATATTCAACGAATACATCGAAGTACTGATCTTCATTAAATATCCCCGTATCCATCAGTTCAAATTCCGGATCCTGCCTCGACCTTCGACCATTTTCCTGCATCAATAATTGGTATGGAAATTCTGCCTGCGGATACTTATACAGCATTTTCATATAAGTATGAGTGGGAGTAGAATCCAGATAATAATATAATTCTTTTACATCTTCACCATGATTGCCTTCTTCTCCCGAAAGACCAAATAGTCGTTCCTTCAATATCGGATCTTTTTTATTCCATAATGCAAGAGCAAAGCATACCAATTGCTTGTTGTCACAGATTCCTCCGATTCCTTCTTCACCCCATCTCCACGCTTTGCATCGCGCCATTTCATGCGTAGTGTATTTCCAGGCATCTCCATTTGCGCTGTAATCTTCACGAACTGTTCCCCATTGCCGTTCCGTGAGATAAGGCCCCCATTTTTTCCAGCTAATTTCTTTCAGCCTTTCCTTTTCCGGGTTCATTTTTAAATTTTGCTGAAAGGAAAGTTACAAAGAAAATAATTCGCATAGGGCTAACAGAGAGAAAGAGGATACCGTATTTAACTTTTTGTTTGTTTCCTCCTTTTCTCCGTTAGCTCTGTGTGAAAAAATTAAAGAATGTAGTTCCAATTGTGTATATCGGCTTCCTTGCCGGTGCGGATGCGTTCAAACCTGGCTTTTAATGATTCAGCGACAGTATTTTTATTGTTAAGAGGAAGATCGTAATTGATATCACCGATGCCAATCGTTTTGATTGGACTCACCACTGCTGCTGTTCCGACACCAAAAGCTTCTGTAATCGTTTTTTTCCTGAATGCTTCTTCCAGTTCATTAATGCTGATGGGCCTTTCTTGGACAGGAATACCCGAGTCTTTTGCCAATACAATAAATGAATCTCTTGTAACACCATCCAGAATAGAGTCTGATAAAGGCGGCGTTACAAGTATTTGGTTGATTACAAACATTGCATTCATTGTTCCTGATTCTTCGATGTATTTATTTTCTTTTCCATCGGTCCATAATACCTGGTCATATCCCTGCTCCCTTGCTTTTTGAGTCGGATAAAAAGCAGCGCCATAATTTCCTCCGCATTTGGCATATCCCGTACCTCCCCTGGCTGCTCTCACAAATTCGCACTCCACTTTTACAGAGATGGGTTTCGAATAATAAGGTCCAACCGGTCCGCTGACAATAAGAAAGCGATAAGCATCGGATACTTTTACTCCGAGTCTTGCTTCGGTTGCAATCATAAAAGGCCGGATATAGAGAGAAGAGCTGGCCTGAGAAGGAATCCATTCACGATCCAGTTCAATCAATTGATGCAATCCTTCAATAAAAATTTCCTGAGGTATTACGGCCATGCACATACGTTCCGCAGAGCGTGCAAATCTTTCATGATGCTTATAAGGACGGAAAATATTAATCCTGCCATCAACTGTTTTGAAAGCTTTCATCCCTTCAAATATGGTTTGTCCGTAATGAAGACAAAGCGAAGTCGGACTTAAGGAAAGATTTCCAAAAGGAACAATGCGCGGACTATGCCATTCCTCGTCGGCATAATCACAGATCAGCATATGATCCGAGTTATATTTTCCGAACTCTAAATTATTCCAGTCGATCTCAGGAAGATGGGAATGTGTCGTCTTATGAATATGAATCTTTTCAATGGTTTTCATCGCTTATCATTTGCATTGGTGATTGATTGAAAGAACTCCTCACTGGTAAAATCATTATATCGTATGTTAGTGTCTGTGAGCCGATGGTAAAAAAATGCTTGCCGTATTTTTCAAAGCCATTCTTTTCGTAAAAACGGATTGCCCTTTCATTGTGAATAAGAACATCCAGCCAAATGCATTGCGGCTGTATTTTACTAACCATTTGCAATACTGCCTGCAATAAAGCCTGCCCCGCGCCGGAACCTTGGTATTCCTTCAGAACATATATTTTTTGAAGCTCGACCTGCCTGTCGGCACTGATTTTTTGATTCGGCGATTGCTTTTTAAGCTTGGCAAAGCCGATCATTTTCTGATCTAATAACGCTATAAAGAAAACATTATTTGGTTTTGTAATGCTGGAAGCGATTTTTTCAGTGTCATAGGTATAATCCAGGTATTGCCTTAATTCATCCTGGTTATTAAAAAAAGGTCTGAAAGTATCATAAAATGACCTTTTGCCAACTGCTGCTATCGAAGTGGCATGTTCTATGCCGGCTTCCCTGATTGTTATTTTTTCCAGTATCATTTCCATTTTGATATCACAACGCTCATAAGTCCCTGCTTCAAGAGGCACTTCGGTAAAACCTAATTTCTTATATAAATGGATAGCGGGTTGCAAGCAGGTCTGCGAATATAAAATCAACCTCGAAGCTCCTTTCGATTTTGCTTTTTCAATAGCTGCCTTGCTCAGTTTTTCTGCGATACCTTTTCGCCGGAATTTTTCTGATACTGTCATCTTGATTAATTCATAAGTAGAATAATCTACTTTTTTCAATCCCACTGTTCCGGCTACTTCATCATTGAAATATGCCATTAATATGGCTCCGCCCCGGTTGAGGATAGCTTTTTCCGGTTCCATCAAAACGAATTTGTCAACCGGTTCAAGATGGAAATCTTTTTCGATCCAGGCACGATTAAGCTGCTCGAAATATTGCTGATGATGTGGCTCGTAATCTACTATCCTGATATTTTCTTCTTTCAAGGATCCAGGCATAAACTTATATTTATAGATCTTCGAATTTCTTATTGCGTATTTAATCATCCAACCCGTTTTTTGCTGTGTATACAAAATTCTTTAAAATGTTTGTAAAAAAACAGATGCAGATTCATTAATTTTGACTATATCAGATAAGCGGAACAAAAAAGGGATGAATGGTATTTTCAAAAATGTTTCGCTGAATTTCTCCTCAGTAAATTGAATTTTATGCTTAAGAAGAAAATGAGAGAAGATCATTTATATCTCCAGGTAGCAGAGGGCATTGAAAATATGATCGGAGAAGAAGTATTGAAGATCGGTGATAAATTGCCATCGGTAAGAGTATTAAGTGAGGAATATGGAATTAGTATGGGAACTGCATTCCAGGCCTATTATCATCTCGAAGGAAAAGGATTGATCGAAGCGAGACCAAAGTCAGGATATTATGTGCGATTTAATTTCAGGCGTTTTCCACGCCTTCCGGAAAAATCGGATCCGGAACCGGTTGCCAATGAAGTGAGCATTGATGAAATGATCTCTACCGTTTTCCGGAAAATGTCTTCGGATGAGATATTGAATTTTTCGATGGCGGAGCCACCCATCGAATTACTTCCCGCCGCCAAACTAAACAAAGCCATGGTCCATGCGATGCGTACTTCGAAACATCATGGAATCAGTTATGAACAGGTACAAGGTAATAAAGATCTTCGCAAACAATTAGCTAAGCTGGCTTTTAGCTGGGGCGGAAAATTTTCTGAGAAAGATATTGTCGTCACTGCGGGCTGCATGGAAGCCCTGGTGATTTCACTGAAAGCGGTAACGAAACCAGGAGATACTGTGGCTATCGAAAGTCCAACTTATTTTGGAATTTTTCAGGCAATAGAAAACCTGGGATTAAAAGTATATGAAATTCCTACCGATCCTCTAACGGGCATGGATATCGACGAACTGGCGAAGGCTATCAGGAAATGTTCTATCAATGCATGCATGTTCGTTCCCAATTTCAGTAACCCGCTTGGAAGTTGTGTGCCTGATGAAAAAAAGAAAGCTCTTGTTGAGCTGATTACAAAATATAAGATCCCTTTGATCGAAGATGATATTTATGGTGAAATGTATTTTGGCCGCCATCGTCCGAAAACATGTAAAAGTTTTGATAAGGAAGGATGGGTGATCTATTGCAGTTCTTTGTCGAAATCATTGGCCCCGGGATATCGTATCGGCTGGACTATTCCGGGACGATTTACAGAAAAAGTAACACAAATTAAAATGGTGCAGTCACTAACGAGTACAACGATCACTCAACTGGCATCGGCACATTTTTTAAGTATCGGGAGATATGAATATCATTTAAAAAAATTAAGAAAGGCATTGCACACCCAGTGTCTTAGATATATTCAGGGAATTGTACAATATTTTCCGGCAGACAGCAAAGTGTCACGTCCACAGGGCGGCTTTGTATTATGGATTGAACTGAATAAAAAAATTAACAGTTATAAATTGTACCAGGAAGCAGTCAGGTATCATATTTCCATTGCTCCCGGACAAATATTTTCTTCTCAGGGTCAATTCGTGAATTGCATGCGTATCAGCTATGCCCGGCCATGGGATGCGGAGGTTGAGAGAGGATTGAGGATCGTGGGAGAACTGGTGAAGAAGATGATGAAATAAATGTATTTTTTGATAGTAACGATCTTGTCTATGCGTAAATTCTTTCAATCGCATCCCGGTATTTTTCCATGATCACTTTTCTTTTGAGACTTAGTTTGGGAGTCATCTCTCCGGTATCAATACTCCATTCTCTGGGAAGCAGTTCAAATTTTTTGATCTGTTCCACATGATTGAAGTTCTGATTATAATTTTCGACAATCTGCCTGTAAAAGCTGAGCACTTTCTGATCTTTGATCATATCCTCATTTGAATTGAATGGTACTCCATTCTGTTTGCACCATTCTTTCAAATTGGTAAAAGACGGAACGATAAGAGCTCCCACGAACTTTCTTTCAGAACCTACAACGATGATTTGTTCTATATACCTTGACTCTTTTAATTTATTTTCGATGGCTGCGGGCGCCACATATTTTCCGCCGCTTGTTTTAAACAATTCCTTCTTTCGGTCTGTGATCCGTAAAAATTTTCCTTCTTCAAATATACCAATATCACCTGTGTGTAACCATCCGTCAACTACCGCTTCCGCCGTCAGATCCGGACGTTTATAATAACCCACCATTACAGTCGGGCCCTTCACACAAATCTCCCCGTCTTCGGCGAGCCGGACTTCAATTCCATCAATAGGCGGACCCACTGTTCCGTATTTTGTGCCACCGGGAGAATGCCTGTTTACAGCTATAACAGGTGAATTTTCAGTCGGTCCATATCCTTCATACAAAGGAATCCGTGCTGCATTGAAAATACGAAGTATCCTTTCCTGGCAGGCTGCACCTCCTGTGACAACAATCTTAATATTATTTCCCAGCGCTTCCCTCCATTTACTAAAAATGAGTTTGTTGGCAATCGAGAGTTGCATATTATATAGAAAGCCGCGGCTTTCCCTGTTATCATATTTTTTCCCCAATTCAACAGCCCAGAAAAATAATTTTCTTTTGATACCCGTGAGTTGCGATCCTTTGGACATGATCCCTTCATATACTTTTTCCAAAAGACGGGGGACGGCAGTAAATATATCGGGATGTACTTCCTGCATATTTGACACGATGGTTTCAAAACTTTCGGCATAATAAATACCGATGCCGGTCATTATATAAATATAGCTGATGAGTTTTTCGAAGATATGATTGAGTGGCAGAAAACTCAGTCCTTTCCAATCCGGATGATCTTCAAACGGGAAACTCTCCGCTGAAAATTTGACATTGCACATGATATTATGATGACTAAGCATGACGCCTTTTGGAACACCTGTCGTGCCGGATGTATAAATAATTGTAGTGAGATCTTCTTTCCTGATTGATTTTTTTATGATTGGGACTTGGGCAATTGTTGTTTCCGAAGCCATATCCGAAACTTTTACCCAATGCTCAGCTCCTTCGACTTCGTTAAATGTATAAATATTTTTCAGGCTTGGAATATTAGGCTGAATTTTTTTTACTTTTTGAAACAATTCTTCACTACTTACAAAAACATATTTAACTGCGGAGTCATTGAATATAAACTCAATCTCTAATGGATTGGTAGTTGGATAAATGGGAACGAGAATTGCACCTGATTGCTGAACGGCCATATCTGTGATCAGCCATTCAGGCCTGTTATTAGAAATGATAGAAATTTTATCCCTGTTCTCAGTGGTCATATCATTTCCTGAAACACCAAGAGCAAGGAGACCAGCTGTTAACTGATTTACTTTTTGCTGAATTTCTGCAGTACTATATTTTTTCCAGGAACCTTTTTCCTTCGCGGCGATCATATCCTCTTTCGGAAATTTTTCCAGCTGGTAGGCAAGGCAATCAAACAATCTTGTGGGCTCGAGCATAATTGTCCCTTTTAAATTTTGCGGAGTTTAAATTATACAAAAAACGAAAAAGCAGCAAATATGTCTTTGGATATATATATGATATATCAATATTCAACTAAAATATAAACATCGTTGAAAATTGAATATTGATTGTTGAATATTGCTTATTTAGGAAGAGGATGATAATACTGCGCCGTCGGTAATTTGAATACCCTGTTTTTTTGAAAATTGATGAATTGATTGTATTGATCAGCGTGAGTTGTTGTCCAGTTCTGATAAACAGTTAGATTTTGTGCCGGTCCGAAAAGCCATTGGTTATATGCATCAAATAATCCTTCCTTCATCAATTGACGATGATAGTCAAAAAGACGAAAGGGTAATTTGCCGGCATATTTATCAAACCATTCAAGGATGAACTTACTCCGGAGAATTGTCAGTGATTCAGGAGTTACGCCTAAAGAAACATTGGCTGCCTGATCACTCATTACTGCCAGGTAAGCCGAAGTAAAAGCATTTTTTGTATTCTGATTTTTGGTGGTTTTAGCGTCAGAAAATAATTTCTTATATCCATCCACCAGGATATTTTTTATTTCAGGAGTTCTTTTGCTATAGCTTTCCAGGTTTACAAAAATCTCCCCATAAATCAGACTCCATACTTTATCATAAGTAAAGTAGTAATACTTGCAGGCATTATAATAATTGGAAGAATAATTTGGATCCACTTCAATTCCTTTTTCCCACTGCCTGATTGCATCCATGTCCTGCTTTGCCCAAAGCATTTCTCCATATTCATTATACAACACGCCACTGTTTGGAAATCGCTTGAGACCCTGTTTGTACATTTTTTCACATTCCTTCCGGTCTTCTATTGCTTTGTAAACGAGCCCTAATATCTGGTAGCATTGTTCATCCGCATCTTTTCGATCAATCAACGGCTTGGCAGTTTCCATCGCCTTTACATAATTTTTTTGAAGGTAGAATGAAAAAGCAAGGTCTTTTGATATCTCCAGATCCTGGGGCTTTAGCTGCAGCGCGTGATTCAATACGACAATAGCATTCGGGAAATCCCCCTGTCGCATATAAGCTTTAGCGCTTTCATGCAGTGTATTTGCATCTTCTTGCGCAAGTGAAGAGAAATGGGCAGCAACCAGCAAAATATAAATAAAAGCGAATCTTCTCATTTTCTTAAAAACTAAACTTTGCCATAAGATAAAACGGATTTGTGGTTCTTTAATTGTACGCTGCGGGTTTTCACATACAGTTAACCGATCAGGTGAGTCAATAATCCATCCCTGAGCTTTGGCTCGAACCAGGTGCTTTTTGGTGGCATGATATTGCCACTGTCAGCGATGGCAAATAATTGCTCGATTGTTACAGGATGCAGGCTGAACGCTACTTTCATCTCACCACTATCCACTCTCTTTTCGAGTTCATTCAGGCCTCTGATGCCCCCGACAAAATCGATTCTTTTATCGGTCCTCACATCTTTTATAGAGAGAATCCTGTCAAGGATGTTTTTCTGCAATATGCTTACATCCAGAATACCGATCGGATCAGTCGGATAGGATCCTTCTCTTGCAACCAGTTTATACCAGTTGCCATTTAAATACATTCCAAATTCGTGTAGGCGGGAGGGTGAGAGCGCCTTATCAATTTTACCAACAAAAAAATCTCTTTCAAGCGATTTCAGGAATTCGTTTTCTGCCATTCCGTTGATATCTTTTACAACCCTGTTATAATCGAGAATATGTAATTGGTCGGAAGGAAAAAGAGTGGTCAAAAAATAATCCGCAGCGGCTGTTTGTAAAACAGTCTTTACTTTAGCGGCGGATG
>Ga0335080_10009287_pt1 | contig 10275 bp, 12 predicted proteins | sample Lox_Sample_34_FD_206720 | JGI IMG/M metagenome (GOLD analysis project Ga0335080, IMG submission 206720) | Soil microbial communities from Loxahatchee National Wildlife Refuge, Florida, United States - Lox_Sample_3.4 | ecosystem: Environmental > Terrestrial > Soil > Wetlands | place: USA... | reverse complement strand
TGGCGAGCGCCCAGAGGCGCAGCGAGGCCAGTGAGCGCGTCTCGTAGAGCAGGCGGTACACGTGGTTCGGATCGGCGCCGTCGGTCACGAGACGGGCGCAGCAGGTAAAGGTGTCGGCCGACGTGCTGTCGTGCTGGAAGTGTCCGGTATCGAACGAGATGCCGGCATACAGCGCCGCCGCCGCCCGTGGCGAGAACCGCAGGCCGAGACGCTCGGCGATGGCGCACACGAGCTCGGAGGTGCTGCTCGCGTGGCCGTCGACGAAGTTGAGCTCGCCGAAGCGGGTGTTGTCGTGGTGGTGGTCGATGTTGACGGCCACCCGCCTGCCCTCGGGCAGGCTCACGGCCAGGCGCGCGGCCGAGCCACAGTCGAGCGCGTAGAGGGTCGCGGCGCCGGGCGGAGGCCCGGTCACGACGCTTGCGGCCGGCAGGAACTCGTGGGCCAGCGGCAGCGTGACCCCGGCATCGACGTACAGGGCCGCTTCGATGTCGAGGCTCGCGAAGAGATCGAGCATGCCGGCGGCCGCGCCGACCGCGTCGCCGTCGGGGCTTTCGTGGACGGCCAGGGCCGCCCGCGAGGTGCCGCGCATGGCGGCGCAGACTGCGTCGAGCACGTGGCCGTCGATCGTCACGATCCCTCCGGGGCGTCGGTCTCTGCTGCGGCGTCGCCGTCGGGCTCCACGCGCTCTTCGTCGGGCGCGGGCCCGCCCTGGCCGCGCGGCTCGGGCTCCCCCTCGTCTTCGGGCGCGAGCTCCCCCTCGTAGCGCTTGAGCAGGCTCTCGATGCGCATGCCGCGGTCGATCGACTCGTCGTAGAGGAACTGCAGCTGCGGCGTGCGCTTGATGCGCACGTCGGCGGCCATGCGCTCCTGCAGGCGGCCGTGGGCGGCGCGCAGGCCCGCGAGCGAATGCTCGCGCTCGCGCGCGCCGCCCAGGACGCTGACGTAGACCTTGGCGTGGCGCAGGTCGACCGACGTCTCGACACCGGTCACGGTGACGAACCCGATGCGGGGGTCCTTGAGGGCGGCGATCTCCTGCGAGAGCACCTCGCGCAGGGCCTCGTTGACCTTCAGGAGCCTGTGTCCCACAGTACCTCGACCGGGTCGACCGATTTCACCAGCACACGCGAGACCTCGAAGTCGCGGCCGTGCAGGTACCGGTCGATCTCGTCGATCCGCTCGCTGGCCTGACGGCCCGACGACGCGGCCAGCACGACGAGCACCTCGGCGAGCTGCCAGCTGTCCTGCCGTCCGACTTCGGCGAACGACGCGCGGTAGCGCCGCTGCAGCGTATCGCGCAGCGAGCTCAGCGGCTGCCGTTTTGCCTTGAGCGAGCGATTGTCGGGAAAGTGCAGCTCGGCAAGGAGCACGGCGACGTGCGCATCACCCGCCACGCGCGACTTCCTTCGTCTCGTACGCCTCCAGCGTGTCCCCCTCCTTGAGGTCGTTGAAGCCGTCGAGCAGGATGCCGCACTCGAAACCCTCGAGCACTTCGCGCGTGTCCTCGTTGAAGCGCTTGAGCGACGCGATGCGGCCGTCGTGGCTGACGACGCCGTCGCGCAGCACGCGGATGCTGGCCGTGCGCGTGATCTTGCCGCGCGTCACGTAGCAGCCCGCGATCGTGCCCAGGCGCGAGACCTTGAAGAGCTGGCGGACCTCGGCCTGGCCGAGCACCTCCTCGACGACCTCGGGCTTGAGCAGCCCGACGAGCGCGGCCTGGATGTCCTCGGTGACCTTGTAGATCACGCGGTAGGTGCGGATGTCGACGCCTTCGGCCTCGGCCAGCGCCGCGGCCGGCGCGTTGGGCCGCACGTTGAAGCCGATGATGATGGCCTTGGAGGCCGTCGCGAGCATGACGTCGGACTCGTTGATGCCGCCCACGCCCGAGTGGATGATGTGCACCTTCACTTCGTCGTGGCCGATCTGGCCGAGGGCGTCGGCCAACGCCTCGATGCTGCCCTGGACATCGGCCTTCAGGACGAGGTTGAGCTCGCCGACCTCGCCCTGGGCGATGCGGGCGTACAGGTCGTCGAGGGTGAGCGCGTGCTGCTTGGCGAGCTCTTCGGCCCGCAGCCGGTTGGTGCGCCGGTTGGCGAGCACGCGGGCGGCCTTTTCGTCTTTGACCACGTGGCAGAACTCGCCGGCCTCGGGCACCGAGTCGAAGCCGATGATCTCGACGGGCACCGAGGGGCCGGCCTTGGTCACCGGCTCGCCGCGATAGTCGTGCATGGCGCGCACGCGGCCGCTGGCCTCGCCGGCCACGATGGCGTCGCCCACGCGGATGGTGCCGCGCTGGACGAGCATGGTGACCACCACGCCGCGCCCGACGTCGACCTTGGCCTCGATGATGACGCCGCTCGCCGGCGCGTCGGGGTTGGCCTTGAGGTCGGCCACGTCGGCGACGAGCTGCAGCATGTCGAGGAAGTTGTCGAGGCCGATGCGCTTCTTGGCGCTGGCCTCGACGAAGACCGTGTCTCCGCCCCACTCCTCGGGGACGATGCTGAACTCGGTGAGCTGCTGCTTGATCTTCTCGATGTTGGCATCGGGCTTGTCGATCTTGTTGATGACGATCACCATCGGTACCTCGGCCGCCTTGGCGTGGTCGATGGCCTCGACCGTCTGCGGCATGACGCCGTCGTCGGCCGCCACCACGATGGCGGCGATGTCGGTGACCTTGGCGCCGCGCGCCCGCATGGCGGTGAACGCCTCGTGACCCGGCGTGTCGAGGAACGTGATGGTCTTGCCGTCGTGCGCGATCTGGTAGGCGCCGATGTGCTGGGTGATGCCGCCGGCCTCACCGGCCGCCACCGAGGTCTCGCGGATGGCGTCGAGCAGGCTCGTCTTGCCGTGGTCGACGTGGCCCATCACGGTGATCACGGGGGGCCGCCGCTTCAGGTCCTCGGGCTTGTCCTCGGGGGCCTCTTCGGCCTCGACTTCTTCGTCGGCCGCGTGCGTGATCTCGACCGTGCGCTTGAAATCGTCGGCCAGGATGGTGATGGCCTCGTCTGAGAGCGGTTGCGTGATGGTCGCCATCTCGCCGTAGCCCATCATCGTCTTGATGATCTCGGCCGTGGAGACGCCCAGGAGCTGCGAGACGTCCTTGACGCTCGAGCCCGACGGTACCTTGATCTTCTGGCCCTCGGGCGGCGCGACCGGCGTCGCCTCGGAACGGTCGCCCTGCTGATGGCGGTCGCGCCGGCCGCGGCGGTCGTTCTGCGGCCCGGGTCCGCGCCGCGACGCCTGGGCGTCGATCACCACGCGCCGGCGGCGATTGCCGCCGCCGCCGCCCGGCCGCGCCCTGCGAGCTCCGCTGGACGTCGAGGCGAAGGCCTTGTCGACGATGTCCTCGTCGACCTCGGTCTGGCCGTCGGCGAGCTCCATGCCGGCGCGCTTCAGGTGGACGAGTACGTCTTCGATCGTCGTGTTTCTCTCGCGGGCGACCTCAGCGACGGGTTTCATGCGGGCCACTCACATCACCGCCTTTCGCTGCTCGCAGACGCTGGTGAAGCGCCTGCGCAGATCGTCGTCGATGGACACGCGGGCGCGCAGGGCGCGATCGATCGCGCGCCTGCGCTCCGCTTGTTCGAGACAGGCAGGCTCGGGACACAGCCAGGCGCCGCGTCCGACCGGCCGCCGCGCCGCGAGCACGACGTTGCCGTCGCGCAGCGTCAGCCGCACGAGGTCGGCGCTCGGTGCCACCCGGCGGCATCCGACACAGGTGCGCCGCGGGACGGCCGTCTGTACCGTGCCGGTCACTCGGCCGCCACCTGACCTTCGGTCTCGGCCTCGGCCAGCTTCTGGTGCGCGGGGATGCCGCAGTATCGGCTGCCGGGCAGGGCCATGTTCGGGCAGCGCTTGCCGTTGGACATGACGGCCACGCAGTGACCGCCGCCGTCGTCGCCGTCGTCGGCGTAGACGAGCTCGCTCTCGTTGTCGGCCATCTCGCTCTGGCTTTTGATGTCGATGCGCCAGCCGGTGAGCTTGCTGGCCAGGCGCGCGTTCTGGCCCTCCTTGCCGATGGCCAGCGAAAGTTGGTCGTCGGGCACGATGATGGTGGCCGAGCGACCTTCGTCGTCGACCAGCACCTCGCGCACGCGAGCCGGCGAGAGGGCCTTGGCCACGAAGCGTGCGGGCTCGTCGTTGTAGGGCACGATGTCGATGCGCTCGCCCCGCAGCTCGCTGACCACCATGCGCACGCGCGAGCCGCGCGGGCCCACGCAGGCGCCGACCGGGTCGACCCCGTCGGTGTGCGAGATGACCGCGATCTTGCAGCGAAAGCCGGGCTCGCGGGCGACGTTCTTGATCTCGACGAGGCCGTCGGAGATCTCGGGCACCTCGAGCTCGAACAGGCGGCGGACGAGATCGTCGGAGCGCCGCGAGAGGATGACCTGCGGACCCTTGGTCGAGTTCTGCACCTTGATGATGATCGCCTTGACGCGGGCGCCGTGCTCGTAGCGCTCGGTGTCGACCTGCTCGCTCTTGGGCAGCAGGGCCTCGACGCGGCCCAGGTCGACGAGCGTGTAGCGCTGGTCGCTCTGCTGCACGATGCCGGTGACGATGTCACCGACCCGGTCGACGTACTCGTCGTACATGAGGTCGCGCTCGGCCTCGCGGATGCGCTGCAGGATCACCTGCTTGGCGGTCTGCGCGGCGATGCGCCCGAAGTTGTCGGGCGTCACTTCGTGGCGCTCGATCTCGGACTCGTCGACCGACGACAGGTCGATGCCGATCTCCTCGCCCTCCTCGTTGCGCACCTTGAGCGACTCGACGTCGACGTGCTCCGGGAAGATGAGCTGGAACACCTGGATATCGCCGGTCTCAGGGTCGATCTCGACCTTGGCCGTCTCGACGGCGTCGGGGGTCTTGCGGTAGGCGGAGTGCAGCGCGTCTTCGAGCGCCGACAGGAGCGTCTCGGCGCTGATGCCCTTCTCTTTCTCTATCTGGCGTAGAGCGTCGATGATCTCTCTGCTCATTGGTGCCCTCCGTTGTCGTCGAACTCGAAGATCACGTGGGCCTTCGCTATCGTGTGGAACGGGATGTCGACCGCGTCGCCCTCGTCGAGCACGAGCGAGACGACGGTGGGATCCGACCCGGTGAGCCGGCCCCGGAAGACCGCTCGCCCGTCGAGCCGATCGGCGGTCTTGACGTACACCCTCTCGCCGCTCGCGCGGGCGAAGTGGGCCGGGGTGCGCAGTGGGCGATCGAGCCCGGGCGACGAGACCTCGAGCGCGTACCGTTCGCGCAAGTCGTCGAGGGCGCGTGTCACCGCCTCGCAGAGCTCGAGATCGACGCCGCCGGGCCGATCGACGTAGACGGTCAGGCGCGCCCCGCGGCCGCCCTGCACGTCGACGTCGACGACCTCGATATCGGGGAACTGCCCCGCGAGTGTCGTCTCGATCTCTGCGACGATGCTTTGCCTCTCGCGCTCACTCATCTCCACAAAACAAAAGTGGGCGACTCGCACCCACTTCTCGAAAGCCTTCGCCTCCCGGTTGTCGTGTTGGTCCGGATAAGTATATACCACCCGCCTCGAAGACTAATCAACGAGGCGCGCCCCTTCCGCGACGGCCGCTTTTCGCTCAATGAGCGGGGCAATCGTGCCGATACCGTATGGCGGCACACTGGGAACCGGCAGCCGGCTGAAGCGACGGTCGGCCGAGCGAGAGAGCGGGGATCACCGGCATGGGAGAATTCACCACGTTCGTCTGTCGCGACTGCGGCTACACCGCCGAGAGCATCCGCTGGGGTGTCAGCGTCAACGACCCGCGCAAGCGCTTCATGCCGGCCGTCTGCGTCACCTGCAAGACGATCGCGTCGGTCGACCTGACCGGCGCCGACATCATGGTCGACGAGTTCCACTGCGCCGACTGCGGCAGCCAGCTCTTCTTCCTCGAGAAGGCCCACTCGTACACCTGCCCCAAGTGCAAGGCTAAGGACATGCAGCTGATCCAGGGCGAGTACTGGTAAGACGCGACTCGTCACCCGGCGCTCACGCGTAAGCGAGGGGCGCGGGGGGGGCGGCCCTGCCGGCCACCCCGCCCGCGCCCCTCGCGCGCTTGCCGCCGGGGACGTCGCTACTTGAGGATGACCACCGGGCTGCCCGTGGGGACCAGGGCGCTCACGCGCAGCACGTCGGCGTTGTGCATGCGCACGCAGCCGTGACTCACGGCCTGGCCGATGAGATAGTCCTGGTTGGTGCCGTGGATGGCGACGGGCCCGCCCAGCGGCCACGACGGCAGCCTGGGCTGGAACGCGCTGATACCCAGCGCCAGCACCCCGAAGGGTCCGCCCGAGGTCGTGGGCCGCAGCTTCTGATTGATGTAGTAGACCCCGGTGGGCGTGGGCAGCTGCGGCATGCCCACGGCGACCGTGAAGTGGGCCACCGGCCGGCCGCGCAGATAGACGGTCAAGCGGCGCGCGCCAAGTCTGATCACGATGCGCGCCGTCGTGGTGTAGACGGACACGCCGCCCTCTTTGATCCAGCCGCGGCTCTCGTTGGGGCGGATCGGCAGCCAGACGTGATACCAGGTGGTGTCGCCGACGACACGCACGCCCTTGACGAGGAACACCGAAGGATAGCCGCTGGCGGTCGTACTGGCGAAGCGAGCCTTGACCGGGGCCGACGTCGAGGGCCTCCGGTAGGCGACCACCGGACCGACCGCCTTCAGCACCTGCCAGCGCGGCACCGGCGCCTGCGTGGGGCCGCTCGAGGGCGAGGCGGCCGGGGCGCCCGTCGGCAGGGCGACGAGACGGACGGGACCTCCGGCCGCGGCCCGCGCGTGCACCACGCCGAAGCCGGCGACGGCCAGCACGACGATCGCGGCACAGGCGGCCAGCACCTTCGCAAGACCCCGCGTCATGAGCACACGGGGCGGGCGCAGCGATCGGGATCCATGGCGGTCAGCATAGCATCTCCCTGCGGCGGGCAAACCTACAGTCGGGCCCGAGGCCGTCGGTCCTTCTGTTCCCTCGCGGCTCACGTCTGTGACGTAGAATGACGATAGTGCGCACGGACAACACCTGTCGCGCGGGGCGATCCCCGTCGCGCGGGCCCACCACATCAAAGGAGCAGACGTTGTGATTGCTGTCATCGTGGTGATCGTGATCGTCGTCATACTGGCCATCGCGCTGTGGGCGACCTACAACGGCCTCGTGCGGCGCCGCAACCAGGTCGACAACGCCTGGAGCCAGATCGACGTGCAGCTCAAGCGCCGGCACGACCTCATCCCCAACCTGGTCGAGTCGGTCAAGGGCTACATGCAGTTCGAGCAGGACACCCTCACCAAGGTGACCAACGCACGGGCCGCCGCGGTGGCCGCCGGCGCGCAGGGGCCCGCCGCCCAGGCGCAGGCCGAGAACACGCTGACCAACACGCTGCGCTCGCTGTTCGCCGTGGTCGAGAACTATCCCGACCTGAAGGCAAACCAGAACGTCATCTCGCTGCAGGAAGAGCTCACCACGACCGAGAACAAGATCTCGTTCGCGCGCCAGTTCTACAACGACAGCGTGATGAGCTACAACACGCAGATCCAGTCGTTCCCGGCCAACACCATCGCCGGCATGTTCAACTTCAGCGCCCGCCAGTTCTTCGAAGGCGATGCCGCCGACAAAGAGGTGCCCAAGGTCGATCTCGGCATGGCGCCCGCCGTGCAGATGCAGCAGCCCGCGCCGCCGCAGGCCCAGCCGCCGCAGACGCCGCCTGTGCAGCCCCCCGCGCCGCCGCAGCCGCCGACCCAGTAAAGGGGCAGGCAGGCCGACATGTACGAACAGATCGCGCGCAACAAACGCGACTCGGTCCTTCTGGTCGCGATCATCGTGGCCGTGCTGCTCACCCTCGGCTTCGCCATCGGGGTCGCCTACTTTCGCACCTACACGGCGGGTATCGGGTTACTCGGCGTGTTCGGCATCGTGGCCATCGTCTGGAGCCTGATCGGCTACTACGGCGGAGCCGGCATCGTCCTGGCCGCGAGCCACGCGCAGCAGGTCACCCGCCAGCAGGCGCCCGTCCTGTGGGACGTCGTCGAGGAGATGTCGATCGCCGCCGGCATCCCCATGCCGGCCGTCTACGTGATCAACGACGCCGCTCCCAACGCCTTCGCCACCGGGCGCGACCCGAAGCACGCCTCGGTCGCGGTGACGGCGGGACTGCTGCAGATGATGAGCCGCGACGAGCTTCAGGGCGTGATCGCTCACGAGATGTCGCACGTGCGCAACTTCGACATCCGCTTCGCCACACTGGTCGGCGTGCTCGTCGGGATGATCGCGCTGATCGCCGACTTCTTCCTGCGCTCGACCATCTTCGGCGGCTTCGGGCGACGCGACAGCAACAACAGCGGCGGCGCCGGCGCGATCTTCTTCCTGATCGCCATCGTGCTGGCCATCCTCGCGCCGTTCTTCGCCCTGCTCGTGCAGATGGCGATCTCGCGCCATCGCGAGTATCTGGCCGACGCGAGCGGGGTCGAGCTCACCCGCAACCCGCTGGGCCTGGCCCACGCCCTGCAGAAGATCGCCGCCGATCCGAACTCGCTGCGCGTCGCCACCCGCGCGACGGCGCATCTGTTCATAGCCAACCCGCTCAAGGGGCGCAAGACCAAGGAGACGGCCGGCCTGTTCGACACGCACCCGCCGATCCAGAAGCGCATCGACATCCTGCTCGCCATGGCGCACGCCGGCCCGGGCGCCCCCGCGCCACAGGCCGCCCCGCAGGGCGCACCCGGCGACGTCTCCGGGGCGTAGGCCGCCGCGGCGCGCGCCCGGCCGGGTGGCCGGTGTGGCTAGCCGGCCGCCAGACAGTCGTCGAGGGCCCGTCGGTAGTCGTCGTTACCGGGCGACATGGCCACCGCCAGGCGCGCCTCGCGACGCGCGCCCGGCACGTCGCCCAGCTTCAGCAGACAGCGCGCCAGCGCGAAGTGGGCGTAGTCGTTGGCCGGGGCCCGACCCAGGAGCTCGCCGAACTCGCGCGCCGCGACCTCGTAGCGTCCGAGGGCGTAGTACGAGCGCCCGAGCGCCTCGCGCACGGAGTTCTTGTCGGGCTCGAGGCGCAGCGCTCGCTCGAGGTACATCGCGGCCTGCGCCGGCCGGCGCTCGGCCAGGAACCGTCGGCCGGTCTGGAAGTAGTCGTAGGCGCGTTCGACCTCGTCGTGACGGTCGGACGCGCTGTCGCCCGTCACTCGCCGGCCAGACCGAGCTCGGGAGCGATGCCCTGCATCGCGGCGAGCGCGATCGCCAGGAACTCGTCGAGCTCGAGACCGAGCTCGGCGCAGCGCTGGATGGAGGCGCGATCGACACCCCGGGCGAACGCGCCCTCGCGCATGCGCTTGCGCACCGAGGACAGCTTGACCTGGGTGAGGTCGCGATCGGGCCGCACCAGCGTGGCGGCCGTGATCAGGCCGGTCGTCTGATCGGCCGCGATCAGAGCCACGTCGATCGGGTCGTCGGCCGTCGTGCCCGTCTCGGGATTGTGGGCGGCGACGGCGTGGACGAGCTCGGTCGGCAGACCCAGCTCGGCGAGGCGTTCCGCGGCCCGCGCGCCGTGCCGGCCGGGTTCGCCGGCCGTCTCCTCGGCGTCGAGGTCGTGGGCGAGGCCGGCAAGGCCCCAGACGGCCGGGTCGTGCCCGAGGTGCTCGGCGAGACCGCGCATGACCGCTTCGGTGGCCAGCATGTGGCGGCGCAGATGCTCGTTTGCGACCGAGCCGGCGATGAGACCGGCGACCTGCTCGCGTGCGGCGGGAGAGACGCTCATGGCGCCGACCTCCTGGGTGTCGTGCCGGCGGCGCTCGCCTGCGACCGCCGGACCTTGCTTACCAGGCGGACGTCCACGGCGTCACCGGCCGGGAAGGACCGCCTCGACCTGGTCGAGGATGGCGCGGGCGCAGGCCGTCTTGGCCGTGCGTGGCACGTGCACCTCGCGATCGGCCGTGAGGATGGTGATCTCGTTCTCGTCGGAGCCGATGCCGACGCCGGCCGCCAGGATGTCGTTGAAGACCAGCAGGTCGACCTTCTTCGCCGCCTTCTTGGCCCGCGCTCTGTCGATGAGGGGCCCGGCCTCGGCGGCGAACCCCACGCGGACGAGCCCCGGGCGGGCGGCCTGGGACAGCACGTCGACCGTGGGCACGAGCGACAGGGTGAGCTCGGGCGAGTCGCTGCGCGAGAGCTTGCCCGCCGCGACCGAGGCGGGACGGTAGTCGGCCACGGCGGCCGCCATGACGAGCACGGCCGCGTCGGCGGACTGCGCGACGACGGCATCGGCCATCTCGGCGGCGCTCTCGACGGCGATGC
>Ga0335080_10009285_pt1 | contig 10277 bp, 6 predicted proteins | sample Lox_Sample_34_FD_206720 | JGI IMG/M metagenome (GOLD analysis project Ga0335080, IMG submission 206720) | Soil microbial communities from Loxahatchee National Wildlife Refuge, Florida, United States - Lox_Sample_3.4 | ecosystem: Environmental > Terrestrial > Soil > Wetlands | place: USA: Florida... | reverse complement strand
CGCCCCTCGCGGAAGCGGGTGCGCGCGAAGCTCCGAGCCAGCAGGGCGCCGAAGGCGATCGCCGCCAGGAGCTTCGCGAACGCCGGGAGCCCGCGCTCGGGCAGCCGGGCCGCGCCCAGCGTCGACGCCCGAATGGTGTCGCCCGCGAGCGGATCGAGCGCGAGGCCGGCGGCGATCGAGAACGCGAGCACGGTGAGGACGTAGATGCGCAGCCGCCGCGCGCCGAGGAGCTGGCGCGCGACGCTCAGGGTCGCGGCGTTGGTCGCGGGCCCCACCAGCAGGAAGACCAGCGCGGCGCCCGGCGAGAGGCCCTTCGCGACCAGCGCCGCAGCGACCGGCGTCGAGGCGCTCGCGCAGAGGTAGAGCGGCACGCTCGCGAGCGCCATCGCAAGCATCGGCAGGAGGCCGCGATCCCAGCCGAGCACGGCCGAGAAGAAATCGTTCGGGAGCAGCGCCGCGAGCAGGCCCGTCAGCGCGAAGCCGACCGCGAGCCAGAAGGCGATCTCGTCGAGCAGCGGGCCGAACCCGTACGCCACGCCCGCGCGCAGCCGATCGCTCCACGGCCGCGCGGCCTCGTCGGCCAGCTCGGCGCCAGCCGCATGCTCGTGATCCTGTGCCAGCGCCGGGAGCGGCACCGTCGCGCTCGCTTCGACGTCGTCGCGCACGAAGAGACCGCCCACGCCGGCGGCGATGCCGGTCGCGATGGCGACGAGCGGGCGCACCACGGCCATCAGCGGACCGAGGAGGCCCCAGGTCAGCGCGATGGAGTCGACGCCGGTCTCGGGCGTGGAGATCAGGAACGCCATCAGGGCGGAGCGGCTCGCGCCTTTGCGTCGCAGCGCCGCGGCGGCGGGCAGCACGCCGCACGAGCAGAGCGGGATGGGCGCGCCGAACAGCGCCGCGAGCACGACCGAGCGCGGGCGCTCCTGGCCGAGGTGGCGCGTGATGATCGAGGTCGGCAGGAACTCGTGGAGGACCCCGGCGACCAGGAAGCCGAGCAGGACGTAGAGGGAGCCCTCGTAGAGGACGTTCGCCGTCTCGCTCAGCCATGCGGTCAGGAACGCGATCATCGAAGGGCACCCCGGCGCGGCGGCGAAGATAGCCGTGCGTCCCGCAAAGCCGAGGGCGCGGCGCGCCGGCTCAGCGGACCGAGATCGGAACCCGGATCTCGAGCTCCGAGTCGACCGGCCGGCCCTGCTCCATCGCGGGGAAGAATCGCCAGCGCCTGAGGGCGGCGAGCAGCGCCTGGTTCAGCCGCGTGTCGTTCGTGGCCCGGACCAGCTCGACCTGCGCGCTGCCGTCGGCGGCCACGCGGAAGCGGGCGAGGGCGACCGCCTGGAGGTTCTCGCGCCGCAGCTCCTCCGGGATCTCGGGCACCGGCTGATAGAGGGCGCGCGCGCTCATGCGCCCGCCGGGCAGGGACGGACCGCCGGCGCTCGACGGGACTGCGGCTTCACGGGATGCGGTCGCGGAAGGAGCGGCGCTGGCGGGCGCCGAAGATTCCGCCGGCTTCGGCGCCGGCGGCCTTCGCTCGCGAGGCCGCGGTGGCAACGGCTCGGGCGGCTTCGGGGTGACGAGGTCGGGCGGCGGTGCGGGGGCCGCTGGCTCGGGCGGCGCGGGCGCGGCGGAAGCGGCAGGTCCGGGCGCTGGGAGCTCCAGGAGCTGTGCGCTGAGGGCGGGCGGCTTCTCTCGCTGCGGCGGGGACTCGGCGAGCATCCGGACGAGCCCCATCAGGGCGAGCAGCGTCAGCAGCGCTCCGCCAGGGAGCGACCACGGGAGTCGTCTCCAGGGCCCGTCGTCGAGGCGGATCGAGTCGGCCACGCTCTACTCGTGCTGCACCGCGATCAAGAAATGCTCGGCACCGGCCTCGCGTGCCTTGAGCATCGCCTGGACCACCAGGCCGTGCGGTGCAGCGCCGTCCGCCGCAACCACGACGCTCGTCTCGGAGTCGCCCAGTAGCGGTCGCAGCGCGGGCTCGAGCGTGTCGAGGGTGATCGCGACCTCGTTCAGCAGCAGCTGCCCGTCGCGCGTCACGGTGAGCGTGATCGGGCTTCGCGTGTCCATCGCCGCAGCGCGGCCCTTCGGAAGGTTGATCCCCAGCGAATGCAAGTGCTGCATCGAGAGCGATGCAAGCATGAAGGTCGCGAGCAGGAAGAACATCACGTCGATCATGGGGATGATCTCGATGCGCCCGCGCCGCGAGGTCCGCGATCTACGGAGCTTCATCGAAGAAGCCCTCCTGATCGAGCCGGATGCGGTCGACCAGCCGCGTGCCGAGCCGCTCGAGCTCGTCCATCAACTGGGCGCGGCGCTGCGAGAAGAAGTTGAACGCGAAGAGCGCCGCGAGGGCGATGAAGAGCCCCACCGCGGTCGCGATCAGCGCCTCCGCGACCCCTCCGGTGACACCCGCCGGGTCGACGAGTCCCTGATCGCCAAAGAGCCGGAAGGAGCGGATCATGCCGGTGATGGTGCCGAGCAGCCCGAGCAGCGGCGCCGCCGTCACGATCGTCTCGAGCACCCAGGTCCAACGCCCGAGCGCCTTCTCGATGACGCTCGCCTCGTCTCCCGCGCGCGACTCCACCCACCATCCGGGCTGCCGCCGGCTCTCGACCAGCACGCGAAGGAACCGGCCTGCGTAGAGCCTGGGGTTCACGTCGGCGAGCTGCTGCTCGAGCTCGCTCCACTTGAAGGCGCCGCTCTCGATCGTCCGGACCAGCTTCGGCGAGAGGTGGGTCCTCGTCGCGTAGACGAAGCCCTTCTCGACGATGACGACCGCCGCGACGACGGCCAATCCGAGCAGTGGATAGATCGCTGCGCCGCCCGCCTGCAGGGCGGTCCAGAGGTTGGTCAGGTCGTGCACGCGTCTCCCGCTCCCGTGTCCGCGGTCCTCCGCGGTCAGAAGTGTTTGGTCAACCCGCCGAAGAAGCCGCGCTCGGGCCCCCGCTGCGCGGCGAAGACGCCGATCCCCTCGCCCGAGCGGATCTGGTTGTGCTTGTCGAACAGATTCACGATGTCGAAGCGCGCCGTGAACCGACCCAGCGTCGGAAGCACGAAATCGCGCGAGGCGCCGAGGTTCACCTGGTTGGAGACGGGCATCTTCATCGTGTTCGCGAAGCCCTGGCGCAGTCCGCTGCCGAAGATGTTCTCGGCGTAGAACCGCGTCCCCCAGAGGACGTAGGAGACCCCCGCGGTGCTGCTCCAGCGCTGGTCGTGGTCCAGCCAGACGTAGTGGTGACTGATGTATTCGAATTCATCCGGCTCGAACAGGAACTGGGCGGTCGTAATCTTCCGCCCCTGGGCGTACGACAGGGCTGCGTTGGTGTAGGCAGAGAAGTTCCCGCGCTGGTAGGTGGAGGTGAGCTCGACGCCCTTGATCGAGCCCTTGTCGTAGTTGAAGGGGGAGAACACCAGGGCCGCGCCGAACTGGCCGTCGTCGAGCTGGTTGTGGGCAATCTTGTAGTAGCCGTCGAGCCCCACTCGCCACTCGGGAAGGATCTGTTGGACGATCCCGACACCGAAGTAGTGGGCGCGCTCGACGTTGACCGGCTTGATCCCGGTGTCGATCGCGCAGGCATTGGTCGTGTTCGCGAACTTGTCGCAGCCGTCCTTGGCGAGAAGCTCGAGCGGCGGCGGCGTGAAGTAGCGCGAGTAGCCGGCGTGCAGCGTCGTCGTCTCGGTCGGCCGGTAGACCAGATTGATGCGCGGACTCGCCTGGAACTCCTTCACGAAGCCGTCGTAGTAGTCGAAGCGGAGGCCGCCGTTGATGGTGAGCTGCGGGAGCAGCTTCCACTCGTCCTGCAGATAGACGCCGTAGAGAAAGGCCGTCTTGTTGGTGTCGTCCGTGACCACGATCGGGACGTCGCTGCTCTGGTTCCCGGCCGCGTCGGTGGGGAAGACGCGCGAGGTGTTGTTGGTGTCGGCGCGGCTGCCGCTGAAGAAGAAGCCGCCCCGCAGCGTGTGCGACTCGTTCAGGTGGTAGCTGCCGTCGCCCTCGATCCCGTTCTCGAAAACGCTCCGTTCGGTGCGAGACGAGACGCCGTTGAAGAGGAGGTCTGGCGTGTTGTCCGGGTTGAAGCGGATGTCGTTGTACTGGCTGAATGCGGCGATCTGGAAATCGAGCGGCCCCAGTGACTTCTGCAGCGCCAGGATCCCCCACGGATTGATCTCCTGCTGGGTCTCGTTCACGTCCTTCGAGTTGAAGCTGTCGACTCCGGCGAGGGAGAAGGCCGTGGGCTGGCCCGGGTTGTTGGGAATCTCGAAGTGGCCGATGGCGCCGCTCAGGGCGAGGCTCACGCGCGTCGACGGGTCGGGTACTGCGGAGAAGAGTCCGAAGACCTTTCCCTGCCGTGTGTAGTCGTGGATGGCGTTGGGAGTCGGCGGCTCGACACCTCGATCGTTCTGGATGTAATCGCCGGTGACGAAGTAGTTGAAGATTCCCGAGGAGCCACTCGCTTCGAAGTGCGGCTGGACCCAGCTGTCGCTGCCGCCGTAGATCCCGAGGCTCGCCTCGGGCTGGAGCGTACCCTCCTGCGTCTGGATGTCGACGACGCCTGCGGTGCGGTAGCCGTACTGCGCCGGAAGCGCGCCGGTCAAAAGCGACGCGTTGCTCACCATCCGGGTGTCGAGCGTGGAGGCGAAGCCGGTGAGGCCGCCCGGCAGCAGGATGCCGTTGATGCGGTACTGGAGGTTCGCGTGCTCGCCGCGGACGTGCAGCTGACCGTACGAGTCGTTGGCGACCCCGGGTGAACGGAGGATGACCTGATTGAACGGCGTATCGTCGCCGTGGGCCTGGTCCTGGATGGCGTCCTGCGTGATGTCGTAGTGGCTCACGCCGATCGCAGGCGTGATGTTCACCCGGCGCTGGTCGAGCCGTTGAGCGACGACGTTCAGGTCGAGCGGCGTCGTCGAGGCGAGGACCAGCTCCGATCGCGCCGCCTCGCCCGCCTTCACGGTTACCACGGCGGTGGCGGTCTCGAAGTCCTTCTTCTCCCCGACGACGGAGTACACCCCGGCGTCGACGCCGTGGAACGCGAAGCGTCCGTTCGCATCGGTCTGGGTGCGACCGGCAACGTGCCCATCCGCCGCCTCGAGGCGCAGCGCCACGTCCGCGAGCGGCCGATCGAGGGCGTCCTTGACGTGCCCCTCCACGGAGCCCTGCGACGCGGGGTCGCCGAGCGCGATTCCCGAAAAGCCAAAGCCTGCCGACCACCCTGCGAAGAGCAGGGCGAAGAGTCCCCTCCTGCCTCTCATCTTCTCGACTCCGGGCGGCCGAAGCGCCGCCCCTCAGATCGTCCCTGGAAGGCGGTCCTCAGGCGCGGATCGCGGAGGCTCATGGGCGCGGGCCCATGGCAGCCATCACGCGACGCGTCTCGAGCGGACCGCGACTACGAGATGGCGATGCGCGAGGCGGAGGGAGGCGCGCGAGCGTCAGGGCTCGCGACGTCCCGGAACGGCGGGGTCTTGCGTTCGGTCGAAACGACGAGCGGACGAGACTCGAACGCCGCAGGGACTCGAGCCGCATCCGTGGTCGCGGCGTGAGCGTGGGAGAGCGCGGCGCAGATCGGGCAGTTCTGCTCGTCGTGCGCTGCGACCGGTACGGCCGAGATCCCGCGCGCGCCAGGGGTCGGGTCGAGCGCGCGAGACGGACTGTGCGCGTCTGCGCCCAGGGGCGACGCCTCGGCGGATGCGAGGCGGATCTCCAGAGAATGGAGGAAGGGAAGGGCGAGCTGGAGCAGGAGGGCGGCGACGCCGAGCCAGGCGCGGGAGCGAAGCCCCACCGCGCTTTGCAGAGAACCGGCGGAACGAGCGCGTGCGTTCGACTCGAGCCGTCGCATTGGCGCGTCACGATAGGGATGGGAGCTGGATCTTGCAATTCGCTGCGGGCGCCGAGCACGGGGGGCAACGCCGGTCGTCATCGAAGCGTCACCAGGCCGGGAAGCGGTGGCGCGTCTCCGCGCTGGAAGCGGGAGAGGAAGCGCCAGGGCAGCGTGTCTGCGTCGATCACCTGCGTTGGGGCGCCGAGCATCCACTCGGGGTCGCGCGGCGGGTGGAGGCGCGCTCAGCGCTTCTTCGCATCGCGCTTCACCGCCCCCGAGAGCCGCTCGAGCGCCGCGACGAGGTCGGGCGCCGCGTCGAGCACCGGGCGCAGCGGGTCCGCGCCGAGCCGCCGCATGCGCCCCGCCGCGCTGCGGATCGTGAAGCGCGCGGGATCGAGGCGCGCGCCGACCTCGCTCCAGCGCAGCGGCATCGAGACCGGCGCGCCGGGGAGGGGCCGCGCGGAGAAGGGCGCGGCGAGGAGCTTCCCGTGGCCGTTCTGTCCGGTGTCGACGTAGACGCGGCCGCCGCGCGCGCGCAGCGGACGCGCCATCGTGGCGATCTCCGGCAGGCGCTCGACGGCGGCGTGCGCGAGCAGCTCGGCGAGCGTGCGCGACTGCTCGAAGGTGAGCCGGCCGCCGAGCGGCACGAGCACGTGGAGCCCGGCCGAGCCGCTGGTCTTCACGAAGGTCGGCAGCCCGATCTCCTCGCCGATCGCCCGCAGCGCGCGCGCGATCTCGACGACGTGCGCGAACGGCGCCCCCTTCGGGTCGAGGTCGAGGATCGACCAGTCCGGCCGCTGCAGGCTCGCGATGCGGCTCGACCAGACGTGCAGCGGGATGGTGCCCATGTTCGCGACGTAGAGCAGCGACTCGACGTCGTCGCACACGAAGTAGTGGATCTCGCGCCCGCCGTGCTCGCTCCAGAGCGTCTCGGTGCGGAGCCACGAGGGCGCCCAGCGCGGCGCGTCCTTCTGGAAGAACGATTTGCCGGCGATCCCGTCCGGATAGCGGGTCATCACCAGCGGGCGATCGCGCAGATAGGGCAGGAGCCACGGCGCGATGCCGCGGTAGTACTCGATCAGGTCGCCCTTCGTGTAGCCCGACTCGGGCCAGAAGATCTTGTCGAGGTTCGTGAAGGCAACCGACCGTTCGGGCTCGGGATTCTTCTTCTCCGCAGTTGCCATGGGCGGCTCCTCCGCGGCGCCGGCGAGGGCCGGCGGCGGATCGATCTCCTCGGGCTTCTTGTCCTCGCGCAGGCGCACGAACACGGGCTGGCGCAGGCTGCCGTCGGCGGTGACCTCCGCATAGCGAACCTCGCACACGAGGCGCGGCTCGACCCAGACGTCGCCGCGCGCGCTCTTCGGCGCGCCCTCGCAGGCGGGCGTGGCGCGGCGCAGCGGCTCGAGCGCGCGGTGCAGCGCGGCGAGCTGCGCGTCGGAGAAGCCGCTCCCGACCCGGCCGACATAGCGCAGTGTCGATCCGCTGCGCGCCGCCAGGTGCAGCGCACCGAACCCGGCGCGCGACCCGCGCGGCGCGCTCATGCCGACGATCGCGAAGTCGTGCGTCGGGCGGATGCGGATCTTGCGCCAGTCCGGCGAGCGGCCGGCCCGGTACGGCGCGTCGGCGCGCTTGGCCACCATCCCCTCGAGGCCGAGGCGCTCGATCTCGGCGAAGACGACCTCGCCGCGCGCGGCGAAGTGGGGCGCCACGCGCAGCGGCCCGCGGCCGGGAAGCGCGCGTTCGAGGAGCCGCTTGCGCTCGACGAGCGGGAGCGGGCGGAGGTCGAGATCGCCGAGCGCAAGGAGGTCGAAGGCGAAGTACGTCGCGGGCGACTCGACCGCGGCGCGCCGTGCCTCGGCCGGCGTGCCGGCCTGTGCGCGCTTCTGGAGCCGCTGGAAGCTCGGGCGGCCCTCGCCGTCGAGCACCACCAGCTCTCCGTCGAGAACGATGCGCGAGTAGGGCAGCGCCGCGACGGCACCCGCGAGCTCCGGCCAGAGCGCCGTCGCATCGCGGCCGCTCCGGTAGCGGAGCTGCGCCCGGGCGCGCCCGCCGTCCGTAGCGGGCTCGCGCGCCGCGATCGCGCGGTAGCCGTCGTACTTCACCTCGAAGAGCCAGCCGTCCGCCGAGAAGGGCTTCTCGGTGGCCTGCGCCAGCATGGGCTTCACCGCTGCCACGTCGACGCGCCGGCGTGTCGCCCCTAGGCGTCCCGCGGCGCGCGCGAGCGCGGCCTCGCGCCGCGGGCCATCGGCGAGCTCGTCCAGCGTGAGCCCCGAGAGCACCGAGTGCGCGTCGAGGGCGCCGGAAGCGGCGAAGCCATCGGCCTTCTTGATGAGCAGCCACTCCTTGCCCGACCTGGCGGCGCGGCGGCCGCCGGTGCGCACCAGCGTGAAGCGGCCGCGGAGCTTGTAGCCGGCGAGGTCGAAGAGGAGCTTCCCGCTCTCGAGCCCGCGCTCGGGGTCCTCCACCGGGATCCAGCGGCCCGTGTCCCAGACGATGACCGCGCCGGCGCCGTAGTTGCCTTCGGGGATCACGCCCTCGAAGTCGGCGTAGTCGACCGGGTGGTCCTCGACGCGCACCGCGAGGCGCTTCTCGGCCGGATCGAGCGAGGGCCCCTTCGGAACCGCCCACGACAGCAGCACGCCGTTCCACTCGAGCCGGAAGTCGAAGTGGAGGCGCCGCGCCCCGTGCTGCTGGACGACGAAGAGGCGGGGGCGAGCGCCGCCGGAGCCAGAGCCGTGCCCGCCGGAACCGAACGGCTCGGGCGTGCGCTCGGCGGAGCGCTTCGCCCGGTAGGCCCCGAGGCCCCCTCGACCCGCTCCAGCCCGGTCTGCCATGCGCCGATTGTGGTCCGGGTTGACGCCTCTTCGCACCTCGCCCATGCTCCAATCCCCAGGGGAGAGAGATCCATGGCAGCGCGCGCGATCGGCACCGCGGCCGTCTCCTTCGGGCTCGTCTCGATCCCGGTGAAGCTCTTCACGACCCAGGAGTCGGGTGGCTCGCTCTCCTTCCACTGGCTCCACAGCTGCGGCTCCCGGGTGAAGCAGCAGTACTGGTGCCCGCGGGACGAGCGCGTGGCGCCGCGCGAGGAGCTGGTCAAGGGCTACGAGTTCCAGAAGGGGCAGTACGTCACCTTCAGCCCCGAGGAGCTCCGCTCCCTCGAGGAGGCCGGCTCCGAGACCATCGAGATCAGCGAGTTCCTCCCGCTCGAGTCCGTCGACCCGCTCTACTACGAGAAGGCCTACTACCTCGGCCCGGACAAGGGCGGCGCAAAGCCGTATGCGCTGCTGGCGCGCGCGCTGCGCGAATCCGGGCGCTGCGCGCTCGGCCGCTGGGCGGCGCGCGGCAAGCAGTACATCGTGATGATCCGCCCGGTCGAGGACCTGGTGGAGGGGCAGCAGCTCCGCTACGCAGACGAGGTCAAGTCGTTCGACGAGGTCGAGCGCGGGAAGGCCGCCGTGAAGCCCGCCGAGCTCGACCTCGCGGTGCAGCTCGTCCAGCAGATCGAGAGCGACGACTTCCACCCGGAGCGCTACGACGACGCCGTGAAGCAGCGCGTCGAGGACGCCATCCGCCGCAAGGTGGAGGGGGCCGAGTCGATCGCGGTGGAGCCCGCCGCCGCGCCGGAGGCGAAGATCATCGACCTGATGGACGCGCTGCGCGCGAGCCTTGCCGCGCCGGCCGCCGGTGCCGGGCGCAAGGGCCCGAAGCGCGCCGCGTCGGGCGAGGCCGGCAAGGCACGGGGCAGAGCCAAGCGCTGACCCCTTGCGCGGGGGCCCTGCCGCGCCTCAACCTCCCGGCATCCCATGTCTGGCACGGGCGACGCGACGTCGTACGGCGCCGAGCAGGTCGCGGGTCTGCTCGGCCTCTCGCTCGCGCAGCTCCGCAGCTACGTCCGGGCCGGGGTGATCGAGCCCGAGCGCGGCCCGGACGGCGCCCTTCGCTTCTCGTTCCAGGACCTCGTCTTCCTGCGCGTCGTGAAGGGGCTCGCGACCAGCCGGGTGCCGCCGCGGCGCGTGACGCAGGCGCTGCGCCGGCTCCGCCAGCAGCTCCCGGACGGGAGCCCGCTCTCCGGCGTCCGGCTCGCCGCCGAGGGGAGCCAGGTCGTGGTGCGCGAGCGCGATCGCATCTGGAGCCCGGAGTCGGGGCAGTACTGGTTCGACTTCGAGGCCTGGCGGCCCGGTGCGGAGCCGGTCCCGCTCTCGCCCGCGGGCGCCGGCGAGGCGGGCGAGCCTGCCGTCGAGCTGACCCCCAGCGCCGAGGGCTGGTACGCGCTCGGCTGCGAGATCGAGGAGGGCGACCCCGCCGAGGCGCGCGCGGCCTACGAGCGCGCGCTCGAGATCGATCCGAAGCACGCAGCCGCCCACGTCAATCTCGGCTGTCTCGAGCACGAGGCGGGCCGGCTGCGCGAGGCCGAGCGCCACTACCGCGCCGCCCTCGCGGTGCGACCGGACGATGCGACCG
>Ga0335080_10009284_pt1 | contig 10278 bp, 7 predicted proteins | sample Lox_Sample_34_FD_206720 | JGI IMG/M metagenome (GOLD analysis project Ga0335080, IMG submission 206720) | Soil microbial communities from Loxahatchee National Wildlife Refuge, Florida, United States - Lox_Sample_3.4 | ecosystem: Environmental > Terrestrial > Soil > Wetlands | place: USA: Florida... | reverse complement strand
GCCATATGCCCGTACTCGGATTTGGCACCCTGATCCCCGAGGCAGCCGCGACGATAAGTGCTACCACATACGCGCTGGAAGCCGGATTTCGACACTTCGACTGTGCGGAACGATACCGGAACGAGCGTGAGGTGGGCGAGGCCTTGCAAGCAGGAATTGCTGCGGGAGGGATTGCGCGCGAGGACATCTTCGTCACAACAAAATTGTGGAATACCAATCATCGGCCCGAGCGCGTGGGACCGGCTTGCGAGGCGAGTATTGACAGACTCAGGCTCAACTATCTGGATCTCTACCTCATTCACACTCCGTTTGCGTTTCAACCGGGGGAGGAGCAGGATCCGCGGGATCAAAACGGCAATGTCCTTTACGACCGCGACGTGACTTTGCTCGACACCTGGAGGGCGATGGAGAATCTCGTGGATCGTGGCAGATGCCGGGCCATTGGACTGTCAGACATCACCTTGCACGGGCTTTTGCCCATCTACGAATCGGCGAGAATCAAGCCTGCGGTGGTCCAAGTCGAAGCACACCCGTATCTGCCGGAAACGGAGCTTCTGGAATTTTGCAGGGAGAAAGGTATTGTGTTTTTGGCTTTCGCGCCTTTGGGTCATGGAATGAGGCCGGGGCCGCTCGAAGATCCAGTGATTTCTGCAATCGCTGCGCAGGTTGGAAAGACGCCAGCACAGGTGCTGCTGGCATGGGCGGTGCAGCGCGGCACGGCTCTGCTGACCACGCCTAGAACTGCGGATCGGGCGAGAGAGAATTTCAACATCTCCGCCCTTCCAGAGGACGCATTTGACGAGATCAATCGCATCCAGATCAGACAGAGGCTCAATGACGTAGTGAATACCGGCACTCCAGGTTTCATTCCACGAGTTAGATCAGCATGAAAGCCAAACAAGAGCGGTCTATGCAAGAAGAACAAATAAGTGACGCCCTGAATGCGCACTGGCGTGCGTCCGCAGGCGATATAAACGCTGAACACGATACGATGACGATGCGATCTGCGATTATCCTCAATCAGGCGAACGAATCCTCGGACGAAGGAATTGCAGGCCTTGCGGAGTCATCATCCAGATAAGCCGTCAGGCTTCAACGTCAAACGGATTCTTGAAGAGGGTGATCTCTGGATCACCGAATACACAATCACCTACCACGGGGGACCAGCATGCACAGTGAGCATTATGGAGTTCCGCAACGGTAAGGTCGTGCGCGAGACACAGTATTTCGCAGATCCCTTCGAGGCGCCGGCCGGCGAAGCCAATGGGTTCAGATCGCGTGACGCCGCCTTAAGAAGCGACGGTACCGAGAAGTCGGCCAGCATCGCCTTTGACGCGCATCTGACAGTCGCGAGTGCATCGGACGGGACGATTTGCAGGGTTGAGTCCGGACTCTCACACCTGACGCAGCCGCTATTGCGGTTGCTACCAGCGGATACTCTCCAGGTACTTGAGGCTCCGCGGGATCTGTTCCGCGGCATTTACCGCTTCATCCTCGATGTAGTAATGGCGCGCGCCGGTCTCCTGCGCCGCGCGCAAGGCTGCCGGGATATCGACAATGCCCTCGCCCAGTGGCACGCTGTCTTCCTCGTTCACATCAGCAGGGGTTCTGCCGAGCACGAGGCCCTTGCGAATATCTTTGACATGCAATAGCGGAAAACGGCCGGGGTATTTGTGAAGCAGCCTGGCGGGGTCCTGGAACGCAAACACAATCCAGAAGATGTCCATCTCGAAGTTGACGTATTTGCCATCCGTGCGCTGCACGAGCGTATCAAACAGCGTGCCTTCCGCCGATTTGCCAAACTCGACTCCGTGCGTGTGATAGCAGAGGCGCAGCCCTGCGCCGGCCAGTTTCCTGCCCCAGCGGCCAAAGTCCCGTATGGCGCGCGAGCAGTTCTCCGCGCTGAGATACCGCTGGTGCGGGATGGTGCCACACACGACGTATTCCGCCCCAAGCGACTGGGCATCGGCCGCTACGGCCTCCGCGTCTTTTCCCAGCCGCTCGTAATCGGTCATCATCGAGGTGGCGCGCAGGCCGGCGCGGTCCAGCAACCGCCGGAATTCAGCGGCGCTGCGGCCATACAACCCGGGCACTTCGACCTCGTTGAACCCAAAACGCCGGATCATCGCCAGCGTAGCGGGCAGGTCTTTTTCGGCCTCGCCGCGCAGGCTGTAGATCTCCAGGCCGAAGCTGCCCGCGGAATTTCGTTGAGCCAGGGCGGGCAGCACTCCACAGGCGGCAGCCAACCATTGACGCCGTGTCGCATGAAAAGCCATATAAAGCGCGTCTGGAACGTTGCAGACGTTCACCAGAGTATCAAGATGACGGCCGGATCAGGGCGCGCCGCAGGCCCGGCGGAGGGCATCGCCAAGGCGCTGCAACTGCTGGGCTCCGGGTTTACCTCCATCGGCTGTGACATAAAAGACGTCGATGGCTTTGTGGGCTTCGGTATCGATGAGCACCACGTCGATGTTGCAACCTTGCGCGGAAATGGCGGAGGCCAGGTCGTAGAGCAAGCCGGGGCGGTCCTGAGCCACGATTTCGATCAAGGTGGCCGTCGCAGAAACCTCCGAATTGAACGATACGTTCGTGTGGACACCGGCACTGCGGCTGGGTGGGGTGGGCTTGGGACGGTGTTGCAGAAGCTGGCGCACATCGATGCGGCCAAGCACGACACGCTCGATCGTGGTCCGCAGGCGATCGACTTCGGTGGGATTCAGCTCCAAGTTACGGTGGGGATCGGCAAAGGTGAACGTGTCGAGTACCGTACCCTGTTGGTTGCAGAATGCCTCGGCCTTCAGGATATTCATGCCGAAGCCGGAGAGCGTGCCGGCGACGGAGGCGAACAGAAACGGCCGGTCGGCGGTGACGAGGGTCAAGCGCCAGGCGGCATCGAGCTTTTGCAGATCCACGGCAACGCCGCGCTGATGATAGGTGGCGTCCAGACGGAGGTGGGAGGCAATCTCCTCGACGGTGTGGGTGCGTGCATAACGCGTGGGAAAGCCGGCGAGAAAAGCGCGCATTTCCGGCGCTTCGTCCGTGACCGTTCGGATACGGTCGGTCTCCAGTTCTCGCGTGAGTTCGTTGTAGGTGGCCAGAAAAAGCTGCCAAAGCAGTTCAGCGCGCCAGGGCGTCATCGCAGAAGGGTTCACGGCGCTGATGTCGGCGTAGGTCATCAAAGTCAGGGCTTTGAGCCGCTCGACGGTCTGGACGCGGCGGGCGAGGTCGCGAGGGGTGGCTGGGTCTTGCAAGTCCCGCGCGAGCATGGCGGCAGACATTTCCAAATGGCTGCCAATGAGGAAGCGCACCAAGTCGCGCTCGGGTGCGGGCATGTGGATACGATCCAGGGCGGGCTCGGCGGACTTGAGCGAGGCGTCCACGTGGCCGTTGTTGACAGTGGCCTTGCCCACGTCGTGAAACACGAGGGCGCACATGAGAGCCGCGGGGTCGTCCAGTTCGGAGAACAGGTCGCCATAACGCTTGGCGGAGGGCTCGCGGGTAGAGCGGAGATCTTCTAGTACCTGCAGCGCCACCAGAGTATGTTCGTCGACCGTGTAGCGATGATAGAAGTCGCGGATCACCAGGCATTCGATCTGCGCCAATTCGGGGAAGACGGCGCGCAACAGGCCGGTATCGTGCATGGTGCGCAAGGCGAGCGCGGCGTGGGGGAGCGAGAGGATCTCCTTGAGGGCCGGCCAAAGCGCTGGCAAGCCGGCGAGCCATTCCGCCAGCCGCGGCAGGACTGCCGCGATGCGTTGTTCGGCCGGGGCGGAGGGCCGGATACCATGGCGCGCCACGAATTGAGAGAGGCGCAAGGCCAGTTCCGGGTCGGCTTCCAGGCTTTGCGGCGAGCGCAGGTGCACGCGGTCTCGCGACACGGTGAAATCGGCATTGGAAAGGCGCGTGCGCCAATCCTTGAATTGCGCGAAGAGGGAGCTGTTCTGGGCTTCGCTCGATTCCAACTCGCGCACCGCGGCACGATAAACATCCCGCGCATGGCGGAAATAATCGCGCATCCAAGCCGCCGCGCCAGGCGCGCGAAAATACTCGGCCGCCTCTTCCTGGGCGTCGAAGGTGAGGGCGTTATTATCGCGTTCTGCGCGGCCGTGAAGGTGGCAGCGCAGGCGGGCCAGGAACAAGAAAGCGGAAGCGTTTTCGGCCGCCTCCGTTTCGCGGATGCGAGCCAGCCAGCGCACGAGTTGGTGATCGCGCAGACCGCCGGGCGTATCCTTGACGTTCGGCTCGAGGTGGTAGAAGGTGTTCTGATATTTCCGGTGCCGATCGTGCGTGAGCCGAGCCAGACTGTGGATCAAGGTGTCGCGTTGCGCGTGCAGGAAGCGCGGCAGGCGCTGCACGAACCCGGCGTAAAGGGCCCTGTCTCCATCAAGGAAGCGTTCGTCGAGCAGACTGATGTTGAGCTCGGTATTCTGGTCGTGGATTTCGGCGCACTCCGCGGGCGTGCGCACGGAGTGGCTCAGGCGCAGGCCGCCATCCCACAAGGTTTGAATAAACGATGAGACCGAGGCGCGGGCAGACTGCGCCACCCGATCGTTCTCGACAAGCAAAACCAGATCTACGTCCGAGTAGGGGAACAGCTCGCGGCGGCCATAGCCGCCCACGGCCAGGAGCGCCAAGCCGGAGGGGAAGGCGGGCCAGAGCAGGTTCCGGGCGGCCTGTGCCACCATGCGATCGACGGACGCGGTGCGTTCGGCAAGGGCCAGCAAGGGATCGTTACAAGGCGGCGTCACCACGATCGTCGTTCCGGATGCGCACGGCCTCCGCCACGTCGTAGACGAAGACTTTGCCATCGCCGATTTTCCCCGTACGCGCCGCGGCGACCAGGGTCTTGACTACCTCATCGGCGCGGCTATCGGCAACCACCACGTCGACCTTCACTTTGGGCAGGAGATCGACGGTGTATTCGCGGCCACGATAGACCTCGGTGTGGCCTTTCTGCCGGCCGTGCCCGCGCACTTCGGTGATGGTCATGCCATCGATGCCGATGCCCATTAACGCTTCTTTGACGTCATCTAACTTGAAGGGCTGAATAACCGCTTCGATTTTCTTCATCAGATTCTCGCTCTACGCTTCCAGAATGTAGCCTTCCTCGCCGTGCATGCTGAGATCCAATCCGTCGACTTCCTCTGGCTGGCTGATGCGCACGCCGATCAAGGCATCGCAAATCTTCAGGATGACCAGTGTGCCGACGATGGCCAAAGTCCAGGCGATGGCACATCCGATCAGTTGATTGCCGATCTGGCCGGCTTGACCATCCACCATGCCCAGGGGCAGTGTTTTGCCCGCAGCGTCTTTGAAGCCGTCATTAACAGCGCTGGTGGCGAACACTCCAGTGAGGATGGCGCCGAGCGTTCCGCCGCAGCCGTGCACGCCGAAGGCGTCCAGCGAGTCGTCGTAGCCGAGTTTCTGCTTGACCTTGGCCACCATGAAGTAGCAAAGGAATCCAGCCGCGAAGCCGATGAGCAGGGCCGGGAACGGCTTGACGAAACCCGACGCGGGGGTGATGGCGACCAGCCCGGCGACGCATCCCGAAATGCCGCCAAGTATGCTGGGCTTGCCGGAAACCATCCATTCGGCAAGGACCCACGCCAGAGCCGCCGCGGCAGCCGCGAAGTGCGTGGCGACGAAGGCGCTCGTAGCCAGGCTGGACGCGGCCAGCGCGCTGCCGGCATTAAATCCGAACCAACCGACCCACAGCAGGCAAGCACCGATAAAGCTGATCACCAGGTTGTGCGGCTTCATCGGTTCGTGCGGATAGCCCAGGCGCTTGCCCAGATACAAAGCGGTTACCAGCGCCGATACACCCGAGGTGATGTGGACGACGGTGCCGCCAGCGAAATCGAAGCACGGAAACTTGCCGCCGAGAGAAGCACTCAGCAGGCCGCCCTTGCCCCACACCATGTGGGCCATGGGGAAATAGACGATCAGCGCCCAGAGCACCATGAACAGCAGCATGGCGCTGAACTTCATGCGCTCGGCGAACGCGCCGGAAATCAACGCCGGTGTGATGATGGCGAACATCAATTGGTAGACCATGAAGGTCTGCTGCGGGATAGTGGCGGCATAGTCGGAGTTGGGCGCGGCGCCTACGCCGTTCAGGAACGCGTAGCGCAGACCGCCCACGAACGGGAGTCCGTCGCCGAAAGCCAGGCTGTAGCCGACAATTGCCCACAGAACCGTGATGACGGCCATCAGAATGAAGCTCTGCATCATCGTGCCCAGCACGTTTTTGCGGCGCACCAGGCCACCGTAGAATAGAGCGAGTCCGGGTCCGGTCATCATGAGCACCAGGGCGGCGCTGACCAGCATCCAGGCATTGTCACCGGCGCTCTGGGCCGATTTGGTGGCGGCTTCCAGGGCCGTCATCCTGGCTTGCAGACCCGGGTCACTCTGTGCCCAAGCGATGGCAGGCAGGCAACTAAACAGCACAAGGTATGACTTCACCGAGGGTATCTCCTGCGTTCAAACGGAATGAGATTTGCGTGATCTTCCCTTATTTTGCAACGCGGGCCGATGGAGGCCAAGCGCAACATTTCTATACTCGTCATTGAAATTTTCTATGTGTGGGGCGCAGTGGGCCGACAGGCCATCCAAAAGCGTCGTAGAATTCGTAAAGAAACATGTAAATGAAAACCGCCTGGCCGTTACTCCTGTTGCTTGCCCCGACTCTGTGCGCCCACCCCATGGGCAATTTCAGCGTGAACCATTATGCACGCATTGAGGTGAACCGCTCCGGCGCGACGATCCGGTACGTGTTGGACCTGGCGGAGATCCCCAGCTTCGAATTGCTGCAACAATGGGGGCTGGATGGCGGCGGGCCGCGCGACTTGCTGGACCGGAAAGCCGAGGCGCAGGCGCGCGAGTGGGCACGCAACCTGACTTTTGAATACGACGGCCGCACGGTTTCGCCGCGCTTCGAGGGCGCGACGCTGGTTATCGCACCGGGCGCGGGCGGCGCGCCGGTCATGCGCATCGCATCCAACCTGAAGCTGGCCATGGCGGCGGGCTCGCTGACTTACCAAGACCGCAACTATCCTGAGCGCACCGGCTGGAAGGAAATTGTGATCGTGGGGGGGGCGGGCGCGACGATTGAGAAGGCCAGCCAGGGGGACACGGACCGCAGCCAGGAACTCACGGCGTATCCGGCCGATCCTACGGTCGCGCCGCCGCAGGATCTGCGGGCTTCCGTCGAGTGGATGGCCGCGGCGCCATTGGCGACGAAGAAAGCGGCGCCGAGGGTCGTGCCCGCCGCGCCCGCCAACGTTGCGGCAACCTCCCTGGTTCCGCCGCAGCCTTCGGCTCCGGGCACGGTGGTGCGCGGCGATTTCCTGTCGCGGCTTCTACATCGGGGCGACATCGGCATCGGCCTGGTGCTGCTTGGCATGGCGGTGGCGTTCGGATTGGGTTCGATGCACGCGCTCTCGCCGGGCCACGGCAAGACCATCGTGGCAGCGTACCTGGTGGGCTCGCGCGGCACTTTCAAGCACGCGATCTTCCTGGGCGGCATGGTTACTTTCACGCATACAATCAGCGTGTTCCTGCTTGGGCTGACCACGCTGTTCCTTTCCCAGTATGTGCTGCCGGAGAAGATCTTCCCAGTGCTGGGCGCGATCTCGGGACTATCGATCGTGTGGATTGGCGCGATGCTATTGTACAAGCGCGCGCGGCGCCTGCGCCATGTTCATGCACACGAGCATGGCCATGATCATCACCATCATCATCACGATCATGCGCACGGACAGCACCATGGCCACGATCACGACCACGGGGCGCACGGCCACAGCCATGTGCCGGAGGGCGACGTGACGCTCGGCAGCCTGATCGCGCTGGGCGCGAGCGGAGGGCTGGTGCCGTGCCCATCCGCGCTGGTGCTGCTGCTCAGTTCCGTCGCGCTGGGGCGCGTGGGGCTAGGATTGCTGCTGCTGATGGCTTTCAGCGCGGGACTCGCGATTGTGCTGATGGGAATTGGAGTGCTGGTGCTGTATGCCAAGCACCTGCTGCCGGACAGCCAGCGGGCCGCGGCGCATCCGGCGTTTCGAATTATTCCAGTGGCGTCGGCGGCGCTGATTTTGTGTATCGGGCTGCTGATGACGGGCGTGTCGCTGGGTTGGATTCAGCCTAACCGTTTAGTGGGGTGACAGACGCGGCCCTTGTGACGCCAACGTTTCCGGAGGCACAATCATGTCAGGAGGCTGCAGTATGCCACGTTTGCGAGGCGCCCCTGGCATCGTTTGGTTGGCTGCAAGCGGCCTGCCGGCGTTGGGCCAGATCGATAAGTTTGAAGGCCGTTGGACAAACCCGGAATCAGGTATTACGGCAATTGAAATTCGGAATGCAGACGGAGCTTTACGGCTGCACGTGTTTGGCCGGTGCCATCCGGCAGACTGTGACTGGGGAGAGGCGGCGCTCCAAACCTACGCGCCCAGCGTGGACCCGAGGTTGAGGGTACCGTGGATGCGATGTCGGCCCAGTTCATGACCTCGTTTAGCCGCACACTCGTCATCTTGCACCCGGCGGACACGGACCAACTCCGGGTCGAGTTGTTCACTGTCTTCACCGATACCAGCGGACGGCCGCCTATTCATAGCGTCGCGTTGCTCCAGCGCGGCGGGGAAAACCAAGCCCCGAGCGCAAGTGGTCCGGCAGATTCCGATCGGCCTTTGCAACGCTCTCCGGCGAATGGATCGGTGTTCAACGACTATCCGCGCACGACCACCCTCGAATGGGCTTCGGTCCCGGGCGCGACCAAATACGGCGTGGAAATCGATTGCTTCCATTGTTGTCAGACCGGCCGCTGGTGCACGGACGTCGGCCGCCCCGGGCGGTTGGCCGTGGTGGATGGCCTCACGTACACCTGGGATTTCGTGGGCGCCCAACCGGGCAGGTGGCGCGTATGGGCGATCCTTCCGTCGGGCGAAGAGGGTCCCAAGAGCGACTGGTGGGAGTTCCGCTACACGCGCTGAATCCGGCTCACACGTTCTCCGGTACCACGTAAGGCGCGCGATAGTTGCGGGTGAGCATCGCGTTGGCTTCCTGATCTCCAACGAATCTCTGGGCGGAGGGGTCGAACTGCAGTTGCCGTCCCAAACAGTACGAGATGTTGCCCAAGTGAGCCAGCGATGACGCGAGGTGTGCCGTCTCCACCGGCCCGTTTTGGTCGCTGGTTTTGCGGCTCTCCGCCGCTTTGATGAAATTGGCGTAGTGGTTGCCGCCGGCCTTGCGTTTGGGGCCCGGCTCGCGCTTCTCGCCCAGGAAGACCTCATACGAGTCATAGCCGTTGATGGCCATGTAGCCCTCCGAGCCGTAGAAGAGGTTGCCAACTCCCACGCCACCCTCGGTATTCGTGCACCAGGGGCGCACTTCGAATTGGATGATCTTCTTTTGCTCGGGATAGTGATAGATGGAAGTCTGGGTCTCCGGCGTTTCCTTGTCATCGTCAAACAGGAACTTGCCGCCCATGGAGGTGATTCGGGTGGGCAGGCCGACTCCGAGTCCCCACATGCACATGTCGGTTTCGTGGATGCCCTGGTTGCCGACGTCTCCGTTGCCGTAGTCCCAGTGCCAGTGCCAGTTGTAGTGGACCAGGGCGCGCGTGAATTCGCGGGCCTGCGCGGGGCCTTGCCAGATGTCCCAATTGAGATTGGGGGGTGCAGGCTCGTCGCCGTGGTGGCCCACCGAAGGCCGCCAGCGAAACACCAAGCCGCGCGCCATGTAGACTTGGCCGATCACGCCCTTGTTCAACAACTGAACGGCTTCCTGGATGGCTTCCGAACTGCGCAATTGCACGCCGTGCTGCACGATGCAGTTGTAATGGTGGGCTGCCTCGACAAGCTTGCGGCCCTCGTAGATATTGTGAGCGCCGGGCTTTTCGACGTAGACGTCCTTGCCGGCCTGGCACGCCCAAATGGCGGCCAGCGCGTGCCAGTGATTGGGCGTCGCCACGCTGACCGCGTCGATCGCCTTGTCGGCGAAGACGCGGCGCAGATCCGTCTCGGTTCGCACCTTGCGGCCATACTTGGTTTCGAACTGCTCCGAGCGCTCCGACAACACGTTGCGATCGGGATCGCATAGCATCGCCACTTCGGCATTCGGCAGCGCCTGAAATCCGCCGATGTGATCCCGGCCACGTCCATTGACGCCCAGCACAGCGACCTGAATGCGATTGTTTGCCGAGGCTTTGCCCGCCATCATTGTAATCGCCGTGCCGCCTGCGCCAAGAATGAAGCTTCTCCGGCTGTTCATCTCTGAAACTCCTGTGGG
>Ga0335080_10009282_pt1 | contig 10281 bp, 6 predicted proteins | sample Lox_Sample_34_FD_206720 | JGI IMG/M metagenome (GOLD analysis project Ga0335080, IMG submission 206720) | Soil microbial communities from Loxahatchee National Wildlife Refuge, Florida, United States - Lox_Sample_3.4 | ecosystem: Environmental > Terrestrial > Soil > Wetlands | place: USA: Florida... | reverse complement strand
CTGACGCCGTCGAGCTCGCGCGGGACGGCCGCGCAGACCGCCTCGAACGACTGGCTGCGGTCCGCGCGCATGTCGAACAGCAACTCCCCATCGGCCGGGACGACGTTGAACGCCTCGCCGGAGCGGACCACGGTGGGGACCACGCTGAGCCGCTCCGACCCGCCCGGGTCGTGATGCTTGGCGAGCTCGATCGCGGTGCTCGCGAGCGCCAGCAACGCGTTCCGGCCGTGGTCCGGTGCGCTGCCGGAATGGGCCGCGCGTCCGGTCGCCGTCACCCGCATGGTGCCGGCCGCCTTGCGCTGCACGACGACGCCCTCCTCGCCCTCGGCGGCGAGCTGGCCACCCTCGAAGCACAGGCAGGCGTCGTAGGACGCGAAGCGGTCGACGTGGCGGAACGGTTCGACGCGCCACTCCTCGTCGGTTACGAGCAGGACGGCCACCTCGGCGAACGCGTCGGGCCGGGTGGCCAGCGCGCGCGCCACGCCCAATGCGAGCACGTCGCCGCCCTTCATGTCGACCGTCCCGGGGCCGTACAGTCGCTCGCCGTCGCGCCGGAGCGGCGCGTGCGAGTCGTGCGCGATCACCGTGTCGACGTGGCCGAGGAGCAGCACGCGCGCCGACCCCTGTCCGGTCAGCCGCGCGATCATGTCCGGGGCGCTGCCGGGCGTGGAGCACGGAACGCGTTCGATCGCCGCGTGGGGCGGCAGGAACGCGGCACACAGCGCGATCGCCTCCTCGGCACCGTCGACATCGCCCGACGGTGAGGAGACTGCCACCAGCGCCTCGAGCTCACGTTGCGCGCGCGAGGCGATCTCGGCGGCGCCGTCAGCGACGAACTGGTCCATCGGCGTAGTCTCGCGCCCGCGCCTGCTCGAGAACCACCTCGGCAGGCAGCGTCTGCGGCGGCCGGCGCTCGCGCAGGTGCCGGTCCGACAGCACGCACAGGGTGTCGTTGACCGGGGTCGGGACGCCGTGGAGCCGGCCGATCAGCGAGATCTCCCCGTTCAGGTAGTCGGTCTCCAGACTGGGCGCGCCGCGCGCCAGGCTCTGGCGGGTCGAGGAGCCGGCGCGCGGGCGGCCGGCGATCGGCTGCACGTCAAGCCGCTCCCACCGCGCGTGGACGTCGTTGACATCCTCGGCCACAAACTCGATCCCCGCCGCGGTCAGCGCCGCGCGACCCTCCTCCTGCGCCGCCCGGATCAGCTCCTCCCCGGACGGCCCGGGTTCGACGATCGCGTCGACCGCGTTCAGCAGGTTGTTGATCAGCTTGGCGTACTTGAAGCGCATGATGTCCGGCCGGGCCTGTGAGCTGATGCCGGCGTCGTTGAAGGCGCCCGCAACCGCGTCGCTCACCGAGTCCGTGCCCGCCGGGTACCGGCCCAAATCGATGACCCCGACGCCGCGGGTCCCGTACGCCTGGACCACGCCGGGGTCGAGGTGGGCGGTCGGCATCATCACGACCGCGCCGTACACGTTGGGGCGCAGCCGCAGCGCGATCCGCTCGTTCTCCACGCCGTTCTGCAGGCAGACGAGCGGGGCGGCGATCGGCGCGGCGGCGCGCAGGTCGATGAGGGCGCCGGCCGTGTCCTGGCTCTTGGTCGCGATCAGCACGACCTCCTCGCCGTCCCACTCGAGGGCGGCCGGCGAGTCCGCCACCGGGATCTCGAGCGTGACCGATTCGCCCGGCCGATCGAAGGTGAGACCCCGGTCTCGGATCGCGCGGTAGTGCTCACCGCGCGCGATCAGCGTGACGTCATGTCCGGCCCGGTGCAGACCCGCGCCGGCCACGCCTCCGATCGCGCCGGCGCCGAGGACGACGAAGCGCACTAGCTTCCGGCCAACTGCATCGCCTGGCGGACTACCGGGTGGCGTGCCGCGCCGGCCTCGTCCAGCCGTCTGACCGGCGTGGTGTAGGGGGCGTTGCGGGCGATCTCCGGGTCCTCGCGCGCCTCCTTCAGGATCGTCGCCACGATCGCGGCGAACCGGTCGAGCGTTTCCTTGGTCTCGGTCTCGGTCGGCTCGACCATCAGCGCCTCCTCGACGATCAACGGGAAGTAGACCGTCGGCGGGTGGACTCCATGGTCCAGCAGGCGCTTGGCCAGGTCGAGCGTCTTGACGTGCAGCTCGCGCCGCATCGGCTCGCCCGAGAGCACGAACTCGTGCATGCACAACCGGTCGTACGCGGCCGGCAGGTACTCGGCGACGCCGTGCTCGCGCAACCGCGCCAGCAGGTAGTTGGCGTTGAGCACTGCGGTCTCCGAGGCTTCCTTGAGTCCCGGCGCGCCGAGCGACCGGATGTAGGCGTACGAGCGGACGAACACGCCGTAGTTGCCCTGGAACCCGCGCAGGCGCCCGATCGACTTGGGGCGGTCGTAGTCGAGGTCGAAGAACGGCTCTTTTCCGTTCGTGGACGACTCGCGGCGGACCACCTGCGGCCGCGGCAAGTACGGCTCGATCCGCTCGGACACCGCCACGGGCCCGGCGCCCGGGCCACCGCCGCCGTGGGGCTGGGTGAACGACTTGTGCAGGTTGAAGTGCACGATGTCGAAGCCCATGTCTCCCGGGCGGCAGATGCCCATGATCGCGTTGAGGTTCGCTCCGTCGTAGTAGAGCGTGGCGCCGACGCCGTGCACGATCCGCTCGATCTCCTCGATCCCGGTCTCGAACAGCCCGAGCGTCGAGGGGTTGGTGAGCATCAGGCAGGCCACGTCCTCGTCGGCCTTGGCGCTCAGGTCGTCGAGATCGACGTTCCCGTCGGCGTCGCTCTTCACCTTGACGACGTCGTAGCCGCCCATCGTGACCGTGGCCGGGTTGGTGCCGTGCGCGGTGTCGGGAGTCAGCACCTTGGTCCGGTGTTCTCCCCGGTCCTCGTGATAGGCCCGCGTGAGCAGGACCCCGGCCAGCTCGCCCTGCGAGCCGGCGGAGGGCTGCAGCGAGACGTGCGGGAGGCCGGCGATCTCGCCAAGTGCGTCCTGCAGGCGCCACATCAGCTCGAGCGCACCCTGCGCCTGGTGCGCGTCCTGGAGCGGGTGCAGCCGGGCATGGCCGGGCAGCGCCGCGATCCGCTCGTGCAGCTTGGGGTTGTGCTTCATCGTGCACGACCCGAGCGGGTAGAAGCCGGTGTCGAGGTCGAAGTTGCGCTTGGACAGGCGGTTGTAGTGGCGGACGATCTCGGGCTCGGCCACCTCGGGCAGGCGCGGAGGCTTGTCTCTTCTGCACTCGGACGGGAGCAGCTCGTCGAGCGGGCGCTCGGGGACATCCAGCTCTGGGGCGCTGAAGGCACGCCGGCCGGGCCTGGAGCGCTCATAGATCGTCAGGGTGTCGTCGGCCTCGCGGATCACGTCGAGACTCCAACCGCTTCGCGCTCGGCGAGCACGGCGCTTTCAAGCGCCGCGACCAACCGGTCGATGTCGGCACGTGTACGCCGCTCGGTGATCGCGACCAGCAGCCCGTCGGCGTGCTCAGGGTAGTCGCGCCCGAGCCGATAGCCGGGGTTGATGCCCTGCTCGCGGCAGCGAGCGAGCACCTGCCCGACCGGCGCCCCGAGCTCCACCGCGAACTCGCGGACCACGGGCTTGTCGTGCAGCGGCGTGACTCCGTCGATCGCGGTCAGTCGCTCGCGCGCGTACGCCGTGCGCTGGAGCATCAGCTCGGCCAGCTCGACGATCCCGCGCTTGCCGAGCCAGCTCAGGTAGATCACGCCGGCGAGCGCGTTCAGCGCCTGCGCGGTGCAGATGTTCGACGTGGCCTTCTCGCGGCGGATGTGCTGCTCGCGCGTCTGCAGGGTGAGCACGAACCCGCGCTTGCCGTCGACGTCCTTGGTCTCGCCGGCGATCCGGCCCGGTATGCGGCGCATGAGCGCCTCGGTCGCGGCGAAGAACCCGAACGACGGCCCGCCGAAGTCGAGCCGGTTGCCGAGCGACTGGCCCTCGCCCACGGCGATATCGACCCCGCACTCGCCCGGCGTCTTGAGCAGGGCGAGCGGCAGGGGATCGCACGCCGCAATGGCCAACGCGCCGACTTCGTGTGCCGCGCCCGCGATCGCCTCGAGGTCCTCCACGGCGCCGAGGAAGTTGGGCTGCTGGACGATCACCGCGGCCACGTCGTCGCCGAGCTCGAGCAGCTGGGTGACACCGCCCGACAGCGGGGCCTCGGTGACGTCCATGTCCCACGCGTGGGCGTGCGTGCGAAGGGTTTCGCGCGAGTGCGGGTGCACCCCGCGTGAGATCATGAACTTTCGGCGGCCCGGGGTCGTGTACTTGGCCACGTATCCCGCGGCGGCCACCGCGCTCGGGCCCTCGTACACGGACGCGTTCGAGACCGGCAGCCCGGTCAGCTCCGAGATCGCCGTCTGGTACTCGAACATCGCCTGCAGCCCGCCCTGGGAGATCTCGGGCTGGTAGGGCGTGTACGGGGTGAGGAACTCCGAGCGCATGATGATCGAGTCGACCAGCGCCGGCACGTAGTGGTCGTACATCCCGGCGCCCAGGAAGCTGATCTCGTCCTCGGCCGAGACGTTCCGGGCCGCCAGCGCGCGGAACTCCTCGAACACCTCCTGCTCGGACAACCCGTCGGCGAGCGCGAGCGGGCGGTTCAGTCGCACACCGGCGGGAATCCCGGCGAACAGCTCCTCGATCGAGCCGACCCCGATCGCGGCGAGCATCTCGCTCAGATCGGTGTCGGTGACTGAGGTGTAACGGGTCACTGGCGGGCTTCTTACTCCAGGGTGGCTTGATACTCGGTGCAGTCCATCAGCGAGTCGGCCTCGGAGGGATCGGACAGCCTCACCCGCACCAGCCAACCTTCCCCGTATGGGTCATCGTTGATCGTCTCGGGCTTGTCCGCCAGCCCGTCGTTGACCGCGACGATCTCGCCCGAGAGCGGCGCGATCACGTCCGAGACGGCCTTGACCGACTCGACCTCGGTGTACGGCTGGTCCTTGCTGATGTCCGCCCCGACCTTGGGCGCGTCGAAGAACACCACCTCGCCCAGGGCGTCCTGTGCGTACCACGTGATCCCGAAGGTCGCGGTGTCACCGTCGATGCGCGCCCAGTCGTGCTCGGGGTGGTACTTGAGGTCCTCGGGATAGCTGGGATCGGCCATTTTCATGCTCCCTTTTTGTACAGAGGCTTACGCTCGATCACCGCGGGCCTGGTCCGGCCGCGCACGTCGATCTCGATCGGCGTGCCGGGCTCGGCCCGCGCGCTGGAAACGTACGCCATCCCGATGCCGCGCTCCAGGGAGGGCGAGAACGTGCCGCTCGTGACCTCCCCCCCGCCAACCACAGGGTTGCCCTGCCGGGCGATGCCCTCGCCCTCGATCGCGAACGGGACCAGCTTCTCGTCCGTCCCGTTCTTGCGCGCCGCCGCCACCGCCTCGGAGCCGATGAAGCCGGTGTTCTCCTTGCAGCACCATCCGAGTCCCGCCTCGATCGGATTGCGTTGTTCGTCCATGTCGTTGCCGTAGAGGTGGTAACAGACCTCGGTACGCAGGGTGTCGCGCGCGCCCAGCCCGACCGGCGTCGCGCCGGCGCCGACGATCGCGTCCCACGCCTGCGGTGCGTGCTCGGGGTCGAGCAGCAACTCGACCCCGTCCTCACCGGTGTAGCCGGTGCCGGCGACGAGCGTCGCCGCGCCCGCGAACCCGCGCTGGACCACGTGGAAGCGCGCCGGCAACGAGCCGTCGGTCAGGCTCTGGACCAGCGCGCACGCGTTCGGACCCTGGACCGCCAGCATCGCGAAGTCGGCGGCGCGGTCGAGCACGTCGACGTCGAAGTCCTTGCTGTGGTCCTGCAGCCAGGCGAGGTCTTTTTCGTGGTTCGCCGCGTTGGTGACGGTGAGGAACACGCAGTCGGCCAGCCGGTAGGTGAACAGGTCGTCGAGCACGCCACCGTCCTCGCGGAGCATGAGGCTGTACTGCGCCCCGCCCTCGGGAATCCGGCGCACGTCGTTGGTCAGCAGGCGCTGGAGGAACCTCAGCGCATCCGGGCCCCGCGTCTCGACCTGCCCCATGTGCGACACGTCGAACACGCCGGCATTCCGCCGGACCGCGAGGTGCTCCTCGCGGATCCCGGCGTACTGGACCGGCATCTCCCAGCCGGCGAACGGGACCAGCCTGGCGCCGGCTGCGGCGTGCCGGTCGTACAGGGGGGTGCGACGTAGCTCGGTGGTGGACGACACCGCTTGTGGAATATAGCCTCGGTCCGGTGGCGTCGACCACGGTGGCGCACCCCGGCCGCCGCCGTCGCAGCATCCGTGCAAAACGTGGCTCCCCGCCGCCACGGCCGCCGGCGAGTACCTATAAGCGTGCGGGGCGTGCTTATGTGTACTCGGCGGGGGCGAGGGTGGCGCCGAGACACGTTATGCAAGGGCGCCGCGGAAAGGCTGCCCGCGATCCCCGACCGGACGGGCCCTCCATGGCCCCAGGGACGCCGAGCGAAGCGAGGCCCCCAAACCCCCTACGGCGCGATCTGCACCGTCGAGTGATAGATCTGCGACACGACCGACCACGCCGGCTTCGGGTTGCCGGCGAAGTCGAGGAGCCCCTTCTGGTTGTAGGGGGGATTGGGGCGTGGGTCGCCACCCGAGTACTGCGGGAACGCCACGTAGTTCTGCATCGCGAAGTACATCGCGCCCGAGAGCCAGGGCTTGCTGGCGAACACGCCCAGGTGGAAGGCCACCGAGTTGGACTGGAACGCGTACGTGCCTCGCTCCTCGACCGGCCCGTCGCGGCTGCCGTCGAACCCGAACTCGGTGACCATGATCGCCTTGGTCGGGTAGCAGGCGCGGACGGTGTCGAGGAAGGGGCCGAGCGCGTCGCGGTCGTCGTCGCCGCCGCCGCCGGCGGAGAACCAGCCGAAGTACTCGTTGTCGCCGATCACGTCCACGGGGTCCCAGGCGCTCTGGCACCCGAGGCCGGGCCAGTTGCTCACCGCCAGGCCCACCGGCCGGGTTGGGTCGAGTTGCTTGGCCAGCGCGGTGGCGCCGGCGATGTAGCGCGTCTCGGCCGGCGTGGCCGGCGAAGGCAACTCGTTTCCGATGCTCCAGAGCAGGATCGAGGGGTGGTTCTCGCCCGACTCGATGTTGTCCTGGAGCATCGCGTGGGCGTGGGCCAACCAGCCCGGCTGGGACAGGAACGCCGACTGCACCTGGAAGACGGGGATCTCGGACCAGATCAGGATCCCGTCGCGGTCGGCCATCTCCTCCATCTCGGGTCCAACCGGGTAGTGCGCGCGGATGATCGTCGCGCCCAACTGCTGGACCCAGCTCACCAGCTGCGCGGTCTGAGCAACGGTGAGAGCGGCGCCGCCCGACAGCGTCTGCTCGTGGAGGTTGACCCCGCGCAGGTTGAGCAGCCGGCCGTTGAGCTCGAGCCGGCCGTCGGGGGTGACCTTGATGGTCCTGATCCCGCTCCAGGTGAAGTACCCGCCGAGGTGTCGCCCCTTCGAGTCCGACAAGGACAGGGTCGCGGCGTACAGCTTGGGATGCCCGGGCGCCCACAGGCTCGGGTGAGGGACGTGCGCGGTGGCGGTCGCGGTCCACGTCGCGTGCGGCGCGATCGTCGCCCCACCGAACCCGAGCCTCGCCGGCCCGTAGGTCCCGCTCAGGCGCACCTTCTGCCGCGCCCCGGTCACGTTCCGCACGCGCACCTGCTCGCGAATCCTCGCCGCACAAGTCGGGCACGGGTGGAGCGTCTGGATCTGCACCTGGGATAGGTCGGCGGTCTGCACCGCACGCAGGTACACCTCGCGCAGGATCCCGCCGTAGTTCCACCACTGGCCGCCCGGCCCGGGCGGGAGGTCGGCCGCCGTGCGGCGGTTGTCGACCCGGACGATCAGCCGGTTCACGCCCGCGTGCAGGAACCGGGCGTCCAACTCGAACGGTACGTAGCCGCCACCGTGGCTGCCCAGCTCGTGACCGTTCAGCCACACGGTGGCGCGGTAGCTCACCGACTCGAACCGGATGATCCAGCGCCGGTTGGCGTTGGGGACGTACTTGTCGAACGCGCCGGTAGGCAGCGTGAAGTCGCGGCGGTACCAGCCCACGTAGCCGTTCATGCTGGCCTGGGAGAGGTCGCCGGCGTTGTACGCGTTGGGGATGGCGACGGGCGACCAGCCGTCGGTCGCGGCCACGTCGCGCCACCAGCCCTGGGCCACGCCGACGTCGCTCGTGTCCGCGCGGTAGAGCCAGGCGCCGCCGAGCAGGTAGCGACCGTCCTGCCCGTCGCGGTACAGCGCGCCGGCCGTCGGCGGGGTGGCGGGGTACGCGACGCCCTGGGCGTGCGCGACCCCGGTCATACCGAGCACCAGCACCGCCCCCAGAAGCACCGCGCACCGGATCATTTGTGCTTGCCCGGCGTCGCGTGCTTGGGCGGCGGCTTCTTGATCTTGAGGCGATGGACGAGCGTTCGCTGGTTCCCCGCCTTGTCGAGGATCACGACCGTCACCGAGTAGCGCCGGGCCCGCCGGTACTCGTGACGGAGGCGGTGAGTCCCCGGCTTCACTCGCGTGACGGTCCCGTCTCCCCACTTCACCGTCAGCCCGGCCACGCCCGAGGCGTCGCCCGCGGGCAGGCCGGCCGGCGGCGCGTCGCGATAGGACAGCCGCAACACGGTCTCGACGCCGGTCCGCCGCGGCCCGTGCACCGCCACGGACACCGTCGGCGCCACCGTGTCGACGAACACCCGCGCGTTCTGCGAGGTGCTGGTCAGCCCGGCGGGATTGCTCGTGGTGACCCGCCAGCTGTGAGGTCCGTCGTGCAGCGGGGTGGGAACCTGGATCCCGGTCCCGCCCGTCTGGCCGACCTGCACCCCGTCCAGCGTCACCGTGTAGGTGATCGGCCCCCAGCGCTGGCTCGACGCCGCCCAGCTCAGCGCCGGCTGCGGCGTCCGGGAGTAGACCAGCGACTTCGGCGGGGCCGCGGCGCCCGGAGGCTGGTACAGACGCTCGGCGGCGATGACGGTGGAGTCGCCGGTGCCCTGCACCCAGGCGATCGCGGCGTCGCCGCCCACGTCGCCGGCGGCGACGAGCCCGCTCGCGGCGTCGGTCGGGCCCGCCGTGGGCGAGGACACCACCAGCTCGGGGCCAAGCGTCGAGGCCTTCGGCTCGTAGCGGACCCGGATCTCGGCCGGCCCGGCACTCCCAGGATCCTGCTGCCAGGCGATCAGATCCGAGAACAGCCCCGCGATGGCCGGCACCGGATCGGGCGGGGTGGCCGCCGCGGAGCCATTGATCTGGAACACGCCGCCGGCGGCGCCGTTGTTGCCCAGCTCGAGCGCGACCACGTTGTGCGACACCTGCGCCTGGGAGGTGACGAAGCCCTGCCCGTACTCGGTCATCGCCACCGCCGGGTCGCCCGCGCCCTCCACGCCGGGGCTCGACAGCCCGTCCGCCGCCACCGCGCCGTCGTACTGCGAGCCGTGCAGGCGGTTCATCAACACCCTCGTCTGCTGCGAGCCTCCACAGGCGAGCACCTCCTGGAAGGCCACGTCGGCGTAGGAGGAGTCACCGCCGGACGCCACCGCGGGACTCGCGGCCGAGGCCTCGCCGCAGCCCGAGAGCGACGGCACGTCGGCCTGCTCGGAGACGACGCTCGGTGCGGTGCCCCAGACGCGGCGCGAGTAGACGTGACCCCCCTCGCCCCAGGCGACGATCGCCACCCCGTCGCCGGCGGTCGCCACGGCGGGCGCGCCCGCTCCGGTTCCAGCGTCGTCGGCGGCGGCAACGGCGTTGAGCGGCGACGGCTCGAGCGCCCAGGTCCCGTTCGCGTAGTACGCGGTCCTGATGTCGTGGCCGGCGCCGTCGGCGAGGGTGAAGGCGATGTAGGCCTTCCCGTAGTTGCTCATCTGGATCGTCGGGTTGCTCGCGCCGGCGGCGAGCGGCTGGGGCGGCCCGAACGCGGACGAGGCGCTGGGCCGGTCCACCACGTACAGCGTGCCGCCGTTGATGAACGCGATCAGGAGCAGACCCCCGTTGCCGGCGGCGATCACCGGCTGCGAGGAGGCGCCGGCCAGGCCCGCGTCGGCGGCTCCGCTCGGCTGGAACTGCCCGCCCACCAGGGCGGAGACGAACACGTGCGAGACCCCACCGCTCGTCTGGAGGTAGACGAGGCCGCCCGTCCCGTCACGCGCCACCGACATGCCGTTCAGGCTCTGAATAGCCGCGCTCGGGCCGGCCACGGTGACCTGGGGCGACGGCGAGGGCTGGGCGGTTGCGACCCCGTCCGAGAAGACAACGGCGGCCACGAGCGCAAGCAGCACGCACGCAGCGAGGCGCAGCGACAC
>Ga0335080_10009280_pt1 | contig 10283 bp, 8 predicted proteins | sample Lox_Sample_34_FD_206720 | JGI IMG/M metagenome (GOLD analysis project Ga0335080, IMG submission 206720) | Soil microbial communities from Loxahatchee National Wildlife Refuge, Florida, United States - Lox_Sample_3.4 | ecosystem: Environmental > Terrestrial > Soil > Wetlands | place: USA: Florida... | reverse complement strand
CAGCCGCTCATCGGACTCTACCCGCGGCCGCGACTTGGCCGCCGCCCACCCCGCCGCCAGCTTGCGCAGCAGAGCGTTCGATACCACCGCCGGAACCATCAGGTTCAAGTTCCCCCGGCTCTCCGCCAGAGTGATTTCGAAGCTGAGGCTCAGGGTCTTTTCCTCGCTGGGCATAATCTGCTGGACGTGCTGCGGCTTTTGCCGCTGATCGAAGCGGAATTCAAGGGCCAGCACCTGCCAGGCGGCCTGCAGCTGCTTGCAGATGATGGCCATCACGGTCTCCAGGATTTGTTCCTCGATCTCAGTAAGGTCGCGGGCCGGCGAATCTCCGGTGCCCTGCCCCCCCAACAGAACATCAATCAAGGGAAACGCGACCGGTAAATCCAACTGCACCAGCCCCATCACGCCCGCCGGCTCCAGCTTTACGCTGGCCAGGTAAGTAAGCTCCGGCACGCGCTGCAGAAATTCGGCGTAGGTGAGATGCTCGGCCGAGGCCAGCGCGGCGTCAAAGACAATCCGCAGGTAGGCGCCCAGGGAGTGGGTCAGGCTGCGGGCGAAACCCTCATGCAGCGAACTGATCGCATCCATCTGTTCCCGCCCGATTTGCCCAGCTTGGCGAGCATCCCAAACCCGGACGATTTTTTGCCGCGTTTCAGGTCCCGCCGCCTTGCTCTGGCGAGCGGCCCGCACCATCGCATCAATCTGCTCTTGCTTGAGTACTTTTTCGACCATGCTTGGGATTCCTGGTTTCTAACTCCTGGTTTCTAGCTCCTGGTTCCTAGCGCTTGGCGCGCGGCTCGAACCTTCGCGACTGCCGGGCCTTTCGGGATAACTTCGGTCTTAACCCGCGCCTCCGCAGCCGGGCGGCGACTTTCGCTACAACCGGGCAGACGCCCACAGGCGGTGTCCAGGGGATAGCGAGGGTGGCCGGCTCATCTTCCTCCTGCCGCGCCCGCTGCTCGCTCCGTCACTTTGCCTCCGACACTCAGCTCGCTCAGGCGGGCGCGCAGCCGCACCAGGGCCATGGAATGGATCTGCGACACCCGCGATTCGCCTACTCCCAGTACGGCGCCCACCTCTTTCATCGTCAGCTCTTCGTAGTAATAGAGGGCCAGCACCTGACGTTCCTTCTCCGGCAGGTCGGCGATAGCTTTGGCCAAAAGGTCTTTCATCTCCGAGCGCAGGCATAGCAAGAGCGGGGTTTCTTCGGGATGGTTGGGAAGAAATTCGCACAGATCCTCTTCCTTGCCATCACGCGAGGAAGCGACGCGCAGGCTGCCCACTTCCAGGCCGTCAATCTCGCGCAAAAGCGCCTGTAACTCGGGCAGACCCATGCCCAGCTCGGTTGCCAGCTCGGGCTCGCTCGGGTTGCGGCCCAGCCGGGAGCGCAACTGATTGTGGGCTTCTTCCACACGACGTGCCTTGCGCCGCAGGTCCCGCGGGCTCCAGTCCATTTCGCGCAAACTGTCGAGGATAGCGCCGCGGATGCGGAACTTGGCGTAAGAACCGAACTGCACGTGCTTGGAGCGGTCAAACTTGTGCAGTGCATCGATGAGCCCCACCACCCCGGCATGCACCAGATCTTCCAGCGGGACATGACGAGGCAAACGTTCGTGAATGCGGCGGGCAATGTAGCGCACCTGCGGCAACTGCTCCACCAGCAGTCGCTCCCGCTCTTCATCGTCCCGCCAGGCGGTGTAGGCCCGCCGGGTCGCGTCGGTCATGAAAAACTCGCTTCCTACCTGCCACAGGGGAAGCAGTCTTCAGTCTTCAGTCTTCAGTCTTCAGTCTTCAGTCTTCAGTCTTCGGTCTTCAGTCTTCAGTCTTCGGTCTTCGGTCCTCGGTCTTCAGGGCAGCTCGAGCCTTACGGGCAGTTTGCCTGCCCGCACTCAGCGACCAGCCTCTTACGGTTCACGGTCGCTCTCGTCGGGGTTGCTTTCCGAACGACGGGAGACCGACGACTACCGTAACGTTCCCACCGACTGCACCGGCACGGTCGGGGGGATCTCGCCCGGCGACAACACCACCAGCTTGGGAAGAAAGGGCTCGAGCAGTCGCTTGAGGTGAAAGCGTGCCGGAGTGGAGCACAGCAAGACCGGGCTGGCCAGCGAAACCTGGTCGCCCGCCAGGCGGCGCAGGCCGTCGAGCAGCCGTCGCACGAAGGACGGTTGCATGGCAGCAGCGGCGGTCGCCGAGGTCTGCGGGCTGAAGGCGCGACCTAATTCGGCTTCGATCTCGCCGTCCAGAGTTACCACTTTCAATCCGCCATCCTCCGCCAGCAGAGGGCGAACCAAGGCGCGACCGAGCGCTTGGCGCGCGCTTTCCACCAGAAACACGGGGTTCTTGTTCGTCATTCCGGCATCGAGCAGGGTCTCGAGGATCATGGGCAGGTCGCGGATGGAAACCTGCTCCCGCAGCAGTTGCTGCAGCACTTTCTGCACCTCGCCCAGGTTCAGCAGCTTCGGAACCAGCTCCTCCACCAGCCGGGGATGGCTGTCGGCCAGCCGGTCCAGCAGACGCTTGCACTCCTGCCGGGTGAGCAACTCGGAGGCGTGTTGTTTGATCACTTCGGCAAGGTGGGTGGCCAGCACCGAGGTCTGATCGACCACAGCGTAGCCCGCCGCCAGGGCCTGGCTTTCGAGGGCGGGGGCAATCCACAACGCCGCGACGCCGAAAGCCGGCTCGTGGGTGGGGACGCCCGGCAGGGGAGGGGCTGCCGCCTCGGAACTGATGGCCAGGCGGTGGTCTTCGTGCATCTCCCAGCGCGCGACTTCCACCCCTCGCAGCGAAATCACATACTCGCGAGGCTTGAGCCTGGCATTGTCGGTGATATGCACCGGAGGCACTACGAAACCCAGCTGTTGCGCCAGGTTATTGCGCAGCGCTCGGACGCGGGCCAGCAGTTGGCCGCCCTGCTGGCTGTCGACCAGCGGAACCAGCGCATAGCCGACCTCCAGGCTCAACTCATCGAGTTTGAGCAGGTCCTCGGCCGTCTCCTGCGGCTTTCTCTCCTTTGCCTGGTCTTTCTCCGCTCCTTCTTTCCCCTTGAGCCCGCCCGCAACCGCGGGTGGGGAGGTGCGCCAGGCAAGCAGACCCATCACACCGGCGATGACCAGGAAGGAGACCTTGGGCAGGCCCGGAATCGCGGCCAGGGTAAGCATGACCGCCGAGGCAAGAAATAATGGACGGCGCCCGGAGAGCACCTGACGGCCGAGATCGCCGGAGAGCCCGAAGTCGGAGGTGGCGCGGGTCACCACCATCCCGCCCGCCATCGAAACCAGCAACGAGGGGATCATGGTCACCAGGCCGTCGCCCACGGTGAGCACGGTGTAGGTCTTAAGCGCTTCGCGAAAGGGGATGTCGAGCTGGAAGACTCCGATCAGAAAACCGGCGACGATGTTGACCGCGGTAATCAGGATGGTGGCCAGCGCGTCGCGCTGGTTGAAGCGGGCGGCGCCATCCATGGCTCCGTAAAATTCTGCGTCGCGGGCGACCTGCTCGCGGCGGGCGCGGGCCTGGGCCTCGTCGATGAGGCCGGCGTTCAGATCGGCATCGATCGCCATCTGCTTGCCGGGCAAAGCATCGAGGGTAAAGCGGGCGGTCACCTCGGCGGTGCGCACCGCGCCGTGGCTGACCACGATGTATTGAATCGCGATCAGGGCGAGGAAGAGCACGAAGCCGACGACATAGTTGCCGCCTACTACAAACTGCCCGAAAGCTTCGATCACCCGTCCGGCGGCGCCGGCACCCTCGTTGCCGTGCAGGAGGATGCGGCGGCTGGAGGCCAGATTCAGTGACAGCCGGAACAGGGTCAGCAAGAGCAGCAGGCTGGGAAAGACCGAAAACTGTGCCGGGCGCAGGATCTGGATGGCAGTCAGCAGAACCAGCACCGAGGCCGCGATGCTGGCCGCCAGCAGGATGTCGAGCAGCAGCGAGGGCAGGGGGACGAGCATTACAAACACCATGCTCACCGCCCCGATGGGGAGTCCCCACTCCACCGCCGGGTTGCGGGGAGCCGGAGCGATGACCGCAGTCTCGGCCATGTCCTAGTTCCCTCCCGCAGCGTGGGTCGCGCTGGTAAGTGTTGTCGGCGCCGTTGTCCCCGAGCCTGGCGAGGCGGCGCCAGCCCCACGGGCGCGCGCCTGCTGCTGTCGCTCGGCCCGGTAGATCGCCGCCAGAATGCCCGCAACCACGGCGTAAAGCTTGGGAGGAATGCTCTGCCCGACCTCCACGGCGCGATAGAGCGCGTGGGCGAGGGGCGGGTTCTCCACTAGCGGAATGCCCTGCCAGCGGGCGATCTCCTTGATCTGGCGCGCCACCAGGTTCCGTCCCTTGGCCACCACGGTGGGCGCGGGCAGCTCGGCGCGATACTCCAGGGCCACCGCAAATTCGGATGGATTCGTGACCACTACCGAGGCCTTCTTGACCTCCTCCAGCATGCGGCGCTTGCGCATCTGCCGCTGGATGCGGCGGATGCGCGCCTTGATGGCGGGATGGCCCTCGGTCTCCTTGAACTCGTCCATCAGATCCTGGCGGCTCATGCGCAGCTCGCCCTCCAGCCGTTGCCGCTCCAGAAAATAGTCAGCGGCGGCCCAGATTAAGAGAGCCAGGGCACACTTCCAGGTGATCTCAAAGACACGGCTGAGGGTGAAGCCGGCCACGCCCTGCACACTGAGATGGGGAACGGCCAGCAGGCTGCCCCAGTCACGCCCCAGCAGCGCCACCGCAAGAAAGACCATCGCCGCCGCCGGCAGCAGTGACTTCAGGAGACGTCCCATGGCGGGTAAGGAGAAGAGCTGGCCCAGGCGCGTCGCCGGGCTCAACCTGGAAAAAGTGGGCTGCAACGCTGCCGGCGCAAACACCACCCCGCCCTGGGCGAGCGCCCCCAGCATGGCCGCCGTCCAACTCGCCGCCAGCACCGCGCCGGCGGCCCGCACCAGGGTGTAGCCGCTGGCCGCGAACCACAGGATCCCCTCTCCCTGTCGCGCTCCCGCCGACGCCTGCAGCGAGTCGCGCAACAGCTCCCGCCATTGCCCAGCAAAACGGGGTACGGTCGCCGCCGCGACCAGAACCGCGCTCATGGTGGCCAGCCCGGTCATCACATCGCGGCTGCGGGCGACTTGGCCCTGCTCCCGCGCCTTTTGGCGGCGGCGCGGGGTGGCTTGTTCGGTCTTGTTACTGTCGGGCATATTAGCGCTTGGCTATTGACAACTGATCGGGCACCCGGTGCCCGATGACTGCGCTTCATCGCGCCAGGTGCAGCAACCGTTCCCCCCAAACCACCGCTTGCGCGAACTGACGCTCGAAAATTCTCGGCCACAGGCCGACAGCACCCGCCAGCACGGCCAGGCCAGCCAGGGTTTTCACCGACAGGCCGACAAACACCACCGGGAGCTGGGGCGAGGCTTTGCCGACAAATCCCAGGGCCACGTCGGCGACCAGGGTGGCAGCCATGACCGGGGCCGCGATCTGCAAGCCCGCCAGCCAGATCCCGCCCGCGGCTTGCAGCAGTCCAAGCGATGCATGCCCGCCCGCCCAACTCCCGGCCGGCAGGTAGGAGAAGCTGGCGGCCAGCCCGCGCAACAACCAGTGGTGCACATTGAGGTGAAAGAAAATCAGCAGCGCGAGCAGTTGGGCGAAGATCGAGAGCACCGGAGTATCGGCCTGGGTCTGCGGATCCAGCAAGGTGATCAGGGAAAAGCCCGCCTGTACCCCCATGATCTGCCCGGCAAACTGTACCGCCTCAAAAGTGAATTGCAGGGTAAGGCCCAGCAAGAGGCCAATGATCATTTCTCCTGCCATCACCCGCAACCAGCCCAGGCTGTCCGCGACTACCGCCGGCGGGCCATACACCGGCCAAAGCAGAGCGGTCAACGCCAGGGTTATGACCGCCTTGATCCCCGCAGGCAGCGCATCACTCCCCAGGAATGGGGAGAACAGCATCAGGCTGCCGATGCGCACCCCGGCAAAAACCATGGCCGCCATCACACTCTCGAGATGAAGAGTAAGCATGCGCGTTCTTGCATCGACCCGAAGCTTAGCTGCCCGCTGTCGCCGGTTCCGCTGGCGGATGCGCCAGCCTCCAGCCGCGGCAGACCCGGATTGCCAATCCCGCCTGCTACCGCAGGTACGGGCGAAAGTCGGAAAACAGTCCTACCGTGAACAGGCCCAGACGCCTCACCATCCAGGGCATAAGGAAAAAGATCGCGGTGGCTACCGCCGCCAGACGAGGCACGGTCGAGAGCGTGGTCTCCTGCAGCGAGGTCAAGACCTGGACAATGTTGATGGCGAGGCTCACCACGGTCGCAATCAACAGCAGCGGAGCGGCCAGCCATATGGTTGCCTCCAGGGACTTTCGCGCAAGCTCAACCGCAAGGTCGGTGGACATAAATTAGCTTCTTGCCTGCCGCTGCTGGCTTCTAGCTGCCAGTGACTCGCTACCGGCTTCCAGCCAGGCTCCGGTCGCTTGATTTCTTGGACAATTTCCTGAACCGGCGCTGTGCTCACTCGTGGTTGTTCCAATCAGGTTCAGCCAGAAGTCAGAAGCTCTCAACCAAAACTCTTCATCAGCGAACCCACCACCAGGTTCCAGCCGTCGACCATGACAAACAGCATGATCTTGAGCGGGGTTGAGATCACCACCGGCGGCAGCTGCAGCATGCCGATGGAAGTCGTGATCGCCGCCACCGCCATGTCCACCACCAGAAACGGCAGATAGAGCGCAGCCCCGATCTGGAATCCGGCTTTCAGCTCCGAAAGAATGTAGGCAGGCGCGACAACCCGCATCGCCAGATCCTCGGGGCGGGCCGGGCGCGGTTCCTTGGCCAGCTCGATAAACAGCGCCAGATCCTTCTCTCGGGCGTACTTCAACATGAACTGGCGCAGTGGCCCGGCGCTGCGTTCCACCGCCTGCATGGCATCGACTTTGCCCTGCTCAAAGGGTTGAATCGCCACCTGCTGGATGGCGGCGCCCACCGGCTGCATCAGAAAAAACGTCAGCACCAGGGCCAGTCCAATTAGAGTCTGATTCGTTGGAGTGGACTGCGTGCCCAGCGCCTGGCGCAGGAAATGAAACACCACCAGCAGGCGAACGAACGGGGTCATGGAGAGCAGCAGCGCGGGCAGCAGGGTGAGCACCGTCAACAGCACGACGATATTCCACGGCACTGACCCGCTGGCCCCGCCGGGGGCGGTCCAGGGCAGCGCCGGCGCAGGGCGCGGGGCACCCGCCGCCGCCCACACCTCGGAGGATCGCAGCAGGCAACACGGAACTGCGAGCCAGGCAGCGATGACTGTGTGCAACGCCCGCCCTGCGGAAGCGCGGCGCGGCCTGCCCCGGTTCTCTGAATTTTGAATCTTCATGAGTTCTGTTCCTTGCCGGCTGGCCCTGTCCGTTCCTAACGCTCCTCTTCGCGATCTTCGCGATCGTTCTTCGCGATCGTTCTTCGCGATCGTTTCTTAAGCGATCGTTTCTTCGTGATCGTTTCTTGCCGCTCTTTCCTTGCCACTCATCCCTTGGTGCTCTTTCCTAGCGTTCTTTGCCGTGGTTCCTTGCCGTGGTTCTTTGCTGGCGTTCTTTGTGGCAGCTTCGATGCGGCTCTCCTGCGGCTGCGTCAGATGGCTTTGCATGCAGCTTCGGAGCCAGCTTCGGCTGGCGGCAGGGCCGCGAGCAGGGCCACCGAACTGCTGGTCGCCGCAATCAGAAAGCGTTGCCCTTCGAACTCCACCACGGCAACCAACCGGCGCTCCCCCAAGTCCAAGGTCTCCGCCAGACGCAACCGCCGGCGACGCGGTTGAAACCGCCTGGTCCAGGCTCCCGCCAAGCGATGCCAAATGCGACGCCGCACAACATCTGGAGGTCGAATTGTGGCTGTGTTCCACACCGAGAGTTCCCCCCCAACCACACCCCTTTGCCTGCACGCTCCCCGCGAACCTTCGCCTCCAAGATCTCTTGCGCCGGCAAGGAACTCTTTCGTGCTCCTCAGGCCAACGCGGTGAGGCGAACCGCCAGATGGCTTCCCACGACTTCAAACTCGGTCCAGGCGATAACCTCGCCGTTGACCCGCAACGGCACATCCTCCGCCATGCCCCAGTGAGAATCGATCACCACTCCCGGTTGCAGCCTAAGCAGCGTCTCGATGGTGAACTCCGGCAGCGGCAGCTCCACCGTCAGCTGGCAGGACAGCCGCAACACATGCGCCCACGGATCGGCTGCCACGGGCACCCCCGGATCCAGCAGTTCTCTTTCTCCCTCCGGTTGGCGCACAGTTTCGGTCGCCATCCCTCAGTCGGTTTGCGATCTTTCGCTGGTCACATTTGCCGCCGTGGCTGATGCGTATCGGCTCAGTTTCTTTCCCCGGCATCACGCAGCGAAGCCTGGCGCCAGTTGCAAGCTGGAGTTGCCGAGGAGCTCAGCGCTGAATCAAGAATTCCGTAAAGTAAACTTCCTGTACCTGTAACTCCGGCAAACGCTGTTGCAACGCGCCCGCCAACTCGCGCTTCAGCCGCATCTTTCCGTCACTGCGAAAGATCTCGTTGGAATCATGCTGGCTGAGCACTCCCAAAATGGTGTCGCGTACCCGCGCCGTCGCCGACGGCTGTTGGTCTGTGCGCATAGTTCCGGCGATTTGCAGATCGACTCCGACACGCAGATAGGATCTCTGGTCGGAATCCGCAAGGTTGATGACAAATGGTTCCAGGTGCATGACACTGGTCTCCGGCTGCACTCCCGCCCCGCCGCTGCCGCCTCGTCGCAACATCCAACTCGCCGCCAGGACCGCAACCGACAATACTGCCGCTGCGACCAGATTGGTCCGTTGCCGAAATCTGCCGGGAGCCTCGGCCACGCCACTTGCCGAATCAGCCACAGCCCCCATAACAAGCACCTGAAGGGCCACGAGAGCTCAACTATGAAAGCAGCCGCGGTCTCGCGAACGGGTTTGGAAATCACCCGCAGGAGTGTGAGATAGAGATCGGACGTGGTATGGGATGGATCCCCGGCCGGTGCAAAAACTCGGGCGAGAGTACAGCACTTAGAGAGTTCTCATTAACAACGTCAAATGACGCGGCCGTCCCACCGCCGGCCCACTGCGGCCAGAGGCGCCACACCAGGGCGAGGAGATTCAGGTTAGCGCTTGAGGTTGATCGTGTCCTGAGTGATTTCGTCAAAAGTCGTAATCGCTTTTGCGTTGGCCTCAAAGGCGCGCTGGGCAACGATGAGGTTGGCAAACTCGGTGGCAATATCCACATTCGAGAGTTCGAGAGCGCCGCCCGCAAGGCTGCCTCGGCCCCCGGTGCCCGCCACTCCGGCTACGGCCTGGCCCGACGCCAGGGTCTCGGTGAACCCATTGCTGCCGACGCGCTGCAGGCCTTGCTGGTTGCCAAAACTTGCCAGCGCGAGTTGCCCTAAAGCTGCGGTGCGACCGTTGCTAAAGGATCCCGTTACAGTGCCATCGCCACCGATGCTGAAACTTACCAGCGACCCGCTCGCGCTGCCATCTTGCAGGGTGGAAGAGGTGCTGCTGGGAGCCGCCACCTGCGTGACGACTGGAGTGGTTCCGTTGTAAAGCTGCCAGTCGAAGGTCAAGTCGGAAGCGCCGTCCACGAAGCCCGTGATGGGAATGGCGGTGACGTCAGCGGCAGGGGTGGTGAGGATACCGTTGCCGTCAAAGCTGAGACTGCCGGTCGCGAGGATACCGGTCTGTGGCACCGGCGCGCCACCTCCGGCGGGAACCACCGGGCTGAGCTCGGCCGCCGGAATAGAAAGCGAGTACCCCCATGTATTCGCTGCCGTCTTGGTGAAGGTGAACGTAAGCACATGGGTGCTGCCCAAGGAATCGTAGATCGTCACCGGCGTGGAGAAGGCGTCGTTGACGGCGGCGTCGGAGTTCAGGTTGGCCTGGATCTGCACGCCGCTGGTGGGAGTCGGCGGGCTGATGCTGCCCGCGCCCAACTGCAGTGGCGCAATCGCAGCCCCGGTGTCGATGACTCCGTTGACCGCCGGGTAACCCAGTACCTGCTGGCCCTCCTCGGTCACCAGAAAGTTGCTCTTGTCCACCGAGAAGTTTCCCGCCCTCGTGTAGGTTGTGACTCCGTTGTCTTGCACGATAAAGAAGCCCTCTCCCTGGATGGCCACATCGGTAGAGACACCCGTCGACGAAACACTGCCCTGGGTAAAAGTGCCAGGCATGGAGCCAACCTGGGTACCGGCCCCCACCTGGATCGGATCTCCGGCGCCGGTCGTTCCCAGTCCCTGGTAAAACAGGTCGCGGAAGAGCACTCGC
>Ga0335080_10009278_pt1 | contig 10283 bp, 9 predicted proteins | sample Lox_Sample_34_FD_206720 | JGI IMG/M metagenome (GOLD analysis project Ga0335080, IMG submission 206720) | Soil microbial communities from Loxahatchee National Wildlife Refuge, Florida, United States - Lox_Sample_3.4 | ecosystem: Environmental > Terrestrial > Soil > Wetlands | place: USA: Florida... | reverse complement strand
CCGAATTTCGGACAATGCGGCCGCACGCCGTGCCCGAAATCTACAGTGCCGATGATCTTCCGAGTCGCAAGGTCGATCACATCGACCTTCTCCCCGTCGGTGCCCGGTTTGCCGACTCCTGAGTTTCCATAAATCGGCACGAACGCCAAACGGCCGTCTGGCGACGCGATCACTTCGTGCCCCGTTACGCCGTCTTCGGGGACCGTTGCTACCTCGCGAGCCGACTGGGGATCGACAATGCCGAGACTCTGGTCGCCCTTGTTAGCTACGACCAGCAGTCCTGAAGACGACGCGGCGGTTGCCGCGGGAACAAGCGCCAGAAGGAAGAAAGACGACGCACGGAACAAGGAACACCTCCGGGGATCAAGGTATCACAGGGGAAATGCCAATGGAGTTTGCATCCACGCCTTTGTGTCCGCCACGCTAAAATGTATCGATGCCCGAAGAGTCCACCCAACCCGCCGAGAGCTTTGAAGCCTCGCTCGACGCGCTGGAAAAAGTAGTGAAGGAACTGGAGGCGGGGGACCTGCCGCTCGAGCGGTCGCTGGAGCTGTTCGAAAAAGGCATGGCGCTGAGCGAGACGTGCCGCAAGCAGCTCGAGAATGCGGAAACGCGCGTCGAGATGTTGATCCGCAAAGAGGGCAAGATCCAGCCGGAGCCGTTCCGTCCCGAAAAATGAGCTTCCGCGAGTACCTGGCCGGGCAACAGCAGCTCATCGACCGCGAGTTGGAGCGCTTGGTGCCGGGCGAAAACGTGCCGCCTGCAACCATCCACCGCGCCATGCGTTATAGCCTGTTCGCCGGCGGAAAGCGCGTGCGGCCAATTCTGTGTCTCGAAGCCGGTCGCACCGTTGCCGATTCCCCTCACGGCATCGAGACCGCGGCCTGCTCGCTCGAATTCGTCCACACATATTCGCTGATCCACGACGATTTGCCGGCGCTCGATAATGATGACTTTCGCCGCGGCAAACCGACTTCGCACAAGGTTTTCGGCGAGGCCATGGCGATTCTCGCAGGCGACGCGCTGCTGACGCTAGCGTTCGAAACGCTCTCGAAGATGAATTCCGTGCCCGATGATCGCAAAACGCGTGTGATTGCGGAACTGGCCACGGCGGCGGGGACGGTGGGCGGCATGATCGGCGGGCAGGTGGCGGATCTGGAGGGGGAAGGGAAGCCGCCCGACGCGCAACTGCTGGAGGCAATTCACCGTGCCAAGACCGGCGCGCTGCTCCGCGCGAGCGTGCGCATGGGCGCGATCTACGCGGGTGCCGATGACCGGCAGCTCAGCGCCATCTCGCGCTACGGCGAACACGTGGGCCTGGCATTTCAGATTGTGGACGATATTCTGGACGTCGAGCAGTCGAGCGAGTCTTTAGGCAAAACGGCCGGTAAAGACGCCCAGCAGCACAAGATCACGTTTCCCGCTGTGTACGGGCTTGACGAATCGCGGCACATGGCGGAGCGCGAGCGCCTGAGCGCACACGAATCGCTGGGCCTATTTGGCGCGCGCGCGGGCCGCTTGCGCGAGCTCGCAGATCTCATCGTGCAGCGTACGTCATGAAGCAGCGGCTCGATCGCATGCTGGTCGAGCGCGGTCTGGCCGAATCCCGCGAAAAGGCGCAAGCACTCATCATGGCGGGCGAAGTGATGGTGGATGGTCAACGAGCCGTCAAGCCGGGCCATTCCATCGACGTTTCGAGCCGAATTGAAGTCACGGGAAAAGCGCCATATGTGAGCCGCGGAGGCGTGAAGCTGGCTGGGGCGCTGGACGCGTTTGCGATCGATGTGGCGGGGCTGATCGCGATGGATGTGGGCTCATCGACCGGCGGCTTCACCGACTGCCTTCTCCAGCGCGGGGCGGCGCGCGTCCATGCAGTCGACGTCGGTACAGGCCAGCTCGATTGGAAACTTCGCAACAATCCGCGCGTGACGGTGCACGAAGGCATCAATGCGCGGCATCTGAGATTCGAAGATATCGGAGAACTCGTGGATTTTGTCGCGTGCGACGTGAGCTTCATCTCCGTCACCTTAATTTTGCCGGCAGCGGTGAATATTTTGCGTCCTGTGGGCCGCATGGTTATACTCGTCAAGCCCCAGTTTGAAGTGGGCAAAGGCCAGGTCGGAAAGGGCGGCATCGTGCGGTCAACGGGCTTGCATCGCGAAGCTTGCTCACGCGTGGAGGAAGCCGTGAAGAACCTGGGTTTCCGAACCAGCATTATGGAGAGCCCGATTACCGGCGCGGAAGGGAACAGGGAGTTTCTGCTCTATGCCCGTCATTAAGGCCATCGGGATTATCTCCAAGCCTGCCGTGCCGGCCGCTGCCGAGCTGGTTCCCACGCTGATGCGGTGGCTTGCCGAGCGCGGTCTCACGGTGCGCTATGACGAGGAGACGGCGAAGTACGCCGGCAGGCAGGATGGGATGCCGCGAGAGAACGTTCCGGAAGGCACCGACCTGATCATTGTGCTGGGTGGCGACGGCACGCTCCTTTCCGCTGCGCGCGCGATTCACAGTCGCGAGGTGCCGCTGTTCCCGGTGAACCTTGGCGGGCTGGGGTTCCTGACGGCAATCACGATCGACGAGATCTTCCCGGAACTCGAGCGCGCGTTTCGCGGCGAGCACCGCATCGGCAAACGGAAACTGCTGGAGGCCGATCTCATCCGCGGCGAACAGAAAGTCGGTCATTATGAAGCGCTGAACGACGTGGTGGTGACCAAAGCCGATATCGCGCGCATCATCGATCTGGATGCGCACGTCGATCAGATGTTTGTCTGCCGGTACAAGGCGGACGGCCTGATCGTGGCGACACCAACCGGTTCTACGGCGTATTCGCTTTCCGCCGGCGGCCCGATTATATTCCCCTCGGTGAGCGCCATCTGCCTGACGCCGATCTGCCCGCACATGCTGACGAACCGTCCCGTCATTGTGCCGGAAACGAGCACGATCCGGATTACCAGCCAGGCGGGAGACCACGAAGCGTTTCTCACCATCGACGGACAAGTCGGCCAGCCGCTCAAGAAGGGCGACCAGATCGTCTGCCGCAGCTCCGCGTACACGCTCATGCTGGTACGCCCGCCCAAGATGATGTTTTTCGATGTTCTCCGCGAGAAGCTCAAATGGGGAGAGCGGTGAGGCGCCCCTCCCTCACTGCGTGGATCTTCATTGGAATGGCAGCCGGCATCGCGATAGGCATCGCGGCGCCGGGCTTTGCCAGCCGGCTTTCACCGGTCAGCAACATTTTTCTCCGCCTGATTCGCTCCATCATTGCACCGCTGATTTTCGGCACGCTGGTATATGGCATCGCGGGCTCGGGTGACCTGAAACGAATGGGGCGCATCGGCCTGAAAGCCGTCGTTTATTTCGAAGTGGTCACCACTGTAGCGCTTTTTTTGGGCCTGGCCGCGGTAAACCTGGTCCGGCCGGGGGCTGGGTTGAAGCTGGCGGCCACTGCCGAGCCGGTGATCGCGCAAGCAAAACCGACGCTCGGCTCGATCCTCGAACACATATTCCCTACCAGCATTATCGACGCCATGGCGCGCGGCGATGTGCTCGAGATCGTGGTGTTCTCGTTCCTGTTCGGCGCCGCGTGCGCCGCCGTTGGAGCCAAGGCGAAGCCGGTGGTGGCCTTCTGCGAGTCGCTCGCTGAGGTGATGTTCCGTTACACGAATTACGTGATGTATCTGGCGCCTTTCGGCGTCGCCGCAGCCATCGCCGCAACCGTGGCTAGCAAGGGATCTGGCGTGCTGTTCGGGCTAGGCAAGCTGATCTTGACCATGTACGCGACACAAATCGTTTTCGTCGCGGCCGTGCTGGGATCGGTTGTGGCGCTATTCCGGATCCCGATGGCCGCGTTCTCCCGCGCGGTGCGCGAACCTTTTCTCATTGCGTTTTCGACGGCATCAAGCGAAGCGGCGCTGCCGCGCGCGCTCGAGAACATGGAGCAGTTTGGCGTGCCGCGGCACATCGTGGCGTTTGTTCTGCCCACCGGGTACAGCTTCAACTTGGATGGATCGACGCTGTATCTTTCGCTGGCATCGGTGTTCGTCGCGCAGGCAGCCGGCGTGGAGATGCCACTCAGCCAGCAACTAATCATGATGCTGACCCTCATGCTGACAAGCAAGGGCGTTGCGGGCGTGCCCCGCGCGGCCCTGGTGATTCTGGCGGGAACGCTCTCCAGTTTCCATCTGCCCATGGAGGGCGTCGCCGTGCTGCTGGGCATCGACGCCGTGATGGACATGGCGCGCACCTCCGTCAACGTGCTGGGCAATTGTCTGGCTTCCGCGGTCGTGGCGCGATGGGAAGGAGTAGATTTTCGCGCTTTGGCCGTACGCGATCCGCTTCCTGGAATGCCATCATAATAAGACTTCACCATGGCCTACAGCGACCTCCGCGACTTCATTCGCAAGCTGGAAAAAGAAGGCGAGCTGAAGCGGATTTCCCTGGAAGTGGATCCGGTGCTCGAGATCGCGGAGTTCGCCGACCGCGCCGTGAAGTCGCGTGGTCCGGCGCTACTGTTCGAACGTCCCAAGGGCTCCACGATTCCCGTGTTCATCAACGGGTACGCCAGTATGCGCCGCATGGAGCTGGCTCTCGAAGTGGGGTCAGTCGAAGAGATCGCGAGACGCATTTCGGAATATCTCGAAATGCGGATGCCGGAAGGCCTCATCGGCAAATTGAAGATGCTGCCCAAGCTGGCGGAGATGGGCTCGTTTTTCCCGAAGATCATCGACAAAGGCCCCTGCCAGGAGGTCATTAAGCGCGACGGCTTTTCGCTCTTCGATTACCCGGTGCTCCAATGCTGGCCCGAAGACGCGGGACGCTTCATCACGCTACCCATGGTCTTTTCGCGAAATCCCGACACGGGCAAGCGGAACTGCGGATGCTACCGCATGCAAATCTACGACGAGCGCACCGCGGGCATGCACTGGCAAACGCACAAACAGGGGGCGGAACACTACCGCCGCATGCTGGCGCATGGCGGCAAGGATCGCATGGAGGTGGCGGTGGCCATCGGCTCCGACCCCGCCACCATGTATTCGGCCATCTTGCCGCTGCCGCCGGATCTGGATGAAATGCTGATGGCCGGGTTCATCCGATCGAGTCCTGTGGAGATGGTGAAGTGCCAGACTTGCGATCTTGAAGTGCCGGCCAACGCCGAGATTGTGCTTGAGGGTTACGTGCAACTGGGCGAACTGCGGATCGAAGGGCCGTTCGGCGACCATACTGGGTTTTATTCGCTGGCCGACGAATATCCGGTCTTCCACGTCACCTGCATCACGCAGCGCAAAGAGCCAGTGTACGCAACCACCATCGTGGGCCCCCCACCGATGGAGGATTACTACATGGGCAAAGCCGTGGAGCGGATCTTTCTGCCGCTGATGCGCCTGCAATTACCGGAGATTCGGGATATTTCGATGCCCGCCGAAGGCATTTTCCACAATTTGATGCTAGTGTCGATGCGCAAGTCTTACCCCGGCCACGCGCGGAAAGTGATGTCTGCCATCTGGGGCTTGGGGCAGGCAATGTTCACCAAGTGCATCGTGGTGGTGGATGAAGATGTAGACGTGCAAAACGTGTGCGAGGTGGCGTGGAAGGTGCTGAACAACATCGACCCCGAGCGCGACATCCAATTTACGCTGGGCCCTGTCGATTCACTCGACCATTCCAGCCGCCTGCCGAATCTCGGCTCCAAGATGGGCATCGATGCGACGCGTAAATGGCCCGGCGAGGGATTTACGCGGCCTTGGCCGGGCGTGATCCGCATGCCGGCGGAAGTGAAGCAGCGCGTGGATGAGATGTGGAAGAAGGCGGGACTGTGAAGCGATGCCTTGCGTATCTGGTCAGGTGATTCCTCGATTGTCCTAAGTTAGTCCTTCAAGCTATTGTCTTCCTATCAAACAATTCCGGCTTAACGTCGCTTCCGGGGTGTCCGGGAGACGGCTCAGGAGAGGTGTATGGGAAGCATACAGGATGCATCGCTGAGACTCGTGGACCGGGAACGCAAGGTAGTTGGCGGCGATGGCCACGACTTCAGTCAGAAAAGCCGGAGGGATTACATCCAGCGCTCGAAGAAGTTCAGGGATGGCTGGGATCTAGCCGCCGCGGTCGTGTGCGTGATGCTCCTGCTGCTTGCCGTCCGCTACGCGGATTTGGATAGCAGCTTTGCCACCTCCGCTGCACTGACTTCTTCTATTCGCCAGATGCTAGGACTTCCGGCATTCGGTTCGCACGCCGGAACGCAAAGCGGCAAACTCATCCTGGTTGCCGAGAACGATAACGGCCAGCGGCTGATCGCCAAGACTACGCTGGAGCGATACGGCTATGCAGTCGCGCTGGCGGACAGTGGCGCTCAGGCCGTGGCTCTGTTCCGCACGGCCTCGCCTCGCGTGGCGCTCGTGCTTCTGGACCGGGCGGAGTTGCGGAGCTCTTTCGACACTGTGGTCTATGAGCTCAAGAGGATCCGGCCGGATATTCGCATCCTGGTTTTCCAACGCGGCAACGAACGGCTTCCGTGGGGAGTAGCAGGTAGCGTCGCCGAACCGCTCAGCGCACCGCCCTTGACCGAGACTGTCCGAAGAGTCTTAGCATCCAACTGAAGCAAGTGTGCGAGCAGGTTTGAATTGATCGGCCCATAGGCGAGTTGCTCCCTCCACGGTGGGTGTAGCTCAGCTGGTAGAGTCGCTGGATTGTGGTTCCTGATTCAGCTGCACACGTGATCCTAAATCTCAATGAAATTTACTCGTTAGCGGCGCCATTCGGGTCGGAATGTTTCCCGATAGGTTTACACGTCGCGCAACGTTTTGCGCAAAGTGGCGAGCCGCAGCGTTTGCCGGCTGAGTCGGCGGAAATCCGCGCCGAAAGATGCAGACAATCCTCGCCGACCAGCTGTGCCAATCGCTGCGCATCATCGCGCCGATGCACGATCGCCAGCATCTGCTCGAGCGCCCCCAGTTCCTTTGCAAGCGATTCCCATTTCACCGGCTCCTCGCCGCCCGGCATCGACACCTCACATCGCTCGTCAACCACTTCGAATTCCGTCCCAGGATCGGCACGATCCGTCGGAGAGTACACGGACGCCAACTACGTCTTACACGCCTATTTGCGGGCTCCCCACGGTGCCTTTGCGGAGTTTGACGATCTCAATGGGCGTACGGGGGAATGGTAAGGCTCCGGCACCTCCGGGATCAACCCGGAAGGGGAGATTAGTGGCTGGTACATCGACCAGAAAACGTGTTTCACGGGTTCCTGCGCAGCGCGCGCGGCGCGTACGTCACGTTCGACGTGCGCGGAGCCGGTTCAGGCCCTTGGCAGGGCACTCTGCCATTGAACATTAACGCGGAAGGGAAAATCACGGGCTGGTACCTAGACGGAAACGGTACCTGTCACGGCTTCCTGAGAATTGCGACGCGAAAGTTCGGACTGAGCACTTTGACGGCCTCCGGGCTTGCGGCCATGCCCGTCGGCTCGCCCCATGAGGGTCACAGCACGGAGTCAGAGCACAAGTAGCCCGGCGCGCAGGCCTTGAAGTGATCGCTCTGTCAACAAATGCAGCCGCCGCTATCCCAAATTGTGGAGAATTCTCAGGTACGCTAAGGGACTGTTCCGGCAGCACACTCTCACATTGCTGAGTCGCGGCCGTCAGTCCTGTAGGCTTCCGCCAGGCGCACTAACGCTAGCTTCCGTGCGTCCCTCGACGTTCGCTAATTGCTACACTGCCGCCGATACTATGCGCAGTATGGGCAGCAGGATCTACCGCCCGTTCCTACCTGAAGTTTTCCACCAGCATCAGTTCGCTACCAGGCACCTGATCTTCCTGCGTGTAGAGAGCGTACCTCCCATCTGGGGAGACGGACAGGCCCCCGTCTATCAAGTGCGGAATAGAAGCGATGATTTGGATGGCGCCTGTCTTAAAGCTGAGAAACCGGAGGGTACGATTGCTACCAGCTTCATGGGACCGAGCGAAGTAGATCCCCTTATCGAGAACAGCAAAGGTAATGCCGTCAACGCCATCAAGAACCTTTGTTTCCTCGCCGCCCCGCACTGGAAGCCTCCACAGCTTGCCCCCGTCCAAGCTCTTCGTGTAATAAAGGAATGCCCCATCAACTGACTCGAACGCGACATAGCCGCCGTTTCTGGTTACCTGGATAGCTTCACCGCCATCCACCGGCATTTTCCAGACCTCCCAATTCTTTGTCCTGTTTGAGACGAAGTAGATGGACTGCCCGTTTCGGGACCAGCTAGCCACAGCATTGTCGGCGGAGTGCTTGGTCAGACACTTCGGCCGGCCACCGGTGGCGTCGATAACGTAGACGTCGAAGGTTCCAGCGGCATTGGAATCGAACACAATCCGCTGTCCGTCGGGAGACCAGCGAGGGCACCCGGTGATTGCCGCTCTGAGCAACGTCAATTGCACTGCACCGGATCCGTCACTGTTGCATACCCAGACTTCATCGCCCCCGGAGCGTTGTGAAATGAATGCGAGTTTCTTGCCATCGGGTGAATACTGTGGATTGAGGTCATTGCGCGTTGAGGCGATTAGTTTGACAGGTTTACCCGCTTTGCCGTTGGGTCCAGAAAGATCCAGACGCCAGATGTTTTGGTCGTTCGCATAATTTCTCGCGAAGGCGAGACGGTTGCCGCGACGGGAAATCGCCGGCCACCAGCCGTGCTCTCCGGCCAAAGCCAGAACTCGTGGTTCGCCTGACCCTGACGCGAAGATCCTCCACAGCTCAACCGACCCACCGGCCCAATATGACCCCGAAGAATAGACGATCTCGCGCCCGTCTGGGGTCCATGCAAGGCCAACCGTCGACTGCTTCCTGAAGGTGAGTTGCTTAGCTGGACCTTCCGGAAAGAGGCGTTCAGAAAGGTCAAGCAAATAGACTTCGCTCACGCCGACAGTAGATGTCCGGCTGAAGGCTAGGCGTCTGCCATCAGGAGAGAATGCCGGGGTACCGTCGCCGCAACCAGGCGGCGGAAAGGTAAGCCGCCGTTTTTCTCCGGTATCCACAGAAAACAGATAGATGCTCTCCTGCGCTTCGGCTGAACCATGATCCCTCATCGCGATCCACTTGCCGTCCGGAGACCAAGATAGTCCTGGGACGGAGCCACCCACTTGATTGAAGTCGATCGACGACATGGTTTCGGTTAGTTTCCGCTCAGGCGGCCCCCCGATGGAGGGCACCAGCAGAACTGTGGCATGGGCGCCCCCGCGCAAAAAGGCGATGTAGCGCCCGTCCGGAGACCAAGTGGGTGCGCAATCCATGGCAGGATCATTGGTGAGCTGCAGCAGGCTATCGGTACCAATCAGCTTGACATAAATATCGACGTTGTCTTGCTTTGGCCCATTCCAGGCGAACGCGACCTGGTTGCCGTCCGGGGAGAAATTAGAAAAAAACTGATCGCCTGGGAACGTTGTCAGCGGAATTGCGATCAGTGCGGATTGCCCGGGCTGCCGAATCGGCGGCTTCATCGATACCCAGACCCCAACACCAACCACAACGGCAATGGCCAGCGTGGCCATTATGCCCCGGAAGGCCCGTTCAAAGCGCCGCCGCGACGATGGACCGGGTTTCGACTCAGCAGGAAGGCTTGGGAGCTGGAGCACCGGAGGCTGAGGTGCTCCGCCCGACTCGACCGGAACGAGGAATCGATAGCCGCGCTTTGCCAGCGTCTCTACGAAGCGAGAGTTTTCCGGCGAATCCCCGAGCGCGTCCCGGATCTTGCCGATCGCCTTGCTGAGACTCTTGTCAAAATCTACGAAGATGCCGTCGGGCCAGATGCGGTCGCGCAGCTCTTCTCTTGTGACCACCTGACCCTGTTTCTCCAGCAGCATCGCGAGAACCTGGAAAGGCTGCTCTTGCAGCTTGACCTTCAACCCCTGCCGCCGCAGTTCCCCGGCACGCAGATCGACTTCGAATACTCCGAACCGAATTACGTTGCTAGCGTCTTCGCCTGGCAAGAAGGTTGTGATCACTGTAACAAGTTCCCCCCTCGCAGCGTAACCCCCACGAATAGGCATGTAAGTGTCACACGGCGAAGCCGTTAGCCGAGTGCCCGTAGGGCGATGAGAATTCTACGAGAAAGAGACTCCAGTGCGTAGGTTTGTCGCCGGGCCCGGCGCAAGATTCACCGCATGTCGCTGGCCCGCGTGATGGTTTTCGCTTCGCTCACCTGTTCTATCGTGAGCGACCTTCAGGCAATCGCCGCTGAACCGCAGCGTTACACATTCACTTCAGGCGACCACATCATCACCATGGATGTGCGCTTCTCCGATCCGTATGTTG
>Ga0335080_10009277_pt1 | contig 10284 bp, 9 predicted proteins | sample Lox_Sample_34_FD_206720 | JGI IMG/M metagenome (GOLD analysis project Ga0335080, IMG submission 206720) | Soil microbial communities from Loxahatchee National Wildlife Refuge, Florida, United States - Lox_Sample_3.4 | ecosystem: Environmental > Terrestrial > Soil > Wetlands | place: USA: Florida... | reverse complement strand
CCCGTGACCTCGCGCTGGGTTCTCTCCTGGTGATCAGCGCCGGCGGCCTTCTCATTGAGATCTTTGCCGAACGAGCGGTGCTGCTCGCCCCGGTCACCCGGTCAGCGGCCCTGGCGGCAGTGCGCCAGCTCCGGCTTGCCCCGGTCCTGGCCGGGGCACGCGGCCAGCCCGCCGCCGACCTCGGCGCGATCGCCGACACCATCGTCGCCCTGTCCAGGCTGGCCTGCGACCTGGGCGACATGCTTGACGCGCTGGATATCAACCCGCTCATCTGCGGACCGTCCGGCGCCGTGGCCGCCGACGTCCTGGCCGTGCCCCGACCCTGGAACCCCGACGCTGCACGTGCGATGCTGAGCCGTCAGGCAAGCACGTAGGAGGACCATGGGGGGCACTGCCCGTGGGCATCGCCTGCGCACGTTCCATGCTCTGGCGGGCAACAGGGCTCTGCTGCGCATCCTGGCGGCGTACACGCTGTTCACTCTCATCGAGTACTCGGTATGGCTGGGCGTGCTGGTGTACGCCTACAGCCACGGCGGCGCCACGGTCGCGGGGCTGGTGGCGATCGCCCAGCTGATACCCGCGGCCGTCGCGGCACCGTTCACGGCGGCCATCGCGGACCGGCGGTCACCGGTACTCCTGCTGGCCGGGGGCTACCTGGCCCAGGCGTTGCTGATGGCTGCGGCCGTCGTGGCCGTCGCCGCCGGCACGCCCGTGGTCGTCTACGCGGTCGCCGTGATCGCCGGCGTCGCGGTCACCGGGACCCGGCCCGCGCAGGCCACGCTGATCCCCTCGGTGGCCGTCACCCCGGACCAGCTGACGGCGGCCAACGTGCTGGTGGGCTGGGTCGAGGCGGCCGGTTTCGCCGCCGCCGGGCTGCTGGCCGGGGCGCTGATCGCGCTCGGTGGCGTGGCGACCGTATTCGCGGTCTGCGCCGGCTTGGGCCTAGGTGCCGCGATGCTGGTGGCCCGGCTGCGGGCGGTGACCTTCGCGCCGCCCTCCGAGCGCACCACGACGGCGCTGGCGGGACTGGCCGAAACCGTGCGGCTGACGGCCAGCCGGCCACGGCTCCGGCTCATGCTCGGCCTGCTGACCGCGCAGGCCGTCGTGGCAGGCGCACTGGACCTGCTGATCGTCATCCTGGCCGTCAGCGTGCTCGGCCTTTCCCACGCCTGGGTCGGCTACCTCAACTTCGTCTACGGCCTCGGCGCGGTGGTCGCCGCCACCTTGAGTGTCGTGCTGATCGGTAGGCGCCTCGGCGTACCCATCCTGTCCGCGGCCCTGCTCCTGTCCATCGCGATCGCCGCGCTCGCCTTCGACGTCGGCCTGGCCGTCACCATCGCGCTGCTGGTGGTGGCCGGGGCCAGCCATACGCTGCTGGACGTCTCGAACCGCATCCTCTTGCAGCGCTCGGTCCCGGCGCAGCTGATGGGCCAGGTCTTCGGCATCCTCGAAGGGCTGCAAGAGGCCGGCTGGGCGCTGGGCGCGCTCCTCGTGCCGCTGCTGGTGTACCTGGGCGGCAGTCGGCTCGCCCTGCTGGGCGTCGCGGCCGTGCTGCCGCTGGCCGCCGCGGTCGGCGGCCGCGGGTTGTTCAACCTGGACGCCGGGGCTCCGGTGCCGGTGGTAGAGATCGCGCTCTTGCGTTCGCAACCCCTGTTCGCCGAGCTGCCAGGACCCGCGATCGAGGCTTTGGCCGCGTCGCTCACGCCGGTGGAACTGCCGGCTGGCAGCGTGCTGATCCGCCAGGGCGATCCCGGAGATGCCTACTACGCAATTGCCGCCGGCGAGCTTGATGTCCAGCAGGACGGGCGCTTCCTGCGGCGGTGCGGGCGCGGAGAAGGCATCGGGGAAATCGCGCTGCTGCACTCGATCCCGCGCACGGCGACCGTCATCGCGCACTCCGCCGCGACCGTGTACCAGCTCAACCGGGAGCCCTTCCTGACCACCGTGCTGGGCCACGCCAGCACCCACCGGGAGGCCCACCGTATCGCCAGCGCGCGGCTGGCGGCCGATGTCGCGCCGGACAGCCCTCAGGGGCCAGGCCCGGCGGAACTGGACTGAGGCGGGCCGTGCCGTTCAGTCAGAGACTCAACCAGATCATCGCGGAACAGGAGGTCCACCGGGGCGGGCGATACACCACGCCGGAAGGCTCCCGCATCGCCGAGATCAGCACCCAGGGCGACCAGACCGGCGGGGCGGTCGTCGCCTGGGTCATCGTGGGCGGGGCGCAGGGTTTCGTGGTGAACTCCAGGCAGTTCTACTTCCAGGACGGCTCGTTCACCGATCCCGGCGTGCCCGAGCCGTCGACCCCTGCCTACTACCGCGTCCCGGCCGGCCAGGAGTTCCAGTTCTCCATCGACTACTCCAAGCTGGCCAAGGACCCGAACGCGGATAAGAGCGGCGCGGGCTACCTCTACGCGCCGGGCAGCCCGGTGGCCGTCTGGAGTTAGCGCTAGACGCGGTAGCTGTCCCGCCGCTGGACCAGCCGCCGTGCGTTGCGCATGGCCAGCGCGATCACCGTCTCCATCGGGTTGATGCCGACCGGCCCGGGAAACAGGCTGGCGTCGGCCACGATCAGCCCGGGCACGCCGTGGAACTCGCCGAAGCTGCCGGTCACGCCGCGCCGCGGGTCCTCGCTCATCCGCGCGGTGCCCATCAGGTGGATCGAGAACAGCTGGAGGGATCGCTTGGCCACCGGCCGGGCCAGCAGGCGGCGCAGCCCGGCCGGGTCGCGGACGACCGGGGCGCCGGTGAAGGGAAGCAGCATCCGCCGGGCGCCCGCGGCGAACAGCACCTCGGCGGTCAGCTCCACGCCGCGCGCCACACGCGCGGCGTCATGGTCGGTGAGCTGGTAGAAGACCTGGGGCCCTAGGCCGGGAACGTGCCGTACCCGGCCGGTCCCGGTATCGGAGACCAGCGGCCCCGCGGTGACGATGCGGTTGTAGTCCGCCATCAGCTCGCCGAGCTCCCGGCCGTAGGCCGGCACGATCGCGGCCAGCATCGGGGGAGTGAGGTTGGTCGCGCTCAGCAGCAGCCCCTCGTCGAGGAACTCGCGCACCTGGAAGGCCTGGTGAACGCCTTGCCAGCCGGTGACGTCCTGATCGAAGAACGCGGTCACCGCCGCGTTCGGGTGCACCGAAAGGTTCCGGCCGAGCTGGCCGGACGCCGACCGCAGGCCCGACCGCGCGAGCAGGGCAGGCGTCTGGATCGCGCCGCCGGCCACGACCACGGCGCAGGCGCGCACCGTCAGGCCCGGCCCCCGGCGCCCGCCCGGGCGGATGAAGTGGCCGGTCACCCCGGTCACCCCGGAAGTCGACCGGGTGATCCGGTCCACCCGGCAGTCGGCGAACAGCCGGGCGCCCAGCGCCAGCGCACGGGGCACGCTGGTCACCAGCATCGACCGTTTCGCGCCGGTCGGGCAGCCGTTGCTGCAGTTGCTGGTGCCCGCGCAGTGCAGCTGGTTCCTCCGGTTCGGGACCACGGCCCAGCCCCGGGCCCGCGCCCCGGTCCGGAACAGCTCGGAATCCCGCCCGATCGTCTCCGGGTCCTGCAGGCCGACGGAGAGCCGCGATTCGATCGCGGCGAAGTAGGGGTCGAGGTCCTGCTCGCCGAACTCCCGCAGGCCCTCCTGCTCGGCCCACCGCCGGAGCACCCGGTCCGGCGTCCGCCAGGACATGCCCCCGTTCACCACCGTGGACCCGCCGACGCAGCGGCCCTCGGTGTACAGCACGGAGGGCCGGCCGACCGCCATCCCGCCCCCGGCGTCGCGGTACAGGGTGCGCAGTGCCCGCCCGGTTTCGGTGGTGAACGACTCCGTCGGGTGGTAGCCGCCCTCCTCGACCACGACTACATCCACGCCGGCCTCGGCCAGCTCCACGGCCACGGTCGCCCCGCCGGCCCCCGACCCGACGATCACCACCCCGCACTCCAGGTTCAGCTCGCCCGCCACCTCCTGCTCCGTGACCAGCCCGCCGATCATGGCTCGTCCCGCTCCGGCCGGGCGGTGACCGCGGCCTCGCCCGCACGGATGTCCTGGCGGTAGGACTCCAGCCGCCGCCGGGACACGGCCGCGACGTAGGGGGCCGGGTCGTAGCCGATCTCCCGCTGCACCTCGGGCAGTTCGTAGTAGCACACGGCGATCGCGCTCCTGAGCCGCCAGACCAGCTCGGCGGCCGGGCCGCCCCGCGTCAGCACCGCCCGGATGTAGGCGCCGGCCACCCGGTCGTCGAGCCGGGCGAACCGCCGTCCCCGGGACGGCGGGTACAGCCGCGCGCCCTGGTCGAGCAGGACCAGCGCGACGGCAAGCGCCTTCCTGGCCGCGGGCGGTAGCGCGCCGAGCAGCAGCCCGAACTCGCGCAGCACCTGGTCCGCCCGCCGGCCCGCGCGGACCTCGGGCGGGCAGGCCACCTCGGCGAACCGCCGGGCGGCGCGGCGGAAAGGAACCTCAGCCGCGAGTTCCCGCCGGGCCGGTATCTGCTGAGCTGGCGTCGGCGCGGAAGATGGGCCAGCCAATCTCGGTCCTCCATTCCGCCCCGTCCGGGGTGTCGGCCGCGCCGCGCGGGTAGTACTCGCGCAGCGGTCCGTCGATGCTGATCTCGTGCCTGGTGGCGTAAACACCAAGTGTGGCGTAACTGAGGTCGGCGTCGGACGCCGGCTTACTAGGCTCGACGAGTGGACCACGATGTTTCGCCCGGAAACGCCGGATTCCCCTGGCCGGGCGCCCCGCGGTCGCGGAGAATAGCCTTCGCTGCGAGAGGTGGTGGCTATGCAACCAGGGCACGGGCCGGTATGGCGGCCGCTGAAACGTCACGACAGCCACGTGGCCGAGCAGATGGTCGGGCGGGCGGCCGAGCTGGCCAGGGATTCCCATGCGCAGACCAGGTACGCGGCCGTCCTGGTGAAGGACGAGAGCCTGCTGGCCTGGGGCACCAACGGCGTGCCGTTCCCCGGCGAAGACCACTGCTACTGCAAGTTCGGCGAGGCCGGGGACCACGACCGCTGCCGGACCCACGCCGAGCAGCGGGCGATCACGCTGGCCCGCGAGGGCGACGGCTGGCGGAAGCTGCAGGGATCGAAGCTGATCTACGTGCGGCTCGAGGCGGACGACTCGGTCCGGCTGGACGAGCCGCACTTCTGCGCCCGGTGCAGCCGCCTCGCGCTGTCCCTGGGCGTCGCGGAGTGGATCTTCGCCTTGTCGGAGGGACTGGTCGGATATTCTTCGGCCGACTACGACCAGATCGCCAGGCTCAGGTGGTAGTGGCAGGTGGCTAGCCGCCGCGCCCGCGGGAGGCGGACACTAGGGGCATGCGTTATCTGAGCGCCGGGACCAACCCCAGGATTTCCCGGATCGGGCTGGGTGCCTGGCAGTTCGGCTCGGCGGAGTGGGGCTATGGCCGGGACTACGCCGGGCAGGAAGCGCATGCCATCGTGCGCCGGGCGCTGGAGCTGGGCGTCACCTTGTTCGACACCGCCGAGCTCTACGGTTTCGGACGCAGCGAGCGGATCCTCGGCGCGGCGATCGGTGAAGACCGGGATTCGGTCTTCCTAGCGACGAAGATCTTCCCGGTGCTGCCGGTCGCCCCGGTCGTCGAGCAGCGCGCGGTGGCGAGCGCTAACCGGCTCGGCACCCGCCGGCTCGACCTGTACCAGGTGCACCAGCCCAATCCGGTGGTCCGGGACGGCACGATCATGCGCGGCATGCGCGCGCTGCAGCGGGTCGGGCTGGTGGGCGAGGTCGGCGTCAGCAACTACTCGCTGGACCGCTGGCGCGCCGCCGAGCAGGCCCTGGGCAGCCGGGTGCTGAGCAACCAGGTCCGCTACAGCCTCGTTGACCGGTCGCCCGAGCAGTACCTGCTGCCGTTCGCCGCATCGACCGGCCACATCGTGATCGCCTACAGCCCGCTGGCCCAGGGCCTGCTGTCCGGCAAGTACGACCGGGATCACCGCCCGGCGAACCGGATCAGGGCCTCCAGCCCGCTGTTCCTGCCGGAGAACCTCGACCGGGCCGGCGACCTGATCGCGACCCTGCGCGAGGTGGCGGACGCGCACGCCGCGACGCCCGCCCAGATCGCCCTGGCCTGGGTCATCCACAATCCCGCGGTGGTGGCCATACCGGGCGCATCGAGCGTCGGTCAGGTGGAGAGCAACGCCGCCGCCGCCGATATCGACCTGACCGCGGACGAGTACCAGGCCCTGCACGCGGCGGCCGTCCGGTTCCGCCCGGTCACCGGGGCGGCCGCGCTGCCCCACCTGCTCCGGTCCCGCATCGCGCGCTAGGGTGACCGGTACCGATCCCGGTGAGCAGGATGCCCCCGGCGCTCACCCAGCCCGAGTGAGCTGCAGGTAGGTGACCCCGTTGTCGTAGAGCGCCGCGTCCGCCCGGTTCCACGTGGCCGGCGGCATGCTCTCGTCGAACAGCCGGGGGCCGGCCGAGCGGGTCACCGGGTAGACAAACAGGTGCAGCTCGTCAACGAGCCCGTCGACGATAAGGGCGCGGACCAGGGTCCCGCTCCCGCTCAGGTAGAGCCCGCCCGCCGACTCATCCTTGAGCTGCTGGATCCTCTTGGGGTCGTACGGCCCGATGATCTCCGAGTTCCGCCAGGTCGGCGTCGTGAGCGTCGACGACACGACGTACTTGGCGGTGTCGTTGAAGAAGGGCGCTCCGGGATCCTCTTCCACGGTGCGCCGGGACCAGGCCGGCTCGAACATCTCGTAGGTCTTGCGGCCCAGCAGGATACCGTCGCAGCCCGCCGTGACCCGGCCGATCGCCTGGCCCATCTTCGGGTCGAAGCCGAACTGGAAAGTCCAGCTCGGAGTGTCGATCACGCCGTCAAAGCTCATGAACTCGTGTACCCGGATCGCTCCCACTGCTTCCTCCTGTGATTACCGGACGGCCTCCCTGCCATCCTGCACGGTGAGGCCGCCGGCCTCGAAGGCCTTCGGCGTCAGTACCTGGTAAACGGCGCCGGCCCTGGTGGTACGGGATTCGAGCAGGGTGTATCCCCTGGGCGGTGCGTCCCCGGTGAACAGCCGCTTGCCGGCGCCGACGGTGACCGGGAACACCAGCAGCCGGTACTCGTCGACCAGCCCCGCGGCGTGCAGCGCCTGAACCAGCCGTGCGCTGCCGTGCACCTGCAGCTCACCGCGGCCGCCGTTCTTGAGGTCAGTGACCTGGCTGATGACGTCGCCGCGCAGGACCGTGGTGTTCCCCCAGTCGGCGCGGGTCAGGGTGTTGGACACGACGTACTTGCGACCGTGATTCAGCTTGGCGGCGGCGCGGTAGGCCGGATCGGTGACCTGGCTCCAGTAGGCGCGCATCGTCTCGTAGGTGTTGCGGCCGAGCAGGATCGCCTCGGTCCGGGCGAACCAGCTCTCCGCGATCGTGCCCATATCGGCGTCGGAGAACGGGACCAGCCACCCGCCGCGGCCGAAACCTCCGCTGGGGTCCTCCTCGGCCCCGCCCGGGCCCTGCATGACCCCGTCGAGCGTCAGGAACGTATGGATGACCAGCTTCAAATCGGATCCTCCAGCATCTTTCCCCGGCTACCGGACGGATGGGCGCCCCGGGCGGACGACGGTGTGCTCGCCCCCGTCTCCGGAACTCCCCGTGCCGCCGTGACTCCGAGCACACCGTCACCGGACGTCAGCCCCCGGTTTCCGCGACCGTCCGGCGATGCCAGCCTAACCGGCAAGTGGTTTCGCGGATTGGTCCAATCGCCGGCATTTAATTGGGTCCAATCGTGCCGCGCGGCCGGAACCGGGGTAGCGTCGGGGGGTGGACCTGGAGATTGAGTTCCGGGACGGCGTCTCGCTCCGCCGTCAGCTCGAGGACGCGCTGCGGGTGGCGATCCGGTCCGGCCGGCTGGCGCCGGGCTCGGTGCTGCCGCCCAGCCGGGATCTGGCCGAGCAGCTGCGCGTGTCCCGCGGCGTGGTGGTGGACAGCTACGCACAGCTGGCCACCGAGGGTTACCTGTCGGCCCGGCGTGGCTCTGGCACCCGCGTCGCGGCGACGGCGGCTTCGGGCCGGCCGCCGGCCCAGCGTCAGCTGAACGCGGCGAAAGCCTACCGGTACGAGCTGAGGCCGGGGCTGGCCGACTACCACGCCTTCCCGCGCGCCGCCTGGAAAGCGGCACTGGTGCGCGCGCTGCGCGAGCTGCCCGACGGCCGGCTGACCTACGGTGAGCATCGCGGTGTGCCCGAGCTCAGGAAGGCCCTCGCCGGATACCTGGCCCGCGTGCGCGGCGTGGTCGTGGACCCCGACCACGTGGTCATCTGCTGCGCGGCGTCGCAGGCGCTGATCGTGCTCTGGCACGTGCTCCGCAGGCGCGGTGCGCGCCGGGTCGCGGTCGAAGACCCCGGCTGGCGCTGGCAGCGGTACACCGCCGAGCAAGCCGGGCTTGAGGCCGTTCCCGTCCGGGTGGACGCCGACGGCATGGTCATCACGGAACTCGCCGCGGCCGATGTCGACGCCGTCGTGATGACACCCGCCCACCATTACCCGACCGGCGTCGTCATGACCGCGGAGCGGCGTGCCGCCTTGATTGCCTGGGCGCGGGAGCGCGGGGCGCTGATCATCGAGGACGACTACGACGTCGAGTACCGGTTCGGCCGGGACCCGATGGCCTCCCTGCAGGGCCTGGCGCCGGACCTGGTCGCGTTCGTCGGGACGACGAGCAAGACGCTCGCGCCCGCGCTGCGCCTGGCCTGGGTCGTCCCCCCGTCGCACCTGATCGACGATGTCGAGGACGTGCTTCTGGTCACCGGCGTGACACCGCCCACCTTCGACCAGGTCGCCATGGCCTCGTTCATCGAGGATGCCGCGCTGGAGCGGCATCTTCGCTCGATGAGACGGCGGTATCACGCGAAGCGGGACCTCCTGGTCGGTGAGCTCGGTAAGCACCTTCCCGAAGTCCGGGTCAGCGGGACCGAAGCCGGGCTGCACCTGCTCGCCTGGCTCCCGGACGGCGCCGACGAGCACGAGACGGCAATGCGGGCCCGGCGGTCCGGCGTCGGCCTGCATGAGCTGCATCGCCACTGCACGACGCACGCGCCGTCGCCTCCGGCGCTGCTCCTCGGCTTCGCGCTCCCCACCGAGTCGGAGCTGATCGCGGCGACCGGACTGCTCGCCAAGGCCCTCTGCTGACGGAACGACTACACCTACATCAGGTGAGCCGCCCGCCACGTCACTGACGGTGGCCTCGGTTAGGTTGCCCTGATGGAGCAACGCATCAGCTTGATCACGCTCGGCGTCGCGGACGTAAGCCGGGCCCGGGCCTTTTACGAGTGCCTCGGCTGGCACGGGCAGGAAGCCGAGGAGACCGTCTTCTTCCAGGCCGGGGGCATGGCCCTGATCCTATGGGGGCGCGCCAAGCTGGCCGATGACAGCGGCGTGCCCGATACCGGCGCGGGCGGCTTCGACGGCGTCGTCCTGGCGCACAACGTCCGGTCGCGGGCCGAGGTCGACGCGGTGCTGGCCGGTGCGGCCCGCGCCGGCGCCGAGATATCGCAGCCGGCCAGGGAAACCTTCTACGGCGGCTACGCCGGCTGTTTCCGCGACCCGGACGGTCACGTCTGGGAGGTCGCCTGGAATCCCGGCTTCGCCCTGGCCGCGGACGGCTCGCTCGTCCTGCCCGCCTTCGGCGAGAACCCGGCCGGAGCCGGCGCCTAGAACCCCGAGAGCTGGCCGACGTCCGTGATCCGCAGCACGGCCGAGCCGGCCTCGTCCGACGCGTCCAGGTCGACGACCGCGCTGATGCCCCAGTCGTGGTCGCCGGCCGGATCGTCGAAGATCTGCCGGACCGCCCACTGCCCCGGCCGCTGGTCGATGATCAGCAGGGCGGGACCGCGCGCGTCCGGCCCGGTGCTGATGTCGTCGTGCACCTCGAAGTAACCCTCCAGGGCGTCTTCCCACGCCGCGGCATCCCAGCCACTGTCCGAATCCAGCGCGCCGAGCTCCTCGTAGTGCCCGAGCGCGGCCAGCCGGACCCGGTGGAACAGCGCGTTGCGCACCAGCACCCGGAACGCCCGCACGTTCGACGTGACCGTGGCGGGCCGCTCGTCCCGCGACGGCTCCGCGTCGTCCAGCGGGTTGCGCAGCCGCTCCCACTCGTCGATCAGGGAGGAGTCGACCTGCCGGATGATCTCGCCCAGCCATTCGATCAAGTCGGTCAGGTCCTCGGTCTTGGCCTCGTCAGGCACCGTCTGCCGCAGTGCCTTGTAGGCGTCGGCCAGGTAGCGCAGCACCAGGCCCTCGGACCGGGAGAGCCCGTAGAACGCCACGTACTCGGC
>Ga0335080_10009276_pt1 | contig 10285 bp, 7 predicted proteins | sample Lox_Sample_34_FD_206720 | JGI IMG/M metagenome (GOLD analysis project Ga0335080, IMG submission 206720) | Soil microbial communities from Loxahatchee National Wildlife Refuge, Florida, United States - Lox_Sample_3.4 | ecosystem: Environmental > Terrestrial > Soil > Wetlands | place: USA: Florida... | reverse complement strand
CCCACAGCCCCATGATCTGGCCCTCCTGGGAGCCGGTCATCCACGTCGACTGGCCGGCCGGATCGTAGACGTACGACACGGGCGTCACCAGACCGTAGACGTACACCCCCGCGGCGAGCGTCGCGGTCTCGGTGATCGGGCTACCGACGACGAGCGGGTGGACCGTGCCCGGGACCGCGACGAGGCCGCTCCCGCCGGTCGTCACCGCGTAGAGGCCGACCGAGTACGGCAGCGTGTTGCCGTGCGCCTCGACCCACGCCTGCTGGCCGTTCGGGTCGGAGTTCGTGACGTTCACGAGGTAGTTGTCGATCCCGATGCTCGCGAGGGGGACCGACAGCTGGAACGAGACCACCCCCGGCGCCGCGGTGAGCGTCGGACCGGGCACCGAGTCGTCGAACAGCCCCTCCTGGTCGCCGGTCAGCAGCGCGCCGTTCGCGACGTCGATCGGGGGGTTGTAGACGTCGCCTTCGCCGCCGACCGACCGGTACTCGGAGAGGTTAACGGTCCCGGAGGCGGGGAGGACGACGAGCGCGGCGACGTCCTGCCCGAACCACGGCCCGTTGTACTCGGAGTCCGGCGCGGCGTAGACCCCGGGCACCGCCGGCGCGCGGAACAGCCAGTACGACTCGGCGTACGGGATCACCTGGATGTCGACGACCCCGAGGTTCCGGAACGGGATGTAGAAGCCCCCCGTCGCGCCCTGCGCGGTGGCGTTGACCGCGACCCACTGGGAGGCGTGCACGACGATCACGTTGTCGAACGAGCCGACGATCGGTCCGGACTCCTGCACGGCCCAGTAGTACTGGTGGCTGACGAGGTCGACGTACTCGCTCCCGGCGGGCGGGTCGGACGGCGTCCCGATCGCGGTCGAGTCGGAGATCGTGAGCGGGGACGTCGCGACCAGGACCGTCACGAGGAGCACCGTGACGACCGTGATCCACGTCCGTTCGGCCCGCTCGCGCGTCCCGCGGGGGGTGCGACGGGCGAACGGGCGATCGGCGATCGGCACCCGGGGATTCGGTTCGGTCGACCGGGCCATCTTCCGGACGATCTCGTCGAGCGAGAGCCCCTGGACCGTGAGGAGCTCCCCTTTGTACAGCGTCAGGAGCACGTTCACCACGAAGAACAGCTGCGCGGCGATCGATACGATGACGAACCCGGTGAGCCACAGCTGGTCCGCGACGATCGTCGGCGTCCGCGGGAAGATCAGCGACCGGCGGAGGATCCCGTCGGAGCCAAGCAGGTCCATGAACAGCACCAGCCCGGCCCAGCCGATCGCCGTTGAGACGAAGTGCGCCTGGGCGAGCCGCGGGGAGTACCACAGCCGCCCGGCGAGGAGCGGGAACGCGGCGTAGACCACCGCGAACCCGCCCGCGGCGATCGACAGGAGCGCGATCGCGTGGAAGTGGCTCACGATGAACAGCGTGTTGTGGAGGTCGATGTCGAAGGCGAGGGTGTTGTTGTCCGGGCCGGTCAATCCACCGGCCATCGTCCCCGCGAACGACAGCAGGAGGAACAGCGTGACCGCGTTCCACGACCAGTCGCGCGCCCGGACCCCTTTGAGCGTGAGCCAGACGGTGAAGAACGTGATCGCCGACGGAATGACGATCAGGAACGTCAGCGCCATCGTCACCCACGCGGCCCACGCCGGGACCGGGGTCAGGTACAGGTGGTGGATCGACAGGACGGGGGTGAGGACGGTGAAGATCACCGCGGCGACGAACGCGGCCCGGTACGAGTAGATCGGACGCTGCGCGAAGATCGGGACGAGGAAGTAGAACGCCGTGATCGGGATCAGGAACAGGATGTAGACGATCCCGTGCCCGAAGAACCAGAACAGCACCTGGTTGAGGAGCGGGTTCACCGGGCCGACGCCGAAGTAGTTCGCGAGGTCCCAGGCGGAGGAGGCGAGGACCGTCACGTACGAGATCGGGATGAGGAAGACGAGCGCGAGCACGAACAGGGCGAACGGCGGGACCCGACGGACCTGGCCGCGGTGGCTCTTCCACCAGTCGAGGAAATGGACGAGCATCCAGCCCGCCCAGATCATCGCGCCGACGCTCAGGGCGATCCAGCCGATGTACCAGAGCGGGCTCGCGACGTACGCCGAGAGGTGCCGGATCCCGAGCGGCGAGTAGAAGTACCAGCCGAGCGCCGGGAAGTAATTGTCGTTGAAGATCGGGTACAGGTAGAACGGTCCTTCCATCAGGACCAGGCTCAGGTTGAGCAGGAACACGGAGAGGTAGTACGCCCACTTGAGCCGCGGCGTGAGCCCGAACGCGGTGACGAAGATGATCCCGAACAGGGCCAGCTCGAGCTGCTGGGCGAAGCCGAACAGCATCCGGATCCCGTGCAGGGTGAGGGACGAGTAGATCTCCTGGTTCGACAGATGGAGCGACTGGCCGAGCGCGAAGGCGGTCACCTGGGTGCGCCAGCCGAAGATGTCGACCGCGCCGACGATCCCCCAGAAGACCGAGGCGACGACCATCAGCATCGTGATCCGGGTCATCCAGTCGCGGTCGAGCTGGAACACCCGCTGGAAGAACGTCCGCTTCGCGAGGCGGGAGCGGATCGCCTCCTCGGTGCGGTCGAAGAAGCGGACGATCGCCGGCGGCGGCTGGAACACCGCGACCGGGGTTTCGGCGGCCCGGTCGTCCGCCGCGGGCGGAGGAGCGTCGCTCATCCGGTTCTCGGCCGACCCGCGAACGAGCGGACGATTATCCGCCGGGCGTAGGTACGGACGAACCTCGTCAAGCCGACTTGAGCGGGGCAGCCCCCCTGCCGTGCGTCGTGCCCGGCTACGGGGCGCCGAACGAGCGCCCTTCCGTGGACAGGTGATCGACCTTGAGCTCGGCAACGGAGCGCAGGGGCGTCCGGAGCGGGAGCTCCGCCGCGATCACCCCGCCGTAGCGCTCGTAGAACCGGCACGTGTGCAGGGTGAGGCACCGCGCGGCGTAGACCGGACGGCCGGTGAGGTCGGGGTCGTGCCCTCTCAGCACGACGGCGAGGCCGGTCTGCTCCAGGAACCGGTCGAGGTCGCGCGCGCCCCACGGGGGCGCCGCGCCGCGGCGCACCCGCGACGCGTCGCATTCCGCCCAGACGATCTCGGAGAGGCGGGCGTCGTCCGGGTGCCGAAAGGCGTCGACCCAGGGGGTGGGCAACGTCCCCCGGGGGAACCCCGCGTGGGCGAGGTAGGCGCCGTTGGCGGTCGAGACCGCGAGCGGCCCGCGTTCCAGCAACGCGAGGAGCCGGTCGTACCGCCGAGGGTCCGGCCCCCACTGTCGCTCGAGCTCGCGGGGAAGGTCGTGGGGGAGGACCGCCAGGCGCCGCGTCGTTTCGTGGTTCCCCTGGATCAGGAAGACGCGTTCGGGGTCGGCCGCGGTAAGGCCTAGCAGATAGAGGGCGTTCGCCGTCGACCCCGGACCGCAGTCGGCCGGCGCTCGGTCGATGTAGTCGCCCAGCCCGATCAGGCCGTGGTCCCCGGCCCGGTACCGTCGGACGACCTCCTCGGTCGATCGCCAATCGCCGTGCGAATCCCCGAACACCCAGGCCGAATCGGCGACGCCGGCGGGGAGGGCGACGATCGGGGGCCGTCGGGGGACGGACGCCTCGAGGCGGTCGAGCAGCGCGTCGAGCTCGGCGGGCGCGAGCGCGAGGATCTCGGCGGGCTCGAGCGGCCGTACCGGCGCGGACACTCGGCCTGCGCTCCTCGGATCAGGGAAGTGCGGGGGGCCGGAGTTCCCGGCGTCCGGTCGGGAGGACCGGGTCGCCCTTTGAACCGGCGTATGCCCTAGGCAACAGGGTCCTAAGCCCTGCCTCGTAGGCCCCGTCGGACCGCGCCGACGGTTTGGCCGAGCTGGAGCACCCCCGCACGCGATGAGAGGCTGGGGCCGGAGAGTAGCCCCGGCAGGAGTTCCGGCCCTCGGGGTCGACTCCCCCCGCGGCGTTCGAACCTGCGTCGCGAGATCCAGAGTCTCGCATGATTGGCCACTACACTACGGGGCTACGCGCCGCCCAGCGTCGGGCCGTTGATAAACGTTGCCGCGCGCGTGCCCCCGAGAGAGCCGCGCGCCCTCGGACCGGACCGCAGTCACAAATAGACGGGCGCGGTCCCACCGCTCGTCCCTGTCCGGAGGCGGAGATGGCGGAGAGGGACCCACGCTCGCTGTACGGCCGGGCCTCGGCCGCTCGATCGGCGGCGTTGTACGCCGCGGTGCCCGTCGCGGTCGCGCTCGTCGGTCTCACGGGGCTCGGGGCGAACCTGTTCGGCGTGGTCCGGGACCTCCCGACGGCGACAGTGGACGTCGCCTTTTCGTTCGTGCGCATGTGCGCCGCCTACGCGGCGTCGCTCGGCTTCGCCCTCGCCTACGGCTACTACGCGGCGACCCGCCGGACCGGCGAGCGGGTGATGATCCCGGTGCTCGACATCCTGCAGTCGGTCCCGATCCTCGGCTTCTTCCCCGTCGCGATCTACTTCTTCGTCGGCCTCACGCCGGCCGTCAGCTGGCTCGGGCCGAACATCGCGTCGATCTTCCTGATCTTCACCTCGATGGCCTGGAACATGGTGTTCGGGGTCTACGAATCGCTCAAGACGCTGCCCGCGGAGCTCAAGGAGGCCGCCGACACGTTCGGGGTCCACGGGTCGCTTCGGTTCCGACGCGTCCTGTTCCCCGCGACGATCAACCGACTCGTCTACAACTCCGTGCTGTCGTGGACGGGCGGGTTGTTCTTCCTCGTCGAGGCGGAGATCTTCACGACGAACACCTCCCCGCTCCGCGGCATCGGCAGCTACCTGTCGATCTCCGCCAGCTCCCATTCCGCTGACCCGTTCCTGGCCGGCATCGTCGTCCTCGTGATCGTCATCGCCCTGCTCGACTTCGCGGTGTGGCGGCCGCTCGGCCGCCGGGCCGAGCGGTACCGCTACGACACGTCGCCGTCCGGGGAGGCGTCGCTCGTGACGCCGACGCGGGACCCGGGCGGTCGGTTCCACCGGGCGGCCGCCTACGTGACCCGCGGCGTCCGGACGAGCGTCTCCCGCATCTCGACCCCCCTCGTGCAGCTCGCGTCGATCACCGTCCGCCCGGTCCGCCGGCCGACGGAGCGGCAGCGATCGGTGTTCTACTACGTCGCCCTGGGCGCGATCCTCGTCACGATCTGGCTGATGATGATCGCGATCACGGTGAGCGTCTTCCGCGTCTTCACGGGACCGATCTCCGAGAGCGTCCGCCATCAGATCCTGCTCTTGCCCCTCGCGATGGGGGCGTCGGCGCTCCGGATCACGGCGGCGTACGTCCTCTGTCTCGCGATCGGGCTGCCGCTCGCGATCTACATCGCGCGACGGCCGGGCGGCTCCCGGGTCGGGCTGCCGATCGTGGAGGTGATCGCCTCGTTCCCCGCGACGGCGCTGTTCCCGGTGATCATCTTCGAGCTCGTTCCGTACATCGGGCCCGAGGGCGCCTCGATCCTGATGCTGTTGACGGGGATGATCTGGTACCTGTTCTTCAACCTCCTCGCGGGGGTCCGCAGCCTCGCCCCCGACCTCGAGGAGGCGGCCCGGTCGTTCGGACTCTCCGGACGGAAGTTCTTCCGGCGGGTCCTGCTGCCCGGGATCTTCCCGGCGCTCGTCACCGGCTCGATCACGGCGTTCGGCGGCGGGTGGAACACGCTGATCGTCGCGGAGTACCTCAAGGTCGGGGCGGCGCGCTCGCTGAGCGTCCTCGGGATCGGCCAGCAGATCGACATCGGCTACTCGGAGGCGGGAGGGACCCCGTTGATGGTCGCGGCGCTGTTCACCCTGGTCGCGAGCGTCGTCGCCATCAACGAACTCATATGGAAGCCGCTGTACCGCCGGGCCGCCGAACGGTTCCGGTACGACTGACGGTCCGCCCGACGGGACGCGGCAAGGAGGTCGACGGTGGCCCTCATCCGGATCGAGCACGTCGACAAGAGCTTCCCGTCGCGCCACGGCTCGATCGCCATCATGCAGGACATCTCGTTCGACGTGAAGGACGCCGACTTCCTCGCGATCGTCGGCCCCTCCGGGTGCGGGAAGTCGACCCTGCTGCGGCTCATCCAGGGCCTCGACCGTCCGACCGCCGGCGCGATCTCGTTCCGCGACAAGCCGGTCGACCACGTCTGCGCGCAGATGGCGATGGTCTTCCAGAGCTTCGCGCTCTACCCGTGGCTGACCGTGGCGCAGAACGTCGCCTTCGGGCTGGAGGCGCTCGGGTGGGCCCCGGACCGGATCGCGACCCAGGTCGACCGGTACGTCGGGGTCACCGGTCTCGACGGGTTCCAGGAGGCGTACCCCCGGGAGCTGTCGGGCGGGATGCGACAGCGGGTCGGCCTCGCCCGGGCCCTCGCGGTCGAACCGGCGGTACTGTTGATGGACGAGCCGTTCAGCGCGCTGGACGCCCTGACCGCCGAGAGCCTCCGGGAGGAGATCCTGCAGCTGTGGGGAGATCCCGCGCTCCCGCCGGAGGCGGTCGTCCTCGTCACGCACAACATCGAGGAAGCGATCCAGCTCGCCGATCGGGTCGTCGTGATGTCCCGCCGCCCGTCGCACCTGCTCGCGGAGGTGCCGATCACGCTCCCCCGCCCGCGCGACCGCAAGAGCCCCGCGTTCTACGAGCTCACGGACCGGGTCTATTCGCTCATCACCGAGGGGGGGACCCCCGTGCCGTCGTCGGGGGACTCCCGTCCCGCCGTTTGAGAAGGTTTATACTCGGGCCCACTAGAGGGGTGACCCCTTCTTCACGACCGTGCCGACGAGCTATCCGAAGTGCAGCCCGACCGAGATGCTCGGCCTGCTCGTCCTCCTCCAGAACCACCACGACAGCGAGGACGTCGCGTTGCTGGCGGACGACCTCGACCTCGAGATCGACGAGATCCTTCCGTCGCTCGAGTTCGCCGAGATCCTTCAGCTCGTCAAGGTCTCGGACGGCCGCGCGACGTTCACGGACCTCGGGAAGCGACTGATGGCCGGGACGATCCGCGGCCGCAAGTCGCTCCTGCGCGAGGGGCTGCGGAAGACGACGCTGTTCAAGACCCTCGTCCGGGCGCTCGAGAGCTCCCCGACCCACGAGCTGAGCGACCACGAGCTCGCGCAGATCGTCTCGCTGACGACCGCGCCCAGCGAGGAGGTCGTGCAGAACATCGTGAACTGGGGACGGTACGCCGACCTGTTCCGGTACGACGCCGACGAGCGCCGGCTGATCGCGGTGAAAGGCATCACCGCCCCGAAGGGCGGCACGGGCCGGTCGCCCCCTCCGAGCCCTCCCAGTTCGGGCCCGGGCCCGTCGGCGCCGAAGCGGTCCCCCTCGACCCCGTCGTCGGATCCCCCGGGAGCGCAGGTCGCCCACGCCCTCGCGTAGCGCGTCCCCCCCGTCCCCGGAGATCGACGCGGGGTACCGGCGCGCCGGCGTCCCGGATGGCTCGCACGACGCTCGAACTCCGGAGGAACGGCTCGCCGATTTACAAAGGGCTTAAACGGGGCGACCTCTCCCCCGCCGCGGTGGGCACGTAGATCAGCGGAAGATCGCTGCTTTCGCAAAGCAGAGGTCGGGGGTTCAAATCCCCCCGTGTCCACTCCGGAACTCCCGGGATCCGCGCCGTCCCGGCGAGCCCTGCCCTGAGGATTGCCCCGGGACGACCCACGCGCCCGGTTCGGGGCGGCCCCGAACGACGATCGGCTACGTACCGCTCGCCGCTCCGAGATCCCTGGGCGGGCGGATCCCGAGGTAGAGACCCCGATCGGTGTGCGTCGCCCCGTAGAACCCGCTCGGGATCCGATGCACCGTGAGCCCGGCCGCGCCGAACGCCGCCTTCATCTGGCGGACCGAGAAGAGTCCCATGTCGTGGCGTTCGACCCAGTGCCGGATCCGTTCTCCGTCTCCGACCAGGTAGTGCATGTCCATGAGGGACCGGCCCCGGCGGGTGATCGACGTGTTCATCCGGGCGATCGGCCCACGACGTGACGGCACCGTAGCCAGGTGGACGCTTCCGGGTTTCCAGAGGGACGGCGTGAGCCACGGCTCCACGATGAGGAGCCCGCCAGGCACCAGATGGCGGGCGAAGGTGCGGAGCGTCGCGCGCAGGGTCCGTTCATCCCGGACGTATCCGATCGCAGAAAACAGGCAGGTGACCACGTCGAACCGCTCGGGGAGGTCGAACCGGGGCATGCTTCCTCGGACGAACCGGGCACGGGGCACCGCTCGACGGGCGACCGCGAGCATCTCCGGGCTCGCGTCGAGACCGGTGCACGCGAACGAGCGGGCCAAGTACCGGAGGTGCGCCCCCGTTCCGCAGGCGACGTCCAGGAGCGTCCGGGCCGGTCGCGGCCCCCAGCGCCGGACCAGTCGCACGATCGCCGCCGACTCCTTCCGGTAATCCTTCCACGCATAGACCCGGTCGTACACCTCGGCCAGCGTGCCGTACGCACGTCGGCGCGATTGCCCTCGGGCCATCGGCCGCGCTCACCACGACGGGGCTGATAGGGATTCGGCCGAGCCGCCCCCGGACCGCCGCGACGCTACCGCCGGACGAGGCGAGAAGAGTCGCGAGCTTGCTTCGCCGGGAGCTCACGTCAGGCGCAGCACGGTCTTCCCCGACAGGCGTCCCGCGCGCCCCTCGAGAACGACGTTCGGCGCGTCGGCGAGGTCGGCCGTGCGCTCGAGCGGCACGCGAAGTCGGCCCGCGACGACCTCCTGGGCGAGCCGGTCGAGCAGCGCCGAGCGAGGCTGGAGGTTGATGTTCAGCGTGCGGATGCCCGGGATCGGCGTCGCGGCGTAGACGGTCGTCGCCGCCGTCGCCCCTGTCCGAACGACCCCGGCCCACCGCCGGAACGGTTCCGCCGGACCGACCAGGTCCAGGAGGCCACCGACCCCGTGGGGATACTGGGCGCGAACCAACGCCGGTCCGTCCGTCGCCTCGGCGTCGATGACCCGGCGGGCGCCGAGCGCCAGCAGCCTATCGTGGGACGGGCGACGGGCGACCGCCACGACCTCGAGTCCCCGCGACGCGGCGAGCGGCACGAGGAACGAACCGATGCCCCCGGACGCCCCGACGACGACCAGCGCGGACCCCGGGTCGGCCCCGATCGTGTCGAGGGCATCGAGCGCGGTCATCCCCGCGGTCGGGAGCGCGGCCGCCTGGTCGGAACGCAGCCCCTCCGGAGTTCGAAGCAGGGCGTTCGTCGCCGGAACGGTGACGTGCTCGGCGTACGTACCCCGACCGATCGGGTCGTGCAGGAACGAACCGAACACGCGGTCCCCCACGCGGAAGTTCGTGACCGACGGACCGACCGCGTCGATCGTCCCGGCCCCGTCGACCCCGAGGATCAGCGGGAACTCGTGGGGGCGCTGTCCGTCGAGCACACCGTCGACGATCTTCCAGTCGAACGGATTCACGCCCGCGAACTCGAGCTGGACGCCGACCTCTCCGTTCGCGGGCGAACGGGCGGGCAGATCGACGAGCTCGACCGGCGCTTTGAACGCGCGAACCGCCGCCGCTCGCATCCCGGGTCCGACGCATCCTGGGCTCAAAGCCCCACGCTCGGGTCGTCCGGCCCGCGGGGGCGCGTGCCCGACCGGCCCCCGCGGTCGCGGACCGGAACGAAACCCGAAATACTGCCCGGCCCGTGACCCGACCCCGGCGATGATGGACCGGGACTACCCGATGACCCGGGCGCAGGCCCGACGCACCGTCGGCGCGCTCGCGGTCTGCGCGGTCGTCGGGGTCCTCCTCTTCGGCGGGCTGATCCCGGGGCTCAAGCCCGACTATCGCGTCAGCCCGACGACCACGTTCGACGGTCGCACGTACTACTGGACCCTCGCGCCGCTCCCGATACCCCTCAACGGGGGCAACGTGACCCTCCCCGTGAACTTCTCGCTGGCGAACGTCACCTTCGTGCTCTGGATGACCAACTGGTCGATCGTGGGGGGGAGCGTCCTGAACGGGAACGCAACGGAGCCGAACGGAACGGTCTACCACTTCTCGTTCGGCGGGTTCTACGGCACCCCCCATTGGACCGACGAGTACGTCTCACCCGGCGGCGCGGTCGCCGTCGTCTGGCGCGGTCAGATCCTCGCGGAACTGCTCGTCCTCGCGTAGGTGCCTTCGAGACCGCCGGCTCATCTACCGATCCGGGCGTGCGGAGCCATCCGATGTCGACGCCGGCGCCGCTCGACGGCCCGAGCCCCACCGCGTCCGCCGCCCCCCACCGGCCGTACGAGGGACTGGACGGCACCGGCTCGGACATGGGCCGGCTGCTGAGCCTCAGTGACGG
>Ga0335080_10009271_pt1 | contig 10288 bp, 10 predicted proteins | sample Lox_Sample_34_FD_206720 | JGI IMG/M metagenome (GOLD analysis project Ga0335080, IMG submission 206720) | Soil microbial communities from Loxahatchee National Wildlife Refuge, Florida, United States - Lox_Sample_3.4 | ecosystem: Environmental > Terrestrial > Soil > Wetlands | place: USA... | reverse complement strand
CGGGCCAGCCACGCAAATGCCGCATCATGCCGCCCAGGACGGATTGGGAAACATGTATATCACCTTCAATGATACCTGCGGTCCAAACGACAATGTCAGCACCGGTGCCGTCTATAAAATCAATCTGTCCACCCTGGCATCGACCGACGTAACTCCGACCAGACTATCGGGAGAGCAGGGCGGCTGGGGTGGCGTGTCGGTTGATCCGCAGCATCCCGTCAACCTGGTGGTCTCAACGGTGGACCGCTGGTGGCCTCCGCCTTATGACCAGGTTTATCGCAGCACGAACGGCGGCGCTTCCTGGAAAACGACCGCCCTTTCTCTGCCTGGAAACAGCAGCGCGCCGTGGGCCGTCGCGCGGACCCCGCACTGGTGTGAAAACGTTCAAATCGATCCGTTCAATTCCGACCGCGCCTGGTACGTCACCGGCTATGGTGTCTTCAGTTGCACCAATCTGACTGCCGTCGATTCCGGCAAAACGGTGAACTGGACTTTCACGAGCGATGGTTTGGAGGAAACGGTGCCGTTGGGACTGGCCAGTCCGCCCTCCGGGCCATATCTGCTGAGTCAGGTCGGCGACCAGGGCGGCTTCCGGCATTTCAACGTGGATGTGACCCCCCCGCTGGCGGATTACTTTTCAACCCACCGCGTCACGTCATCCGGCATTGATTTCGCGGAGAACGACCCAAACATCATCGTGCGCCTTTTTACGGAAACCAACTGGGGGGCCTATTCACCCAACGGCGGCACCTCCTGGCAGGATTTCTCGACCAACACGCTGCCGGCCATCAATGGCGCGGGCAACGTTGCGGTTTCAGCGGACGGCACCCGGTTGGTTTGGATTCCTTCCACCGTGTCTTCCGCCAGCCGGATTGCCTATTACTCGACCGACCACGGGGCAACCTGGACGGCTTCAACCGATGGACCCACGGGAAACCGGGTACCGGTCGCCGACCGTGTGAACGCCGACAAGTTTTACATTTATTCCAGCAGTTTCGGCGGTCGAATGTACATCAGCACGGATGGCGGCATGAGCTATACACCGGGCGCAGCGATTTCATCCGGCCGCACGCCGATCGCCGTTTCCGGCCACGAGGGCCATATCTGGCTTCCGCGCGGCGCCAGTGGCCTCTCCTGGTCCACCGATTCCGGCGCAAGCTTTACAACCCTGACCAGCGTACAGCAGGCCTCGTTTGTTGCCGTGGGTAAGGCCGCACCCGGACAGAGTTATCCGGCTGTCTTCATCAGTGGTCAAGTGACCAACGTCACGGGCATTTTCCGTTCGGACGACCAAGGCGCCTCCTGGGTGCGCATCAACGACGACCAGCATCAATTCGGCCTGGCGAGCATTCATGCTTTTTGCGCCGATCCGCGCATCTTTGGCCGGGTTTACTTTGGAACGGAAGGGCGTGGCATCATTTGCGGCGATATCAGTTCCAACACGCCGCCGGTGCTGGCGGCCATTGACAACCGAAACGCGAACGTCGGCTCGAATGTTGTGTTCACTGCCAGCGCCACCGATACCGATCAACCGCCGCAAACCTTGGCCTTCAGCCTGTTGAGCGGGCCGGATAACGCGACGTTGAACACCAATACCGGCACTTTTGCCTGGCGCCCGACGGTAACCGACGCCAATACGACCAACGCGTTCGCTTTGAAAGTCGCCGACAATGGTTCCCCCGGCCTGAGCGCGACGCAGAGCTTCACGATCACGGTGAATCCGCTCATCCTGCCGACCGCCGCTTCGCTCGCGTTGAGCAACGGCCAATTTGAATTCCAGGTCAGCGGCCAGGCGGGACCGGATTATGCCGTGCAAGTGTCGAGCAATCTGGTTGACTGGAGCACGCGGTTCATCACCAATTCACCGCCGATGCCGTTCCAGTGGACCGACACCAACGCGGCGACGTTGCCGGCGCAGTTCTATCGTATCAAGGTCGGCCCGCCGTTGCCGTAAATGTAAATCCGGCAAAGATGAAAAAACCTGCCGTTGTTCCGGTCTTGTTCTGCGGAGAGGCCATCGGCGGTATGGAGTTCGCACGCAAGTTTTCCGTTTTCATTATTGCACGCATCTGTTCCCTCCACCGGTTTGCGCGCTGGACAACTGCTGGCCAAGGCCATCCCCAATGCCATCGAGCGCCACCTGATCCGGGAGGAGAATAGCCGGGCCGGGCATCTGCTGGAATTGCTTATGAACAACATCCCGGATTCGATTTATTTCAAAGACAAGGCCAGCCGGTTTGTGATGATCAACCGGACCCATGCGAAGCGATTTGGTCTGGCTGATCTCCATCTGGCGGTCGGCAAGTCAGACGCGGACTTTTTCACGTCGGACCACGCGCAGCAGGCGTTGGCCGATGAACAGCGTTTCATCCAAACCTCTGGTTGCCGGGATTACAAGGCGCTTGCCACCGAGAATCGCTCATCCCGCAGAAGTATTGCCGCGAGAGGTTCTACACCCAAGCGGCCACACTGCCTCGTCGCCCGGTTAAACATCTGCTTGAGCCGCAGCGACCCTACCATCAAGCGCACCGATTTGGCCGGGCGACTTTTTCCAGGCTGTAATACATTCCGAAGACCTGCTCGCGCTCCAGCCAGGGCGGCGGGTCGGCCGGTTGTTTGAGCGGTTGGTGCGGGTCCGGTTGTTCGGCCGGCGTGGGCAGCCCGAGGAGGATTTGGCGGGTTGCGGAGGGCTTGGGCAAACGCGTTTTCAGGAACGACCGGTTCTAGTCAGGAACCATCACGCTGAAACAAAAACGCTCCCCTGGAGACAGTGGAGCGCAATGATTTAAGATGGGAAGGGAGCTACTTCTTGTCGGAGGCAGCCGGAGCATTGGTGGAAGCATCGGTCGGGGCGGCGGGTTTCCTGGGCTTGCCCAAGCCGACCTTGGCCATTTTGTCCTTGTCTTCCTGGGTCATGGCTGCGCGCTCGTTCTTGTCGAGCTTGCCGTCCTTATTGGTGTCGTATTTTGCCAGCATTTCCTTCATGACGGTTTGCTGTTCCGGGGTCATTTCCTTCTTGGGTTTGGCATCCTGAGCTTGAACGAGGATAGCGGTGGCACAGAGAAGTCCGATGGCTGCAACTAAGAGTTTTTTCATGTTATTATCGTAATAATCGTAATAAAGGTTGAATATGTTGGTTTAAACTGCACTGAAACAGACGCTGGAATTTCATTCAGGTTACAAAATTTCGGTTAATTTCACCGCAAACTTTACATTATAAGGATATAGGAGTTTCAGACGCCGAATGTATTTGAGGATTGGAAATTAAAATTGGGCCGCGCCTATCCGCGTCTTGCCATTCCCAACCTGTCGATGCACGATGAAGATGATTGATGAATGTTCGGCAGACAAGGTTGTTCGGCGTTTTAACCTTCCTGGTTGCTGCGATCTTCATGGGATTGCGGGCTGATACAGCACGAGGCCAGTCTTCCATTTCCGCTGCCGGACCCGACCCTCGGGAAATTCCGTTGCCAGTCATCAAGACCGCGATGGGGACTTTGCCGGGTGTGAATGAGTTGCCGGTCCGTAAGGAAATGCCCGACGTGATGACGATGAACAACGGGAGAAAAGTCACCACGGTCCAACAATGGGAAAAGCGCCGCGAGGAGATGAAACGCATCCTCGAATATTACGCGGTCGGCCAGATGCCGCCGCCACCGGGCAATGTGAAGGGACAGGAAATCAAATCGGAATTGGTGCTGGATGGAAAAGTGAAGTACCGGCTGGTCCATTTGACGTTCGGGCCGGAACGAAAACTGGAATTGAACATCGGCATCTTCACACCCACCGACAGCCAGGGGCCGTTCCCGTCCATCATCTTGCAGAATGGCACGCCACCCGACGCAACACCGCTGCCGCGCCTGCCGCAAGGCCCAACCCAAGGCAAAGGACAGGATGTCCTGCTCATGGTCGGCCCGGGAACAAACGCCAATGCAACAGTGACCGCCACCAATCCAGCGCCGACTGTTCCTGGTCAGGAGCCGGCGGCTTCAGCAACCAACACCCGCGCCGGACGCGGTCGCGGCGGGTTTGGCGGACCGGCCAATGCCGAAGAAATGGCGAAGCGTAACAGCGAAGTGTTTCAACGCGGCTATGCGCTGGTGATATTCAATCCCAACGATTGCGCCGAGGACACGACGTTGCGGAATGAAGACGGCAGTTGGGCCTTTCGCCATACCCGGTTTTTTCCCGCTTATCCCGGCTACGATTGGGGAATTCTCGCGGCCTGGGCCTGGGGCGCTTCGCGCGTCGCCGATTATCTTGAAACGGATCCGGCGATGGACAAAACGAAACTCATCATCACCGGCGCGTCGCGCAACGGGAAATCGGCCATGATCGCGGCGGCGTTTGACAGGCGACTGGTGGGCGCCCCGGTCGTGACCGGCGGCGGCGGTGTCGGCGCGTATCGCTTCGCCGGCCCGCGCAACAGCGAGACGCTCGACATCATGCAAAAAAAATATCCGAACTGGTTTTCGCCGCACCTGCATGAATTCTGGGGCCAGCGCGAAAAATTGCCTTTTGATGAACATTGGTTCCTCGCACTGTGCGCGCCCCGCCCTTTCATCGCGTTGGAAGGCGATACCGATACGATTTCGCTTCCCGAAGCGGTCTGGCAATCGATCCTTGGCGCGCAGCCAGCCTATGAACTGTTGGGCGCGAAAGACCGGCTCGGAGTCAATTACGCACATCATGGCCATGCCTTCACGCAGGAAGATTGGGGCGCGCTGATGGATTTTGCCGACCAACAACTGCGCGGGATGGATCATCACCGGCGTTTCGACCGACTCCCGCCCACACTCATTTTCTCAACGCCGGAATCATCTGCCCCCAGAACAAACGCCGTTAACAACAAATGAAATCACTCCACCTTTGTGCGATTCTTTCCTTCCTGCTGGTTCAGGTCGGATGCTCCACCCTGTCCCACGGCGCGTTCAACGTCCGCAGCTTCGGTGCTGTTGGCGACGGCACGACCAAGGACACCGCAGCGTTCCAGAAGGCGCTGGATGCCTGCGCCGCGGCGAACGGTGGCACGGTGGTGGTACCGGCCGGGAATTATCTCATCGGCAGCATCCAGGTAAAATCCTACACAACCTTGCGGCTGGAAAAGGGCGCCCACCTGATGAGCAGTCCTGACCTGGACGATTATCCGGTTATCAAAATCCGCTGGGAGGGCCACTGGGTTGACGGGCATCGGGCGCTGATTTACGCCCGGGATGCCGGCTACTTCAGCATTGTCGGGCCGGGGAAAATTTCCGGCAATCCCGCGTTGAGCGGGCGGGAAATGCCCCGGCGACCGGTCATCATCGAGCCGATTAATTGCATTGAGGTCCGGCTGGAAGACTTTGCCACCGAACACAAAAGCATGTGGTCAATTCATCCCATTTACTGTGTCAATTTCACCGCAAAAAACCTCGTCATCCGCAGCACCGGCGGCAACGGTGACGGCATAGATGTGGATTCCTGCAAAAATGTCCGTATCGAATCGTGCGACATTGACACTGGCGACGACTGCATTGCCCTCAAGTCCGGACGCGGCCTGGAAGGATACCGGCTGGCCCGGCCCACCGAGAACGTGCTGATTTCCCACTGCACGTTAGGCGACAACATTTTTGCCTGCATCGGCATCGGCAGCGAAACCTCCGGCGGCATTCGTAACATCAAAATCGAGCATTGCAAATTCACTCACGTCAAAACCTTTGCCGTTTACATCAAAAGCAACCCCGGCCGCGGCGCATTCATCGAGGACGTCGCCGGGCATGATTTGGAGGTGAACACCGTGCCCGGCGGTTTCCTCCGCTTCAATCTCAGCGGCAGCGGCATCAAGGACGCCGAGCCGGTGCCCGGCCTTGAAGGGATCCCCGCGACGAAAAATTTCAGCTTCAAGGACGTGAAAGTGAACTGCGGTACGCTGGTGGACGCAGACCATACTTCACCCGAGAAGCCCGTCAACGGACTTTTGCTGGAAGACATCCGGGGCACGTGCCAGAAAGGCATCACGCTGGCCAACATGACCAACGTTGTGCTTCGTGACATTCATGTCGCTGGTTTCACCGGCCCGTTTCTCACGCAGACCAACGTCTCAGGCATCGGGTTGGAAGATCTGAAATAATAACCGTGTGTAGCCGCCGACGTGAGGAGGCGGAAACCCGCTAAGGGGGACGCGGACTTCCGCTTCCTCACGTCGGCGGCTACGGGATATGAATCAACTGTTCAGTACCATCACGGCCCACTCGTTGTTTACCGTCGAAAGCACGACCAGGCATTTATCCACATTTACTGTCGTGGCGTAGAGGTACAGTACGTCGATGTTTTCCCGCGCCAGTTTCTCGGTGATGTATTGCAGCAGGCCGGCCCGGTTTTCGCCTTCGACGAGGATGACCCTGGCCTCCTGGACTTCCCAGCGCTGTTCGCGCAACACGTCCATCATCCGCGGGTGCTCGTTGCTGACCATTTGGAGGATAGCGTCCGAGCCGCCTACGGTGGCGATGATGGCCTCGAGTTTGATGCTCTTTTCCGCGATGCTTTTGGCGACCAGAGCCAGCACGCCGGTCCGGTTGCTCAGCCGGACAATTGCTTCCTTCGCCAATTTTGCCTTTATCATACGGCCTCCCGCTGATTTGCCACGCGGCTGCGCCACCGGCCCGTGGCGTTTTCCAGGTTCACTTTTACCTTACCACATCTGCATCAGTTTTGCTCCACTGAATTTCCGAAGGAATTGATTCAGTTTTCGCTGTGCTTTGGCTCCCCGGCGTGAGGCCTTTAATCCTCCGCCCGTTCGCCGGCCGGGGCCATTTTAACGATGCGCGGGAAAAATTTGGCCAGCGGTTCCACCAAATCCATCTGCGCGGCCATCACTTCTTCGATGTTTTTGTAGACCATCGGCACTTCGTCCAAACCGGCGGAGATTAATTTCACGCCGCGCTCCTCCAGATATGGTTTGACCATCTTCCAGTTGAAACTTTCCCGGGCCTTGTTGCGGCTCATCACGCGGCCGGCACCGTGTGACGCGGAGTTGAGCGAGGCGGCGCAGCCCTTGCCGCGCGCCACAAACGTCGGACTGGCCATCGAGCCGGGTATCACCCCCAACACGCCCGCGCCCGCCGGCGTCGCGCCTTTGCGATGCACAATCAAATCACGCCCGCCGTGACGTTCCTTCCATGCGAAGTTGTGATGGTTTTCAATGTCCAGCAACACGCCCGCGCTGAGGTGCCGGGCGATGTGCCTGTGGATGAGATAATGATTGGCGGACGCGTAATGGCCCATCAATTCCATTGCCGCCCAGTATTCCCGGCCGTCGGCGGAATCGAGGTCGAGCCAGGCGAGATAGCTGAGTTCCTTCGGCAAATCCTTGTGTTTCGCGCGGGCAACGCGGCTGTAATGGTCGCACACCAGCGCACCGGTGCCGCGGCTGCCGCTGTGGCTCAACAAGGCCAGATATTTGCCCGGTTCGAGGCCGAGTTCCTTGTGCTCGACAGTGAATTCGCCGAACTCGACGAAATGATTTCCGCTGCCGCTGGTGCCGAGTTGCGCCGCGGCTTTGTCGCGAAAGCGTTTCGTGACCGGGCTGACCGACCAGTCTTCCTCCATGACCTGATGCGTGCGGCGATGCTTGAATTCAGAGCCGATGCCGAAGCGTGTCTCGGCCTCGATGGCGCGGATAAGATCGGTTTCGCGACGACGAAGGGAATCCACCGGCAAATCGAGCACGGTGAGTTTGACACGGCAGGCGATGTCCACGCCCACGGCGTAGGGGATGACGGCGTTGTCGGTGGCGAGCACGCCGCCGATGGGCAGGCCATAGCCAACGTGGGCATCGGGCATGAGCGCGGCGGCGACGGACACGGGCAGCAGGCAGGCGTTCTCCATCTGCTGGAGCGCGTTGGCATCCAAGTCGGTGCCCCACTGACGATAGGTAATACGTGGTTCGGCCATAGTTGCGTTGAAAAGCTAAACCCAACCGGTGTCGTTGCCAATGGGAACAGTCCACGGAAAACGCCCGGGTTGCGTTATCAAAATCAGGAAACCATCCCGCCGGAATGTGCCCGTCCTCGGGTGCAGCTGCGACCGAATCACAGAATCTCTGCAAACAAAACGGGGATGGTCGGCTACAAGTTTTTTGTTGTGGCCGGGCCGGCCACACCCCGTATTTTGAAAGGACGGCCAGTTTTGCGATGACCAAGCGTTTCCCTCCAGAGATAATCCTGCCGACGGGACGCCGGCGCTCCCGGGGCCACTGTCGGCAGCGTGGAACGTAACAATGAAATGGTTGCCAAGCGGGACGGGCGATGATATGGAAGAGCCGCCATGAGCGAACCGATTATTGCCCAAAGATTTCCGTTCATTCAAAAGGCCGAGCCGGGCTCCTTTTGGTGGTGCGCGTGCGGCAAGTCCAAAACCCAGCCGTTTTGTGACGGCTCGCACAAAGGCGGCGGTTTCGGGCCGCTCAAGGTGAATATCACCGAAGCAAAAACCGTCGCGTGGTGCGGGTGCAAGCACTCAAAGAACGGTGCGTATTGCGACGGCAGCCACGGCAATCTGCCGTGAACTTTTAAATCGTCACAACCCCCTATGTAAAAATCGTCGGAAGAAAAATATATTCATGGACACCAAGGGAGCCGACAGCCTCAAGACCGGCAAAATTAAGGACGCGATCCTCGCGGAAATTTTCAACGCTTACAAAGAATCAGGAACCGTGTATCAAAAGACGACGGACCCGGAAATCCGGCGAACGATGCTGGATTTGAAGCGGTGTTACGATCTTGCCATTCTTCATCTATCGCCATTGTGCGCTCCTGCGGAGAAATACTGGGGCGAAATGAAAATGCCATTTTCAAGCCAAAATACCGCGCCGGAACACAGTCGGTCGGCCGGAGCGGGATTGCAATCCTGGTTGGAGGAATAATTCAGCAATGGCAGGCCAGCAGGTTCGCTTGATATTTCAGGCGGCTTCTTCCAGCCCCAGCTGATTGCGAAAGGCGTAGAGTACGTGGAGATAGTGTCGGGTTTTCAAGTGCTGATAAAAACACACCAGTGAAATTACCATCAACACCACGCCCAGGCAGCCCAGTTTGCCGGGCAGGAATTGGGTCGCAAAGCTGCCAAAAATGAAAGGGTTGAACACGGCGGCTTCAGACGATGCAAAGAGCAAAACCAGGGCTTTGATGCCGAGAAAAACCATCAAGGCAGTGAAGCTGCCCACCGCGTGGCTGAAATAAAAACGGTGCTGTTCCAAAATCGTCTTCAGTACATCACTGATGGTGGTGGCATTCAAAAGACTCCGGAAAAGCCGCCAGCCACGGTAAATGACCCACAGGACATAGCCGAGAACCAGGAAGACGGCGAAAAGATTAATCCACATCATAAACAACTTCATCCGCCGCTAACGGCGTTTTCCACATTATAACAATAGCACCGGTTGCGCGATCTGTCTCAGGCTTTCTTTTTCCGGAAGAGCGGTCTGGTTTCGGCAACATTCAGCACCGACAGATCCAGGCCAGCCTCCGGAGCCCTTTCCTTGGCGATTTTAAGCTGTCGCGCAATGCGTTTGACCGCTGCTGTTGCATAATACTTGACGACGCCTACCCCGGAGTGGGACTTGAAAATCACAACCAGCAGGGCTTGTTCGTCAATATTGGTGACAAACATACTAAGCTTTTCGCCCTGCTGGTAAATGCTGTTGAAATTGGTTTCGTTGACCAACCCGGCAATGGTCTGGTTGGCCATGAACGCGCCGGACGCCAGCGCCCCGATGGTGGTCAGATCGAAATCGTGCGCGGTGCCCTGATGCGTGATGAGGAAGCCGCCCTTGTCAATGATCAGCGCAGCTGTCGCGTCCGTGCTCGCAATGAAGCCGCGCAACGTCTCATCGCACCGTCGGATGTCTTCCTCGAGTAGTTGGGGCAAAGTGGCCATGTCATGCGTATTGAGGAACGTTTTGGTTGATGAATTTGTGTAGCAGCAGGCGCGTGATCATGTTCAGGGTTTCAAACACACCCTCACACTTGTGAGCTGTGGCGCTGAACGACGGGACCTGCACTTCCCGATTGTTCAGCAGGAATTCCATGTATTCCATCGGCGCGGCATTCGGCAGGTCGCGCTTGTTGTATTGCAGCACGTAGGGAATATCCGTGAGGTTGAGCTTGAGGGCATTCAGGTTGTCGATGAGATTTTGGAAGCTCTCGACGTTTTCGGGCATCTTTTCGTATTGCGAATCGGCCACAAACACAATGCCGTCAACGCCGCGCAGCACCAGTTGCCGGGTGGTGTTGTAAATCACCTGGCCCGGCAC
>Ga0335080_10009270_pt1 | contig 10290 bp, 11 predicted proteins | sample Lox_Sample_34_FD_206720 | JGI IMG/M metagenome (GOLD analysis project Ga0335080, IMG submission 206720) | Soil microbial communities from Loxahatchee National Wildlife Refuge, Florida, United States - Lox_Sample_3.4 | ecosystem: Environmental > Terrestrial > Soil > Wetlands | place: USA... | reverse complement strand
CGCCGATCCGATCGCGGGGCAAGTGGCGGAGCAGGCGCGGCTGAAAGTGGGAGGGCGCGACACGCTGGTGGCTGTGCGGCTGAAGGTGGATCGGGGAAAGATCGAAGAGGTGGAACAGCTTTGGGCCGGGAGCATCAATGAAGCGGCGATCCCGCTGCTGACGACGCCGCGGCCGGCGCTGGTGGACGATCTTCCGGCGTCGCAGAGGGAGTCGCGAGACGTTTTGTACTGGGCGGCGAATTCGTATTTCGACGCGCTCGAGGGCGACGATGGGAAGATCGGAGCGTTTGCCGACGACTGCGTCCGCCACGAGAACGGCTATCAGACGGTGAACAATCCGCCGCCGGGCGGACGCATGATGCCCGCGCCGCCGCTGCCCGATCCGAACACGGAGCAGGGGAAGTCACAGCTGAAGTTCAGCATGCTGACGTGCTCGCAGCAAATCGATACGAAGATTTTCGCGTACATGAAGCACATCCGCCCGCGGCGCGCGCTGATCATCGACGAACAGAAGGGGCTGGTGGCGACGTTTCCGCTGTTCGTGCACGACGGAACGCGGCGGGGCGCGGCGCCGGATGCGCCTCCGGGAATGCTGCAGAATCTGGTGACGATGGAGACCTTTGGAATTCGCGGCGGGTTGATTCATGAGGTGGAAGCGTTTCCGTTCGTCACGATTCCGTACGGGATGGGGAACGGGTGGACGGAGGGATCGGGACGGTAGCAGCGTCGAGTCTGATTGGCTGCCGGAGAGGGACCTCCCGCAGATGCGTCCGGGACGCAAACGGCTCGCTTCGACTTCGTGGCTGGACATCCCGCAAGAGCGGAATGAGAAAAGCGTCCAGGCAGTTCGCACAGAATGAGGGCATGAGGAGATCCGGTGGATAGCCTGGGCGGAGCCAAGCAAGCGTGCCGGGCACGATAGATCGTGCCCCTACGGAGAAACGCTACGGTGGCGATGGGGGTGGAACGATGCGAATGATGAAGATGGCGGCGATAGCGGCGGCGTGTTGCGCGGTAGTGGTGATGATGGCGGGGAGACTTGCTCCGGCGGTGGCGGCGAGCGGACCGATTCCGACGGATTGCGACCGCGCCTGCCTGGAAGATCTGGCGACGCAATATTTGAACGCGCTGGCGGCGCACGACCCGAAACGACTGCCGCTGGCGGCGGACGTGAAGTACACCGAGCAGGATCAGGTGATGCCGATCGGCGACGGGTTCTGGGGCACGGCGACTGCGGTGGGCAGCTACCGGCACTGCTTCTCCGATCCGGTCGAGGAGCAGATCGGCTGCATCGTGACGATGCACGAAGGCGAGCACCTGCTAATCATGGGAATGCGGCTGCGCGTGCAGCTGGGGCGGATCACGGAAGTGGAGACGATGTACTACCGGCAGGGAGGCGGAGGCCCGCAGAACATCAACGGATTCGACACGAGCAAGCCCGAGCCGATCTGGTTCGAGACGATTCCGGCGGCGCAGCGGGCGTCGCGGCATCAACTGATCGCGACGGCGAACATGTATTTCGCGGGGCTGGAGAACAACGACGGCAAGGGCGTCTACCCGTTCGCGGACGATTGCGACCGCATCGAAAACGGAATGCACACGACGAACAACGCGACGCTCTCACCGAACGCGGCGTTCAACGCCTTCGCGATGACGTGCATGCAGCAGTTCAAGAGCGGCTACTACGCGGTGGTCACGCGAATCCATTCGCGGCGGTTTCCGCTGGTGGACGAGGAGCGCGGCATCGTGTGGGCAAACGTGATCTTCGACCAGAACGGAACGATGCAGCATCTCCACCTGACGAACGGGCAGGACGTGGACATGAAGAATTTCAACCGGCCATCGAGCATCGAGGTGACCGAAGTGTTCAAGATCACCGACGGCAAGATCCGGCGGATCGAGATGATGGGGTCGGGCTTGCAGTATCATCTGAATTCGGCGTGGGGCGGGATCAGCGACAAGTAGGAAGGCGGAAAATGGAAAAAGGGAAATCGGGGCGGTTGGCGATTGTCGGGGCGGTTGCGGCGGCTCTCTTGCTGTGCGCCGGAGCGGGGGCACAGGAGGATCCGCAGGCGCCTCCGGCCAGCCAGAGTCCCGGAACGGAAAGCGGAATCGCCACGTTCCAGCAGCACTGCATGAGCTGCCACGGAAACCCGAACGTGCCTCGGGCGCCCATGCCGGACGCGATCCGGCAAATGAGTCCCGAGAAGATCTACGACGCGCTGACGACAGGGCCGATGAAGCCGCAGGGCGACGCCTTGACCGAAGACCAGCGAAAAATGCTGGCGACATTTCTGAGCGGGCGGCCGCTGGGCAGCATGAAGGCGGGAGACGCGAAGGACATGCCGAATCAATGCGCGTCGAATCCGCCGCTGCGCGATCCTTCCGCCGGGCCGGAGTGGAACGGGTGGAGTCCCGACGTGGTCAATTCGCGATTCCAGGGCTCGAAGGCCGCGGGGCTGACGCCGGAGCAGGTGCCGCAGCTGAAATTGAAGTGGGCGTTCGGCTATCCCACGGGACTTTCGGCGTACAGCCAGCCGACGGTTGCTTCAGGCCGCGTATTTGTGGGCACCGATATCGGGTACGTCTACTCTGTGAACGCGGAGACGGGGTGCGTGTACTGGTCGTATCAGGCCAAGGGAAACGTGCGCGGAGCGGTGAGCGTTGCGCGCGTCTCCGGGCATAGGGGGACGAAGTACGCCGTGTTTTTCGGCGACGCGCACGCGAACATCTACGCCGTCGATGCGCAGGACGGCAAGGAACTGTGGACGACGCGCGTGGACGACCATTTCGTGGCGCGCATCACGGCGGCGCCGAAAGTGTTCGGCGGGCGCGTGTACGTGCCGGTGTCTTCATCCGAGGAGTTTTCGGCCTCCAATCTCGACTATCCGTGCTGCACGGGGCGCGGGAGCGTGGTGGCGCTGGACGCGAATACGGGAGCGCGCGTGTGGAAGACGTACATCGTGAGCGAGCCGAAGCCGACGCGGAAGAATTCGCGGGGCGTGCAGCAGTACTCGCCTTCCGGCGGCGGAATCTGGAATTCGCCGACGATCGACGCGAAGCGGGGCGTGCTGTACGTGGGGACGGGCGACGCGCAGAGCCGGCCCGTGCCGGAAACGATCGACGCGGTGCTGGCGGTCGATTTGAAGACGGGCGCGATTCGCTGGCATTACCAGGCGGAGGCGAATGATGCGTTCATGGGCGGCTGCAGCGGGCCGGAGAAGACCGACAACTGTCCCGATCCGAACGGCCCGGACCAGGACATCGGAAACTCGCCGATCCTGCGAAAACTGCCGAACGGCAAGAGCGTCGTCGTTTTCGGAATGAAGAATGGAAAAGCGTTCGCGCTCGATCCGGACAAGAAAGGCGCGATCGTGTGGCAGACGAGCGTGGCGCCGGCGCTCCCGGGGCAGAACGCCTTCTTTGCGCTACTGAACGGCATCGTCTGGGGAGGCGCCGCGGACGATCAGAACGTCTACTACGGCTTGCAGTCTGGCGGGATGGTGGCGCTGAAGCTGGCGACCGGGGAATTGGCGTGGCGCGCGACGTTCCCGAAGCCCGAAGGCGCCCGCGTGATCAATTCGGCGGCGGCGACAGCGATGCCGGGCGTCGTCTTTCTGGCTGGATCCGACGGGAAGCTGCACGCGCTTTCGACGGCGGACGGGCACGTGCTGTGGGAGTACGACACGGCGCGGACGTTCGAGACGGTGAACAAGGTTCCGGGAAGAGGCGGCGCAATCGCGTCGATTGGCCCTTCGATCGTCAACGGGATGATTTACATCGGCTCCGGGTATGGCGTGACGGGCGGCGCGTTCGGCAACGTGCTGCTGGCGTTCTCGGCGAACTAGAAACGCGCAGATTCCTTCTCCTGCTCTCAGGAAGAAGCTTTGCGGCGCGCGGCGAGAGCCTCCGCAAACGCGGAGAGAATCCAGGTCCAACCATCCTTGTGCTGACGGCCCAACTCGTCGTCCGGCACGCCCGCATGGCGCAGCGTGACTTCCGTTTCCTCGCCGCGCGGCTCCATCGTGAGAGTGACGATCGATTCGACGCCCTTCGTTGCTTCCGAAACCCAAGTGAATTCGATCTTGCGCGGACGATCGAGCTGAATGAAGCGCCCGTAGTGCGGCCAGCTTCGGTCCTGATATTTCGCGGCCATGTAGAAGAGGCCGTCGACGACGGGATTCACAATCACTTTTTCGCCGCCGAACCACGGTCCGCCGGGGCTCTTCGGGTCGATCCAGACGTCGAAGATCTTTTCCGGCGAGGCGGGAATGGTGCGCGTAACGGTCAGATCGATCCGGTTCATCGCGATTGCTCCTTTTGCGCGGCGAAGAATGTTTCGAGGCGGTCCATGCGTTCGTTCCAGAACTGCTCGTATTTCAAGGTCCACTGCGCCACGTCGCGCAGGGGCTTCGCGGACAGCTGGAGGATTTTGTCGCGGCCGCGGCGCGTGCGGCGCACGAGGCCGGCGCGCTCGAGCACCCGGACGTGCTTGCAGAATCCCGTCAAGGACATGGGGAAGGGCTGGGCGACGTCAGAGATGCGCGCGGGGCCGCGGGAGAGGCGGTCCATGATGGCGCGGCGCGTGGGATCGGCGATGGCGGCGGCGACGCGGTCGAAAGCGCGGGGCGCTTTATAGTGAACCATATGGTTCAGTATGGATGAAAGCGCACCGGGCTGTCAAGCGGAGGCCGAATCGAGTAGACTCCGCGCGAAGGAGAGCGACATGGCCGACGGGCCGCCGCCTCGGCGTCCTGGGACAAGCATCGCAGCGATTCTCGCCGGCATCCTTGTGGGCGCGGCGCTTTCGCTGGGAACGGACTTCGGGCTGCACGCGGCGGGCATCGCTCCCGCGGTGGGCCAGTGGAAAGCGGAGTGGCTTTACGCGCTGGCGATGGGATATCGCACGATCTACAACATCGTGGGCAGCTACGTGGTGGCGCGGCTGGCGCCGAACCGGCCGATGGGTCATGCGCTGGTGGCGGGCACGCTGGGACTGATCGTGAGCGCGGCGGGCGCGATTGCGACGTGGAATCGCGCGGATTTGGGACCGCGCTGGTATCCGCTGGCGCTGGTGGTGGTGGCGCTGCCGTGCGCGTGGCTGGGCGGCAAACTGCGGACGATGCAGCGGGGCGATTCGCGTCAAATTGCGTAGCACGCGTATTCTGATTCGCCGAAATCGATTTCCGGCACCTACTCCGCACGGAATGGAGACGAAGAATGGTTCTTACGAAAGAGGAGGCAATCGCAGCGCTGCAGAACGAGGTGCGGCTGGTGCTGCACCTGGCGTCGAAGATCGAGCCAGGGATGCTCGATTACCGGCCGAGCCCGAAGCAGCGCAGCCTGCTGGAGCTGATGCAGTATTTCGTGGTGGTGGCGCCGGTGCAGCTTCGCATGATTCTGGCGGGCACGTTCACGATGGATTCGTGGCGCGCGATGTGGCTGCCGGAAGAAGCCGCGGCCAGGTCGATGAATTTCGAGCAGGCGAAAGTTGCGATTGGGAAGCAGGCCGCGCTGTTTGCCGAAAGGCTGGGGCCGGTGAGCGACGCCGATTTGCGAAAGGAAGTGGAGATGTTCGGGAACCGGGCGACGCGCGGGATGTGGATCGTGCGGCTGCCGCTGGGACATCTGACGGCGTACCGGATGCAACTGTTCCTCTATCTCAAGGCGTGCGGACGCGAAGAATTGAACACGATGAATCTGTGGGCGGGCGTGGACGGGTCGGCGGGACCGCCGCCGATAATCCAACGCCGCTAGTCTCCGAGCCGAATACTTGCTGCGGGTGATACTGCGCATCGGATCGGCGCTGCTCGCCGGTCGTCCATGCCGGAGATGGATGTCCGATCCCCTAAGCGCCGGCGCGCTTGCGCAGGGCGAAGATTGAGGGAACGTCCACGGGCGGCGCGGCGGAAGCCAGATGGATGGCGACGATTTCCGCGTTGGTCACGACGGCGACGATCATCAGCGCGACGATGGCCCATCCGGACGCGCGGAACACCAGCAGCGCGATCAATCCACCGAGCAAGGCCAGCCCGTAGAACTTCGCGAGGTACGTGTGAGCGGCGGGATATTTTCGGAATCGAGCCAGGCTGACGGCGATCGTCGCGATTTCCGACGCGAGAAGAACGGCGATGGCCCAAATCGTGCGCGTCAGCACGGGCCGGCAGAGCATCCATACGACCGCGAGGAGGAAAAGATAGTAGATGATGTCGGTGGCGCTGTCGTAGCGGCGCAGGAGGGGAGTGGAGACGCCGAAGCGGCGGGCGAGGATGCCGTCGAAGATGTCGGAGAGCGTGGCGGCGACGAGGATCGGCAGATAGACGATTCGCGGCGCGCCGATCATCGCGCAGGCCAGCGCCGCCGGACCCAGCAGCAGCCGGAGCGTGGTCAGCAGAAATGGGAGGTGGCGTTTCAATGTGTGGCGCCAGAAGCCTTTTGTGGCGGGGAGTGTACCCGGCCCGGGGCGCGCCCTCAAGCGGAGCGCGGGCTGCGGGCGGCTGAACGGCGGGAGCAGGTGTCCCAACTTCGCTCGAAGGATTGTCGAGCGAATACTTGCTGCGAGTGAGGCTGCGCAAAGGTAAGCGCTCCGCGCCGTCGTTTTGTTCGCAGGGCTGAAGCCCTGCGCTTCCAGCTGAAGAACGAGGGAGCCGGCGAGGTGCCCTCGCCCGCCCCGGCAGTCTCCAGGTGAGAGGACCCGTCCCCAAGAAAAGACAGCGGGCTCGACGCGGACGGCGGCCTGAAGCGCGCCGGTAGAAAGGCGGCGAGCCGAATTCAGGGAACTTCGAATGGGCGCCGGGGAATACGGTATAGAATCGTGATTCGCATGGTTTCGAAGAGAGATACGCGGAAGAGATTTTTCGGACGGGCGGCGCGGTTCGCTCTCGCGGCGGCGCTGTGTGTGTTTGCGCCGATGGCGCGCGCGCAAGACGCCGCGAAGCCGGCCGCTCAGGAATCTTTCGGAACTGTCGCGGGGACGGTGGTGGATCAGACGGGCGCGTTTGTTCCCGGAGCGCGCGTCGAACTGACGGCGGTGAAACCGTCCGTGGACGAGAAGGCCTTCACCGACACGAACGGCCAATTCTATTTCCTGAACGTGCCCGCCGCCGATTTCCGGCTGACGATTTCCGCGGAGCACTTTGAGAACGCGACGGTAACCGGGACGGTGCACGCGGGTGAGCACTACGTGGCGCCGCAGATCGTGCTGACTCTGGCGACGCAGACCACGTCCGTCTCCGTGACGCAGACGCAGGAGGAGATCGCGGAAGAGCAACTGAAGGTGCAGGAGACGCAGCGCGTGCTCGGTTTCATTCCGAATTTCTACGTCACCTACGTGCCGGACGCGGCGCCGCTGACGGCGAAGCAGAAATTCCGGCTGGCGTGGAAATCGTCGTCCGATCCGGTGACGATCGCGCTGGTCGCCGCGCTGGCGGGCGGCGAGCAGGCGTCGAATGAATATAAGGGATACGGTCAGGGAGCGCAGGGCTACGGGAAGCGGTTCGGGGCGACGCTGGCGGACGTGGTCGACGGGACGTTTCTGGGCGCGGCGGTGTTTCCGACCGTGCTGAAGCAGGACCCGCGCTATTTCTACAAGGGAACCGGAAGCACGCAATCGCGGCTGTTCTACGCCATTGCGAACGCGTTCATCTGCAAGGGCGACAACAAGAAGTGGCAGCCGAACTACTCCAACATTCTGGGCAATCTGGCTGCGGGCGGAATCGCGAACGCGTATTATCCGGCGGGCGACCGCGGCGCCGGGCTGACGTTCGCGACCGCCGGAATCCGGATCGGAGAAACCGCGGCCGCCGGGATCTTCCAAGAGTTCGTGGTGCGCAAGCTCACACCGCGCGCCGCAAAGAGCGATCCGAAGCCGTAGCGCCTACCTCGCCGCGTATTGCGTGAAGACGTAGTCATCCTTCTTCACGATCGTGTGGCAAGCGGCCCCGCATTTGGCGTCGTTCGCTTGCGGCGGCGTGTCCGTGGTATTCCCGGGCCGGAACGAGCCGGATGCCGCGTCGTACTCGAACACGGCGTAACCCCAGCCGCCGCTGTCCGGAAACCTCTTGCTGTCCTTTTCCATTAGATCGACATCGTGCTGGACGCCGGGCACCGTGGCCGCGGGGAAGGTCTGCAACTTTGTCGGAATCCAATGGACCTTGGCCATCTTGGCGCCGTCGGGGAATGGTTTGCCATTGCCCGGAGCGCCGTCCTGATACGCCTTGATCATCACCGGATTGGCGACGATCGCGGCCATCAGCGGACCATCCTGACTGATCGAGACGATCTGCCAGGACTCGTATCCCCTGAACTCGGAGAACGCGAGACCGCCGGGTATTTTCAGCGAGTACTTGTCCTGCTTGTCCTGCGCAGAGATGGTCCTGCCGCCCAGGACGGCGAACGCTAACGCGACGATCACCATCGCGCACAGTAGAACTCTTTTCATGGCTGATTTCTCCTTCGCTGTTCGATGCGTCCAGCTTGCCGTCGACGGATGTTCACCTCGTCGGATAGGCGGTGAAAATGTAGTCCTTCGACGCCGCCAGGGTGTGGCATGCGGCGCCGCACTTGGCGTCGTTGTTCACCGGAGGCTTGCTCGCCGAAGTGGCGGGCGCGAACGTGCCGGCTGCGGCGTTGTAGTCGAACATCGCGTAACCCCATCCGTGCGTGTCCGGGAATCTCTTGCTGTCCTTGACGATGAACTCGACCACGGTCATGTCGCCGGGCACGGTGTCCGGGGTGCTCGCCGAAAAAGGAGGATCGGTCAGCTTCTTCGGTCTCCACTCCAGCTTGGCAATCTTGGAACCGTCGGGGAAAGGCTTGCCGTTGCCGGGAACGCCTTCGCGGTAGGCCTTGATCATCACCGGATTGGCGAGGATTACTCGGATCACGTTTTGAGCGTCGGTGAGACTGGGAGCGACTACCTGCCAGTCTTCGTATCCCCGGATCTCGGAGAACGCGAGGCCGCCGGGTATTTTCAGCGCGTACTTGTCCTGCTTGTCCTGCGCAGAGATGGTCCTGCCGCCCAGGACGGCGAGCACGAGCGCGGCGATCAGCATCAACCCGAGTAGAAGTCTCTTCATGGCTCATTCCTCCGCTGCGGTGTGGAAGTGCAGGTTCCCCTGCGTCGCGAATCGACTGGATTTGCGTTGGTGGTGAGAAGCGACGCCGTCGCGCCGGTTGCGTTGCGGTGACGAAAGACCAATGGGACTGCGCGAGTGGTTCTGACCGAGCGCCTCGAAGGCCAGGAGGCGGATGATAGGGCATCGGAAGGGGCGGGGTCAAGGCGCACCGCGCGGCGAGAACGGCAGTGCCGTCGTAGAGTGCCTGCGCTGAGATTGCAGCGCACGCCGGGATTCGAAGGAAGGACAGGCGTTCCGGGAAACTGGCCCACGACCTGTCCCAAGGTACCATTGACTTTCGCTTTTAATTCGCCTAAAGTGTGGGAAGCCCAGACTGTGTTTACACGGGGGGTTACGGAATGGCACTGACGAAGCGGCAAAAAGAGGTTCTGAACTATCTGGTGGGGTTCATCAACAAGAACGGCTACTCGCCGAGCTTCGAGGAGATCGCGCACGCGCTGAAGCTGACGTCGCTCGCGACCGTGCACAAGCATCTCTCGACGCTGGAGAAAAAGGGATTCGTCCGGCGCGGATACAACCAGAGCCGGTCGATCGAGGTGACGCAGCTGCCGAAGCCGGTGCGCGAGGAGATTCTCGACCGGCACGTGGTGGAACTGCCGCTGGCCGGGCGGATCGCCGCGGGGCGTCCGTTGGAGGCCGTGGAAGACAACGAGACGATTTCGCTGGCGGACTTCACGCGCGGGCACAACAACTTCGTCCTGAAGGTGAAGGGCGAATCGATGCGCGAGGATCACATCCTGGACGGGGATTACATCGTGGTGGAGCAGACGCAAGTGGCCAATCCGGGAGAGATCGTGGTCGCGCTGGTGGGCGAGGACGAGGCGACGGTGAAGCGCTTCTATCGCGAACAGGGCGGGAAGATCCGGTTGCAGCCTGCGAATTCGACGATGGCGCCGATTGTGGTGTCGGCGCAGGACGTGAAAATCCAAGGACGCGTGGTCGGAGTGCTTAGGAAATACTGAGCGCGTCGCGTCAGTCCAAGAGAGATCCTTCGACTCGCCCGCCGGAGGCGGACTCGCTCAGGATGACGACCCTGGTCGGGTCGTCAAATTCAAGGACGCGTGGTGGGCGTCCTGCGGAAATACGAGCCGAGGCGGTTTCCAGCTTTCGGCGCCGTTTGGTGTATGATCCTCACGCCGGTTCAGACGATCGA
>Ga0335080_10009267_pt1 | contig 10290 bp, 9 predicted proteins | sample Lox_Sample_34_FD_206720 | JGI IMG/M metagenome (GOLD analysis project Ga0335080, IMG submission 206720) | Soil microbial communities from Loxahatchee National Wildlife Refuge, Florida, United States - Lox_Sample_3.4 | ecosystem: Environmental > Terrestrial > Soil > Wetlands | place: USA: Florida... | reverse complement strand
GCGAGCGCCGCGAGGAGCGGATTGCCGGTGCTCACACCGGGGTCCCGTCGCGGTGGTAGACCCGAGGGACCCGCGCGGTCAGCCCGCACAGGATCTCGTAGCTGATCGTGCCGATCCGGCGCGCCACGTCCTCGGCCGTCTGACGCTCGTCGCCGTCGGCACCGATGATCGTGACCGGGTCGCCGCAGCGCACGCCGGCCCCACCCGAATCGAGCGACACCGTGATGTTGTCCATGCTGACCGTCCCCATGAGCGGGTAGCGCCGGCCGCCGATCAGCACGTCGCAGTTGTTGGTGAGCCCCCGGCGGATCCCGTCGGCGTACCCGATCGGCACCGTCGCTATCCAGGTGTCCGACGATGCCACCCACCGCCGGCCATAGCCGGCGCTGTCCCCGGGGCGTGCGAGCTTCACGGCCGCCACATATGAGGTGAGCTCGAGCGCCGGCTCGAGGCCGTGCGCCGCGGGGTCCTGATTCATCGGGTCGCAACCGTAGATCGCGATTCCGCACCGGACAAGATCGAAATGACTCGCGGGCTCGCGCAGCGTGGCGGCGCTGTTGGCGGCGTGCACGGTGATCCGGGGCCAGCGGTCGCGCATCGCGTCCACGAACGGTCCGAACCTCGCAAGCTGCTCGGCCGTGAACGACGGGTCCTCGTCGGCGCTCGCGAAGTGGGTCATCGCTCCAGCGAGCTCGAGCGCCGGCGCCGCTGCGATGCGCTCGGCCACGCGGATCGCCTCATCAACGGCACGCGTCCCGAGCCGGCCCATCCCCGTATCGAGCTTCACGTGCACCCGGATCGGCACCGCTGCGGCGGCAACGCGATCGACGAACGCCTCACTCCACGCGACCACCTCGCTCCGAGCATCAAGCGCCAGCGAGAGCTCCTCGTCGCTCACGGCGCCCATCACGAGTACCGGGGCGTCGATGCCCGCGGCACGGAGGTCGGCCGCCTCGCCCGCGGTCGCGACCGCGAGCGACCGCGCCCCGCCGGCGAGCGCCGCCCGCGCCGCCGGAGCCGGGCCGTGGCCGTAGCCGTTGCCCTTGACGACCGCCGCCAGCTCAGCTCCACCGGTCAGCCCAGCCCGGAGATGGGCGACGTTGCGCTCAATCGCCGCGAGGTTTACGCGGGCAAGCGCGCGCAGCGCCATGATCAGGCCGCTCGCGGGGCCAGCGCGCGCGGAAGCGCCGCGATCACGTCGCGCGCGATCACGCCCTCGGGCCCGATCGCCTGCGCCGCCAGCATCCCGGCGCGAGCATGCACGAAGACGGCCGCGCACGCCGCTTGGAACGGATCCATCCGCTTGGCCAGGAACGCGCCGACGACGCCCGAGAGCACGTCACCGGTGCCCGCCGTGGCCAGCGCGGGGGCGCCCCCGCGATTGACGGCCGTGCGGCCGTCGGGCGCGGCGACGATCGTGTCGTCGCCCTTCAGGACCAGGATCGCCTGAGCCTCTTTCGCCGCCCGCCGTGCACTCTGGAGGCGGTGGGCACCGATCGCGGCGCTGTCGGTCTCGAGCAGGCGCGCGAGCTCCCCCGCGTGCGGCGTAAGCACGGTGGCGGCCTCGCGCTCGGCGAGCAGGCTCAGGGACCCCGCGTGCGCGTTCAGACCGTCGGCGTCGAGCAGCAGCGGCACCGGCGCGTAGCGAGCCAGCTGCCGCGCGAACTCCTGCGCCTCCGGCGCCCGGCCCAGCCCCGGCCCGAGCACGACCGCATCGGACCGATCGGAGCGCTCGAGCACAGTCTCGACGCCGCGAGGCTCGAGCGACCCGTGCGTGTCCGGCAGCGGCACCGACATCACCTCGAGCAGGTGAGACCCGAAGATCTGCATCAGGGACGAGGGCACGCATGCGGTCACATAACCGGCGCCGGCACGCATCGCGGCCTCGGACGCCATGCACGGCGCGCCGGTCAGCCCGAGCGACCCGCCGCAGACGAGCACGCTCCCGGCGGCGAACTTGTTCGAGGCCCTGCCGCGGCGCGGGATCCCGTCGGACGCGCGATCGGAGATCAGCCCGACCTGCGGCTCACCTGGACCACCGGCGGGGATGCCGATGTCGATCACCCGCACGTCGCCGGAGTGCGTCTTGCCGGGATCGATCCACAGCCCCGGCTTGGCCGCGTGGAAGGTGGCGGTGGCGCGCGCGGTCACGGCCCCGCCGGCGATCTCGCCCGTCGAGGCGTCGACACCGCTCGGAACGTCGCACGCGACGACGCACGCGTTTGCGGACGCACGGTTGATGGCTTCGATCGCGCCGGCGGCCGGCTCACGCGGCTCGCCCGAGAAGCCCGTGCCGAGAATCGCGTCGACGATCGCTGCCGCCCCGTCGAGGACACCGCCGTCGAACGGCCTCGCGCCCGGACCGGGCAGGCGCTCCGCGTTGACCCGCGCGTCGCCACGCAAATCCTCAACCTCTCCGAGCAACAGCACGTCGACCTCCCGACCCCGGTCGCGCAACAGGCGGGCCGCCACGAACCCGTCGCCACCGTTGTTGCCCTTACCGCACACGGCAACCACACGACCCGCCGGCGCCAGCTCACCGACCAGGTCGGCGAGCCCCGCGCCGGCGCGCTCCATCAGCTCTACGCCGGGGATTCCGCGCTCGCCGATCGCCCACTCGTCGAGCGCGCGCTGCTCGCCGGCGTCGGGGAGCGGGTCAAGCCAGTCGGGAAGGGGGGTCACGGTGGGGAGCCTAGTGGCTGGCTCCCACGCGCCTCACCCGGCGATCACGACCGCGGCGGCGTCGCGGCGCGTATGCGTCAGCGATACCTGCACTTCGACGCCGAGCTCGGCAGCCCGTTCCGCGGCGCTGCCGGACAGGCGCAGCGCGGGCGGCCCGCCGGTCCCGATCACCTCCACCTCGTGGAAGTTCCAGGACCGGATCCCGAGCGCCTTGGCCGCGGCCTCCTTGGCGCAGAACCGCGCCGCGAGGTGCTGGCCAGGCCGGCCCTGGCTGGCCGCGTAGGTGCGCTCGGCCTCGGTGAACAGCCGTTCGGCGAGCCGCGGGGTCCGCTCGAGCGCCCGCTCGAGCCGGTCGATCTCCAGCAGGTCGATCCCGACGCGGAGACCGGCCCCGCCCATCGTCACTCCACCGTGACGGTCTTGGCCAGGTTCCGTGGCTGGTCGACGTTCAGACCGCGCCGGCGGGCGATGTAGTACGCGAGCAGCTGCAGGGGTATCACGGCGAGCAACGAGGACAGCATCCACTCCGTGCGCGGCACCTCGATGACCTCGTCGGCGTGCTGGGCGATCTGCTCATCGCCCTCGGTCGCGACCGCGATCACGCGCGCCCCGCGTGCCCGGACCTCCTGGATGTTCGATACCACCTTCTCGAGCACCGGCGACTCGGTCGCGACGACGACCACCGGTGTGCTCTGGTCGAGCAGCGCGATCGGGCCGTGCTTCATCTCGCCCGCGGCGTACGCGTCGGTCGCGATATAGGAGATCTCCTTGAGCTTCAGCGCGCCCTCGAGCGCGACCGGAAGCCCGACGTGGCGCCCGAGGTACAGGAAGAACTCGGCTCCGCTCACCCGCTCGGCGACCGCCTGCACGCCGCCCATGTCGCGCTCGAACATTTCGGTGATCCGGTGCGGCAGGCGCTTGACCTCGCTGATCGTCGCCTTGAGCTCGTCCGGCTCGAGCGTGCCGCGGAGCTCGGCGAGCCGTAGCGCGAGCAGGTACATGGCCACGACCTGGCTGACGAACGTCTTGGTCGCCGCCACCCCGATCTCGAGGCCGGCGCGCGTGTACAGGACACCGTCGGCGTCGCGCGTGGCCTGAGAGCCCATGATGTTCGTGATCGCGAGTACATTCGCGCCGCGCTCGCGGGCCGTGCGCATGGCAGCCAGCGTGTCGGCAGTCTCACCAGACTGCGAGATGCCGATCACGAGGTCGCCGGGGCCGACGACAGGGTTGCGGTAGCGGTACTCGGAGGCGATCTCGACCTCGACCGACACGCGCGAGAACTCCTCAATCGCGTAGCGCCCGATCAACCCGGCGTGGTAGGAGGTCCCACACGCGACGATCACGATCCGGCGGAGCGTCCGCAGGAGCTCGTCGTCGATCGGCCCGAGATCCCCGAGGTCGATCCCAACGCCTCTGGCGGCGCGCTCGCCGATCGTCTCCGCCACCGCCTCGGCCTGCTCGTGGATCTCCTTGAGCATGAACGTCTCGTAGCCCTGTTTCTCCGCGGTCTCCGCGTCCCAGTCGACCTCGACGATCTCCCGCGCAAGCGGCGTGCCGTCGGCGGTGGAGAACTCGACCTCGTCGGGGCGGAGCACGACGATCTCGTCGTTCTCGATGTACTGGACGTGGCGCGTGTGACGGAGAAACGCCGGGATCGCGGACGCGATGAACTGCTCGCCCTCGCCGCGGCCGATGATCAGCGGGCACTCCTTGCGCGCCCCGACCAACAGGCCGGGCTCATCCGCAGTCATCGCCACGAACGCGTAGTGGCCCCGAAGGTCGGCGTAGGCACGACGGACCGCCTCGACCAGGTCGCCCTCGTTGTAGTGAGCGACGAGGTGCGCGATGACCTCGGCGTCCGTCTCGGAGGTGAACTGCGCGCCGTCTGCGACCAACCGGCGCTTGAGCGAGATGTAGTTCTCGACGATGCCGTTGACGACGATGTGGACGCGGTCGGTGTTGTCGAAGTGGGGATGGGCGTTTTCCTCGGTGACCCGCCCATGGGTAGCCCAGCGCGTATGGCCGATCCCCGTCCCCGGCTGGGGCCGCTCGGCGAGCGCGACCGCCCCGCCGCTTCGATCGGTGCCGCCACAGGCATCGATCGCGCCGCGCAGCGCGCTGAGGTTGCCCACGGCACGTACGGCGTCGATCCGGTTCCCGTCGAGCACCGAGATGCCGGCGCTGTCATATCCGCGATACTCGAGCTTCTCGAGTCCTGCCAGGAGGAGCGGGCGCGCCTTACGCGGGCCAACATAGCCGACGATTCCACACATAAGTGCTTAATTCCCCTTTCGTGGCGGGCAATCCGGGGATCGCCTTCCGGTGGCTCCGTCAGAGGAGTCCGACGATGTTAGCCGGAAGGACAGTCGCCTCAATCAACGCACGAGCCCGTGCGAGACTCGCGGGCGCCGCAAGCATTCCTACGGCAGCGCGGTCTCCACGATTTGCCGTAGCCGAGCGCACACCTCGTCTGTCTCCTCCTGGCTCGGCGCCTCGACCATGACCCGGATGAGGGGCTCGGTCCCCGACGCCCGGACGAGCACCCGCCCCCTGCCGGTGAGCCCCGCGTGCTCGCGCGCCACGGCTTCCTCCACGCCCGGGTCGGCCATCGCCGCCGCAAGCCCGGCCCGGTCGGCGGCGCGAATGTTGACCAGGCGCTGGGGCAGCTTCTCCATCGCGCCTCGGTCGGCCAGGTCGCGACCTCCGAGCGCTTCGAGGGTGAGCAGCGCGCTCGCGATTCCGTCGCCGGAGGGCCCGAAGCCGAGATCGATGATGTGGCCCGACTGCTCGCCTCCGAGCGCCCAGCCACGCCGGCGAAGCTCGTCGAGCACGTAGCGGTCGCCGACGGCGGTCGTCGCCACCTCGATCTCGGCCGCTGCCATCGCCCGGTGGAAGCCGTAGTTGGTCATCACGGTGACCGCCACGCCGTTGCCGGGCAGCCGGCCCGCCGAGCGAAGATGCAGGGCAGCCAGCGCGATCAGCTCGTCGCCGTCGACGACCGCGCCACGGCCGTCCACGGCGAGCACCCGATCGCCGTCGCCGTCGAACGCGAACGCGACGTCATAGCCGCCACCCGAGACCCTCTCCACGGCCGCGTCGAGGTGCGTCGAGCCGCAACCCTGGTTGATGTTCATGCCGTCGGGCTCGTCGGCGAGCACGTCGACGCTCGCTCCCAGCCTGCGGAAGATCTCGGGAGCGGCCCGGTAGGTGGCCCCGTTTGCGCAGTCGAGCAGCACGCGGAGCCCGCTCAGATCGAGGCCGGAGAAGCGCTCCTGAAGCTGCTGCAGGTAGTCCTCCAGCGGGCCGTCGAACGGCCGGATGCGACCGATGTGCGCCGGCGGAGGCGGCGCACTCTCGAGCGCGGACTCGATCTCGTGCTCGGTGTCGTCGTGCAGCTTGAATCCGTCGCCGGCGAACAGCTTGATGCCGTTGTCCTCGTAGGGATTGTGCGACGCCGAGATCACTGCGGCGAGGTCAAGGCCGTGCCGGCGCACCAGTAGCGGCGCCGCCGGCGTCGGGAGGACGCCGCCGAGCCACGCGTCGCCACCTGCCGCGGCCACGCCGGCCGCGATCGCCGATTCGAGCATCTCGCCCGACTCGCGGGTGTCGCGGATGATCAGCACCTGCGGGCGCTCCGCCTCGATCCACGCGACCGCCGTACGCCCCAGGGCGAGGGCGAGGTCGGCAGTGAGGAAATGTCCCGCCCGGCCGCGGACGCCGTCCGTGCCAAACAGCTGGCGCGCCATGCGTCAGTTAGCGCTTGGAGAACTGCGGCCGCTTGCGGGCCTTCTTGAGCCCGGCCTTCTTGCGCTCCTTCACGCGCGGATCGCGCGTCAGGAAGCCGCGGCGCTTGAGCTCGCCACGCAGGTCCGGAGCGGCAACGATCAGCGCGCGAGAGATGCCGTGGCGGAGCGCACCGGCCTGGGCGGACACGCCGCCGCCGTGCATCCGTGCGACCACGTCCATCCGCGACTCGTAGCCGACCGTCTCGAGCGGCTGGCGGATGATCCGCCTGAGCGTCTCGCGCGGGAAGAACTCGTCGAGCGTCTTGCCGTTGATCACGTAGGTGCCGGTGCCGGGCTTGATGATCACCCGCGCGACCGCCGTCTTGCGCTTCCCGGTGGCGGTGTACCGGGCACCGGCGGCCAGATCGATCGCGGCGTCCGCGATCGGGCGGCTGTCCTCCTCTTCCTCCTGCTCGCGCGCGGCCAGCGCCTCGGCGTCGGCCTCGGCGGCCGCCTGCGCCTCCGCGTCGAGGAACTGCTCGCCCTCGGGCACGATGTCGGGGATCAGGTCGGCACCGGGGATCTCCGGCTTCGCGCGGGGCGCGATTTCCTCGAGCTCCTCGATCTCCTCGTCCTCGAGCGGGTTCTGCTCGGCCTCGATCGTGACGTCGGGCTGAATCGCATCCGGGTCGCCGACCTCGGCCTCGGCCGCGATCTCCGGCTCCTCGGCAACGGGCTCCTCGACCGGCGGTTCCTCGGCAACGGGCTCCTCGACCGGCGGTTCCTCGGCAACGGGCTCCTCGACCGGCGGTTCCTCGGCAACGGGCTCCTCGGCCGGCGGTTCCTCGGCGACGGGCTCCTCGACCGGCGGTTCCTCGGCAACGGGCTCTTGCACAGCGGGCTCTTCGACCGACGGCTCCTCGGCGACGGGCTCCTCGTCCCGCGCCGGCTCGTCGGCCGGGGTCGCTTCCGCCTCCGGCTCCTCCGGAACTCCCGGATCCTGATCGTCGGCTCGCTGCTCGTCCTCGGGGCGCTCGGTCACTGCTCGATCTCCATCGGTTGCGGCTTCTGTGCGGCGTGCGGATGCTCAGGACCCGCGTAGACCTTCAGCTTCGTCAGTTGCTTACGCGCGAGGCGGTTACGGGGCAGCATCCCCTTGACCGCGAGGCGGATGACCTCCTCGGGCCGGCGCTCAAGCATGTCGTTCAGCGTGCGGGACTTCAGCCCGCCGGGATACCCCGAGTGGCGGTAGTACCGCTTGTCGGAAAGCTTGTTGCCCGTCACCGAGATCTTCTCGGCGTTAACGACGATCACGAAGTCGCCCGTGTCGACATGCGGCGTGTAGGTCGGCTTGCGCTTCCCCCGCAACGTATCGGCGATCTGCGTCGCGAGCCGGCCGAGCGTCCGCCCGGAGGCGTCGACGATCAGCCAGTTGCGCTCTCTGTCGGCGGGGGTGGCTACGTAGGTCTTCATGGCATGCACAAGCCGCGCGACGATCGCGCGGCTTTGCCCATGATAGGCGATCGGAAGCCACACGGCCGTTCGTGTCTGAGCGTACGCTGAACCGATGACCGTCCCGCTCCAGGTTAGGCGCGCCGCGATCCGGTGCGCCTACGTCGGACTCCGGGTGTACTGGTTCGTGGCGCGGCCGAAGGTGGTGGGCGTCAAGTGCGTGGTCATGCACGACGACCAGGTGCTACTCGTGCGCCACACCTACGGGCACCGCGGCTGGGACATCCCGGGAGGCACGGTCCGGCGCCGCGAGGTCCCTATCGATGCCGCCCGCCGCGAGATGCAGGAAGAGCTCGGCCGCCGGATCGAGGATTGGCAGGACCTCGGCGTGCTGTACATCACGACCAACCACCATCGCGACAACCTGCACATGTTCAAGACCCGCATCGCCGACCGGCACGTCGACATCGATCTCACCGAGCTCGCCGAGGCGAGCTGGTTCCGCCGCGACGAGCTGCCGCCCGACACCGGCCGCTTCGTCGGCAAGATCCTGGCGCGGGCGGCGATGGCTAGCGAATCCTGAGCGCCGCGACTCGCGTGGTCGTAGACGTCCGCGTGGCGTGCGAGCTCGCGGTCAGGGTCAGCAGGAGCGCCGTTCGCTGGCCCCGGCGCGTGGCGGTGTGGAGCGCCGGGAGGACGCCCTTCGAGGGCTTGACCACGAGCACGGTCGGACGGCCCGCGGTGACCGTCGTGCGCAGGCTGCCGAACTGGAGGCTGAACGCCTTGAGCCCGCCCTTGCGCGCCGCGGAGGCTCTGACCCCGATCGTCACGTTCGCGCGGGCATCGCATGTCACGAGCACGCCGAGCACCGCCGGGTGCCGCTTGAGCCTGGCCGGCAGCGCCTTCATGGTGCATCGCTGCGCGCGGACCCGGACGATCGCGCTGGCGCTGCTGCCGACGTGGGTGCCATCGCCTCCGTACACCGCATCGACTCGAGCCTGCGCCGGAGGCAGCTCGGTCGGCGTGAACGCGACCTCGCAGATCGCCACGCCGGGAGTCGCGGTCGCGCCGAGCACACAGCCCGAGTCGTCCCCGAATGACGCGCCGGCGGTGGGCGAGCTGACCGCGACGGTGCCCGTTGGAGTGATGTGGAACGCGCCCAGGTCCGAGACGGTTGCCGTGCAGATCGTCGAGGCCGTCACCGCGACCGGCGAGGGAGAGCAGGTCAGGCTCGTCGCGGTGGCGCGCGGGGCAACCTGGATCACCGTGTTCGACGTCTGCTCGGAGCCGTCCGAATCGTCCACCGTGACCAGCGCGTTGTAGGTGCCGGCCTCGGGGTAGGCATGGGTTCCGCTGACATCCAGCGCCCCGCCGGCCGCGGGGCTGATCGCGCCCGTAGTCCGGGTGCCGTCACCCCAGTCGATCGTGGCGCTCACGTACGCGCTCGGGTTGCTCTCGGAGACCGAGTCGAGGACGGGCGAGATCGGCACACCGGCGGTAGCGCTGAGCTTCGGCCCGGGCTCGGCCAGGACGACATCGTCGCCGGCGACCGAGCCCGACCCGCCCTGTGTGACCGCGGTGCCGTTCCACCCGAAGATGCCGGTGGCGGACCCGCCGAGGGTCACGACGACGCGTGTCACGACCGCGTCGGGGAAGAGCAGGCCGGCGAACGACGTCGCGCCGGCCAGCGCGGTGACAGTGCCCTGGGCGAGCTGGCTGCCGCCATTGAAGTACTGGATCGTGGCCGATCCGGTGGAGTTCAGGAACACGATCCCGAGTCCCCGGGCCTGAGCGGGCACTGGCGTGCCTCCTTGACCGGAGGGGGCGACGACATCGAATTCAGCCGTGTCGGAGTTGAACGGCCCCCATATGTTCGAGGCGGTGAACGGCGTGAACTGGGTGCTCGAGACCGATTGAAAGCCGTTGCTCGAGACCGATATGTTCGGCCCGAGTTCCAGCCCCCAAGGCTGCAACCGGTTGCGGGCGGGGGCGATCACGCCCGATCTGATCGACGTCGAGCCGGGATCGCTGCCGTCGGGTGCGATCTGGTCCCAGGTGACGTGCCGGAACCCGTCACCGTGCTCGCCGGCGGCTGTGCCGTTGTCGGCGCCGCCGACCGCCTGCTCGAAGTTGGCCATCGCGGCCGCCGTCGACGCCCCGGAGCCGGTGAACATCTGCGGCGTACCACCGGTGGGGACGCCCAGCGAGGCGTTCGCCCCCGGCGCGAGCGCACCGAACGCGCACGCCACGGCGACAACGCAAAACCCCCAACGAACTGCCCCAACCTTCAACAACGCCCGATCAGATTACTCCCATTCGATGGTGCCGGGCGGCTTGCTGGTGATATCGAGCACCACGCGCCCGACCGGACGGATCTCGCCGATCATCCGAGCGGCGATCTGCTCGAGCAGGTCGTAGGGCAGGCGAG
>Ga0335080_10009264_pt1 | contig 10293 bp, 7 predicted proteins | sample Lox_Sample_34_FD_206720 | JGI IMG/M metagenome (GOLD analysis project Ga0335080, IMG submission 206720) | Soil microbial communities from Loxahatchee National Wildlife Refuge, Florida, United States - Lox_Sample_3.4 | ecosystem: Environmental > Terrestrial > Soil > Wetlands | place: USA: Florida... | reverse complement strand
AGCTCCGCGTGACCCTGATCAAAGCCGTGGTGAAGGCGACGCAGCGCGCCAAAGAACTGGCCAATGGGTAGGCGATTCTGAAGAGTGACAACTGAGAACTGAGATCTGAGAACTGCTTTTCACCCAGGCTCTTTGCGATTCGAAAAGGGTCAAACCAGAAGCTGATATCCCGAAAGATAAGTTCTCCGACACAGCGGAAAGAGCGCTCCGCTTTTGGGTGAAACCCAGTTCTCAGATCTCGGATCTCAGTTCTCGGTTGGAGAATGGTTGGGGAGCGTGAAGTTTACCGTGATGCGGGTCTCGAACGGCGCCGGATGGCCGTTAGGTGCGTATGGCTTGAACTGCCAGTGGCGTACCGCCTCTAAAGCTGCCGTCACCAGGCGTGAATCGCCTGAGAGGACGGTGATCTGCTGTACCTGGCCTTCGTCATCTACCACTGTCTGCAGCACGACCGGGCCCTGAACATGTTGTGCCCGAGCCTTCGCGGGATACTCCGGCTGGACTTCGTGCAGCAGGTAGGCTTTGGCGGTTTCTGAAGGAATTTCTGCCGGAGGAACCGAGGGAGTATCACTCGCCGCATCGGAAGGCCGCTCGGCTTTATGACTCGGTCTGCGCGACGGCGCCCCTTTGAAAATGACCTTTCCATTCCTGTAAACCACCAGCCCCTGCGACGGCGTCGGCTCAGCCGCGGCCTTGGGCGGCGGGGCCGGCGAGGCGGCATCGCTTGCTTCGGGGCGGGTTACGGGAGCCTCCGGGACCGGAGCGGTATTCAAATCACCGGTGGGCTCAGGGTTGGGCGCAGCTTGCTCGTGCTGGGCGGGTTCCGGTGGGGCGGCCGGCGTTTTGCTTTGCCCGCCCCGGGCCAGGGCCCAGCCAAGCACCACGGCAGCCACAACCACGGCGAGGGTCAGGATTCGGGCCCAGTGGCCCTTTTCTTCGGGTTCCACCAGATAGAATTCAGGAGACGCTTCTGCCTCGTCCCCCTCGAGCGCCCGCAGGTCGATAGCCGGTTCGTCGACTGCACCATCGCTGGACGGCTCCTCAATCAGGAGTTCCTCAATCGCAGCCTCTTCTTCTTCGGCTGGAAACAGGCTGGCAAGATCAGCCCGCTGCAGTTCGGGAGTAGGCTCAAAGTGGTACTGGTACGGTTCAGCGTTTTCCGCCGGGGAAACGTGAATCTCATCCAGCGTCAGTCGATTCAGCGTCAGCGGATTTCCAAATTCACCCTCGGACGGCATGGCCAGATGATCCAGAACACGCCACGAGAGGGAATACAAGGCCTGGACGTCGCGGTCGCAAAAGCCTTCGGCCACGGGAGAAAAAAGCTCGAACAGCCCGACCAGTTGCTCTCCCAGAAGCAGCGGTACCACCAGCACCGAGCGCACCCCAAGCTCGCGGCAGGCGTCGGCGTTCACTCGCGGATCAGTTTCCGTGTCATCGCAACGCTGCATCTCGCGCGTTTGCAGGCAGATAGCCGAGAGCCCCTGCTCCATATTCAGGTGGACTCCGAAATCCGGAGCGTTCGGGCCGTACGTCGAGACACAAACGAACTCGTATCCCTGCGCCAGCGCGATCGCCGCCCCGGTGGCGCTGGTGTTGTGGCAGGCCTGCAGAGCCAGGTCATCCAGGGCTGGATCCCGGACCGGTTCCCCGGTTACATCCTCCGAGGTTGCCAGCAACGCGCGCAGATCCTCCAGCGGAAGGCCGCCGGAATGTCCCTGCGAGTGGCTGGTGTCCGATGAAGCGCCCTCGCCGGGGGGGAAATCGTCCCAGGAATTAGATGACAGCATAGCTTGTTACGCCTTAAAGCGACTGGCTCTGGTGGAGATCGCGATGCGGAAGAGCGTTTGCCGAACTCTCCCAATGATCCTTCGGCTGGACTCGCCGCCCAGGAGCTGACTAGAGACCAAACAGGCACACTTCTGCCCGTTTTGGACCTCTTATGCCGAGTTTTACTCCTGCGGAACCGGATGTCAATATACCGCCAGGTCACGAAAGTCGCACTGGTTAGTGTAACCAAAGGGTGGAAGAATGCTCGAGACGCAACCTGAGCCCGGCAACGCCAAGTTCCGGCAAGAAATGAATGCCCACTCCATCTGACGCGGCCCATATCCCGAACATCTCGCGCACCGGGCAGACTCATGCGGTTGCCGCCAGCTTCCTCGGCTGGACCCTCGATGCCTTCGATTTCTTTGTGCTCGTCTTCCTGGTCGACACCTTGGCCCAGCAGTTTCACGTCACCAAGGGAGCAATCGTTTGGACGCTTACCGCGACCCTAGCCATGCGGCCCGTGGGCGCGCTCTTGTTTGGCGTCCTGGCTGATCGCTATGGACGCCGCAAGCCGTTGATGGCGAATGTGGTTTTCTTCTCGGCAGTGGAACTTTTTTGCGGCTTTGCTCCCAACTACACCGTGTTTCTGCTTCTGCGGACCATTTACGGCATCGGCATGGGCGGAGAATGGGGAGTAGGCGCTTCCCTCGCGATGGAGAACGCCCCCGCAAAGTGGCGTGGCGTGCTCTCAGGAATCGTACAAAGCGGCTATTCCATCGGTTATCTGCTGGCGGCGGTGGCAGCGCGCTTTATCCTGCCGACCTTAGGTTGGCGTGCCATGTTCTGGGCCGGTGGCCTGCCGGCTTTGCTGGCGTTTTATATCCGCTGGAAAGTGCGCGAGTCGGAAGCGTGGAAGCAGCACCGGGCCCCCACGGTCGGCGCCATTCTGCGCACCGCCGGCGGCCACTGGAAAGTGTTCAGCTACCTGGTTTTACTGATGACGCTGATGATGTTTCTCTCTCACGGAACCCAGGACCTATACCCTGATTTTCTGAAGACCGCTCATGGCTTCAGCGGGGCCCTGGTTTCTACTACCGCAATCCTTTACAACATTGCGGCCGTAGTTGGGGCCATCGTGTTCGGGCATCTTTCTGAAGGATTTGGCAGGCGGCGCAGCATGATAGCCGCCTTGGTACTCTCTCTGGCGGTGATTCCCGCCTGGGCCTTCGGGGGATCAGTGGCCGTCCTCATGGTAGGAGCATGCCTGCTGCAGTTAGGGGTACAGGGCGCGTGGGGGATTATCCCTGCACACCTCAACGAGCTTTCGCCGGACGCGGTGCGCGGGCTGATGCCCGGCTTCGCTTATCAGATGGGAATTCTGATCGCGGCCCCCACAAACAGCATCGAATATCTTCTGCGCGCCCGGCTGGGCTATGCCTGGGCGCTGGCCGCGTTTGAGATCGCCAACATCGTCCTGTTGACGATTGTCGTGGCGCTGGGGCGCGAACACAAGGGCAAGAGCTTCCTGGCGGACGGGTGAGGACCTGGGAGACTGATGCTGGGAAACTGATTGACGACTGCCCGCGGATCGAGACTCTGCAACGTCTCCCCACCGCGGCAAAAGCTGATAGAGTATGTCAAAAGCGGCGTTAATCTGACCGCGGAGGACCGGTTGAGATGCACATTGCCGTAGTGGGATCGGGATACGTCGGCCTGGTGGCAGGGGCGTGCCTGGCTGACCTGGGGCATGAAGTCATCGTGGTGGATAACGATCTGCAGAAACTGCAGGCTCTGAAAGCGGAGCAGGTTCCCATCCACGAGAGGTTCCTGCCGGAGTTGCTGGAGCGGCACCGTGGCCGGCGCCTGAACTTCTCGGACGATCTCCACGATGCGGTGCGGTCGAGCGAGGCGATCTTCATTGCCGTCGGCACGCCGCCGACTGAGCAGGGCGAAGCCGACCTTTCCTATGTTGAATCGGTCGCGCGCGGCATTGCCGGCGCCATCAACGGCTACAAAATCATTGTCGAAAAGAGCACGGTGCCGGTTTACACCAGCCACTGGGTGCGCAAGGTACTGCTGCGCAACGGCGCCAGCGCCGACATGTTCGACGTGGCGTCCAACCCCGAATTTCTGCGCGAAGGCACCGCGGTCACCGACTTTCTTTATCCCGACCGCATCGTGGTCGGAGCTGACACTGAACGCTGCGCAGCGCGACTGCGGGAGATTTACGCACCGCTAACGCAGGGGACTTATTACACGCAAGACGGCGCGATCCCCCAACCCGACCGCGCCTGCATTCCTCCGCCCCTGATCGTCACCAGCGCCAAGAGCGCGGAACTGATCAAGCACGCCTCCAACGCTTTCCTGGCCATGAAGATTTCCTTTATCAACGCCGTGGCTTCGATCTGCGAAGCCGTCGGCGCGAATGTGCACCAGGTGTGCCAGGGAATCGGCACCGATAGCCGCATCGGCTCCCGCTTCCTGAATCCCGGCATTGGCTACGGCGGCTCGTGCTTCCCCAAAGATCTGATGGCTTTTCGCTCCGTGGCCCGCGAATGCGGCTACGAATTCCGCCTGCTCGATGAAGTCATCCGCATCAACGAAGATCAGCGTCAGCGTTTCCTGCGCAAAGTGCAGAGCGCGCTCTGGACGCTGCGCGGCAAGCGCCTGGCCGTGCTGGGCCTGGCGTTTAAAGGCGGCACCGACGATATCCGGGAATCGCCCGCTATCCTGGTGGTGCAGGATCTTCTGCAAAACGGATGCAACGTCGTGGCCTACGATCCCGCCGCCGCGGAAAAGGCGCGCGAAGTGCTGAACTCCAAGCTCGAGTTTGCCGCCAGCGCTTACGAAGCTGCTTCCGGCGCCGACGCCCTGCTCATCCTCACCGAATGGGAAGAGTTCGCGTCGCTCGACCTGGCGCGCCTCTACAAGGACTTGAAATATCCCATCGTGATCGACGGGCGCAACCTTTACGATCCCGAAACCATGGCAGCGCACGGATTCACCTATTACAGCGTGGGCCGTCCCGCGGTCACTCCCGAAGCCCAGGCTGCCGGGGCCGCAGGGAACCTGAACCAGTCATGAGCAGGCCGCGCGCTTTGGTCACCGGCGGCGCCGGGTTTCTGGGTTCCCATCTCTGCGACGCATTGCTCGCGGAAGGCTACGACGTGGTCGCGGTCGATAATCTGCTCACCGGCCGCATGGCCAATCTGCAGCACCTGCGCAACGACTCCCGCTTTGAATTCCAGCAACTCGATATCACCGAGCCCTTCGAATGCGGTCCGGTGGATTACGTGTTTCACTTTGCCAGCCCCGCCAGCCCGGTGGACTACACCGAGCACGGCATCGAAACCTTGAAAGTAGGATCGCTCGGAACGTTTCACGCCCTCGACTACGCGCGCCGGCACAACGCGAAATACCTGGTGTCTTCCACCTCGGAATGCTATGGCGACCCGCTGGAGCATCCCCAGAGAGAGACCTATTGGGGAAACGTGAACTCCATCGGCCCGCGCTCGGTGTACGACGAGGCCAAGCGTTTCACCGAGGCGGTCACCATGGCGTATCACCGCTATCACAAGGTAGATACGCGCATCGCGCGCATCTTCAACACTTACGGCCCGCGCATGCAGCTCAACGACGGCCGCGTGGTTCCCAACTTCATGAAGCAGGCGCTGCGCGGCGATGACCTGACTGTTTACGGCGACGGCAGCCAGACCCGCAGCTTCTGTTATGTGAGCGACGAAATCGAGGGCTTCGTGCGGTTGGCGGAGTCCTCCGAACATCTCCCGGTGAACATCGGCAACCCCAAAGAATTCACCGTGCTGGCGTGCGCCAAGCTGGTGCTCTCCGTCACGGGGTCGAAGAGCCGGATTCGCCATGAGGCGCTGCCGCCGGACGATCCCAAACAGCGCTGCCCGGATATCAGCAAGGCAAAGCGTCTTCTGGACTGGGAGCCGAAAGTGGATCTCGAAACCGGACTGCGCATGTCGCTCGACTACTTCCGCTCCGCGATTAAGGAACACGCCGTCGCAAAGGGGTGACGGCAACAAGCGAATTTTCTTCTTTGCGCTCTTTGCGTTCAGCGCGGTGGGGATTCTTAACCGCGAAGAGCGCAAAGAAAGCCATAGTGGTTTTCCCATGATCCAGACTCTATTCGGCAGCCTCGAACAGAAACCCGGCTTCTTCGATCGCATGAAGGAAGCGGTGACGCGCACCCGCGAGAACCTCAGCGAGCGCATCGAGGAAGTAGTTTCCTTCACCAAGGAGATCGATCGCTCCACCCTCGATGACCTGGAAGCGACCCTGATCGGCGCCGATCTGGGCACCACCACCACCCACGAGGTGTTGCAAAAGCTGCGCGAGAAGGCCGACCGCAAGCAGATCAAGAACGTGGACGAACTGAAGCGCCTCCTTAAAGAAGAGTTACTGGCGATCCTGATGACCGCCAATTCGCGGCCCGTGAGCAAGGTGGACGGAACTCCGGAAGTAATCCTTGTGGTGGGCGTGAATGGCACAGGAAAGACCACCACCATCGGCAAGCTGGCGCAGGTATTCCGCGCAGATGGCAAGACCGTGCTGCTCTGCGCTGCCGATACCTTCCGCGCCGCAGCCATCGAGCAACTGGAAATCTGGGGCGAACGCACCGGCACGGAAGTGATCCGCACCAAGCCGGGAGGCGATCCCTCGGCCGTCCTCTTCGACGCCTTGCAGGCCGCCACCGCCCGCCGCACCGACTATGTAATCGTGGATACTGCTGGCCGCCTGCACACCAAGACCAACCTCATGGCCGAGCTGGAGAAGATGCGGCGCACCGCGCAGCGCATTATTCCCACCGCACCCCATGAGACGCTCCTCGTCATGGATGCCACCACCGGCCAGAATGGCCTGCAGCAGGCGCGCCTGTTCACCCAATCCTCCGGCGTGACCGGCATCGTGCTCACCAAGCTCGACGGCACCGCCAAAGGCGGTGTGGTTGTCGCTATTTGCCGCGAACTGGGCCTGCCGGTGCGTTACGTGGGAGTCGGCGAAAAGGCCGGCGACCTGCTGCCCTTCGATCCCAAACAGTTCGTGGACTCGCTCTTCAACTGATAGCAGGCGATCACGCGAAATCGTACCTTTCTTCTAACTTGCCGGGTAATTGCCCATTTCCACCGGCGGCAGCTTGACTCGCAGGCCTATAATTCGCCCAAACGTGATCCTAATCACATTCAGCCGTGATGTAAGTCCTACGGTCCAAATCCACTTTTTGCGACTCTAACCGCAACAGGTGGGTTATGAATGAGGCAGTTGAGACGAACGGTATCCTTGAGCTTCTTCGCTTCGAACTCAAATTTCTGGAAGATGGCGGGTACGGACGCTCTCCGCACGCTCCCCAGCGTCCCTCGCTCGCTTTCGAAGATTCGCCATCCTGCTTGAACTTTGACGATCCCGCGCGGCCGCATCCCTGCAGCGAATGCATGCTGCTGCGCTTCGTTCCCGCGGAGCACCAACAAAAGGAAACCCCCTGCCGCTTGATTCCCCTGACGGCAGACGGCAAGACGATCGATCACTTTTATCGCTCTGGTTCACAGGTTGAACTGGAAGCGGCGCTCGCAGGGTGGCTGCGACGCGAAATTGAGCGCCTGGAAAGCGACAGCCAAGGCGCAGCTTCCCGCGAATCGGCGTCTGTGGCGCCGGGTTCGTCCTCGCGGCAGGCAGTACGAAAGTACGTGGGGATGCATGACGTCAAGTAACTACGTCGGCGTGATCGGATGCTTACCCGGCGTGAACCACCAGTACCATTTTGGGTCGCGGTTAGTACTTTCATCGTATTTTGACGCCGCAGTACTGAGTCTATTACCCGATACTGAGTCAGTATGGCTGGGATTTACACAAAAGCAGTACGCAAATGAGCGGTTCCGGCCCCTTATTTCTAGGGGAGGTGTATGTGGTGCAGGCCGCCGCTGCCGCATGGCGGAGTCGGCGTTCGGGAGAGGAGAACGATGACGCGCACACAGATTCTCAGGCGAATCGCGCTGCTGTTGAGCCTGGCTTGCTTCTTGGGGGCGGCTGCAGCCCGTCCTGATAATGATGGTAGCTCGCCAGACAACCAGACAGCCGCTGCCGCCCAACCCGCTTCCGCCGGAGATTCAACGGCGAGGGACGGCGACTACGTCGGTTCCGAAGTCTGCGTAACCTGCCACGCCGACCAGCAAAAGAGCTTCGTGCATACCGTCATGGGCAACGCGTTGGCCCATGCCAAGAGTCCCCTGGCGGCGCGGGGCTGCGAAGCCTGCCACGGTCCGGGCAAGGCCCATGTCGATGCCGGAGGCGGCAGAGAGACCATCCTGGTGGATTTCACCAAGGAGTCCAAGACGCCGGTGGAAGAGCAGAACCGCGCCTGCCTGGCCTGCCACAACAAGGGAGAGCAGATGTTCTGGATGGGCAGCCCCCATCAGTCTCGCGCCATGGCCTGCGTAAACTGCCACGAGGTCCACTACGGCAGCGCTGCTCAGCAGTACGAGGCCTTCTCCGAGCATACCCGCTATGGCGCCCCGCTCACCGAGCACGTGGGCGTCAAGAAGCCGCAGCCGGAACTGTGTCTGGAATGCCACCAGATGCGGCGGGCGCAGTTGCAGCGCTCCTCCCACATGCCCTATCGCGAGGGCAAGGTCACCTGCACCAGCTGCCACAATCCGCACGGCACTCCCAATCCCAGCCAGTTGATTCAAAGCTCCATCAACGAGAACTGCTACAGCTGCCACGCCGAACGCCGCGGTCCCTTCCTCTGGGAGCACCCGCCGGTGATGGAAAACTGCGCCAACTGCCATGATCCGCACGGCAGCAGCAATCCCGAGCTGCTGAAGGTGCGCATGCCCCGGGTTTGCGACTCCTGCCATGACTCGAGCCGCCACCCCACGCAGGCGCAGCCCCTCAGCTCCATTAAGAATTTCAACCGCGGATGTACCAACTGTCACTCCCTGATCCACGGATCGAACCATCCCTCAGGGAATTTCTTCATGCGTTAGACAGGAGAGAGTGATGATCGCAGCAAGAAACTACCTCACCTTAGCGTTGCTCGCGCTCCTGCTGGCCCCGGCCGCTCTCCCCCAGGACACGGCCAGCAAGAACCAGGCCAGCAAAGACCAGGCCAGCCAGAACCAACCCAGCAGCGACCAACCGAGCCAAGACCAGCCGGCTCCCGAGCGCGGCATGGTAGAGTTCGGCACCCGCTGGAGCTGGGGCGACGTCTATGGCCGGCCCGACCTCCCCTTTCAGCCTTCCCTGAAGACCTCAAAGTACGACGAGTACCGCGACCTGCGCGACGGCTTCTTCGTGAAGCGCTTCCGCCTGAATATGGATGATCTGGCCGGGTCCAAATACTTTCTCAACATGCAGGCCGATAAAGCGATCTATCGCGACCAGAGCTACCTGGCCAGCTTCGGCGAGTGGAACCGGTTCAAGATCCAGATCCGCTACGATGAGATTCCCCACATCTATTCGAATACCACCCGCACCGTGTACACCCAGACTGCGCCGGGCGTGCTGTCCATTCCTCTGCTCACCCGCAGCACCCTGCAAAGCATCGCCGCCAACTCGCCGACTATGCTTCCCAGCACCATCCAAACCCAGCTGGTGCCGAGCATGAACTTCATTACTCCCGCCATCGAGCGCCGCGCCGGCACTGTGCTGTTTGGCTACGACTTCAATGAAGACTGGGACATGCTGGCCTCGTTCGCGCGCGAGCACGAAACCGGCAGTCGTCCTCTGGGATTGATTTTTAACTCCAGCCCCAGCGCATCGCTCACCGGCGGCTATGGCGCCGAGGTTCCCGAGCCTATCGATTATTTCAGCAACAATGCGAGGGTAATGGTGGAAACCGCCCACAAGCGCTGGGCCATCCAGATCGGTTACCAGGGATCGTTCTTCCAGAACGGCATCGGCTCGCTGCTCTTTGACAACCCATTCGTGACCGCCGATTGCGTCGCCCCCAACGGCTGCTCCAACGCCACCCAGGGGCCGGCCACCGGACGAGTGGACCTCTATCCCAATAACAACGCGCAGTATTTCAATTTCGCCGGCACTTTCCAGTTGCTGCGGAGTCTGCGCCTGCTGGCCAGCATCAATGCCGGCTGGCTGCGCCAGGATGATTCCTTCCTGCCCTACACCTCGAACTCCATACTGGAGGCGGCCGCTCCCGCCCTGCCCACTTCCAGCCTGCACGGTGAGAAGCAGACTCTGGCGATGAACTACAAACTCATCGAGAGCCTGAGCAAGAAATTCGACATCAAGGCCTCATACCGGCAATACGATTACAACAACAACACGCCGGTGCACAGCTTTACCCCGGTGGAAGGCGATATCGCCGCCGCTAACCCCACCAATCCCGATGAGAACACCCCCTTCGGCTACAACAAGAAAGATGTGGAAGTCACCGGCAACTGGTACTTCGCCCGGAAGAGTTCCGTCAAGGCGGGTTACGAAGGCGAAATCATGGACCGCAGCCATCGCGACGTCGAGCATGCCACCGAGAACGGCCTGGTC
>Ga0335080_10009262_pt1 | contig 10295 bp, 10 predicted proteins | sample Lox_Sample_34_FD_206720 | JGI IMG/M metagenome (GOLD analysis project Ga0335080, IMG submission 206720) | Soil microbial communities from Loxahatchee National Wildlife Refuge, Florida, United States - Lox_Sample_3.4 | ecosystem: Environmental > Terrestrial > Soil > Wetlands | place: USA... | reverse complement strand
GGGCCCGGGGTGACGGCACGGCCGAATCCCCCGCGCCCCGGTGGCCACGCGGAAACCGCGGCTTCCGGCCGCTGGCCCTGCGCGTGCTGGCGCCCGCGGCCGCCGTTATCCTGCTGGCGGCGGGCGGTTACGGGCTGAGCCACGCCGGCCTCGGCTCGAGCAGCGGGTCGACCGCCTCCTCGGCGGAGGGCGCCGCGAAGTCGGCGAGCAGCCCGACGCCGCCGGCGGCACGCCGCGCCAACGCACCCGAGGCGGCGCCCGCGGGGATCACGGGCACTATCGTCCTGGTGCCCGGCGGCAAGGACTTCTCCCGGGCCGGCCTCGCACAGCAGGTCGAGGCCGTGCTGCACGCGCCGGCCGCGAGCACCACGCGAGCCTCCGGGCAGCTACTCGGCTGCGTGCTCGGGCTGGCCGGAGGGCACCCGCTGCAGCGGGTCGAGAGCATCCGCTTCGAGGGCAGGCCGGCCACCCTCGTCGTCGCCCGCACCGGCGCGGATGACACGGCCTGGATAGTGGGCCCGGACTGCTCGGCCACCGACCCTCACGTGCTCGCCATGACCTCGCTGCCTTCGGGAATCTCCGGGCCCTAGTATCGGTTCACTGGGATGCCAGTCAGATGAGGGGTTGATAACGGTTGGCAGAGGTGACCGAAGTCCGGAACGTCATCGTCATCGGGTCCGGCCCGTCCGGTTATACGGCGGCACTGTACGCGGCTCGTGCCGAGCTGAAGCCTCTGGTGTTCGAGGGCTCGGTCACGGCCGGCGGCGCGCTCATGCAGACCACCGAGGTGGAGAACTTCCCGGGCTTCCCGGACGCCGTCATGGGCCCGGAGCTGATGGACGCGATGCGCAAGCAGGCCGAGCGGTTCGGCGCCGAGCTGCTCTCGGACGACGTCATCGAGGTCGACCTGGCCGCCGATCCCAAGGTGGTCCGGACCGACACCGAGACCTACCTGGCCCGGGCCGTGATCATCGCAACCGGCTCCCGGTACAAGGAACTCGGCGTGCCGGGGGAGAAGGAGCTGGGCGGGCACGGCGTGTCCTGGTGCGCGACCTGTGACGGGTTCTTCTTCCGCGGCCATGACATCGCGGTCATCGGCGGCGGCGACTCGGCCATGGAAGAGGCCATGTTCCTGACCAGGTTCGGCAAGTCGGTGACGGTGATCCACCGGCGCGATGCGCTCCGCGCGTCCAAGATCATGCAGGAGCGGGCGTTCGCCAACCCCAAGATCACGTTCTGCTGGGACAGCGAGGTCGTCGAGGTCCTCGGCCAGGGCAAGGTCGCCGGCCTGCGGATCAGGAGCACCAAGGACGGCACCGAGCAGGTGCTGTCGGTGACCGGCGTGTTCGTGGCCATCGGCCATGACCCGCGCTCGGACCTGTTCACCGGGCAGCTGGCCACCGATCCCGACGGGTACCTGCTGGTCGACCAGCCGTCCACGCGCACCGCCATCGAGGGCGTCTTCGCGGCCGGCGACGTCGTCGACCGCACCTACCGGCAGGCGGTCACCGCGGCCGGCACCGGCTGCGCGGCGGCGCTGGACGCGGAACGCTGGCTGGCCAGCAAGGAAACCTGACAGTGAGCGTAATGCAAGACCGTCTGCGAGTGCAGGCCTTCTGGGCCTGCGCGAGCAGGCGGTGCGGGTCGCACGGACAGCAGCCGTCAGCGGGTCTTGCAGGACGCGAACCTGTGCAGAAGACACGGCACGAGACGTGCAGGAACTGTTCATCGCAAGTTAAAGGGGTGTGATCGCAGTGGGCGCGACCAAGGTCGTGACGGACGAGACCTTCGAGACGGAGGTCCTGAAGAACGGCAAGCCGGTCATCGTGGATTACTGGGCCGAATGGTGCGGCCCGTGCCGCATGGTCGCCCCGGTGCTCGAGGAAATCGCCACCGAGTACGCGGACAAGATCGACGTCGTAAAGCTCAACATCGACGAGAATCCCGCGGTGTCACAGCGTTACGGCATCATGGCCATTCCGACCATGAACGTGTTCTCCGGCGGGCAGGTCGTCAAGCAGATTGTCGGGGCCAAGCCGAAGTCGGCGCTCCTTCGCGAGCTGGCCGAATATATCTGATCCTGTTCACCCGAACGGATAAGAATGGACCCCTCAGGGCCAGGCAGGGCACTGGTTATACCGGACGCAGCGCGCCCTGGGGGGTTGACGGCGTCATGGACCCGAGCAGCCGCTCCAGCGCCACCTCGACATCCTCCCGCCAGCTGAGCACGGTCCTGAGCTCCATCCGGAGCCGCGGGTAGTGATGGTGCGGACGGACCGTCTTGAACCCCACCGCGAGCAGGTAATCTACCGGAAGCACGCAGGCCGGGGACTCCCAGCGGCGGTCGCCGAAGGCTTCGATGGCGCGCACGCCGCGCCGGGTGAGGTCCTTGGCCATGGCCTGGACGAGCATCCGGCCGATGCCGCCGCCGGCGAACTCGCTGAGCAGGTGAGCCGTCATGAGCAGCACCGCGTCGGCACTCACCGGGCTGGTGGGAAAGGCGATCGAGCGCGGCACGTACTGCGGCGGCGCGAATAGCATGTACCCGGCCGGAACGCCATCGACATAAGCGATCTTGCCGCAACTGCCCCACTCGAGCAGCACGGATGAAACCCAGGACTCCTTCTCGAGTTCCAAGTCACCGTTTTCCTCGGCCCGCGCCCGGCTTACCGGGTCGAGTTCCCAGAAAACGCATTTACGGCACTTCGGCGGCAAGTCACCGAGATTATCCAGCGTGATGTTGACGATACGACGCGACATCGGCGTTCCCCGGCTTCCCGGCAGAATCCACAAGCGTTCACAGCAGATACCCCGTATCCTGGCATGATACTCGCTCCCCCCGGGGGCCGAGGGGGTCTGGGGGAAAGGCTTCCCCCCAGGAGCAGGGGGGTCTGGGGGGGATCGTCCCCCCGAGGCAAACACTAAGGAGAGGACCGTGGCACCCGGACAGCAGCCGGTATCGCAGCCGCAGCGAATCGACCGTTACGTCGGCCAGTACGCCGAGCGAGCGGTTGGCATGGTGGCTTCCGAGATCAGGGCGCTGTTCGCCGTCGCCGCCAGGCCCGAGATCGTCTCGCTGGCTGGCGGCTCGCCGTACGTATCCGCGCTCCCGCTCGACGTCGTGGGCGACATGATCGGCCAGCTGATCGCCAGCCAGGGCGCGACCGCGCTGCAGTACTGCACCGCTCAGGGCGACGCGGGACTGCGGGAGCGGATCTGCGACGTGATGGCGCTCGAGCAGATCCGCGCCCACCCTGACGAGGTCGTGGTCACCGTCGGCTCGCAGCAGGCCCTGGACCTGATGGCCAGGATCTTCATCGACCCCGGCGACGTGGTGCTCGTCGAGGCCCCTTCCTACGTGGGCGCCCTGGGCGCCTTCGCGTCTTACCAGGCCGATGTGGTGCACGTGGCCATGGACGACGGCGGGCTGGTCCCCGGGTCCCTCGAGGAGGCTATCAGCCGTGTCACCGCGACGGGACGCCGGGCCAAGTTCCTCTACACCGTGCCGAACTTCCACAACCCCGCCGGGGTCACCCTCGCCGTCGGGCGGCGGCACCGCATCCTGGACATCTGCCATCGGGCCGGCCTGCTGGTCGTGGAGGACAACCCGTACGGCCTGCTCGGTTTCGACGGCGAGCCGCTGCGGGCGCTGCGGGCCGATGACACCGACGGGGTCGTCTATCTCGGCACGTTCTCCAAGACATTCGCCGCGGGCGTGCGGGTCGGCTGGGCGGTCGCGCCGACCGCCATCAGGGAAAAGCTGATCCTGGCGGCCGAGTCGGCCGTGCTCTGCCACTCCAGCTTCTCGCAGCTGACCGTGCGCGAGTACCTGAACACCCAGCCCTGGCACGAGCAGGTCAAGGACTTCCGCGAGCTCTACCGGGAGCGCCGGGACGCGACGCTGAGCGCGCTGTCCAGGATGATGCCGCCCGAGTGCGGCTGGACCAGGCCGGCCGGCGGGTTCTACGTCTGGCTCAGGCTGCCGGACGGGATCAACGCCAAGGCGATGCTGCCGCGGGCGATCTCGTCCCGGGTCGCCTACGTGCCAGGCACGGGCTTCTATGCGGACGGCTCGGGCAGTCAGTACGTCAGGCTCTGTTACTCCCTCCCCGATCCTGGCCGCATCAACGAGGGCGTCCGCAGGCTCGCCGCGGTGATCGAGACCGAGATGCAGCTGCGGGATGACTTCGGACCGGCTCCATCCTAGTTAAGGCCATATTTCAAAACTATGAGCGATCTTGAGCGTATCGTCGTCCTAGCCGGCGGCCTGTCCCCCGAGCGGGAGGTGTCGCTCCGGTCCGGAGACCGGGTCCGCGACGCCCTGGACGAGGCGGGAGTCCACGCAGTCGTCGCGGACGCTGACGCGGCGCTGCTGTCACTGCTGCGCGCCGACCCGCCCAGCGCGGTGTTTCCCGCCATTCACGGTGTCTGCGGGGAGGACGGCGCGATCAGGGAGGTGCTCGGGCTGCTCGACGTGCCGTACGTCGGCTCGGTGGCCAGCGCCTGCCAGATGGCCTTCGACAAGCCGACCGCCAAGGCCCTGACCGCGGCCGCGGGACTGGTCACGCCGCCGTCGGTGACGCTGCCGCGGGAAACCTTCCACGACCTCGGCGCCGCCGCGGTCATCGACCTCATCGTGGCCAAGCTCGGACTGCCGCTGTACGTCAAGCCTTCCCGCGGCGGTTCGGCTCTGGGCGCCGGGGCGGTCGGCACCGCCGCGGAACTGCCGGCCGCGGTGCTGAGCTGCTTCGCCTATGGCGACACGGCGCTGATCGAGCGGTTCATCTCCGGCACCGAGGTGGCGGTGGGCGTGATCGACCTCGGCGAGGGCCCGCAGGCGCTGCCCGCGGTGGAGATCGTGCCCGGCGAGGGCGGATACGACTACGCGGCCCGGTACACCGCGGGCAAGACCGAGTTCTACGTGCCGGCCCGGCTGTCCGCGGCGGTCGCGGACGAGGTGGCGAGGATAGCGATCGCCGCGCATACCGTGCTCGGCCTGCGCGACCTGTCCAGGACCGACCTCATCGTGGACGCCGACGGCACGGCCTGGTTCCTCGAGGTGAACGTCTCCCCCGGGATGACCGAGACCAGCACGCTGCCGCTGGCGCTCGAGGCGTCGGGCCACCCGTTCGGCCGCACCTGCGTCCGGCTGCTCGAGCAGGCGGCCGCCCGCGGCGCCTGAGCCCGCTGCGGCACCCCAAAGGCGTGGATGCCGGCGGTGCCGGGTTCCATCCCGGACCTGCTGGCGGGGTCCTAGGCTCGTGGTCATGACATATCCCAAGAGCTTCGGCAGCGACAACCACGCGGGCATGCATCCGGCGGTTCTGCGCGCGATCGCGGACGCGAACCCTGGGGACGCGGTCGCCTATGGCGCCGACGCGTGGACTGAGGAGGCCACCGCCGGGCTGCGTGAGACCTTCGGTGCCGACGAGGCCTTCCTGGTGCTGAACGGCAGCGGCGCCAATGTGCTCGGGCTGAGCCTGCTGCTGCGCCGGCACGAGGCCGTCATCTGCGCCGAGTCCGCGCACATCAATACCGACGAGTGCGGCGCGCCGGAGCAACTGGTGGGCACCAAGCTGCTCACCGTGCCGTCGCCTGACGGGAAGATCACGCCGGAGCTCATCGCGGAGAAACTGTCCGGCCGGGGCGACGACCACCGGTCCCAGCCGGGCGTGGTCGCTCTGACCCAGTCGACCGAGCTCGGCACCTGCTACACGCTCGCCGAACTGCGGAAGATCGCCGACTTCTGCCACGCCAGCGACCTCCGTCTCTACCTGGACGGGGCGCGGCTGGCCAATGCGGCCGCCTCGCTGGACTGCTCGCTGGCGGAACTGGCCGAGTGCACGGACGCACTCAGCTTCGGCGGCACTAAGAACGGCGCGATGGGCGCCGAGGCCCTCATCGTCATGCGGCCGAGCCTATCCGCCGACGCACCGTACCTGCGCAAGCAGATGCTCCAGCTCACCTCCAAGCTCCGCTTCGTGGCCGCCCAGTTCAACGCGCTCCTGCATGACGACTTGTGGCGGGCCAACGCCACCCACGCGAACGCCATGGCCCGCCGCCTCGCCGAAGGCGCCGCGGCTGTACCCGGCATCGAGCTCGTCCACCCCGTCCAGGCCAACGCCGTCTTCGCCCGGCTCCAGCCCCGGCACATAGCCGCCCTCCAGCAAGACTGGACCTTCCATGTCTGGGACGAGAGCAGTCACGTAGTCCGCTGGATGACCTCCTTCGACACCACCGAAGCCGACGTTTCCGCTTTCCTGGACGCCATCCGGGAGACTGCGTCCGGGTAGCTCTCCAGCCCGGCCGACGAATCGCACCGGTGTTGTTTCACGTGAATCATTGCCACCGGGAAACGGGGTCGCAGGAGGCAGGGTGTGCGTGTCAGCCGCTGCAGACGACCATCACCGGGTTGCCGCCGTGACGCTCATCGCGGAGCGGGACCGGAAGCCCCGGCGGGTTTGTGCCCGGGTGGCGAGGTGAGGGGCCCCAGCACCGTTGAACGCCAAAGGACGTTAGTCAGCGGATTCAAGCCGCAGAGCTTCAGGGTTCATCGCCTTCACGATGCGCTCCAGATCATCTGGAGTCGCGAACTCGACGATGATTTTTCCCTTATGCCGGTTCATTTCTACCCTGACCCGGGTGTCGAAGAGGTCGGAGAGGCGGTCGGCCAGGCGGAGGAGGCCTGGAGCGACGGGCTGGCGGCCGGCCGGAGTGCGCTTGTGCGGGGCGTCGTCGCCGCCGAGGGCGACGATCTCCTCGACGGTGCGGACAGACAGACCCTCGGCTGTGATCCGGGCGGCCAGGCGCTCCTGTGCGGCGGGATCGTTCAGGCCGAGGAGGGCACGGGCGTGACCGGCGCTCAGCACGCCTGCGGCGACACGCTTCTGCACGGCCGGGGGGAGGTTGAGCAGCCGAAGGGTGTTGCTGATATGCGGACGGGAACGACCGATCTTCTGCGCGAGCTGCTCATGAGTGGCACCGAAATCGTCGAGCAGTTGCTGGTACGCAGCTGCCTCCTCCAGCGGGTCGAGCTGCTGCCGGTGCAGGTTCTCGATCAGCGCATCACGGAGCAGCTCGTTGTCCTGGGTCTGCTTGACGATCGCGCCAATCTCGGTCAGCCCGGCCCGCTGGGAGGCTCGCCACCGCCGTTCGCCCATGACGAGCTCGTACTGGCCCGGTCCGGCGGCACGGACCACTACCGGCTGGAGCAGGCCGACCTGCCTGATCGACTCGGCGAGTTCCTCGAGGGTGTCATCGTCGAAGGTACGCCTGGGCTGCCGGGGGTTCGGCGTGATCGCGATGACCGGGATTTCCTTGTAGTGAGCCCCGAACACCTCGGCCGGGGCGCCGGCGGGCTCCTCGGTACCCGGCCGGACCGGGCCGGCACCGGCGGCCGCTTCTGCTCCGCGGCCAGCGTCACTGACAGCCGGGCGCGGTGATTCCGGGATGAGTGCACCGAGTCCTCGGCCTAGTCCTCGCCTTTGCTGAGCCACTGCCTTCTCCCCGGTCTCGCCGTGCCGTTCCAGCCGCCCTAGCGCACGCCTGCCGACTGCATCGCCAGCTCGCGTGCGGCTTCGGTGTACGCGAGCGCACCGCTCGACGCCGGGTCATAGGTGATCACCGACTGACCGCGGCTCGGCGCCTCAGACACCCGGACGCTTCTCGGGATGATAGTGCTCAGCACCGAAGCACCGAAATGCGTGCGCACGTCGTCCGCCACATCGGAGGCGAGACGGGTGCGGCCGTCGTACATCGTCAGCAGCACGGTGGAAACGTGCAGGCCGGGATTGAAGTTAACCCGCACCAGCTCGGCCGTGTTCAGCAGCGCCTGGACGCCCTCGAGTGCGTAGTACTCGCACTGGATGGGCAGCAGCACCTCTTCGGCGGCCACCAGTGCGTTCAGGGTCAGCAGCCCGAGCGAGGGAGGGCAGTCGACCAGCACGTAGTCCAGGTCCGACATGTCGTACGCCTTAAGCGCCCGGGCCAGCCGGAGTTCCCTGGCCACCACCGGGACCAGCTCGATCTCGGCCCCGGCGAGGTCAATGGTGGCGGGCGCACAGTACAGGCCGGGCATCTCGCCGACTGGCCGCACAACCTGGGCCAGCGGGCGGTCATCGACGAGCACGTCATAGACGGAGGGGACGCCGATGTGGTGGTCCACGTCCAGTGCGGTCGATGCGTTCCCCTGCGGGTCGAGGTCGATCACCAGGACGCGCAGGCCGTGCTGGGCCAGGCTGGCGGCCAGGTTCACGGCCGTGGTGGTCTTGCCGACGCCACCCTTCTGGTTGGCGATGGTCATGATCCGGCAACGAGGCGGCCGCGGCCAGGGCTGGCCGCCGCGGACTCTGGCCGCGGACTCCGCGGCCCGGCCGATCGGGGTGTCCGCCGGACCTGGCGGGATCTCCGGGACGACCACGGCGCTGGTTTCCCGTGAAACCGCCGTCACCGCTGGGTCCGGGCGCCGGGCGCGGGCCCCGAAGGCCCCGCGGACCTCGCCATCGGCTTCAGACCTTGCCTGGTTCACCTGAACGCCTTTCGATCCTTGGCCCGCACTCTGGCCTGACATGATGCGCCCTGAATTTCCAGGCCAGCCGAGCCCGCCGATTCTGGCCGTACCCGCCAGCGGGACGCCATGCATCCGCGCGGCCGGCGGGCCTTCCGGCCAGCCGAGGCCGGTTCCAGGCAGCACGCTCCGGTCCACCGCCGGCTGACTCGCCGTGCCCCGCGGGTAATAGCTGAGCGCCACCTGATGCCCTGCCTCATCTAGCGAAGAACCGCACGACGGTAGTCGCAGGATCGACCTTACCTTCTCCCACACGTACAACCTCGGCGCCACGGGCGCCGATCCGGCGCAGGACCGGGCGGGCCTTCCTCAGTTCGTCGGCGGCCGTTCGGCCCTTGATCGCGAGCACCATCCCGCCCGGACGCACCACGTGCACCGCCATTTCCGCGAGCCGGTCCAGTGGTGCCACCGCCCGGGCGGTGGCCACGTCCGCCCGCAGTACCGTCTCCTCGGCTCGCCCGCGCAGCACGCTCGTGTTGGCCAGGCCGAGCTCGGCGATGCACTCGGACAAGAACTGGCAGCGTCGCTCCATCGGCTCGAGCAAGGTGACGCTCAGATCCGGCTGCATCATGGCCAGCACGAGGCCAGGCAGGCCCGCACCGGAACCGATATCCGCCAGCATCCGGCACCGGCTGTCGATGAGATCCGCCACCACGGCGCAATTCAGCAGATGGCGGTCCCACAGCCGGGGCACTTCGTGTGGCCCGATCAGGCCCCGTTCGACGCCCCGGGTAGCGAGCATGCGGGCGAACGCCCGGGCCGGGCCGAGCGCCGGGCCGAACACGGCGGCCGCGCCGGGCGGTGGCCGGACGCCGGGTGCCGTTTCTTCCGCGACACCTTCGTCAGCGAAATCAGTATCGACGGGCATGCCCGCATGAGCATGATCGTCGAAATCATGACTGTCCGCCACCGGCCGTCACCGCGCCGGATAAACCACCACTCGCCGGTTCGGCTCCTCGCCCTCCGACTCGCTGCGCTGGCCGGCCGCGGCCACCGCGTCGTGCACGATCTTCCGCTCGAACGGCGTCATGGCGGCCAGGGTCTTCGGCTCGCCCGTACGCGCCACGTCCTCGGCCACGGTCCGCCCGTAGTCGGCGAGCTCGGCCCGGCGCCGGGCCCGGTAGCCGCCGATGTCGAGCATCAGCCGGGCTCGCGTGCCGGTCTGCCGGTGCACGGCGAGCCTGGTCAGCTCCTGAAGCGCCTCCAGGACCGCGCCGTCGTCGCCGACCAGTTCGTCCAGCGTCGCGCCGACGACCGAGACGATCGCGCGGTCCCCCTCGACGTCCATGTCGATGTCGCCGTCGAGATCCGCGATATCCAGCAGGCCTTCCACGTAGTCCGCGGCGATATCGCCCTCGAGCTCGAGGTCACTCAGCTGAGTACTCGCGGATGCCCCGTCATCCTGGCTGCCCTCGGCTGTGCCGAGGGCCTCCTCCGCGTCGGTGACCTCCACGTCCTGCTGGCTCACGACCGGACCTCCCACTGTGCTCAATGCCTTCAAGGTTCGGGTAATCAGGTTCCCGCGCTGGCTTTCCGTCGTCTAACCGGCGCCATCGGCCATCTGAATAACCCGCACGGCATGACCTTCACGGCGTTGCCGTCACCGCTTGCCCGACCGCTTGCTTTTCGCCTGCCGCACCGGCTGCTGCCGCACCACCTTAGCGGTGGGTACGTCGTCCTGGGGCTCGGGCTCCTGTTTCGCCCGGCCCAGTCTCAGCAGCCCGCGCTT
>Ga0335080_10009260_pt1 | contig 10297 bp, 8 predicted proteins | sample Lox_Sample_34_FD_206720 | JGI IMG/M metagenome (GOLD analysis project Ga0335080, IMG submission 206720) | Soil microbial communities from Loxahatchee National Wildlife Refuge, Florida, United States - Lox_Sample_3.4 | ecosystem: Environmental > Terrestrial > Soil > Wetlands | place: USA: Florida... | reverse complement strand
TGCTGCTTCTCATTTGTCTGTTCTCGACTGCCGCCAGCGCGCACAGTGTGTCGAAGCGGGACGCCGCGTTCGTTGAGTCCAACCATGGAAGCGCCGTACCGGCCTTCATGTACCTCGGCGCCAAACACATGGTGACGGGCTACGACCACGTGGCCTTCCTGGTCGGAGTTATCTTCTTCCTCTACCGTCTCAAAGACATCGTGCAATATGTCAGCCTGTTTACCGTAGGCCATAGCATCACTCTGCTAGCTGGAGTTCTGGGCGGGTTTCACGCCAACTCCTATTTCATCGATGCGATCATCGGCTTCTCGGTCGTGTATAAGGCGTTTGACAACATCGATGGATTCCGCCGGTTTTTCGGCTTCCAGCCGAATACCAAAATCGCGGTTCTGATCTTCGGATTGTTCCGCGGGTTCGGCCTGGCGACGAAACTCCAGGAGCTGGATCTCGCGAAGAATGGGTTGGTGACGAACATCGTCAGCTTCAATGTCGGTGTGGAAATCGGCCAGGTGCTCGCCCTGACGGCGAGTGGCTTCTTCAGGCATGCCTTCTCGACCAACGTAGCGCTAATGACGGTGGGGTTTCTGCTCACTGGCTATCGGATTGGCGGGTATTATCTTGCTCGCTAAATCGGAAGAACCGTTGAAGCCGGAGGTGAGTCGGGCCGTCCCCTCAAAGGGTGCTATCGCGAAAGCCACCGGGATCGCACTGTTCGTCGCAGTTCTCTTGCTATTTGTGGCCGTGCTTCCCGCGGAGTACGGCTATGCCCCTTTGAAGACCGGCGCAGCCCTCGGCCTCGCTGGCATCGCAAAAGCCGCGAAAGTCCAAGCTGGAGCCGCGCCGAAAGCGGTGACGCCGGCCGGGGTCTATACACGGCAATCGAGAATCTACGAGGTAGATGCCCCAGGATTTCCAGTTGAGTCCCGGTGATGGGGTGGAGATGAAGTACCACATGGCCAAGGGCGCCGGAATGGTGTACGCGTGGAAGGCCACTGGAAAGCTGGCGTTTGAATTCCATGGCGAGCCTGACCAGAAACCGAGCAAGGACTACTACGAGAGCTATGAACTCGATGACAAAGTGGGCAAGGATGCCTCTCACGGAACCTTCATCGCACCCTCCACGGGAATCCATGGCTGGTTCTGGCAGAACAAAGGCGACAAAGACGTCGAGTTTCGCTTGATGGTGGCGGGCTATTTCGATTCCGCGAAAATGTTCGTCGACGGTAAGCCGGATGACATCCCGGTGGAAGACGTCAAGTAGGCATCCATCTCAGAAAGGAAACACGCATGCGAGTCTCAAAAGTGCTTTTCACGTGGTTTGTCTGGACCGGCATCTGTGGATCGGCTGTATTTTCGCAAGCCCCGGCGCCAGCGAAAGCCCCGGCCCGCCGAGCGGCCAACGCCAGCGCCCAGAGTTCACAGCCCCGCATCATGGCCAACCTGCTCCAGTTGATGCGGGGTACGTTGTTTCCGGCGTCCAATGTCGTTTTCGCGGCACAGGGGACGGATCCGGCGAAAGTTCCCGCTGCCAAGGACCCATCGGTGGCCACCGACCCGCTAGCGAATACCTACGGCCAATGGCAAGCCGTCGAGAATGCGGCCTTGGCTATCGGCGAGGGCGCAAACCTGCTGATTCTGCCGGGCCGCAAATGTTCGAGCGGGATCGATGTCCCGCTCAACAATCCGGATTGGACCAAGTACGTGCAGGGACTGAGGGATGCGGCAATGACGGCGTACAAAGCGGCGCAATCCAAGGATATGGACAAAATCACGGATGCATCCGGCACGCTGTCCGAGGCCTGCGCCAACTGCCATGACAAATACCGCGAGAAGAAGGACCTCGCTGACCGCTGCAAGGCTACGGGCGCTAAACCGTAGTCAGCCGAGACGGGTGCCGTCACTTCAACAGTCGGGCAGTTTGGATCTTGGTGTTGCCGGAATTGCCCCAGGCGATCCAGGTTTCGTCGCCGACCTGCAGCAGCCTTGGATACCCGATACCGCGCTGGCCGCCCTGCGCAACTTCTACAACCGGGCCGGCAACACCGACACTCGTTACTTGACGAGCGAGGAGCCGCACGCCGTCTCCGGAGCCTTCGTCCAGCCAGGAAACGATCGCACTGCCATTGTCGTCGAGCGCAACTGAAGTATGGCCGAAGGAGTTGCCCGTGCTGATCCGGACGGGCTTCGAGAAAGTGGCCCCGCCGTCACTGGAGAGCGCCAACTGTGTACGTGGGCTGTCTTGTGCTTCGGTGTACCAGGCAATTGCCACACGATTGTTTTTCGCTGCCGCTGCTGCTCCGTTGACCGGGCACGCGTTAATCTCCCACTTGTCGTCATTCAAAATTCGCGAAGGCTGCCAACGGCCGTTCTCGAAACGAATGATGCCAATGTCGCGAATATCCTGCGGACTATGGTCGCGATAAGCAACCAGCAGCCCCTTCGCGGTCTTCACGATACTGGTCGGGCAACAGGTGCAAACGTCCGAGTCCAGCGTTTCCTCTTTTAGAACGGCGCCACTGCTGCTGACCACTGTCCTCTTCAGAGCGGACGGAGCGTCCTCGCCCTTCAGGGCGTCCAACCAGACCACGGATGCTTCATCGTCGCCGCTCGCTGTCATGGAGGCAAGCGCATGCTGAACCGGGCTCTTATCCTTGTGGGCCATCACGGGAGCCGTCCATTGGATTCCGTTCTTAGAAGCGGAAACATATAGGTTCTCGGCCTCTCCCGATCCCGGAGGCAATTCAACCCACTCCGCCAATAACGAACCGTTGGGAAAAGAGATCACCGACGGTGATTCCGCGGGCTGGCGAAAGAACTGGCGATTCGCGACAATCGTGCGCGGCTCTGACCACTGGGCGCCATGCCGAATTGCGTATCGTAGGGAGAGCGAGCCATCCGTGGACTTTTCGAGCCAGCTCAACAAGGGACTGCCATCGGAAGCAGTGCCCCAATGGGCCTGAAGGCTCTCGGCGCCCGATGGATTGGGCAGCGGCAGCTACTACTAGGAGAAGCGTGACGGACTTAAAAGTCCGACAGGGTCAGTCGTTCATTCGTGCTAACTTTGGAGCGTGCGGGCGTGGCGAAATCGGCAGACGCAACGGACTTAAGCAAAAACTTGAGTGCTCGCCGGGAAACCGGCGATGCCGAACTGCTCAAATTCGGGGAACCCTGTAACATGGCGATCCCGAGCCAAGCCCGGTCGAAACGGCCGGGAAAGTGTAGAGACTAGACGGGCGGCACCTGATTACCGGAGTCAAATCCAGTGGGGTGAAGGGATAGTCCAGACCCCAAACCTTGGCAGAAATGACCAAGGGCGGCGAAAGTCGTAGCCGGGTAAGAAAATCCGTTTTTCCGCAAGGAGAGTGAGGGTTCAAGTCCCTCCGCCCGCACCAACTTCACTTTCGCCCTTTCGAAGCCGTAAAGATTGCGTGTCATTATGATCCCGGTTCGGCACACGGGATGGGTATGATATTCGGCTATTTCAACTTGGGGGCCTTCTTCCACCACACGCCTGTTACCGAGAACATGGCGATGACGGAACCCAGAAAAGAGACGAACGTCTCGTGGGGGCCCAAGAGAATCTCAGTGCGGCTCCAGTTGACGGGTGCGGAGTGGCTTCACGCCTCCGCTTGCCGCGCCGCCTAGCATGTGATTGTAAATGCGACATATTGACGCACCGGAACTCGGCTGCTGCTGAGTGTACCGTTGGCGCCAGCCGTGCGGATTATCGCATTTACTTGGTGGATGTCAGCGAGCCTAGGATTTGCTTCGCCGTGGCTTCGAACGCGGCGTCTTTGAATTTAATTTCGACCTCGCAAACCGGCTTCGTGTTCAGCGCTAGATACCACGCGGTCTGTCCAGGAATCTTCGAGGTCTCCAGGAACCACGTTTTGTTCGCGGTGTCTTCCAGCGACTTCGCCGGCTTCAACATGTCCCTCGCAATTCTGGTGATTTCCGCGAAGCTGCCGCTTTTGGGCTTGCCCGAAAAAATCAGGGATGCCGATTTGTTGGCGGAAGTCAGGCTGCCTGGCCGGTCCGCAGTCCAACCGGCGGGAACGGAAATCTGGCAGAGCTCTTTTCGATCCTTCATCGTCTGCCAGCCCGCAGGCGTTTGGGCGAAAGCGGCCATGGTGGCGAGTAGAAATACGCTGAGAAGTCTCATGTTTCGCAGGCTAGCAAGCCGTGGACGCAACTACAAATGCTTGGCGATCCCTGGCGGCCGCGGCGGCCCCATGCGTCTTGCCGATCATCGCGTGCGGAGCGAGGAAACCGTTGGCAACAGCCCGTTTATTCCGACTACGCGCCTGGCAGGTGGGAGAAGGGGCGCGCCGTCCGTTCCGCCAGCGTGGCCAAATCCAGCGGGGGCACTCCGAGCCGGGGCCTGGCAAAGAGCGGAGGTGCGACTTTCCGTTCAGTCCGGTGGCGGATTGCCGGTACGCTGCCGGTGAATCGACGAGTCCCAGAACAGCGCCATGGCCAGCTCGATGTAGCGGTGCCAAATCATGCACTCGTCTCAATAGCGTTTCACCGGATGCCTTATTTTGCGATCAAGTCGCCGCGACCGCCACTGACTTGGCTTTCCGTTCCTTCGATCGGCGCAACGACGATTTTTTCCACCAGAGATAAACCCCGGTGACGGATAGCAGCGTGATGACGAGGCCGAGCAGGAAAACGAAGATCTGGTACGCGATTCCAAGTGGATGGGCGACGTGAAGCTTCTTCAGCCAGTCGCTAACGTCATTGCCGAAATAGGCGTTTTCTTTTCCGGTCCGGAAAGTGGTAACTTCTCCGGTCTGGGTGCCGAATTCCAGCACCAGACAGTCGTCGGTTGACAACGAGGACTTGCACGAGGGATTGTCCGAACGCAGAATCACCCGGGCCAGGGCAGGCGGGATCGTCATCACTGCAATCGGTTCGCCGACCACGATGCCACGTCTGGCTCCTTCGCTGGCCGCGAGGCGCCTGCCGATCGTCAGGAGCTCAGCCATCGAAGGTTGGGGGCCACTGCCCGGAAACGACTTCGGCCGCTTGGCATTGATCTCTCGCGCCGACTCGTAGCCGAACAGGGCCTTAGTCACTGGGGTGTAGACGGATTGCAGATTGAGCATGACGCTCGACCACGCGAACACGAACAGCATGGCCCATAGCCATAGACCGTTGGCCCGGTGCAGATCGAGGTTCAGACGATAGAAGCCGGAATTGGTCTTGATGAGCCACGCGGGTTTCCACCGCGCCCACCAGGATTGTGCCGATGGCGAAGTGGCTGCGCCGGAGCGCAAGCGCGGCGGCAAGGTCAGGCAGAACGCGACGAAGCAGTCCAGGGTCCATATCAGGGCGATGATCCCCAGCACACGGCTGCCCAACGGCAGCTTCAAGGAGTAGTGCAGCACATAGATGAACGACATCAGCCCCTTGTCGGTTTCCGTGCGAGCTATTTCCTTGCCGGTCCACGGATCGAGATACAGCGTGGACAGACCTCCTTCCGTCGGCAACACCTCGCGCAATTTCGCACGCAATTCGACCATCTTCAAGATCCGCGCGAAGAAGCCCAGGCTCTGCAACTGCTGCTGCATCTCCTGTACGCTCATGCCGAGCCGTGCTTCCAGCGCTTCGGTTGACAACGTCAGCAGGGGCGGGACCAGGCCCACCCGAACCCGGTCGGGCTCGATGCCGACCAGACTTACCAGTTTGTCGGACGAAATCAGCGGCTGGGCGCGATCGACCAACGTGGCGAGATCGAGTGGCGCTTCGCCGGGCCGCGGCGTCGCATAGCGCTCGGGCGTCAGCAGCCGATCCAGTTGCGGCCTGAGCGCCAGAATGCTGCCGGTCAGCCCGACAAGAATCAGGAAGAGCGCCATAACCAGGCCGAACCAACGGTGAATCAGCAGCAAGAACCTGTGGATTTTCATCGTACAACCTCGCCTAGAACTGCACGCGCACACCTAACTGACTTGAACGCGGTCCTCCGAGCTGGAAGATCGGGTTGAGGCCACCGACACTGTTACTGTTCGCCAGCGTCTGCGTAGCCAGCCCGAACTGCGCACCGGTTGTACTGGTGTTTGGCGGGCCAAAGTTCGGGTGGTTGAGGACGTTGAAAAATTCAGCCCGCAGCTGCAGGACGATATGTTCAGCCAGGTTGAACTGGCGATGGACGGTGAGGTCCGCCTGCCACGCTCCAAACCCCCGAAGCGCGTTGCGTCCGAGATTTCCCTGCGTTTTTCCCGGACTTGCAAAGGCGGCGGGGTTGATCGCCATACCTCCGGGGTACTGTGCTCCGTACAGGTAAAGCGGCGCCCCGGATACCACATTGGGCCGGGGAGCCCAGATGACTCCACCGATGGTAACGCTGGCTGCCGTGACGTTGAGCGGCATCGCAGACCGGCCGCTCAACACCGCGTTGATGGCCCAATCCCTCAAGAGCGCGTGGGCCGGTCCGGAGGTCCGCACCGGCGGGATCCGGTAGGTGAGCGCACCGCTGACGGCGTGCCTGACGTCAAAATCCGAGCTGCCGGAATCGACGTTCGGGTTATAAAGGGAATTGGGTGAGACGGCGGCAAAACTCTGGTCGTCAGAGGCGTTATCCAGCGAGTGCGACCACGTATAACTGCCCAGAGCCTGCAGTCCCCGGGTCAGTCGTCGATCTAGCTTCACCTGCAGAGCGTTGTAGTTGGACCAACCCGAGTTGTCCGTGACATATATGGAATTCGTGAATGAGGCGTTTGGCGCCGAGTACCGGTTCTTGCGGTACAAATCCCGGCCCGCGGAGCCGCTATAACTGACGGTCAAGCTCTGGGCGCTGCCGAGCGCCTGCTGGACCGAGACATTCCATTGCCGCGTTCGCGGCGTGACGACGTTCGGATCGGCGCCGTAGATCGCCCCCACGGGGAGTTGCCCCACCGGCGGAACCGAAGCAAGCAGCGCGTCGGTCAGCGGGAACGCCTTAAGGCTGAACTGCCCCTGTGAGTAAAACGGAAAGCCTCCGGTCACCGAAGCAATGGTTCCCAGGGACGCGCTGTAAAACAGTCCGAATCCACCGCTGATTACGGTCTCCGATCCTGAACTCCGCCTCGCCTGATAGTTGACGCCGATGCGCGGTGCCAAGTTAGTCCACGACGCTTTGTACAACTGTCCTCCTTTCGCGCCCACACCTATCGTGGAGGGGGCGCCCACGTTCGTGAGAGGGTACAGGGCACTGTCGGCATCAGCCCCTTTGAGCGGCGGGTTGGCGTCCCAGCGGAGGCCGTAGGTGAGTGTCAATCGTGACGAGACGCTCCACGCATCTTGAGCGAAGACGGAGTAGTTCCGCGTAAGAACGGTCACCGGATGGCCGGGTCCCCTGGTTACGGCGACGGTCAACGGAAGACCGGAGGAGACGCCGCCGGGGCCCGCGATCCCGTTGAAGGCGGCGATTTCGGTGAGATCAGAAGACGACGCGGACGGCGTGAGGCGCCGATAGTCGAAGCCCAGCTTGACCTGATGCCGCCCGAAGCTCAACGAGAGCGTGTCCGTCACATTGTATTGAGTCGAAGTGTTCTGAGAGAATCCTCCGAGGAGCGCGCCTGCGCCCGACGCCCCCGCGAGAGACAGAATCACGAATCCGACTTCTCCGGTCCTGGTTGTAGTGCCTCCAGGCAGGAGCGACTGTGACAGGGGGACGGCGCCACCGAGCGTATTAGCCTCGAACACGACGTTGGTCACGTCCGAACTGTAGTTGGCACGGAGTTCGTTCAGCGCGCGCGGGGAGACCGTATAGGTAACGCCGGCAGTAGCGGTCTTCACCGCCGCATGACCGACCGTTTGGGTCGCCGCTTCCTGCGTCGTAATCGTTGAGGGCGACCGGCTGTATCGACCAAACAGCGCGAACTTGCCGGCGTGATGATCGAGGCGAAGGCTATAAGCATCGAGCGACGCCGGGTTGCTGGCCGTGACGGTGAATGGCGCGCTCCCATCGGCAAGAGCCGCCCCGGTGGGCAACGGGAATGCCGCCAGGAACGGCTGTATCGCGGCAGGAGCCGCGGCGCGAATCGCTGCGGACGGCACCGTGCCGCTCAGAGTGACGGGTAGATCGACACGCTGCCCCTCGTAGGAGGCGAAGAAAAAGGTCCTGTCTTTTACGATGGGGCCGCCCAGCACTCCGCTGAAGACGTTTGATCGCTCTTTCGCCTTCGGCAAACCCGCCTTGTTGGCAAACCACTCGTCGGCGTTCAGAGCGTCGTGCCGAAAGTATTCCGACAGCGACCCGTGCAATCGGTTGCTGCCGGACCGGGTCACGATACTGACTTGTGCTCCGGGCAGGCGTCCGAACTCGGGCGCAAACGAAGACGTCTGGATGCGGAACTCCTCCATCGCATCCATCGATACCAGGCTGTTGGTGCTCCCGAGCACGCTCAAAGCCGGCAACTGGCCGCCACCTCCCTGGTAAAGCGTAGTGGCAGTCGTGCCCCCCAGGCCAAAACTGGCGCTCACGCCGTCCACGGTGAAGTAGTTGTCGTCCGAGCGCATGCCGTTCACAACGAACTGGCCGAAATTGCCCCCGCCCGTTGGCGTGAAAACTACTCCGGGCGCCAGCCTGATCAACGACTGAAACGTCCGTCCGTTCATCGGGAGATTGTCCACGAACCCACGGTCGACCACCGTACTTACGGCGCCATCGGCCGTGTTCACCGTGGTCGAACCGGTGACGGATACGGTTTGGCTCAGAGGGCCGATCTCCAGATGGAAGATGAGTTCCTGGCGGTCATTGACATGCAGTTCGATGTCATTCGCGACGGCGGTCTGGAAGCCCTCCTTCTTCAGGTCCAGACCGTATGGGCCTGGCGGAAGGGCTGCGAAGACGAAATGGCCGCTATTGTCCGTGGAGGTTCGGAAGACGATGCCCGTTGCGGAGTTCGTAATGGATAGAGCGACATCAGGAACCGCGGCTTCTGAGGGATCGTAAACGAAGCCCGTGATTTGAGCGGACTCCTGGGCCACCAAGGTGAAGGATGCAGACGCTGAAAGTATGAACAGTGTTAAGGCTAGTCGACTTGTAATTGTGAAGTTCCCCCGTTTGTGATGTCGAACACCCGCATTCGACGGCTCACTAGTGTACGCTGGAATCTGGGACTTGGACAATGCGGCAAATTGCCGCAGCAAGTCCTGTCCGATTCCGGCATTCCAAGCCTCATCTCGCCGGTGGGACATGGACGGAGCGAGAGTTGCTAGACGATAGAAAGTTACACATTTACCTACACAGTGTTCATACTTCTAAAATCTAACTAATTGTTAATTTAATAGCTTACAATCAAGCTGAGGGGACTTAAGCAAAACTTGAGTGCTCGCCGGGAAACCGGCGATGCAGAACTGCTCAAATTCGGGGAACCCTGTAACATGGCGATCCCGAGCCAAGCCCGGTCGAAACGGCCGGGAAGGTGTAGAGACTAGACGGGCGGCACCTAACGTCCCGGAACCGTCCGGGACATGGTGAAGGGATAGTCCAGACCCCAAACTCTGCCGAAGACAGCAGGAGCGGCGAAAGCCGTAGAGGGCAAGAAAATCCGTTGGGCCGCAAGTCCCGCCCGCACCAAAGTTCCTGCCCTTTGGGCACAGCCGATTCAGAGCCACATATCAAAAGGTTCTTCGTAATCCGAAACGCACCTGGAAAGGTTCGACTGGATGGAAAACGTCCGTGAATGCCGAATCCGCCGTTGGTGTAACCCGGGACTCGTAGGCGTAGTCAATGTCGTGATCACGGCGATTGAGCAAATTCAGGAAGTCCACGACAAAGCTCCATTTGCTGTTGATTCGGTATCGGACGTCCGCATTGAGCAAAACGGTTGCATCTGATCGATAGATCCCGTCCGACGTCAGGTCGCGCGGGCCGAAGGCGCGCAGGCGTAAGCTCGTGGAAAAGCGTTTGTAATCATGCAGCGTGACGCCCGATGAAACCACCAGGCCAACTGCCTCCGGTACACGCTTGCCGCCGTCGCTATTGGGTGCTGCGTCATCGCCGTCGGTTTCGGTGAAACGAGCCCTGGAATTCGCAAGATCAAAATCGAATGCCACATGTTCGAAAGGCGTATAGAAGTTCGCCCACTCGATTCCGTACCGATTGCTCGGCTGTGTCGACGGAACTGTGCCGCCGGTGTCGCCACTTTGTTGCAGTTCGGAAGCGCTACGCAGATACCAAAACGAAAATGTACTTTGCAGATGAGGCAACACCGAGGTGCGTACACCGACCTCTGTGCCTTTGGTGGGAATCAGGAGAGGGATTCTTGAGGCCGGCGTATAGGGGTATGGATTCTCGTCTGACACTGGT
>Ga0335080_10009259_pt1 | contig 10297 bp, 9 predicted proteins | sample Lox_Sample_34_FD_206720 | JGI IMG/M metagenome (GOLD analysis project Ga0335080, IMG submission 206720) | Soil microbial communities from Loxahatchee National Wildlife Refuge, Florida, United States - Lox_Sample_3.4 | ecosystem: Environmental > Terrestrial > Soil > Wetlands | place: USA: Florida... | reverse complement strand
GACCAGGACGCTTGTTGCGGCAGCAGCATGCGCCGGACTGACCACCGCCGCACTCGCGCAGGCCGCAGGACCTGCGCCCTGGGAACTGAAGCCGGACACGGGCTACGCCTATGACAAGGACGGCAAGACGTTTTCCTATCCGATGGGCACGAAGAATGCGGGCCAGTTGTTGAAGGGCGCCAAGAAGGTGCCTAAGGGCACGCTGTTCTTCGTCGGCCATAACGGCCAGCTCTATATGCGCACCGGCCCCTATCTCGAAGGCGACGGCAAATTCATGTTCGGCTCGAATTGAGTGCTGTGTCGTCCCGGCCAAGCGAAGCGCGAGCCGGGACGACGGCTGAATCAAAACACCGAGGCCAGCTCCCTGGCGCCGGGCTGGTTTGAGTTGGCATCCATCCGGCTGTCGGTGACGGCAAGCAGCCTGGCCACCGTATTGTAGCGGATCGCGACCGGGTTGCGCTCGTAGCCCGAGCGCTGGAAGAAGTTCGAGGTGGGCACCTGCTCGCGCATCGCCTGCGGCATCGTGACCATATCGAGCCCGGTGCCGTCGCCGGTCAGGTTCATCATCTCGAGCTCGGCCGCGGTGAGCGGCCGCGCATAGCCTTTCTGGCGCGCGAAGATCACCGAGGTCAGAAGCTTGTGGGTCTGCAGCATCGGCCCGACGTCGATATCGAGCACCATGGCATGCAGCGCCCAGCCCTGCGGCGTGTCGCCGATCTTTTCATGCTGCGACCATTCGTCCGGTACCGATGTCGCGAGCGCCACCATCTTCTTCAACACGGCGATCTTGTGCTCCATCGCCATGCGGGCGGGACCGGCGAGGCCCGCGGCTCTTTGTTTGAGCTCTTTCAGGAACCCCTCGCCCTGCTCGGCGATCAGCTCGACGGAGTTGGTGGTCAAAAGCTGGTTGTAGCCGACCGCGGTCGAGATCGCGCGCGAGCCTCCCGCCTGCGAGGCGTGCGTGCCATTGCCGCCGGTCTCGAACGCATAGACCCGCACCGCCTGCTCAGCCGTCAACCCCGCTCTTGTCGCGTATCGCGCATAGGCACGTTTGAAATCGATGTCGTTCGCCGGCCGCTGCGGCGCCCATTGATAATAGTCGGATGCAGCCTTCAGAAGATCGGCGACCGAAGGGATGATCTTGCGCGGCACAGGCTTCAGTTCGGGCGGCGGCTCTGGCGGGGGCCCCGGCGGCCGCCGCGGCCCGGCGTAGACCGGAGGCTGGGTCAGCACATAATCGTCGAGCGCGATCTGTTGGCGATCGCGCCGCTTGGCGTTGCGGCCGCGCCGCTTCTCCGCGATCGATGCCCAGTAGGCGCTGGCTTCCGCCTCGAACGCCGTACGCGCCGCATAATATTGCGTCCATGTGACCGACTCTTCCGCGAGGAGGATCGGCGGCACGTCGCCGGCGTGCGTCGCCGATAACGGCTGCGCCAACAGAAGGATCGGAAGCAAAAAGCGAATCGCCTTTGACAGCATCGGCTCTTGTAGCCGAAAACACGGCTACTTCCAGGCAAACACCGGCTGCTCCAGATCGGCGACGCGGGTGTCGCGCCCGGCCAGCACCTCGCGGAATTGATAAATCATGGCAGCCGTCGGCGCATGGATCAGCCGCCCTTCATAATGGAAGCGGATCACCCGCCGCGTGCTCTCCGGGATCGCGGTGAAATCGAAGGCGTTGTCCCGTTCGATCAGGCCGAGGCCAATCGTGTGCACTGAGGCGACCTCCGCCGGGTTCGGCAACATCGCAAGTTCCGCATCCACCCAGACCACGACCGGCGTGATCAGATAGCCCGAGCGGGTCGGATAGTCGTCGAGCAGGCCAAGGACGGCGTCGGAGAGAAGCGGCAGCCCAAGCTCCTCCTTCAGCTCGCGAAGTGCAGCTTCAGTCGGCGTTTCGCCCGCGTCGCAGCGTCCGCCCGGCAGCGCCCACTGCGCGCGATGCGAACGAAGGTTCGCCGCGCGTCGCGTCAACAGCAGCCCGGTGTCGGATGCCTCGCCCACACCGGTGAGCGCGATCGCGACCGCCGCGCGCTTCAGTTCGCCCGTCGCCTCGCCAGGGGCCAGGCGCGTGAACTCCGCACAGGACGCGGCGATATTCCGCTTCGTGGTATCGTCGAACGGCCTCATGGCGCTTGACTACACCAAGGCCGCGCCCGATGAAATGGCCGCGAAGAACGGACATGGACACGACGATATGATCGACAAGGCCGCGGCAAAGCTCAAATCCGACGGCTGGGCCATTGTCGAAACGACCGGATTCATCCACCTGATCGGCCCCTTGTGGCAACGCGCGGTCGGCGACGGCTACGAATATGCGCTGGCCACCCAGGACAAGCACCATAACCGCCGCGGCCTGGTGCAGGGCGGCGTGCTGATGACGTTTGCGGATCGCACCTGCGGCATGACGGCCCGTCACGTCACGGGCAGGCAGACCATGGCGACCATCCAGCTCGACGTGCACTTCGTCGAGGCCGGCAAGATCGGCGAGATCCTGATCTCGCGGCCGCGCGTGGTGCGCGCAACCCGAAGCCTGATTTTCGTCAGCACGGAAGTCACCGTCGACAAGCGCTGCATCGCCATGGCGAACGGCGTGTTCAAGATTCTCAGGAGCGAGTGAGATGCCAGGTCGTTCCGGGGCGCGAGTGAAACGAGCGAACCCGGAACCTCGAGATTCCAGGTTCATGCTTCGCATCGCCCCGGAATGACGAAACAAGGGAGTAACCCATGCAATATCGCCAGCTCGGCCGCAGCGGCCTGAAGATTTCGCCGATCTGTCTCGGCACCATGATGTTCGGCGGACCGACCGACGAAGCCACCGCGACGCGGATCGTGGCAAAGGCGCGCGAGGCCGGGGTCAATTTCATCGACACCGCTGATAACTACAACAAGGGCGGCTCTGAGCAGGCGGTGGGCCGCGCGATCTCCAACAACCGGCAAAGCTGGGTGCTCGCGACAAAGCTCGCGAACGCCGCCGGCGACGATCCCAATCGCGGCGGGCTGTCGCGACGCTGGGTGCTGCAAGCCTGCGACGAAAGCCTGAAGCGGCTCGGCACCGATTACATCGACATCTATTATTTCCACAAGGAAGACCATGCGACGCCGCTCGAGGAGACGGTTCGCGCAATGGCCGAGCTGATCCGTCAGGGCAAGGTGCGCTATTTCGGCGTCTCGAACTACCGCGCCTGGCGCGTCGCCGAAATCTGCAACATCTGCGACAGGCTCGGAATCGACCGCCCGGTCGCGAGCCAGCCTTATTACAATGCGATGAATCGCATGCCCGAGGTCGAGCACTTTCCGGCCTGCGGCTATTACGGGCTCGGCATCGTGCCCTATAGCCCGCTGGCGCGCGGCGTATTGACCGGCAAGTACAGAGTGGACGCTGCACCCGACAAGGACACGCGCGCAGGACGCAACGACACCCGCATGATGCAGACCGAGTGGCGGCCGGAGTCCATAAAGCTCGCGCAGGAAATCAAGCGCCACGCCGAGAGCAAGGGCATCACCGCCGGCCAGTTCGCGCTCGCCTGGGTGCTCAACTCCTCGTTCGTCAGCTCGGTCATCGCAGGTCCGCGGACGGAAGAGCATTGGGACGACTATGTCCGCGCGCTCGACTACACATTCACGGCGGAGGACGAGGCGCTGATCGACCGCCTGGTGGTGGCCGGCCATCCCTCGACGCCAGGTTTCAACGATCCGGCCTATCCGATCGAGGGACGACGCGCGCGTACGGGGTGATCTGGCGTTTGCCGCCGCCTTATCGGCCGCACGACCCAACGGCAATTTATAATTGTATCACGTGGATTCGCGCTCTTAGATATATTATACCTTCGAACGCGAGTTACACCAGCAAGTCATTGATCTGGTGTCGCTTTGGTCCGGAAATGCGCATGACGAACCTCCGCGAAGCAAAAATGTTGCGGAACCGGCGCACTGGCAAATCGTTGTCTTCGATGGAGCTCCCGATTTGACGTTCGCAATCCGGGCCTCGCGGCAAAAGGGTAGCAAACGTCAAACCCTTCGCGAGCGACCCAGATTAGCCGGGATGGCCGCCGCCATGAAAAAGTCAAAGCCTTGCCGCGAATCCCGCAAATGGGTATGGCGTTCATTGTGTATTGGGCGGCGCCCGAACCAGGCGCGCCGCGGGGGCTCGGCGGGGACATGTTCATGCTCGATCTGACAACATTGCGCATCGCGATCGCGGCCTGCAGCTTGTGCCTTGCAGTGCCTGCGCACGCCCAATCCCAGGCAAACGACGGCAGCAAGCCGGACATCGATCTCTACGCTCACATGTCGGGCAATTGCCGCACGCTCAAGATCGCGGGTCATGATTTTGCATGCAAGATCGTAGCCTATTTCCACAGCGAAAAGGGCCGGGCGAATTTCTCCGTCGCGCTGGACGATCCCGTGGACGACAGTCACGTTGTCTCGTTCTCCGGAGAGTACGGCCACCGCACGCAGGAGAACATGTATGTGCTGGCGGTCGACCGCATGGAAGTGAAATCCAAGGACCGGCCCAAGGTCGACGGCCTGCCGGTGCCGGCGGTCGAACTGTCCGACGGCGTGTGCCGGCAGTCGGGAAATTTCGCGACGCGGCTGGTCTCCAGCATTGCATGCACTGCGACCGACCGGAACGGAAAGCGCTACGAGCTGCAATTCGAGTCCGACGGCTCGCCGATCGCCTTGCACCGCGTGCGCCTGTCGGCGCCGACGATCCGGATGGACCCGTATCGCTGACCTGATCGCAATCTTCTATCGAGGCGTGGGCCTGGCGGGCTGAGGAGGCGCGCCGGTGCGGCGTGAGGGCGCCGGAGCCGAGGCGGGCGCCATGATCGAGGCCGGACCGATCGCTGTGCCGGCACCGCTGACAACGCCTGTCCCGAGACCTGCTGTCGCATCATGCGGCACCGATTTGCGCAAGCGGATCTCGATGCGGCGCCGTTCCTGGATGTCGCCAGACGAGCCGTCGAGCGCCAGCGTCTCGTCGGTATTGACGAGCTGCGCGCCCGACAGCGGGATCAGCTTGTAAGGGGCAAGCAGCGGCGACTGCTTGAGCACGCTGACCACAGACACGGCGCGCGCGAGCCCAAGCCCCGCATTGTCCGCAGGGACGAGACTTGCGATTGCAGTCGTGTTCTTCAGCACCGACGTCAAATCCCGGTCGAGGTTGGAGGCGGACGGACGAACCCCGATCGGCCGCTCGTCGGTGTGGCCGACGACCTCGATGACATCGACGTCGTATTGCCTGATGTAGTCGAGGATCTTGCCGGGCGTCTGGCTGACCAGCGTTTCGCGGAAGCCCGGCGACAGCTCGGCGCTGCCGCTTTCGAAATAGTAACCGCCCGCCTCGCTCATGGTGATGATCGGCGGCCATTGATGGCCGCTCGCACCAGCGCCGTTCTTGCCTCGCTCGATGGTATCCAGGATCGCCTGCGTCGACACCGGTGCTTCGCCCGGCTTGCTCATCGCGCGATAGATCGCCTCGACCAGCCGCGAATCGCGGATCGCCTTGTCGACGTCGATGCCGTTGGCGCGCAGATTGGCGGCATTGGCAAGACCTTCGTGCAGGTCTTTCCGCGTCAGGCCGCTTTTTTCGACCTCCTCCACCACGGTCCGGCCGTCGACAAGCTCGCGCCAGTACTGGTCGATCGCCTGGGGGTCGCTCAGACCCGACGTGCTCTTGAGCTTTTCCACGAGGGCTGCGTCCTCGCGCAGCGCCGCGACGATCTCGCGGTCGCGCTTGCTCTGCAGCAGCTGCTGCTTCAGCTCGGCTTCGACCTCGGCGCGCCGCGTCTCCTCGCGCTTCAGGAAGGTCGCCATTGCGATCAGGAGACAGAACACCAAGAGGATCATGATCTCGGCCATGGTCAGGCCGAGCACCAGGCCTCGCTGATACGACGCGCGCTGTTGAACGATCTGTCCATCCATGGCGTATCCTCGCTTGAAAGACTATCTCTCGCGGCTTCGCTGCGCCCGGGCGCCGGCGGTCGAACGCGTGGTCTCCGTCGCCTGGATTTCCTGCAACAGGCGGGTGATCGCAACCACGACGGTCTGGGTGTGCTTGAGATTGTTCTCGATGCTTCTCGCCTGCGTTTCGGCTGTCACGCCGAGCGAATTGACCGCGCCGGTCAGGCCCTCGATCAGCGGCGCGAGCCGGCTTTCGACCACCCGCTGGGGCGCGTCGAGCGAAGCAAGCTTGGCAACCACCGCATCGATCGCTTCCACGATGTGGACCGTGCTGCGCGACAACAGCTCGCCCTCCTGCATCAGTTGCCCGGACGCCGCTTCGAGCGTGCGCACCATTCGTTCGTTCAGATTGTCGAGCGTTTCGCCCGACTTCCTCGACGCCTCCTGCAGCGGCTTGCCGGCGGCGCCGATGTCTCCCCTCATCTCATCCAGCGCATCGGTGACCGATTGCTGGGTCATGCGGCGGAAATAGCTGAACTCCAGAATCGTGCTTTCGAGCTCCCGCTTCACCCGGCGCGCCGCTTCGGCAAGCTCCAGCCGCGCGGTGGCCTCGACCTCGATCGGGTCGCGCCGCATCTGGTTGAAGAGGATTCGCAGCGCAATGCCGGCGATGGTGGAGGCGATCGCGATGCCGAAGTTCTGCACGATCTGCTCGGCGGAGCCCGCGGCCGAAAACTGGTAGAGCGAGACCGCAAGGCTCGTCAGCGTGAACAGGAACCCCATGTAGTAGAGATTGTCGCCCGACTGGTCGTCGCGGAGATGGAACAGGCGCACGAGGCCGAGCACCAGCGCGTACGCGATCATGATCAGGACCGGCACCGCGGTGACCGCAAACGCGCCGAAATGGCTGAGCTTCGAGGCGATGATGTAGGCAGAGCCGATCGCAACGACGGCAAAGAACAACAGCCCGTTCAACAGGCCGGGCGGCAGGTCCCATCGTGATTCCTTCGCAGCCACCTAAGCTCACCCCGCTCCCTGCAGCCGCTTGGCTCCGCCAAACGTGCCCCTGTTGTCCTCGATCCACGCCTTCCAGAATTCCATATGCTTCACGCCATCGAGCAGGGGCTGGCCGTTCGATTGCCTGGTCACATAACGGACAATCACGGTCGCACCATGGAGATCGGTCCGGAACTTCAGATAGGCCGGCGACTGCCTGTAGCGCGAAAACGACAGGTCGCCGGCACGCGGATACTGGCTGTAGTCGCGCGTGTATTCGATCATATCCGATATCACGTAGAGCGTCTTGCGGACGTTCTGGCTGGCATTGCTCGAAAACTGCTCGATCGCGATGTCCTGGACCGCCGCCATGATCGGGGAGCTGGTCGCCTTTGCCGACGCCACGCTGCTTTTTACCGCATCGGCCGCGGGCTTGCGGAAATCGTCGATCCACCTGAGCCGCGCAATGCGCGGATTGTCCGTCCATTCGCTCAAGCCCGCGCCGTCGCCGGGGTTGCATTTCGCAAACAGCGAGCGGCTTTTGACGCCCGCGATATCGAGCACCCTGATGTCGAGCTTGTGATAGGGCGGCAGCGTCGTGATCAGATCGTCGAGCTCGCCGAGCACCTCGCGACGTGTGGTGTCGGGCAGATCGTCGGAGGTGTCGACCAGGACGACCGTGATCCCCTGAGGCCCGGCGACGGGACAGAGGCTTTGCGGATCGAGCAGGGGGTGCGCGGGCGCGGTGAAATAGAACCAGGCGAGCGCGCCGCCCGAGCCGATCGCAAGCAGCAGTAGCAGCAACCCGCCAATCCCCGCCCAGCCGAGGCCCCCTTCGCGCGAGCGTCGCGGCCTGCGCTTAGCCATGGGCCGGCTTTCTTCCACCTCTCCCATCGGGAGAGGTGGGTGAGCGAACGGATGCACCGATCCCATCAATCATCGTACGCTAGCCACCCTTCTTCTCCGGCGGCTTGTCCGGCAAGAGCTCGTCGATCTCGCGATAGGTGCGCACGGCGCCCTCGAAGGCGTCGTGGATCGCCCTGATCTCCTGACCCAACAGCTCCTGGGTCTCCGTAATCATCCTGCGCAGGTTTTCGCGCGCGGTGGGATCGCCGTCGGCGCTTGCATAGGCGATGCGATCCATGGCGTAAGGCTTCGCGAAATAGTCGGGCGCCGGCGTCGTGCGCGCGCGCCGGTTGGCCTCGCGATAGATTTCGAGCAGCGCGCGGCCGGCCTGCTCGATCTGGTTCTGATGCTGACTGAAACGCTGGGCAAGGCGGGTGCGTCCCTGCAACAGCGAATCATATTCGCTGCGGCGGACCGAGAGGTCGCGCGCGGCCTCGTTCATCACCTCGGTCGCATCCTCGCGGATGTCGCGCAACCGCTCGATCAGCTCGCTGCGCGCATTCGCGAATTGCTTTGTCGCCTCGATCCAGCGCCGCTCGAGGCCGGCATAGCCCATATAGGGATCGAAATACATCAAGCCGTCGGCCATCGCGATCAGCGAGAAGATGAACCCGATCGCGAAGAAGACCCAGGAATTGACGTCGGTGAGCGCCAGCGGCGCGGTGAGCAGGCGGTGCAGCACCTCCTGGCCGACGTCGCCGTGAACGCTGACGGTCGGCGTAATCTCGCGTAAATGCGAAAGCGTGAGATTGAGCGCGATCGCAAAGGCGAGATAGGCGAGGAACGACAACAGGCCGATCAGCTTGAGGAAGTAATTGCGGCGGTTGACGAGGCGAATCAGCACCAGCCCCCAGAAAAAGCTCGCCAGAATGTTGAGCGCTGCAAACGTCACCGCCTGCGCCGCGCCGCCGAGCAGGCCGCCGATATTGGCCTTGGCGAGGAAACTGCCGTTGATTGCGACCTCGATGATAAAGAGGATGGCGAGCACGCCGATCTTCAAAATGATCTTGCCGGGGCTTGCAAGCCGCGCCGGGCGCTCGATCCTGTGGCGGGCGCGAAACCGCTCGCGCTCGATCTCGCTTTCGTTGAGGCGGCGGCGCAGAACGAACAATTCGTCGCGTCCGACGGTGGCCTCGGCGCGGAAATCGCCGACGGCTTCGGGCGCGGCCTGCTGGATGGTCGCAAAGCGCTCCTCGAAGCTCAGCGCCGTGACGCGCTCGTCATAGGTGTGCATATGATCGAGATAGAGCGTGTGCGAATCCTGCTTGTGCGCCTCGATCCGCTCGACGATCTGATGCTCGACATCGTCGAGCGTCTGCGCGTCCGCCGTCGGCCGGTTCTGCGCGCCGCGCTCGGTTCCCCTGGCCGCAAGCCGCATCTCGTCGGCGATCCGGTCGACATTGAGGTCGAGGAAAATCGTTGTCGCCGGCCGGTAGTGGTGGGTCGGCTGGCGCAGCAGCCCACGAATGCGCGCAAGCGCGGATTGGCGGGTCCCGGGGGCGCTCATGACGATCTCGGGGTAGCCGCTAGAACCATCGCTTCGCCCTGCTTGCCGGCATCGGACAAGCACGACGGCTTGAGGAACCCGGTTGCATCATCACCTGCTCGCCGAACGCGCATCCCAAGAGAGTTATCAAGAGTATTTATCAAGAGTAGCATCGATCGAATCATCAATAGACGGTGGGCGGCTTTTTGCAATCGCTCGTGTTCCGGTCATGACGTTCGTATCATGGCGCGGGGCGATGGCGTCACGGACAGGATGACCAGGCCCCTATGTGATTGTAATGCCTGTCCATTTGCTATAGACACAGCGCTCCTTGCCGAAGGTCCGGCACGGCCGGTGAAAGAGAGAGCATGGCGCGCAACATTCTGATCCTGGGAGCCTCGTACGGCTCGCTGCTGGGCACAAAGCTGTTGATGGCGGGTCACAACGTGACCCTGGTTTGCCGCAAGAAGACGGCAGAGCTCATCAACCGCGATGGCACCGAGGTTCGCATCAAGCTGCGCGACGAGGCCATGCACCGGGCGATCTTCTCGCGCGACCTGCCCGGCAAGCTCGACGCGACCACGCCCCAGGATGTCGACATCTCCCGTTACGACCTGGTTGCGCTCGCCATGCAGGAGCCGCAATACGCCAACCATACGGTCCGCGTTCTCATGATCAAGATCGCAGCCGCCGGACTGCCTTGTCTTTCGATCATGAACATGCCGCCGCTGCCCTATCTGAAGCGGATTGCGGCGCTTGCGGACATGGATCTGGAGGAGGCCTATACCAACGCCCAGGTGTGGGAGCGCTTCAAGCCGGGACTGGTCACGCTCTGTTCGCCCGATCCGCAGGCTTTCCGGCCGCCGGAAGAAGCGGCAAATGTGCTTCACGTCGGCCTGCCGACGAACTTCAAGGCGGCGACATTTGCCGATGAGCGACACAACAAGGTGCTCCGGGAGCTGGAAGCCGACATCGACGCGGTGACGCTGGACGGCCATGACG
>Ga0335080_10009258_pt1 | contig 10297 bp, 8 predicted proteins | sample Lox_Sample_34_FD_206720 | JGI IMG/M metagenome (GOLD analysis project Ga0335080, IMG submission 206720) | Soil microbial communities from Loxahatchee National Wildlife Refuge, Florida, United States - Lox_Sample_3.4 | ecosystem: Environmental > Terrestrial > Soil > Wetlands | place: USA: Florida... | reverse complement strand
GGACGGAAGGGCGCTGCGTCTCGACAAGTGCGGACAGGTCCGTGAGATGGAGTTCGTCGCCCTGCCTGGCACGCCATTCCGCATCGAGGATACGATCAAAAGTGCCGACCTGACCGTTTACCGGGTGACCACCGACGACTACCCCTATCCGACTGCCACCGGTTACTTCATTGACAGCCGCTTCGTCAGGCTCAGCGAAACGCCCCCTCCCCCCAGGTCGAGGCGCCTTCCCTCCCGGCAACAGGTGATCGACAATCTACTGGCTGCGCGAGGCAGCAGATATGTCTGGGGGGGAAACATCCGGGCCGGCATCCCGCAGCTTCTCACATTCTATCCGCCGGCTGCCGGCGCTTCGCTTTCCCAGGCGCTTTCCGATCTTTGGCATTTGCGCGGTGTGGACTGCTCCGGTCTCCTTTACGAGGCGACCGACGGTTTTACCCCGCGAAATACCTCCTCCCTGGTGTCATACGGCGAGGCGGTGCAGGTAAGGGGACTGACTGCGGAGGAGATCATACGGCGGCTGGAGCCGCTCGACCTGATTGCCTGGCCGGGGCATGTGATGATAGTCATCGATCGCGGGCACATCATCGAAAGCCGCCTCGACTGCGGCGGCAAAGGGGGCGGTGTCAAGGTTTGCCCACTCAGGAATGCAATCGTCGAGCTGATCAAAAACAGGGTCCCGCTGAACTCTTATTCTCATATCTGTATCGGGGTGAAAGGGTTTGTTGTCAGGAGGTGGTACCCGCGCTCTTTTACAACCCCCGCCGGCGCAGCTCCTCCTGGACTATTTTCTTCTGGGCCTGGGTTATCCTCTTCGAGGCAATAACTCCCTTGAGGTCACCGACACCGAGGTGGGGGAGGAACAGTGTGTACCATACGGACGGCGTTTTGGGGTTCTTGAGGATCGCCAGTTGCAGGTTGATGCGTCCTTTCCAGCGCGGATGGCGGGCAACCGCGGATATACCGTCGGGCGTGGCATTGGGGCCGTTCAGGAACTGAAAGATGGCGGCCTCCTTGAGATGGGGATTGGCGAGACAGGCCTCCATCATACGCTGGTCCCCCTCTTTTATGAGCGCTTCGACCAACGCGGAGGTGCCGCGCCGGACCAGGGTTATTTTGTTCCCCAGGGGGGTGACGGAAAGACGCTGGATGATGGCCCGTTCGGCGGCGACTTTCAGGTCAGGTGTGGCATCGGGCAGATAGCAGATATCGACCAGCTCGAAAAGGTAGAGGTGCGGGAGGAGCGCCAGAGTCACATGGGCGGGAGTGGCCGGGTTGTGGGCCATGGCAATCTTGAGCTCATGGCTTTCCGCCGCCAGGGAAAGCTTATAAATCGAACTGAGCAGCTCTCCCGAAAGATCGCGGCGCTTCAGCAGCACCAGCAGATGATTGTCATCGATAAGGGGATTTTTCAGTGCAGCATGCAGCACTTCCATGGAAGGGTCGGTGACAGTCTGGAATATCTCGTCCTTCCCGGCGGTGAGCGCCTGATGGAGGCGTCTTGACAATAATGGGTCCAGCTCTGCAATTTCTGCACTATATTCCATCTTGCGTCATCCCGGTACGCGCTACATTCCGGGGTGCCCCCCCGGAAATTTCAAACACAATAGGGTGTGAAAGGGACCTCACGCCGCACACCGGCATGCAGGCTGCGCCTTACGGTTGCTTCCCTCTGTTCTCATTCGGCGCAGCAGGATAGTCTGCTGATGTCCCGGGAAAACCCCTGGGCACAAAGCCGCAACCCCTCACCCATAGATGGATATACATGCAAAATGTTTGCCAGCTCCTCGATGGTGAGCTTGCACCGGAGCGCCAGGGCAGCCTCGTTGATCAGTTCGGCGCCATTGCGGCAGGAGAGATGGACACCCAGAACTCTCCGGGATTTCCGGTCGGCAATCATCTTGATAGCCCCGGCCGTCTGTCCTGTGACATGGGCCTTGGGGATGGCCGCAACCGGCAAGATGTTGGTCAATACATCATAACCCGACCTCACGGCGGAAACCTCCGTGTGCCCGACCATGCCGATCTCGGGATCGGTGAAGATGGCCATGGGCGCCGACAGGTAATCCATCCGGCAACCGCAGCCGGGGTCGAACATGTTATCGACGGCGACGATCCCTTCACGGGCGCCTACCGTGGCGATCATCATCCCGCCGATTACATCACCGGCCGCCCAGATCCCAGGCGCCGTGGTCCGCATCATTTCATCCACCTTTATGAAGCCCCTGTCATCCACTTCTATGCCTGCCATTTCCAGGCCGATGCCGGAAGTGGCGGGCGCCGTGCCGACCGCCAGAAGCATCCTTTCCGCCCTTAACTCCGATCTTTGTCCGCCGGTTTCCACATCGGCAACGGTCATTTCCCCATCCCTGCGCACGGAACAGACCGCCGCACCCTCCACGATCCGCATCCCCTCGTCAAGGAGGGCCTGCTTCAAGGCCAGGACCGGTTCCGCCTCGACGAGGGGAAGTATCCGCGGGCCATGTTCCAGAATCGTCACGGCGCAGCCCAGACGCAGAAACATCTGCCCCAGTTCGAACGCGATCACTCCTCCGCCGACAACGAGCAATGAATCGGGAAGCGTCTTGAGCAGGAGCGCGCTGCGGCTGGTAAGATAATCGATGCCGGCGAGCCCCGATATGTTGATGGGGCGCGGAAACCCGCCGGTGGCGATGAGTATCCGCTCCCCTCTGTACTGCAGATCTCCGACCTGTATGGTATGCGGACCGATGAAGCGGCCGGTACCTTTGACGAGCGTGAGCCCCGGAACGCTGCGCAGGATGTCCAGGTATTTGGTCTGGCGCAGGTGCTGGACCACCTCTTCCTTATGTTCGCTCAACGGGGCGAAATCCACGAGCCCTTCGCAGGTGCCTAGTCCCAGAAGCCTTCCCAACCGGGTTTCCCAGCGATATAGGGCGGTATGGATCAGGGTCTTGCTCGGAATGCACCCCCAGTTGACGCAGGTCCCGCCCAGCATGCTCTTTTCTATCATGAGCACCCTCGCGCCCCGCGACTGTGCGCGCAAAGCCGCGGCAAACGCGGTGGAACCGGAGCCGAGGATGATTATGTCATGGTCTTCAGGCATGCATTCTCCTATTGATACAGTTTATCAAGAACGGGAACGGCAGGCAACCGGGAAGCGGCACAAAATTGACTCTTGTCTTGTCCAATGTGGGAAAGATATGCTATGGTTGCGCCATGGAAAACCTGTCCATTCTGAAAAAATCGCTCCTCTTCTCCGGGCTGGATGATGACAATCTGGCCGACGTGGCGGCCATTGCAGTGAAAAGGTCCTTTGCCAGGGGGGAAACCCTCTTCGGCGAGGGGGAAACGGCCACCGGTTTTTATCTCCTGGCATCGGGGAGCATCAAGCTCTGCAAAGTGTCGCCGGACGGCAAGGAGAAGGTGCTCCATTTCGTGCACCCTTGCGAAACCTTCGCCGAGGCGGCCTTCTTCGGTGACGGCAAATATCCGGCAGAGGCCAGGGCAGTGGAGGGAGGCGCAGCCCTCTTCTTCCCGAAGGAGGCTTTCATGGGGCTTCTGGAAAGGAACCCGCGCTTTTCCCTGAACCTCATCGTCTCCCTCTCGCTGCTTCTGCGCCGCTTCGCCCGGCAAATCGAAGAGCTCTCATTTGCCGAGGTGCCGGCCCGTCTGGCGGCGTATCTGCTGGAGATCGCCGCGAAAAAATCGACCGCGTTCCAGGGCAAGACATACCTGGATCTCGACATGAAAAAAGGCGAGCTCGCCTCCCGCCTCGGTACGGCCAATGAAACCCTCTCGCGCTCATTCAGGAAACTGAAGTTGGAGGGGGTGCTCAGCGTGGAAGGAAGCAGGGTCATTGTTCTCGATATGGTCAGGCTCAAGAAAATTGCGGGCAAATGAAAAGCTGGAACGAGGTACGAGGTTTTTTCATAATTCATCCTTCTTCAGTTGTGCCGCCTTCCGCCCCCACACCGTCACATAATGCACCCCTGAGAAAACCGTGGTGACAAGCGTGCAGCCCATGATGACCCGGAGGAGCCAGCCGGTTGTCGGCGCCATGCCAGCCGCAGTCAGAATAATCACGAATATGAGGCATACCTGGATGCAGGTGTTGACCTTGCTGGGGATGGTCGGCGCCATTTCCAGCCTTCCGGCGCGCAGGTAGTAGGCGACGGCGCCGCCGAGAATTACCAGGTCTCGAACAATGATGACCTCGGCCAGCCACCAGGCAAGCAGCCCTTTCCAGGCGAGTGTCAGTATGGAGGTGATGACGAGCGCCTTGTCGGCCAGCGGATCAAGGAAAGCCCCGAGCTCCGTCATGAGGTTGAAGCGCTTGGCTATGGCACCGTCCAAAGCATCGCTGAGCCCCGCTCCCAGCAGGACCCAGATGGCAGCCCCATATTCACCGTGAATCAGTAAAAAAGTGAGCAGAGGAACCAGCATTATGCGCAGAATGGTCAACGCGTTCGGAATATTCAAAGCCTGGCTCAACATATGGGATATGCCCCGCGTCCCAGTTCACGGCAGAATTGGTCGATCCGGGCAAGCTCCAGGGCGCAGATCTCCTCCGCGGTTGCCGCGATTTCGCTGATATGACGTCCTTTCTCCAGCAAGACCTGGACTGCCGCCATGGCGGGACGGTCGATGGGCTCGCCGATCCTGCTCAAGAGGAGGAGATAAACCTCCTTGATGCCATCGCTCTGTTCATAGATCTTTCTGGCGATATGATGGGCCAGGACGGAATAGATCTTACCCACATGGCTGACCGGGTTCTTTCCGGCGGCAGCCTCGGTTCCCATGGGCCGGTTCATGGAGATCAACCCATTGACCCGGTTTCCCCTGCCGACCTGGCCGGAATCGGCATCTTCGGCCGAAGTGCCGAGAAGGCTCAGGTAGACGCCGTTGACCCCTCTTCCCGGCTGGTCGAGGGTGTTGAGATGGACCTGGAGCGCCTCGAATCCCTTATACCGTTTCAGAAAATCGACCATGTCCCGGCGGAGATCTTCCTTGCGCGCGAAGTAGTCACGCTCCGAAAGGATATGGCCGGCCAGGAGCGGCATAGCCACGGTCAGGTCGAGGAGCTTTTCCCGGCGAAGACCCATCACCTTGATATCTTCGCCGCTCTCCGGATACTTATCCTTGAAGAGCGGCCCGTTGAGATAGCGTTCCAGCTCCAGGACTACCTGTTCAGTCAGGCTGAGAGGATAGTAGCCGACGGCCGCCGACGTGTCATTGGCAGCCATTACCCTGTCGGGACGGGCGAAGATGTCGGTCAGCTCTACGGAGCCCGGGGCGAGCACCACCCGCAAGTTCACATGCTTTTGCGGATCGACCATGCGCAGATTGTCGCCCAGCCATTTTCTGGCGGCGGCGATGGCAATCTCCTCGACCGGGACAGCACGACCCCCGGCCGAAAAGGTCGCCCGGTCGCCGATGATGAGCTCCATCGGCTGAATGACCTCTCCTCCTCCGAAACGTTTCTCCACCCGCCCGGCCACCAGCAGCCCCTTGTCGATGTTGTGATGGAGGACTGTACCGAACTCATCGAGGTAGGCGGCGGAAAGAGCCACCGAGACGGCCTCCATTACTGAATCGCAGATGAAATCGGGATGTCCCGTTCCCTTGCGCTCCACGATCTCGACGCGATGTTCGGATATGGATTTTCCCTTGTAGGTTTCCACATTGATCATGAGACAAGTCTATCATAATTAAGATGGATGTTGAGATGGCAGGCTGAAGAATGGGAAAAAACCGCCATGAGGCGCCCGGCTCCCCCGGCGCTCTTCGGCATTTTCCCTGAAGAAACGATTGTGTCCGGGCATGATTATTACCTTATCAAGCCTTTATTTTCAAGAGGATTTAATCATTGACTTTCCGTTTGTATATTGCTACGATTTTTTGGTTTGGAATTTTCCTCTCATGGAGGAGAGCCGGCCAGGGGCCTACATAATAAGGTACTTACATGCAGGACACCGCTCAACGTCCGTCATATTCCCATCTTTCATCGGAAAGCAAAATCATCGTGAAAAAACCCACTTCCATAGAAGCTACCCTGCCGAAGGGGGTAAGCGATTTTCTCCCCGAAAAAGCCGACAAGATAGGTCATATCGAGGGACGGATCAGGAGGGTTTTCGAGCTCTGGGGTTTCCGGAGGATAATCCCCCCCTCCCTGGAATTCCACGACGTCATGTCTTTGGGACTGGGAGAGGAACTGAAGGAAAGGGCATTTCGCCTCGATGACCGTCATAGCGGGAGGCTGTTGGCCATACCGGCGGACATTACCCCGCAGATAGCCAGGATAGTGGCCACCAGAATGCGGAATTATCCGCTTCCCCACCGCCTCTGTTATACGGGAAGAGTGCTGCGCCATGCCGAACTCCAGTCGGGCAAGAGCCGCGAGATGTTCCAGGCAGGGGTTGAGCTGATCGGCCTCGACTCTCCCGAGGCGGACGCCGAAATGGTGGCCATGTCCGTTGAGGTGCTGCAGGGCCTGGGCCTGGATAATTTCAAGGTGGATATCGGCCAGGTCGAGTTCTACCGCGCCATCATGGCGGCATCGGGCCTGGCCGCGCCGCTGCAGGCGCAATTGCGGGTGGCCATTGCCAGGAAAGAGTCGTCCGCGGTCAGGGCAATCCTGGCGGAAACCGCGGCGGATGATACCGTGAAGGAAGCAATCGCAGCCCTTCCCAGGCTTTTCGGCGGGCGCGAAGTCCTGACGGAGGCAGCGAGGCATGCCCCGGACGACCGCGCGAAAACCGCCCTCGATAATATCGCCCGGGTGCTCGACATCCTCGACATCTACGGGGTAAGCGACTACCTTACGATCGACCTGGGGGAAATCCGCGGGATCGATTACTATACCGGCATCACCTTCGAGGGGTTTGTCGGCGGCATCGGCGAGCCTGTCTGCAGCGGCGGCCGTTATGACGGTCTGACCGCCAGGTATGGATTTCCGGCCCCCGCGACCGGTTTCGCCTGTGATATTCTGGCCCTCCTCTCGGCCCTGGAGCGTCGTCCCGAGGTGGAGGCGAGCAAAACCAGGGATTTTCTCCTGTTCAACCTGCGCGACGACCGGCGCGAAGTGCTGGAGATCGCCCAATCCCTGCGCCGCAGGGGGTTCTCCACCGCCAGGGACATTATCCGCAGGGATTTCGACAACTCGCTGGATTACGCGAGACGGACGAACATTCTGCACATGATGGTCATAGGCGGGGAATACTGCGCGGACGACGAGGTCTTTATCGTTCGCGTTGCCGACGGAAAAGGGAAGACAATCAAGAAGACCGAACTTTTGCGGAATGGTTTCACACTGGATTTTACCTGAGATTAGCTGCCGGCGGGGTTTGAACGCCGGCCGGCTTGCGCGGACAAGGAGACGGCATGTCTAATGTAGCTGTAATCGGCGCCCAGTGGGGCGACGAAGGTAAGGGAAAGATAGTTGACATCTACACGGAGTTCGCGGATGACGTGGTCCGCTACCAGGGGGGGAACAATGCCGGTCATACCCTGGTGGTGGGGAATGAAAAGATAATTCTTCATCTGATCCCTTCCGGGGTCCTGCATCCCGGCAAACGCTGCATAATCGGCAACGGCGTGGTCCTCGACCCGGAGGTGTTCATAGCTGAGATCGAAGAGCTGAAAGGGAAGGGGAGACTTGAGGACGAAAGCAACCTTCTCCTCTCCGAGTCGCTGCACATCATCATGCCTTACCACAAGCGGATCGACATCGCCCGCGAGGCCAGAAGCGGTGCGAAGAAGATCGGCACCACCGGCCGGGGTATCGGCCCCGCTTACGAAGACAAGATCGGCCGGCGCGGCATCAGGCTCATGGACCTCATTGACCGGGAGACATTCGCGCGCAAGCTGCGGGAGTTTCTGGAAGAAAAGAACTTCATCCTGGAAAAGCTGCTCGGCGATAAGCCTTTTACCTTCGAGGAGATTTTCGACCAGTACACAGCATATGCCGATATCCTCGGGAAATATGCCGACGATACGGCCCTGACCCTTTACCGTGACATAGAGGACGGGAGGAAGATTCTGTTCGAGGGCGCGCAGGGGACCCTTCTCGACGTTGACCACGGCACCTATCCGTATGTGACCTCCTCATCCACCTGCGCCGGCGGGGCATGCACGGGGACCGGCGTCAGCCCCCGCGACATCCACGAGATAATCGGCATATCCAAGGCATACATCACGCGAGTGGGGAGTGGTCCGTTCCCGACCGAACTGGATGACGCCGACGGGGAAAAGCTGCGCCAGGTGGGGGGGGAGTTCGGCTCCACCACCGGCCGGCCGCGGCGCTGCGGCTGGTTCGACGCCCTGGTGGGGCGTTATGCGGTCCGTATCAACGGACTGACCGGCGTGGCGCTGACCAAGCTGGATGTCCTGGATGCATTCGATACCATTCAGATCTGCACGGGTTATGAGCATAACGGCAAAAAACTGGCCGAACTCCCGGCAAGCCTAGATGTTCTAGCCAACTGCCGGCCCGTTTACGAGGAGATGCCCGGCTGGCGGACGCCCATCAGCGATGCCCGCTCCTTTGCCGAGCTGCCGGAGAAGGCGCAGAATTATGTCAGGCGCCTGGAAGAGCTGATCGGCTGCCCCATCGTCCTGATTTCCGTGGGGGCGCGGCGGGACCAGACCATCATGCTGAAAAACCCGTTCAAATGCGACTGAATGCCAGTTGCTAGCCGCTAGCCGCTAGCGGCTGGCAGGCAGGCGCTGATTACTGCACCAGTCGTCCCGGAAGACCTTTCCTCGGAATTCATTGCCGTCTTGCATCAACTTGCCAATCTTGCTAAAGTTAAATCATGGCGGCCTTGCAAAAGGCCGCATCAATTCATGTCGCCGGAGTTGCCATGCCGATCACGATGGGCTGCTTGAGGCCGGGTGTGCACGCATACCCGGAAGAGCTGGTTTCTTTTATATACGATTTATGGGCTGATCCATCCTTTCTGGAGCGGTTCAGTGAAGCCGGCATCGAAACATCCGGCCAGCTGCCGGACCGTCCAATGCTGCAGAAAATAATCTCCACCTGCTACCAGGCGAGCCTTCTCCAGGAGGAGGAACGACAGGTAATGTTCCGCCTGATCATCCGTCCCCCGGAACTGTTCCCCGCCGATGAGGGCCCGCCGACCGGTCTACACCGGCTCCGCTTCTGCAGAAACCGACCCTTCAACGAATACGAGCTCCACCGTTTGGCGCCGGCCGCCGATTTCTACCGAACCCTAATCGGTGTTACCATCGACGGGAGTGACGGGGCGCAGATTTGGGGCCTGATCCACTCGGGTTCCCGCTGGATGCAGACGGTTTACGGAGGCAGGAAGCGCTTCCCGCCCCTTCCCCCTTCTCCCGTGATCTACGTGACCGGCCCCGGCCGCATCTCGGTCTGCATCGGCCAGGAGATGATCGCCTCCCTGAACGCCGGCCAGATCAACTGTCCCTCCCTTGACGTATTCAAGTCCCGGTGGCTCATGGACAGCTTTTCCGAGGTCCGCACCGAAATGCGTGAACTGCATTTGCAGGCCAGGGCGCGGGCGGAGGAGGTTTGGGCCGCCCTTGACCCGGAATTCGTAAGAAGCGTGGCCCAGCAGGTGGTGCGGCGCATCATCAGCGTGATCCGCAATTCCCGCCACGGCGGGACCCTGCTCTATCTCCCGCCGGAGTTGAACCGGGAAATCCTCGGCAAGAACCACTACCTGACCATCAAATACAAGTTCTGCGAGGAAGAGCCCAGGGAGCGTTTCCGCCGCCTCATGCTGCGCATCATGAGCGTCCTCGCCGCTCTCTACGGTGATCCGGAGGACCCCGACAGAGTCGTCCGCTGGCAGGATTATGTAACGTGCATAAACGAGGAGATAGCCCTTCTCGATGAGGCCATTTTCGATGTGGCCCATTTTATCGCCACCCTGTCGGCGACGGACGGGGCGGTGGTCATGTCCAAGCGGCAGGAGCTTCTCGGTTTCGGCGGCGTGATCTCCGGGGACATGGACAGTGTTGAAACGATCAACCACGCCCTGGATTCGGAGGGAACAATTGTCGAACAGGAGCTGAGCGAGGGAGTCGGCACCCGGCACAGGGCGGCTTACCGGCTCTGCCACGAACTGCATGACGCCATCGTCATCGTCATCTCCCAGGACGGCAATGTCCGTTTCGTCAAATGGCACAACGGTGCAGTCACGTACTGGGATCAAGCGCCGACCGGTGTTCCCGGCTTCTAGCCGAAAAACTACTGCGGGGCCGGTCTGCGGTGCTGTTGTTAGCGGCCGTGTTGCCTGGGCGCCGGGCGCTGCCGGACATAACCCTGGACCAG
>Ga0335080_10009256_pt1 | contig 10299 bp, 10 predicted proteins | sample Lox_Sample_34_FD_206720 | JGI IMG/M metagenome (GOLD analysis project Ga0335080, IMG submission 206720) | Soil microbial communities from Loxahatchee National Wildlife Refuge, Florida, United States - Lox_Sample_3.4 | ecosystem: Environmental > Terrestrial > Soil > Wetlands | place: USA... | reverse complement strand
CTTGCGTTACGGCTCGCGTGTTCGCCTCGCAAGTTCGCCAGCCCCATTGCTGGAACTCGCGCTCACTCGGCTACGTGCTGAACAGGCAATTTACACGGTGAACTCCTTTCAGTTCACAAGATCAGCCAGGCTTATCCTGGCGTACCCGACCTGCAGGGATGCATCTATCTTGGCCACCTGAGTCGAGATCAGCGTTACCGCCGGACGCTGTTCTGTCTGGAACCCTTCCTTTTTGAATTCGACCGTGTAAGTGCCTGGCGCCCGGTTAGGCACCACATAGATGCCATCCTGGTTGGAAACGGTCTTGGTGGACACGTTCGTGTCCGTGTTCGTAGCCGTGATCTCTGCGCCCCCCACTAGGGCGCCGGTAGAATCCGTCACCGTGCCGGTGATCGTGGCGCGGTTCGACTGGGCACTTAGCATGCCCGTCAGCCACAGGGCAAATAGCCATTTCAAACAATTCGCGCGCATATTCTGGGACCTGTAACTCCCGATCGCCAGTATACCTCCGTAGACGCTAAGACAGCGCGTGCGTTGACCGAATTTTTCACCTCCAGGCGCGCCGGTTTCGAGAGTTGCTGTGGGACGCTATTTAACGCCGCTATCACCCCGGATCCGCGTGTAGGCATGAATCACTGTGCGCAAGGAATCGAACAACGCGTCCTTGTCGAGCAGCCCGGTGATCTGATATTTTTCGAGCGTCGTCCGGACTTGGTCTGAAACGTGGGCGAAAATGAGCTCGACCCCGGCCTTCTTGAGAGTGTCGTGGACCGCCCGCAGGCAGGCCGCACCGGTAAAATCCACATCATCGATGGCCGCGGCATCGATGCAAAACCATTGCAGCGGCGGCGCCGCGGCCGCCACGAGTTCGGTCACTTGGCCGGACAGCAGTTCGGTATTGGCATAGTAGATGCTGTGGGTGAATCGGAAAATCATCAGGCCTGGTTCGACCTGCAGGGAGGAGGGTGGCAACGCGCCCTGTCCGGTGCCATGGGGCCGCGCCCCTATGGCCAGCGCCCGCAGCCCGTGCGCTGCGTCGCGCACAATCAGGCAATTATGCGGTCGGTAGCCCTGGCGCGTATGGTCAAGCAGCGATAGCACGACTGCGAGCACGATGCTCTGCTCGACGCCGACAAAAACAACCGTCAGCGCCGTAACCAGCGCGATCCAGAATTCCGAGGGGCGGGCGGAGAAGATACGGCGCATGCCCTGAATGTCAACCAGATCGGCGCCGATGCGCAAGATGATCGCGGCCAGTGCCGCTTCGGGCAGCAGTTCGAGCGGGCGCGTGAAGAACAGCAGCACGAGCAGCGCGATGAAGCTCGCAGCGAATTGCGCGAGTTGGCTTCGTCCGCCCGCGCTATGGACCATTTGGGTTTTGGTCGGGCTGCCGTTGACGACGAAGGTGCCCGAAAGCGCCGCGCCGAGGTTCGCGAGCGCCAAGCCCGTGATGTCGGTGTTCTCGTCGAAACGCTCGTTTTCGATCGCGGCGAACGCCCGCGAGGTCGCGGCGCTTTGAGCCAGGATCACGACGAACATGCCGGCGGCCGTGGGCAGGAGATGCTGAATCAAGCTCCAGTTCCATGGGATGTGCGGGAGGCCGAAACTGGGAAGCCCGCTCGGCACCGAGCCCAGCAACTTCACGCCCAGCTGGTCGAGATGGAAAAACCAGGCCGCGAAGATAGCGCCTGCGACAGCGATGAGCGCTCCCGGCGCCTTCTTCGACAGCGCGTGCGCCCCCACGATGACTGCGAGGGTGGCGGCGGCAACGCCCAGCGACGGCAGGTTGGCTTCGCCTGCATGAGCAATCAGGTTCAGCAGTTTCGCGGCTGTGCCGCCATGTGTGGCGGGCAGACCCACCATGTCTGGCAGTTGGCCCACCGCCACCTGGATGCCAACCCCCGTCAAAAAGCCCGTAAGCACCGTTCGCGATAGGAAATCGGCCAGAAACCCTAACCGCAGCACGCGCGCCAGCAGCAGCAGACCCGCCGCGAGAAGGGCCAGCGCCTGTGCCAGCGCCAGCCACTCCGCCGAACCGCGAACCAGCGACAGGCCGGAGAGGCAAGCTGCAACGATCGCCGCCGTCGCCGAATCCGCTCCCACCACGAGATGTCGCGAAGCGCCGAACGCACCGTAGAGTAGCATTGGCAGCAGCATGGTATAGATTCCGGTGATAACCGGCGTGCCTGCAATCTTGGTGTACCCAAGCACTTCGGGTAGCGCTAGCGCCGCCAGCGTGATTCCAGCGAGTATGTCGGGCGTGACCTGCTCGTGTCTCAGCGGCAACAGACCCTGAAACAGAGGGAAAATCCGGCTTTGCTTTCGGGTCGCCATACAATGATGTCTAGATTAACCGGATTGAGGCTCGGCGGGCGGCCGTTAGGTCAAGCCGCACAAGAAGTCTTCAGTCGGTCGGCGCCGGCGGGGGGAGCGATTCGCTACGGTACTCTTCAATACGTGTTTGAGACCGGAAACCGAAAGTGGAGAAACATAATAAATCTTCGATCGGGAAATTACATCGCGTGTACCAAGGCCCCCTGAAGGCGGGGCACAAACCAGGCAGATGAGACTCTTCTGCCTGCTGAATGGAGGAAAAGAATATGTCGTTCTTGGCTTGGATCGTCCTCGGGCTGATTGCGGGTTTCATCGGCAGCAAGATCGTTAACAAAGCAGGTGAGGGATTGATCCTCGATATTATCCTCGGGGTGGTGGGAGCCGTCGTCGCAGGCTGGTTGTTCAACCAATTCGGCGCCAGTGGAGTGAGCGGGCTGAACCTGTACAGCCTCGCGGTGGCCGTGGTAGGCGCTATCGTGGTACTTGTCGTTTTCCACGCGATTCGGCGAGCTGCGTGAGCGGCTGACGGCGCTCGACAGAGAGGTTTAAGAAAGGGCCTTTCCCGGCCACCATTCCCGATCGCATCAAGTCCGGTCTAGAAGATCGCGAATCCTGCCCGCGAAGTACCCGACAACGATCGCGAACACAAATGCCAGTACCAAAGTAGGTGGTGTTTCCAAAGTGTCTATCCACGACCCGGGCGACACCTCTACACGAGAAAAGCCGCCGGTATCGATTTCCTTTCAACGGAGCCCTTGAAGCAGGCTAAAGCTGAATTCATTTTAGCACGGTTCTCTGACCCTCCGAGCCGGTCCTCCATCGGGCGACTGTGTTGTGCAAAGGAGCACTGCGTGGTTCGCACCCGACGTCATTCGGTAGCATCTAAAGACTACGGAGGCTCAGATGTCAAACGCATCAGAGAAGGCCAGCTGGTTAAAGAAAAAGGTCGGCCGGGAATCTCAGAAACTGGCGACAGATGCCAAAGAGCTCGCCGGGAATGTCAAGGATCTCGCTTCAGAGGCGAAAGACGCACTGGCGAGCGCGGCCCAAACCGTGACAGCCAAAGCGGGAGCCGCCGGCGAGAAACTAAAGAACGCTGTGGACGACCTCAAGCACTGAATTCAGCTCAGGGGCGGATCGCGACATAACGATCAGAAAAGGTACGGCACCAGCGCGGCGGTCTGACGGGCACAGGTGGCATACGTCTCCCCAAATTGGGAACGCATCCACTCCTCCTCCAGGCGGAGCTTGGCCCGGAGCACGAGGAATACCAGGACGCAAACGATGACCCCGCGCACCTGGGAGAGCGCACTCGCGGTGCCAAGAAACCCGGCCAGAATGCCAGTGTAGATGGGGTGACGGACCACGGCATAGGGGCCGGTGGTAACCTGTTCGTGGCCCTGCTTGATGGTTACGAAGCGGCTCCAATTGCTGCCGAGGTGCTCGCGCGCCCAGACGGGGAAGAGCAGGCCGGCGAGGGTAAGAGCAAGCTCCAACCCAAAAGGGCCAGATGCCAGACGGCCAGAGCTGGAGGTAAAGCCAGCGCAGCGGGATGCGGGTTGTCGCGAGGAGAACGATCACGATCACGAAGGCGAGGACCCGTACAATGCGCGAGGCGGCCGGCTCGAGGCGCTGGGTCGTTTTGGTACCCACGGCCTTGATCTGCCAATAGAGAAGAAAGGCGATCAAGACCACGGGAAAGAAAGATTCGAAGAACCAGAGCATTCAGGGCCTCCGGGCGTGAGGCGGCGCGACGCGCTAGGCCCTGTTCAGAGCTCGCTTAGGAAGGAAGAAGTCCTCTTTCTTCAGCTTGCATTTTTTTGCAACATACTTGCAGAAATCGAGACGGCCGGCTTTCTGATCGCGGGCGTCGGAGCCGAACGTGAATTTCAGCCCCTGTTCTTTGGCCATGCCGATGAATTTCTCATGTGGCGTATGGGCGAGGTCGTTTATTTCTACTGCGAGATCTTTCCTTCTTAAGGCCCCGATGATCTTCTGCATTCTTTCCTCGGTCCACAGCGTGTAGTGGTCACGCGCGATACAGACCGGCAGGAATAGCGGCCATCCGAAGATGTTCAGCGGTTCATTGTTGTTGATGACCTCCAGAATGTGAGTCATGTACCTCTCCATAAACTTCTGCGGGTCATCCACATATGTGTCGAAATTCCATATGCGCAGTGTCTCTCCGTACCCATTGCCATTGGGAATGGTCTGAGCGTCCATCAGAACGTAATCCAGCAGCTTGATCGTTTCGGGTGAAAAGCTCCCGGACCAGCCGGGACTCATCGGCTGCAGACCACGATACACCGGGTACGGCTTGAGCGAATCGATGAACCGCCTCAGGCCGGCATCGTCACTTACGCCGCCTCCAGGATTCACCATGATGCCGAACTGGACACCCGTCTTCTTGGAAATCTCCATCACATGGTCGATCGTGAAAGTCCCTGTGAGGTGAACGTGCAGGTCCATCAACGGGAACCCATCGTCACCTATTGCCCCGAAGCTTCGGGAAAACGGCAGTGCGGTCAACAATCCGCCTGCCATACCAGCGCTTTTGAGAAATCTTCTGCGTTCCATGGGAATGCGGTCGTATTTGCTGCTATCGACAATCGTATAACACTCACTGTGGCTGGGCGTCTCAGCCCCCCGCCCCGCAGCCCCCTCAAGGTCTGCCTGCTTCCGAAATAAGCCGCCCGTGGTCCGGCTCGCCAAGCCGGCTGCGTAGCGCCAGCCCCAATTCCCCAGGCGCGGTCACCCCGTCATGCCGCCACAGGATCTCGCCAGCGGCATTCACCAGCATCAGCGCCGTCACCGCCCGCACCCCCAGCGCCGCGCGTGCGGACCCGTCATCGAACAGCACGGTCATACCGCCCAGGTTCCAATCCCACCGTTGATTACGCTCCCGCTCCGGCTCCCCGCGAGGCACAATCAGAATGACCTCCAGTTGGGCCGCATGAAACTGGCGGTACACGCTCGCCACGAGCGCCACCTGCTCGCCCGATGCCGGCACGAAACTCCAAAGCCGCCAGCCCCCCCCGCGCGCGCCCACCGAGACCGGCCGGCCTGCCGCATCGCGCAGCGTGAAAGCAGGCAGCCGTGTCCCCCCCGCGCTCTCCGCAACCCGGGGAGCCCGCGGGCCGATCGCGTTCCCCGTTAGCTTCAACGCCGCGTTGCTGCGTATCGCCGGCCGCTCGGCGGTCTCGATCGTATTTTTTTCAAACTCGCCTTCGCCATCGAACTCCGCTGTGTTGACCACCGCTGCAGCCGCAATGGGCGGCTCCCAACGAATCCAATTCTCCGCGATCCGCACTCCCTTCAGCCGGCCCTGGTTCCACGTCGTCAGATACACTGCGCCCTGACTCGCCGCCAGCCGCGGACTGCGCCCGTTGCCCGCGCACACGTTGCGCCGCACCACGCTGTTGCTCGTGGTCCCCCCCGCGCCAAACACCGCTACGCAATAGCCCTGGGTGTCATGCCCGTAGCTGTCTTCCACAACGTTGTCCTCATCGCCGTAATCGATGTCGAACGCGCCGCCGTCCACCCCCGGACTGTCGGTCAGGAATGCTTCCGAGCGCCGCACTGCGCAATCGCCGCACATCCACGTCCACACCGCGTTCGGCGTTCCGATGCTCTGCGTCTGCTGCATGCCGGTGTACCAAGCCACGCTGTCTTCGATCCTCCCGTGATTCACCTGGAACAGCACGATGCCGTCGCCCGCCACATCGTGCACCATCGAGTTGCGGATCGCCACGTTCGTGCTGCGAGCCTCCACCGGCAGGAAGCCCAGCGCCACGCTGCCCACCAGGATCCCCGCCCACTGCGCCGTGCCATACGCGGTCACGCCCTCCACGATCACATCGTCGAACCGCTGCCCGGCGCTGCCCGGCGCGATCACCACCAGCCCACCTTCCTTATTCTTAGGTTCCCCCGTCACGCCGTGCACCACCACGTTGCAAATATGAATTCCGTGCAGCACTCCCTGCGACCCGCTGACATACAACCCGTGCGGCTCGCCGCCAATCAACTCCAGGTGCTGCACGGTCCAGTATTCCTGGTTGAACAGTTCGAACGCAGCCTTCGCGCCGGCCTCCGCGCGGATCACCGGCAGCCGGCCTTCGCCCCAGGCGTCCAGCAAGATCGGAGCACCCGCCGCTCCCGACCCTTTGGGCCAAAGCGTTCCGCCGCACTCCGTGCCCCGCCGCAGCAGGATCCTGTCGCCCGCGCGAAACTCGCGGGCCGAAACCGCCCGTACCGAGCGCCACGCCTTGCCCGTGGATAACCCGTCTGCCGCATCGTCACCCGCCGCGCAATCCACGTAATACACACCGGCATGCGCGGCCGAGACCACAAGGACAACGCCCAGGAGTTTCGCTGTCAAACCGTACTGTACCGGCCGTCCGCCCGGCGCGCAAGGCGCCCGCGCGCTACGATGAAACCGAGATGCCTCGCTTGCATCCAATTCTTTCCCTCCCCCTGCTCAGCGCCTTGCCCATCCTCCTCCCCGCACAGGACCCCGCCCTCTTCGCCCGCTTCCACGAAAAGGTCCGTCTGGACCTTTCCCGCGTCCCCAACTACACCTGCCTCGAAACCATCAGCCGCTCCGACCGCCGCCCGGGTGCCCGCGACTTCACTTCCGCCGATACCCTGCGCTTCGAAGTCTCCAATGTGAACGGCCGCGAACTGTATGCCTACCCGGGTTCTCGCCGTTTCGACGACCGTGCGCTGACCTCCCTGGTGTCCAGCGGCACCATCGCCACGGGAGCCTTCGCCCTCTACGCTCATAATCTCTTCCTCGGCCACACGGCGGTATTTACTCCCGCCGGCGAGGAAGCCTTAAACGGACACACCGCCCTCCGATATGATTTTCAAGAGTCGGGCTCCGACAACCTCATGCAGCTCCGCATCGCCCAAGCCTCGGCGTCCGTCCCGTCCAAGGGCTCCTTCTGGTTTGATCCCGCGTCCCTGGATCTCCTCCGCCTCGACGCCTACGCCGACTCCATGCCCTTGAAGCTGCACCTCGAAGAGATGAAGATGAGCACCGAATACGCCCGCACCCCCATCGGCGACACCGCCGCCCTCTTGCCCCGCCGCTCCGAACTCACCATGACGCACTTCTCCGGCGAGGCGAACCGCAACGTCATCGACTTCTCCCGCTGCCATGAGTACCGCACCGAATCCAGCATCAGCTTCGACGCCATCCCCGACTCCCCCACGGCCCCCCCCCAGCCCGCCACTCGCGAAGTCGATCTCCCCGCCGGACTGCTCGTCTCCGTCGCCCTCGAATCCGGCATCGATAGCTCCACCGCGTCTTCCGGCGATGCCGTCCGTGCACGTGTCATCGAACCGGTTCTCGACACCGGCGGCCAGGCGGTCCTGCCCAAGAGCGCTCTCTTGTCGGGGCACATTACCAGGCTCGACCTTCGCTCGTCGAAAACCCAGGCCGAAATCGGCATCTCGTTCGAAGACGCCGATTGGCAAGGTGCGCACGCCGTCTTCACCGCCGAACTCGTCGAAATCCCCAGCCAGTCCTCCGCCGCCCGCCACTTGCTCACCTACTTCGATGGGCGCCGCAAGCGCATCGTGGTCGACAACAATCAGCCCGGATTTGGCAGTTTCTTTGCCAAGAGCCCGCATTTCCGCCTGCCTCCCGGCCTCGTCATGGTCTGGCGCACTCTCGCTCCACAATAGCCGCCCGTTTCCGGTAGAATCGAAAGATAACCAACGACAACGAACACAGCCGCGCGGCCACGAAGCCGCCCCAGGTGATCGCGATCTATCCGGGTTCCTTCGACCCCATCACCAACGGCCACCTGGACCTGATTGAACGCGGCCGCATTCTCTTTGACCGGCTGATCGTCGCGATCCTTCGCAACGAAACCAAGCAGCCGCTGTTCAGCTTGGATGATCGCATCGAAATGTTGCGCGAGGTCGTCGCGCCCTATGGCAATGTGAAGGTCGATTCCTTCAACGGCCTCCTGGTGGACTATGCCGCGAAGAAACGTGCCACGGTGCTGCTGCGCGGCATCCGGGCTATCTCTGATTACGAGTACGAGTTGCAGATGGCATTGATGAATCGCAGGCTGCGTCCCGACATCGAAACAGTCTTCATGATGGCCGGCGAGGCCTACTCCTTCATCAGCTCCCGTCTGGTGAAGGAAGTCTTTTCGCTCGGGGGCAGCATCTCCGGGCTGGTGCCGCCATCCGTTGAGGCGCGGCTGCGCAGGCGCATGACCGCAACTTTTTAAACATCACCGTCACAAGGAACCAGAATGCAAGTGCAAGTCAAACCCGATATCGCGGAGCGCATCTCCTCGATCAGCGTATCGTCCACCATGCGGGTCGCCGCCGAAGCCGAAAAGCTTCGTGCCAAAGGCGTGGACGTCGTCGATTTCGGAGCCGGTGAGCCGGACTTTCCCACGCCCGAAAACATCAAGCTGGCCGCCGTGCGCGCCCTGCACGAAAACTTCACCAAGTACACCAACGCCGGCGGCACCCTCGAGCTTAAGCAGGCCGTCTGTGAGCGCCACGCCGCCGACTTCGGCACTCACTACCAGCCCGGCGAGTGCCTGATCGCGGTAGGCGGCAAGCATGTCATCTTCAACCTCACCCAGGCACTGCTCAATCCGGGCGACGAAGTCGTCATCCCCGTGCCCTTTTGGGTCACTTACAAAGAAGTCGTTAACTACGCCGGCGCCCGCTGCGTCTTCGTCGATACCGACGAGCAGCAAGGCTTCACCCTCACCGCCGCCATGATCGAGCCGTACCTTACCCCTCGCACCAAGCTCGTCTTTATCAACTCGCCGTCCAATCCCAGTGGCGCCGTGCTCGATCGCGAGGAGTTCGAAAAGATCTATCACCTCACCGCCGGCCGCGGCATTTTCCTGCTTACCGACGAGTGCTACTGCCACTTCCTGTACGACAGTGAGCCGTTCTCCATCGCCTCGCTCCCCGGTGCCGAGGATAACGTTCTGGTCGCTGGCTCGCTCTCCAAGACCTACGCCATGACCGGATGGCGCATCGGCTTCGCCCTCGCGCCCGCGCCCGTCATCGGCGCCATGCTCAAGCTCCAGAGCCACGCCACCTCGAACCCCACCTCGATCGCCCAGAAAGCCGCGGTCGAGGCTCTCCGCGGACCGCAGGATTCCGTCCAGACCATGCTCGCCGAATACCGCCGCCGCCGCGACTTCATCGTCTCCCGCCTGCGCGCCATCCCCGGCGTCACCTGCGCCGAGCCCAAGGGCGCCTTCTACGCCTATCCCAACATCGGCGACGCCATGAAAAACGGCACGTCCACGCTGCAATTCGCCGAAGCGTTGCTCGATAAAGCCGCCGTCGCCGTCGTCCCCGGCGAAGCCTTCGGCACCGGCCGCCACGTGCGCATCTCCTATGCCACCTCCATGCACGAACTGGAGCGCGGCCTCGCTCGCATCCACCGCTTCATCGCCGGACAGTGAAACTCCGGCGCCTCGATTCCACCGCGCTCGACAAAGTCTGGGGCAGCCCTCAGACCGCGCCCTGGTATCCGCCTTCCTCGCGCAAAATCGGCGAAGTCTGGTTCCACGCGCCTGAGGAGCCCCGCCTCCTGCTCAAGTTCATCTTCACTGCCGAAAACCTTTCCGTCCAGGTCCACCCCCCCGCCGCGCCCGATGGCACGGCAGGCAAGACCGAAATGTGGCACATCCTCCGCGCCGATCCCGGCGCGCGCCTCGCCCTCTGCTTCACCCGCCCGCTGACCCAAAAGGAGGTCCGCGAAGCCGCCCTCTCGGGAGAAATCGAAAACCTCCTGCGCTGGTATGAAGTCCAGCCCGGCGACAGCTTCTTCGTCCCCGCCGGAACCGTACACGCCATCGGAGCCGGCATCGTTCTCTGCGAAATCCAGCAGTACAGCGACATCACTTACCGCCTCTATGACTATGGCCGCCCCCGCGAGCTGCACCTCGATGCCGCTCTCGCCGTCGCCCATCT